>OMOM01000016.1_pt1 | contig 178909 bp, 183 predicted proteins | sample 1646501 | NCBI WGS metagenome assembly OMOM01 (sample SAMN05416802, study PRJEB24817) | seawater metagenome | isolation source: Sea water | place: Canada:Atlantic | collected 2013-07
GCCAAGCCTGGCAGTATTTTGCCCCATACCAAGTTTGAAGCCGAAGTCTACGTACTGAGCAAAGACGAGGGCGGCCGACACACCCCTTTCTTTAAAGGTTATCGTCCCCAGTTCTACTTCCGTACTACCGATGTGACGGGAGCTTGTGAGCTGCCCGAAGGCGTTGAAATGGTTATGCCAGGTGACAACGTGCAAATGGTTGTTACCTTGATAGCCCCCATCGCCATGGAAGATGGCTTGCGTTTCGCCATCCGCGAAGGTGGTCGGACTGTTGGTGCGGGTGTCGTCGCTAAGATTTTCGAATAAAGTCTACCGTTGCTCCGCAAAAAAAGGCCGCTCATTCAGCGGTCTTTTTTTTGGGCTGGATTCTAATGGTTTGCTCTAGCGGAGGCGCTGCCGGTAATAAAATAGAAGGTCATAAAAAACCCCCGCAGGTTGAACCGGCGGGGGTTGTTGAGAGAAAGCCTGTTTACTTAGCGGCTTTTCTTTCCCTTGCTTCTTCGATAACTTGTTCGGAAACATTCTTCGGACAAGGAAGGTAGTGAGAGAACTCCATGGAGAATTGCCCCCGCCCAGACGTCATGGTGCGTAAACTGCCGATATAGCCGAACATTTCTGCTAGTGGGACATCTGCTTTGACACGGACGCCCGTAACGCCTTTTTCCTGATCTTTGATCATGCCGCGACGACGATTAAGATCACCAATAACATCGCCGATGTGATCATCGGGAGTGAAAACATCGACCTTCATGATGGGTTCGATAAGCTGGGGCCCGGCTTTCGGCATGGATTGTCGGTAAGCACCTTTGGCCGCGATTTCGAAAGCAACTGCAGACGAATCCACAGCGTGAAAGCCGCCGTCGAAAAGCTCAATCTCGACATCAAGTACAGGGAACTCAGCAAGGGGTCCCGTTGCCATCATGCTCTCAAAACCTTTCTCAATTGCAGGAAAGAATTCTTTTGGGACGTTGCCACCAACGACAACAGAGCTGAAGACGAAACCACTTCCGGGCTCGCCAGGTTTGATCCGATAGTCGATCTTGCCGAATTGACCCGAACCGCCAGATTGCTTTTTGTGAGTGTAGCTATCTTCAATCTCCTGCGTGATCGTTTCGCGATAAGCGACCTGTGGTTGGCCGACTTCGAGTTCTACATCGTAGGTTCGTTTAAGAATGTCGACTTTAATATCGAGATGTAACTCGCCCATACCCTTGAGTATGGTTTCCCCGGAATCTTGATCGGTTTCTACGCGGAATGACGGGTCTTCAGCAATCATTTTGCCAATCGCTATACCCATTTTTTCAGAGCCGCCTTTGTCTTTAGGCTTAACGGCGATAGAAATGACGGGGTCGGGGAAAATCATCGGTTCAAGCGTGACGGGGTCTTTGGGGTCGCAAAGGGTGTGGCCCGTTTGTACGTTTTTCATGCCGACAATGGCGATAATGTCGCCTGCCTGAGCATGGTCAATCTCGTTGCGGTCATCGGCATGCATTTCAACCATGCGGCCGATACGTTCGGTTTTCCCAGTGAAGGAGTTAAGGATAGTGTCGCCTTTGTTGAGCTCGCCGGAATAAATACGAACGAAGGTCAAGGCGCCAAAGCGGTCTTCCATGATTTTGAAGGCTAGTGCTTTAAGCGTGGCATCGGTAGTCACGGTGGCCACATCGCCGGTCTCTTCGCCGTCTTCATCGGTTAGAGGCTGTGCCTTAACTTCCGTTGGGCTTGGTAAGTAGTCTACAACAGCATCGAGCACAAGCTGTACGCCTTTATTTTTAAAGGCTGAGCCACAATAGGTCGGGAAAAAGTCGAGTGCGATGGTGCCTTTACGAATACACCGTTTTATGTCATCTATGGAGGGTTCTTCGCCTTCCATATATGCCATCATAACGTCGTCGTCTTGCTCGACAGCCATCTCTATGAGTTTTTCGCGATATTCTTCAACAAGCTCGACCATGTCTTCGGGGACATCTACGGTTTCGAAATTCTCAGGTAGGCCGGTGTCGTCCCAAATAAAAGCTTTTCGCGTGAGCAGGTCAACAAGGCCAACAAAATTTTCTTCAGTGCCAATAGGCAGAACCATAACTAAAGGATTAGCGCCGAGAACTTTTTCTACTTGCTCAACAACACGCAAAAAGTCGGCACCCATGCGGTCTAGTTTGTTGACAAAGATAACTCGGGCAACTTCTGACTCGTTCGCATAGCGCCAGTTGGTCTCTGACTGAGGCTCAACACCCCCAGAACCACAGAAGACGCCTACACCACCGTCGAGTACCTTAAGAGAGCGGTAAACTTCAACGGTAAAGTCGACGTGTCCAGGGGTGTCGATAATGTTAAAACGGTGGTCTTTCCAGAAGCAGGTAGTGGCAGCAGATTGAATGGTAATTCCGCGCTCCTGCTCCTGCTCCATAAAGTCTGTTGTGGCTGCGCCGTCGTGAACTTCTCCGGTTTTATGGATTTTGCCCGTCAACTTCAAGATGCGTTCCGTGGTCGTGGTCTTACCGGCGTCGACGTGGGCGAAAATACCTATGTTTCTATAGAGGCTTAAGTCAGTCATTGTTTTGCTCGAGTTGATGGGACGAAAAATAGCGCGGCATTATATCGGATATAAGTAGGGGGTTGAACAATAAAAGCGAGTGATATGAGGCAATAGGGCAAATAAAGCCAATATGAGTCGTGTTAATTGTAAGATTGGGGTATAAGGCCTATCGGGTTTCAACTGCGCAGTCCAGTAGTTAGGGTGCGCACTCGCGATCAAGTGCTGTTTTAAGCCGGTTGCAATACCGGCTGGCAGACTGTTGCAGCAAATTATTTATCTTTCGTCTTGATTTTGTCTTGACACCCTTGGGCATCGCCTATAACATTCCGCCTCCGTTTTTCGAGCTGCCAGCAACTACTTTGATGGCGCTAAGCGACTAGATCTGGAGATCTGATTCAATGCAGGATCAATCGATAAGAATTTGTCTTAAGGCTTTTGATCACAAGTTGATTGATGCCTCGGCTGAAGAGATTGTAGCCACTGTGCGTCGCACAGGTGCGCAGATCCGCGGTCCAATTCCTTTGCCTACGCGCAAAGAGAGATTCACGATATTGACTTCGCCGCATGTAAATAAAGATGCGCGTGATCAGTATGAAATACGAACGCACAAGCGCTTGTTGGATATCGTAGAGCCAACTGAAAAAACTGTTGATGCATTGATGAAGCTAGATCTTGCAGCTGGTGTGGATGTGCAGATTAGCTTAGGTTGATTATTCGCCGGGTAATCCCCGGAAGTGTAACGCTTTGAAAAGGGCGGCCATAGCGGGTAAAAGCCCCGTACGCGTAGAGGTAAAAAATGAAAATTGGAATGGTAGGTCGTAAATGCGGCATGAGTCGTATTTTTACCGATGAGGGTGCCTCTGTGCCCGTCACTGTGATTGAGGTTGAGCCCAATCGCGTCGTGCAAATGAAGACTGAAGAAAATGATGGTTACGCAGCTGTCCAGGTGACAACTGGGGCTCGGCGCGTTTCGCGCGTTGCCAAGGCGCAGGCAGGGCACTATGCAAAGGCGGGGTCTGAGGCTGGACGCGGCTTGTGGGAGTTTCGGCTTGATAGCGAGCAGGAGTTACCTCAGGGCGATGATTTGACGGTTGCTCAGTTTGAGGCTGGCGAGTCTGTCGATATCTCTGGTGTATCAAAAGGTAAAGGCTACGCCGGTGTGATTAAGCGTTGGAACTTTCAGATGCAGGACGCCACCCATGGCAACTCGTTAGCGCACAGGGCGCCGGGTTCTATCGGGCAAAACCAGACGCCGGGTCGTGTCTTTAAGGGCAAGAAAATGGCTGGCCACATGGGTTCTCGTAACGTGACGACACAGAATCTGGAAGTTATTCGTGTCGATATTGAGCGTAATTTGCTGTTGGTTAAAGGTGCAGTGCCTGGTGCAACCGGCGGAACAGTCATCGTTCGACCAGCAGTGAAGGTCTGAGGGGTTAGCTATGGAGTTGAATATTGCAACACCGGCAGGCGTAAGTGGCACAATTAATGTGTCTGATGAAGCCTTCGGTAAAGAGTACAATGGTGACCTCGTCCATCAGGCGGTCGTCGCTTATATGGCTGGTGCGCGCCAAGGAACACGCGCGCAAAAGACGCGCTCGGATGTGGCAGGTGGTGGTAAAAAGCCTTGGCGACAAAAGGGGACTGGTCGTGCGCGTTCAGGCACTATACGAAGCCCGATATGGCGCTCAGGTGGCGTGACGTTTGCCTCTCGCCCACAGGATCACTCACAAAAATTAAATCGAAAGATGTATCGCGCGGCTATGCGGTCTATTTTTTCTGAGCTTGCACGTAAGGATCGGCTTGTCGTCGTTGAGTCTTTCGATATGGAAGAGCCAAAAACTAAAGCTTTGCTTGGTCGTCTCAGTGAGTTTGGCCTCAACGACGTATTGATTGTGACGGAAGAGGTAAGTATGAATCTTCATCTTTCCGCTCGCAACTTGCATAAAGTTGAAGTTCGAGATGCTCTTGCAGTAGATCCAGTCGCGCTGATTCGTTGTGAGAAGGTGATGGTGACTGTGCCGGCGATTAAGAAAATTGAGGAGATGCTGGGATGAATAAAGAGCGCATCTTCAAGGTGCTGTTGGCGCCTCACATTACTGAAAAAGCGAGCGTAGTTGGCGACGCAGGTAACCAAGTAGTTTTTAAGGTGGCTGTAACGGCGACAAAGCGTGATGTTAAAGCTGCCGTAGAGGCATTATTCGAAGTGAAGGTTGTGGATGTTCGCCTGCTCAATGTCAAGGGCAAGACCAAGCGAACAAAAAATGGTCTTGGTAAATGTTCTGACTGGAAGAAGGCCTATGTCAATCTGGCTGCCGATCAGGATATCGATTTCATGGCGATTGGGTAAGGAGCATTTGTTATGCCAGTAGTTAAGAGAAAGCCAACCTCCCCCGGGCGTCGACATGTTGTTAGTGTGGTGCATGCTGACCTTCACAAGGGGGCGCCCTATGCACCCTTGTTAGAAAAAAAGGCCAAGAGCGGTGGTCGAAATAATGCGGGTCATATTAGTGTTCGTCACATTGGTGGGGGTCACAAGCAGCATTACCGTAAGATCGACTTTAAACGTAATAAAGATGGTATACCGGCAACTGTAGAGCGTCTTGAGTACGATCCCAATCGTACCGCCAATATTGCCCTGCTCTGTTATAAAGATGGCGAGCGTCGGTACATCATTGCGCCAAAAGGCCTGAAGTCAGGCGATGTGCTGGAGTCAGGCCCTGCAGCTTCAATTAAGACAGGTAATACACTGCCGTTGCGCAATATTCCAGTGGGTAGTGTCTTGCACTGTGCTGAGATGAAGCCGGGTAAGGGTGCTCAACTCGCTCGTAGCGCAGGCACGTCCTTGCAGCTCGTTGCTCGCGAAGGCCGGCATGCGACATTGCGTTTGCGCAGTGGTGAGATGCGCAAGGTGTTGTCCGATTGCCGTGCGACACTTGGTGAAGTGTCCAACAGTGAGCACAGTCTGCGCTCATTGGGTAAGGCAGGTGCATCCCGGTGGCGTGGTGTTCGCCCAACAGTTCGTGGCGTGGTCATGAACCCGGTAGATCACCCCCATGGCGGTGGTGAAGGACGCACCTCGGGTGGTCGACATCCAGTTAGCCCTTGGGGTATGCCCACCAAAGGATATAAAACACGTAAAAACAAGCGTACTGACAGTATGATTGTTCGTCGTCGCGGTAAATAGCGCCTATTAATACGAGGATATAATTGTGTCACGTTCGTTAAAAAAAGGGCCGTTCATTGACCTTCACCTCATTAAAAAGGTTGAGGTTGCAGCAGAGAAAAATGACCGTAGGCCGATCAAAACCTGGTCGCGTCGTTCAATGATTCTGCCTCAAATGGTTGGCTTGACAATCGCTGTTCACAACGGGCGCTTGCATGTACCCGTTATGGTTTCCGAGGAAATGGTCGGGCATAAGTTAGGCGAGTTTGCGCCAACGCGAAGCTATCGTGGGCACGTCGCTGACAAAAAAGCGCGAAACTAGTTGCTGGGTAAACGAGGTCGTTATTGTGGAAGTAGCTGCAAAATTAAAAGGCGCTCAGTTATCAGCGCAAAAAGCTCGCTTGATCGCTGATCAAGTACGAGGAAAACCGGTAGAGCAAGCGCTCGACATACTTTCTTTCAGTAACCGCAAAGGCGCGGTAATTGTCAAAAAGGTACTAGAGTCGGCCATCGCAAATGCCGAGCACAACGAAGGTGCAGATGTCGATGAGTTGAAAGTATCAACCGTCTACGTGGACGAGGGTGTAACCATGAAGCGTCTTATGCCAAGGGCAAAAGGCCGCGCTGATAGAATCTTGAAGCGCTCATGTCATATCACCGTAAAAGTTGCTGGATAATTAGGCTTAGGAGCTGACATGGGTCAGAAAGTACATCCAATTGGTATCAGACTGGGTATTGTAAAAAAACACACCTCGGTCTGGTATGCTGACAAAGCAGATTACGCAATAAAGCTAAATAGTGACTTGCGTGTGCGTAGCATGATACAGAAACGTCTGGCTCACGCCTCCGTTAGTCGTGTCGAGATAGAGCGACCGTCTGCATCCGCCAGGATTACCATTCACACAGCGCGCCCCGGTATTGTTATCGGCAAGCGTGGTGAAGATGTCGACAAATTACGCGCGGATGTGTCAGCTGAAATGGGTGTTCCCGTTCACATCAATATCGAAGAAATCCGCAAGCCGGATCTTGATGCGACACTGGTTGCGCAGAACATCTGCCAGCAGCTTGAACGCCGAGTTATGTTCCGTCGCGCCATGAAGCGTGCTGTTCAGAACGCGATACGACAGGGTGCCAAAGGCGTCAAGATCCAAATAGGCGGCCGTCTAGGCGGAGCTGAGATCGCTCGTTCAGAATGGTACCGTGAAGGACGTGTTCCACTACATACTTTTCGCGCCGATATAGATTATGCGCATGAAGAGGCAGCCACGACCTACGGTATCATCGGCGTTAAGGTTTGGATTTTCAAAGGTGAAGTGCTGGGCAGTGGAGAAGCAGAACCCGCCCAGGCTAAAAAGAAGTAACTTTCGAATAAGGGTCGAGCGAGATGCTGCAACCAAAACGAACAAAATACCGCAAAATGCACAAAGGTCGTAATCGTGGCCTCGCACTACGCGGAAGTAAAATAAGCTTTGGAGAATACGGGCTGAAGGCTGTTGGTCGAGGTCGCCTGACAGCGCGACAGATTGAGGCTGCGCGTCGAGCAATGACACGCCATGTTAAACGTGGTGGTAAAATCTGGATTCGTGTTTTCCCCGACAAGCCAATTACTCAAAAGCCACTTGAAGTACGGATGGGTAAGGGTAAAGGCAACGTTGAATACTGGGTTGCTCCAATTCAGCCTGGTCGCGTGCTCTATGAAATGGAAGGTGTTTCTGAAGAAGTCGCTCGTGAAGCATTTGAGCTAGCGGCTGCGAAGCTACCTGTCCAGACAACTTTTGTTAAGCGGACGGTGATGTGATGAGAGCGAGTGAACTTCGTGAAAAAAACACCGAAGAGCTGAATACAGCCCTTCTAGGTGAGCTGGAAGCCCAGTTCAAGCTTAGGATGAAACGCTCAACAGGACAGCTTAATGAAAGTCATGAGATGAAAGTTGCACGACGGAATGTGGCACGGATCAAGACTGTCCTTAATGAAAAAGCCAATGAAAAAGCAGGTGGTCAGTGATGTCAACAAGCAACACGGCACGTACTCTTTCCGGAAGGGTTGTCAGTGACAAGATGGATAAAACCGTTACGGTTTTGATAGAGCGGCGAGTGAAACATGCGCTTTATGGTAAGTATGTCAGCCGTTCCACAAAACTCAAAGCACACGATGAGGCCAATGAGTGTCGCGCTGGTGATCTGGTCACTATCGCTGAAACCCGACCCTTATCAAAAACTAAGTCCTGGTCTCTGGTTAATATCGTCGAGCGGGCTGCTGAAGTTTAAGTTACTGCGTAGCACAGGTTTGGAGTAGACAATGATACAAACACAAAGTTACCTTGATGTTGCCGATAATAGCGGTGCTCGCAGAGTAATGTGCATCAAAGTGTTGGGCGGCTCACACCGTCGTTACGCTTCAGTAGGCGACATTATCAAGGTTACCATTAAAGAAGCGATTCCACGTGGCAAAGTTAAAAAAGGTCAGGTGATGAACGCTGTCGTAGTGCGCACACGTAAAGGCGTGCGTCGAACTGATGGCAGCTTGATTAAATTTAGTGAAAATGCGGCGGTACTTCTAAACGCTCAGAACGCCCCGATTGGTACGCGTATTTTTGGTCCTGTTACCCGCGAGCTGCGTAGCGAACGCTTTATGAAGATTATTTCTCTGGCTCCGGAAGTACTTTAGGTTAGTAGGCGAATATTATGGCGATGAAAAAAATCAGGCGTGACGATAACGTAATTGTTATCGCCGGTCGTGATAAGGGTAAGCGAGGTAAAGTTCTCCAGGTATTGTCTGACGGCCGGATGCTGGTGTCGGGTGTGCAGCTTATCAAAAAACACCAAAAGCCAAACCCACAACTGGGTGTCCAGGGTGGCATTGTCGAGAAGGAAGCGCCGATTGATGCGTCTAATCTCGCTATCTTTAACTCTGAAAGCAGCAAGGCAGATAGAGTTGGTTTCCAGATAACGGAAGCTGGCAATAAAATTCGAGTATTCAAATCCACCGGCGCAGCCGTGGATGCCAAGTAGGGTAATGTAGAGATGGCAAGGCTCAAAGAATTATACAAAACTGAAATTGCGGCGAAACTCAGAGAAGAACTGGGCTTGGCTAATGTTATGGAAGTTCCTCGTATTAGTAAGATCACTCTGAATATGGGTGTTGGTGAAGCGCTGTCTGACAAGAAGGCTCTCGAGCATGCAGTGAGCGATTTAGAGACGATTGCCGGTCAAAAAGTCGTTGTCAATCTAGCGCGAAAATCCATAGCCGGATTCAAGGTGCGCGAAGGATGGCCTATTGGTTGTAAAGTTACATTGCGTAGTGACCGCATGTATGACTTCCTTGAGCGTCTGGTCGATATTGCGATACCTCGAATTCGCGATTTCCGTGGTATTAGCCCGAAGTCCTTTGATGGGCGCGGTAACTTTGCAATGGGTGTTACGGAGCAGATCATCTTCCCTGAAATCGATTACGACAAGATCGATAAACTCCGTGGGCTAGATATCACAATCACTACCACGGCGCGAAACAACGACGAAGGCCGTGCGCTATTAAGAGCATTCAACTTCCCCCTTAAAGGCGACAAATAGTTATGGCGAAAACATCGATGGTCGAGCGTGAAAAAAAACGCGCTAAGCTGGTAGCTAAATACGCGGTAAAACGCGCGGCGATTAAAGCAGTTATTGCAAATCCCGACTCCTCTCCTGAAGAGCGGTGGGAAGCGCAACTTCAGTTGCAAAAGCTACCACGCGACTCAAGTGCTTCACGTCAGAGGCGACGTTGTCAGGTTACTGGGCGCCCCCACGGTGTCTATCGAAAGTTTGGACTTTGCCGTAACAAACTGCGGGAAGCTGCAATGCGCGGCGATGTGCCTGGCCTTGTTAAGGCTAGCTGGTAGAGTAGGGAAGAGGAATTACTTATGAGTATGCAAGATCCCTTGTCAGATATGTTAACCAGAGTTCGCAATGCCCATTCGCGATCTAAGGTAAGTGTAAGCATGCCATCTTCTAAATTGAAGGTAGCAGTAGCCAGTGTATTGAAAGAAGAGGGTTATATCTCAGACTTCAATGTTGCTGAAGGAACAAAAGCTGAATTAAACATAAAGCTTAAGTATTTTGAAGGGCGTCCAGTTATCGAGGAGATTGATCGTTTTAGTCGTCCCGGGCTGCGTCGCTATGCGAGCTCAACTGAGTTGCCGAGTGTTCGTGCCGGGCTCGGAATTGCTATTGTGTCCACCAGTAAAGGTGTTATGACAGACCGCGCAGCACGTAGTGCTGGAATTGGCGGCGAAGTACTTTGCACCGTCTTTTAACGGGAATTAACTAAGATGTCTAGAGTAGCTAAAAACCCAGTGACGATACCCAGTGGTGTCGAAGTCAAGCTGGCCGCTGGTGAGATTTCAGTAAAGGGTTCTGGCGGACAGCTGGAGTTAACCTATAACAGCGCTGTCGCAATCACTGAAAAGGACAATGTGCTAAATTTCACTGCCAAAAATGGCGGGCGCTCTGGTTTAAGTCAGGCAGGTACCGTTAGAGCGCTAGTTAACAATATGGTAACAGGTGTCTCGTCAGGCTTTGAAAAAAAGCTTCAGTTGGTAGGCGTCGGCTACCGGGTTGCGGTTCAGGGTAACAAATTAAATCTTACCCTTGGTTTTTCTCACCCAGTAGTTTATGAATTGCCGAAAGGCATCACTGCCGAGGCTACTAGCCAAACAGATCTCGTTCTCAAGTCATCTGACAAGCAACTTTTAGGTCAGGTGGCATCAGAGATCCGTGCGTACCGGCCACCTGAACCCTATAAAGGTAAAGGCGTTAGGTATGCTGATGAGCATGTTGTCCGCAAAGAAGCCAAGAAGAAATAGGTCGAAGTTATGAGTGACAAAAAACAAACAAGATTACGTCGAGCAAGGCGAGGTCGTGCGAAAATAAGATCGCTTGGTATGTCACGGCTTTGTGTTAACCGTACTCCGCGCCATATTTATGCTCAAATAATTGTCAGCAGTGAACAAGGTGACACTGTGGTTGCTGCTGCTTCTACACTTGATAAGGCGGTTAAGCCTGAAGGTAGCAGCGGTAATATCGATGCCGCCAGTCTTGTCGGTGAGTTGATCGCTGACCGCGCGAAAGCTGCCGGCGTTACAAAAGTGGCATTCGATCGTAGCGGTTTTAAATATCATGGTCGAGTGCAGGCCTTGGCTGATGCCGCGAGAGCGGGCGGACTGGAATTTTAAAGGTAAACTCATGGCAAAGAACAACCAGAGAAACGTCGACCCGAATGAAGGGATGATGGAAAAATTGGTCGAAGTCAACCGTGTCGCCAAGACAGTGAAAGGTGGCCGAATATTTGGTTTTACCGCTTTGACGGTTGTTGGCGACGGCAATGGTCGTGTCGGTTTCGGTCGCGGTAAAGCGCGCGAAGTACCGCTGGCAATTCAAAAGGCCATGGAGGCTGCACGTCGAAACATGATTACAGTTGGCCTTGATGGAAATACCATCCAGTATCCGATTAAAGCCAATCATGGTGCGTCAAAGGTCTATCTGCAACCTGCTTCCGAAGGTACAGGTGTCATCGCCGGTGGAGCCATGCGTTCAGTATTGGAATTAGCTGGGGTTCAGAACGTTCTGGCTAAATGCTATGGTTCCACAAACCCAGTCAACGTCGTTCGTGCAACTTTTAAGGGCTTGGAAACTATGCGTTCACCCGAGGATGTTGCTGCAAAACGTGGTAAAACAGTAGAGCAAATCAGCGAATAACGCTTTTTAGCGCTAGGATTATTTGGATATTAGCATGGCTAAAATTAAAGTAACTCAAACACGCAGTACTATTGGACGCTTGCCCAGTCACAAAAGTTGCATCAAAGGACTTGGTCTTCGTCGAATTGGTCATAGCGTAGAGCTTGAAGATACCCCCTCAGTGCGCGGTATGGCGACTAAGGTCTTCTATATGATTAAAGTCGAGGAAGTTTAAAATGCGTCTCAACACATTGAGTCCAGCTCCCGGTCGTACCCATGCACCAAAGCGCGTAGGTAGAGGCATCGGTAGTGGGCTGGGAAAAACGTCTGGCCGTGGTCATAAGGGCCAAAAGTCTCGCTCAGGCGGATCGGTTAAGCCAGGGTTTGAAGGCGGCCAAATGCCTTTACAGAAACGTTTGCCTAAGTATGGCTTCAGCTCTCGCGTAGCGCGCGTAACGGCGCAAATACGTCTTTCTGAGCTTAACCTGATAGGCGGTGATGTTGCCAACATGGACTCCCTTCGTGCTGCTGGTTTGATCAGCAGTCGTATTAAACGCGCCAAGATATTCTTATCGGGTGAGTTGAATAGATCGATTGTCGTTCAAGGTTTAGGAATGACTAAGGGTGCGAGAACAGCTCTCGAAGCTGCTGGCGGCAAGGTCGACGAATAGTAAGGCGGGTTAAGCGAATGGCTAAGGGTGTTGGTCTGCCACAGGGCAACCAGAAGGGACTTGGCGAGCTATGGGCTCGCCTTCGCTTTTTGCTGCTGGCTATAGTTATCTATCGCATTGGTACTCATATACCAGTTCCTGGTATTGATCCAGATCGTATGGCCGAGCTTTTCAGCCAAAGTCAGGGAACGATACTTGGCATGTTCAACATGTTCTCTGGTGGCGCGTTGGAGCGAATGAGTATTCTCGCTCTCGGTATCATGCCTTATATATCAGCTTCGATTATCATGCAGTTGCTGACTGCGGTTACGCCTTCACTCGAGCAATTAAAGAAGGAAGGTGACGCGGGTCGCCGTAAGATCACGCAATACACACGCTATGCGACTGTACTACTTGCCCTGGTGCAGGGCACTGGTATGGCTTATGGCCTCGTCGGACAGGGTTTGGCCTATTACTCTGGCGCCAGCTTCTTCCTAGTGGCGATAACGTCACTAGTGACGGGTGCTGTTTTCATGATGTGGTTAGGCGAGCAAATTACGGAACGTGGCATTGGCAATGGAATTTCGATGCTGATTTTCGCCGGTATTGTTGCTGGTTTGCCCCGTGCCTTGGGCCAGGCTTTTGAGTCAGCTCGAACTGGTGATTTAAATATTGTGGTTCTGTTGATTGTCGGGATACTTGCTGTAGCCGTTGTGTACTTTGTAGTATTCATTGAGCGTGGCCAGCGCCGAATAACGGTCAACTATGCACAGCGACAGCAAGGGCGCGGCAAAGCTTACGGCCAGCAAAGCACGCATCTACCTTTGAAGGTGAATATGGCTGGTGTTATACCCGCTATCTTTGCGAGTAGTATTTTGTTATTCCCTTCCACGCTTGCAGCAATGTTTGGCCAGGGAGCAGGTGCTCCAGATTGGTTACAGGATGTTTCCTTGTTCCTGGGTCCAGGACAGCCCTTGCATATTATTTTGTTCACAGCATTGATTGTGTTCTTTTGCTTTTTCTACACCGCGCTTACGTTTAATCCAAAAGAAGTGTCGGACAATTTGAAGAAGGGCGGGGCTTACTTGCCAGGCATTCGACCTGGCCAGCAAACCGCAAAGTACATTGATGGTGTCGTCACTCGACTAACAATGGTTGGTGGCGCTTATATTGCTGCAGTTTGCTTACTGCCGCAGTTTTTGAATGTTTATTTTAATGTGCCGTTCTATCTCGGTGGCACATCACTACTTATTGCAGTGGTCGTTACAATGGATTTCATGGCTCAGGTTCAATCACACCTCATGTCAAATCAATACGACTCGGTGATGAAAAAGGCCAACATGAAAGGTCAGGGCGGCGCAGGTCGCTAAATTCTACGATAGGGTGTAATCATGAAAGTACGAGCATCGGTAAAAAAAATTTGCCGCAATTGTAAAGTTGTCAAGCGCAATGGCGTGGTTCGAGTGATTTGTAAAACAGACCCGCGCCACAAGCAGAGACAAGGCTAAGGTTTTTTTAAAAGAGATTGATTTTCGTTCCCTAAAAGGGTATTGTTTCGCGCCCTTTTTGATGGGCTCTGATTCTATACGGTGTCCGAAGTTAGAAAGACGTTATCAGTTAATATTTAGGATTTATTGGGAGTAAAGTGGATGGCCCGTATCGCCGGAGTCAATATACCCGATCACAAGCATGCTGTTATATCACTCACTTATGTTTTTGGCATAGGTAGAACGAGTGCTAAAAATATTTGTACGCGCGCTGGTATTGAAGAGTCGATTAAAATATCTGAACTGTCAGAAGCACAGCTAGATGCAGTTCGTGCAGCTGTCGCTGAAAGAGTCGTTGAAGGCGACCTCAGGCGCGAAGTCAGCATGAATATAAAACGACTAATGGACCTCGGTTGTTTTCGTGGCATAAGACATCGTCGCAACTTGCCTCTACGTGGGCAGCGAACTAAAACTAATGCCCGTACACGTAAAGGCCCACGCAAGCCTATCAAGCGCTAAGCGATAGATAATTCAGGAAAACTAGGTTATGGCAAAGAGTCCTTCTAAAACTACCCGCAAGAAAGTGACGCGCACCGTCATTGATGGCATAGCGCATATTCACGCGTCTTTTAACAATACTATCGTGACCATCACTGACCGACAGGGCAATGCACTGAGCTGGGCGACTTCTGGTGGCTCTGGTTTTCGTGGTTCTCGAAAAAGCACGCCATTTGCTGCGCAGGTTGCTGCAGAGCGAGCAGCTGTTGCAGCTCAAGAGTATGGCCTACAGAATTTGGACGTCGAAGTTAAAGGCCCCGGTCCCGGCAGAGAATCTGCTGTGCGTGCGCTTAATAATGCCGGCTTGAAAATTACGAATATTACTGACGTGACGCCGATACCCCATAATGGTTGTCGCCCCCCTAAGAAACGACGCGTCTAATTTAGAGGATTATAATCGATGGCAAGATATCTCGGCCCAACCTGTAAACTATCACGTCGTGAGGGTACTGACCTTTTTCTGAAGAGTGGTATTCGTCCTCTGGAGTCTAAATGTCGCGCAGAGAGCATTCCTGGACAGCACGGGGCTCGTCGAAGCCGCCTGTCCGATTACGGAGTTCAGCTGCGTGAAAAACAAAAAGTACGTCGTATTTACGGGGTGCTTGAAAAGCAATTTCGAAACTATTACAAAGAGTCTGCCCGTGCCCCAGGCGCCACAGGCGAGAACTTGTTGAACCTGCTCGAACGACGACTCGATAACGTTGTCTACCGCATGGGTTTCGGTTCAACAAGAGCAGAAGCTCGCCAACTAGTTGCTCACAATTCAGTACTAGTCAATGGACGTAAAGCGAATATTGCTTCGTTTCGGGTCAACGAAGGCGATGTCATAAGTATCCGTGAAAAAGCCAAGTCACAGCTGCGAATACAATCGTCACTTCAACTCGCCGCTCAGCGTAGTGAGATTGAGTGGGTTGATGTTGATACGAACAAGATGGAAGGCACGTTTAAACGTGTACCTGATCGTAGTGATCTACCAGCTGAAATCAACGAGAACCTCATCGTAGAACTTTACTCGAAGTAAAGTTTTCTGTGAATTCTCATCGTGTTTAGACGGGATAAAAGACAAGTATGCAAAATACACTAACAGAACTTTTGACACCGCGAACAATCGATGTAACGGAGTATAATTCTACACATGCGAAGATTGTTCTCGAGCCTTTAGAGCGAGGCTTTGGTCATACACTCGGTAATGCACTCAGGCGCATTTTGCTTTCCTCTATGCCGGGTTGTGCCATCGTCGAAGTTGAGATTGATGGCGTGCTCCATGAGTACTCTGCAATTGAAGGTGTGCAAGAAGACGTTATCGAGATACTACTCAATCTCAAAGATGTGGCCATCATTATGCATGGCAAGAATGAAGCTGATTTAGTGCTTTCCAAGACGGGACCTGGCACTCTCACAGCTGGTGATATTCAAACAGATGCCAGTGTTGAGATCGCTAACCCTGATTACGTGATTGCCAATATCTCTGGTGATATCTCGTTGAATATGCGCCTTCGTGTTGCTCGTGGTCGAGGCTATCAACCCGCGGATGCACGTGAAAATGACGAAGAAGAGACACGCGCTATTGGTCGCCTACAACTCGATGCCTCTTATAGCCCTGTACGGCGTGTGTCGTATGTTGTAGAAAGTGCCCGTGTTGAACAGCGCACCGATCTTGATAAATTGATCTTGGACCTCGAGACCAATGGTACGATCGACCCAGAAGAAGCGATTCGCCGCGCTGCGACAATCCTTCAACAACAGCTAGCTGTTTTTGTTGATTTAGAACGCGAAAAACAAGTTGAACCTGAACAACGCGAAGACGAAGTTGATCCAATCTTGCTTCGTCCTGTCGACGATCTTGAGCTCACAGTCCGCTCTGCGAATTGTCTGAAAGCTGAAACTATTTATTATATTGGCGACCTTATACAGCGTACTGAAGTCGAGTTATTAAAGACGCCAAATCTCGGTAAAAAGTCGCTGACTGAAATTAAAGATGTATTGGCTTCGCGTGGTCTCTCTTTAGGCATGCGCCTCGAGAACTGGCCGCCTGCCAGTTTGAAGCAAGAAAGCGAAAGTAATTAATTTAATTGGAGTAGACAACTATTGTCTACTCGCATCAGGATAGGAATACAGTCTTATGCGTCATCGTCACAGTGGCCGTCAACTCAATCGTAATAGCTCGCACCGCAAAGCGATGTTTCGCAATATGACAGCATCTTTGCTTGAGCATGAAGTTATTAAAACGACTCTGCCTAAGGCTAAGGAGCTGCGCCGGGTTGCAGAGCCATTGATAACCTTGGCTAAAGTCGATAGTGTGGCTAATCGTCGACTTGCCTTTGATCGATTGCGTTCTAAGGACGCGGTAGGTAAGTTGTTTGGCGACCTTGGGCCTCGCTTCGAATCCCGACCCGGTGGCTATACCCGCATCATGAAATGCGGATATCGAACGGGTGACAAGGCTCCTATGGCCTATATTGAGCTGGTTGACCGGGAAGTAGAAACTGAGGAAGAGTTTGAAGCTGTAGAAGAGTAAGAATTTTACAGGCACAAAAAGACCGGACATGCTCCGGTTTTTTTGTGCCTTGATTTTTTATGTTTCTACATTTATATATTTCTTCCTGCGATTTGTCGGCCTTAGCTGCAACTGCAATGGCTATACTGTCTCGTTGTTAAATTCATCAACCGTAATCGCCCCCCCCAGATACAGCCTGTATCGAGAGGAAACAGGTTTTCCCCTTCTGCATTGCCCTCCAGCGCGGCCCAGTGGCCGAAAATAATTTTTTGATTGGCGGTTTTCCGCTTCGAGTGGCTGTACCAAGGTGAAAATCCTTCCGGTGCCTTATCTGCCCCTTCCTTCACGCTGAGCTCTAGATTACCTTGTAAGTCGCAAAAGCGCATGCGAGTGAAATAGTTGGTAATGGTTCGGAGCTGCACTTCTAGGGTTTGTGATTCCTGCCAGCGGCAGGGGAAATTGCCATACATGTTGTTGAAAAATAGATCGGCATTTTCACTTTGAATAATGCTCTCTACAATCTTTGCCTTCGTTAGTGCTGTCTTTAGCGTCCACTGAGGAGGAATGCCTGCGTGCACCATGACATAGCCATGCTCGTAAAGTAGCAGCGGCTGTTGTTGCAGCCAGGACAGTAGCTCTTCTCGGTCAGTCGCGTTTAGTATCTCACTCAATGTGTCTTTCGTGTTAAGTGGTTTTATGCCGCGTGCAGTCGCCAGTAAATGGAGGTCATGATTACCTAGTACCATCTTGAAAGCGGTGCCTAGGCTTTTAACATAACGCAGTGTTTCAAGTGATTGTGGACCTCGATTAACGATGTCGCCTGCAGCCCAAAGCTGGTCTTTTTCAGGATTAAAGTTCACCCGTTTGAGTAAACAGAGTAAAGGTTGTAGGCAGCCCTGTAGATCGCCCACTGCGTATATTGTCAATTTTCTAGTTCACTACATTCGGCAGTGCCAGGCTGAATACAGGTATCGTCACCTCGAATCCTCGACCGTTTTCACCTTGCATGTGATAGCTGCCCTGCATTGTGCCCACCACTGTTTCCAGTACAGCCCCGCTACTGTATTGGTAGCTTTCTCCAGGTGCTATTAGCGGTTGCTCGCCGACGACGCCCATGCCTTTGACTTCGCGCTGGACACCGTTGCCATCAATAATTATCCAATGACGGCTGATCAATTGCGCGCCAATGTGGCCTTCATTCGTCAGTGTTATATGGTATGCAAAAGCATACTGGTTTTTATCAGGGTTGGATTGATATGGCAGGTATTCAGTCTCTATCACTACCTTGATTGATTCTGTTTTCATCAGTGTTTGCTCGTCCTCGACGTATTGCGATACTTGCTTAAGTGGTTGGCAAGGCGAATAAATTCCTCGACTGAAAAGGTTTCGGGGCGGCGCCCAAGGTCAATTTCGGAAAGACAATCTGCTGGCAGCTCTTTCAGTATGATTTTTAGTCCGTTCCGTAGGGTCTTTCTACGTTGCTGGAAACAGTTGTTAACTATCTGGGCAAAAAAGACGGGGTCAGACACGGGAGTAGCCCTCTCTTTTGGCCGCAGACGCACGATGGCAGATTCGACCTTTGGAGCGGGCCTAAAGGCAGAGGGGGCGACGACAAATAAAGGCTCCACATGACAGTGATATTGCACCATGACACTTAAACGTCCATAAGTTTTGTGACCCTCTGGCGATGCCAGCCTGTCGACCACCTCTTTTTGTAACATAAAGTGCATGTCGTGAATAAAGGTCTTGTAGGCCAGTAAATGAAAGAGCAGTGGTGTCGAAATATTGTAGGGTAAATTGCCAATAACGCGCAGTTTTTGTTTATCCTTCACAAAAGCAGCATAGTCTACTTTGAGTGCATCGATGAGATGGAGCTGGAAGTTCGGCTTACCAATATATGTGTTGTTTAGTGTTGCCGCGAGGTCTCGATCTATTTCTACGACATCTAGTTGACAGCCGCTGTCGACCAAGTGTGTGGTTAGCGCCCCCAGCCCAGGGCCGATTTCAAGAAGATGTTCGCCGATCTGTGGATTTACTGCGCGAATGATACGGTGAATACTATTGCCGTCGACTAAAAAGTTCTGGCCGAATCGTTTCTTCGCTTGATAGGAGTTGTTGGACATAGTGGGAGGAATAATGGTTGAGTCAGCCTTGGCTGAGTCTTGCTTTGGGATGGAGGTGGGCATCGGCTAGTTTTGCTGCGTACTCGATTGCATAGGCGAGACTACCTGTGCTGGCTTTACCTGTGCCCGCCAGCTCAAGTGCTGTCCCGTGGTCGACGGATGTACGAATGAAAGGTAGGCCGAGGGTGATATTCACCGCTTTGCCAAAGCCCTGATATTTAAGGACTGGCAGGCCCTGATCGTGATACATCGCTAATACTGCGTCAGCATTGTTCAGGTATTGAGGGGTAAATAGACTGTCAGCCGGTAGCGGCCCTGTTAAGTTAAAGCCCTCGGCGTTGAGTTTTTTTACTAATGGGCTAATTGTCGTTATTTCTTCCTCGCCCAAGTGACCATTCTCACCAGCGTGGGGGTTGAGACCGCAGACCAGTATGCGGGGGTTATGGAGAGCGAACTTATTGAGCATTTCGCTGTGCAGAATGCGCAAACATTTTTCGAGCAATTCGCTAGTGATGGCCTCAGCTACTTTACTCAGGGGCAGGTGGGTAGTCGCAAGAGCAACCCGCAAGCCTTCTGTGGCAAGCATCATGACGACATGTGGGGTATTACTCTGAGCGGCTAAATATTCAGTGTGGCCGCTGAAGGGGATACCGGCATCGTTAATCACTGCTTTGTTGATGGGGCCAGTGATGAGTGCGTTATACGTGTTGTCTAAACAGCCGGCAATAGCTTTATCGACAGCCTCAATAACAGCAGGAGCATTTTGTGGAGTGGTTTGCCCTGGTTTAACAGCGACAGCTAGTTTACAGGGCTCGATAGCCAACTCGCCCGGTAGTAGTGGGCGCGCTCTGGTCGTGATGGTGCGCAGTGTTAGTTTCAGCCCCAGTTGTTGCGCTCGGTCTTGCAGCATCTGTGGATCTGCTATGGCGACCAATTCATGGGGGTAACCTTCTTGTACCAGCTGAATCAGCAGGTCGGGACCAATGCCGGCAGGTTCCCCCGGAGTAACAGCCAGTCGTAAGGTCACAGTCTTATATCAACGAAGGCCTCGCTGCGAATTTCCTGCAGCCAGATGGGTAGTTCCTCCGCGTACTTGCGTTGGCCGAGCACATTGCGGGCCTGATTGATGATGAGTTGTTCACTAAAGTCCTCGCTGCGTCGTCCTGTAACTTGGATTAAATGCCAGCCAAACTGACTAAAAACCGGCTCACTCATCTCATCGATGGACAAGTTAGCGGCAGTGCTTTCAAAGATAGGTACGAACTGCCCTGACGTTGACCAGCCGAGGTCGCCACCCTTAAGGGCGGTGCCGGGATCTTCAGAGAACTCTCGGGCTAGATCGGCAAAATCCTCACCGGCGACAATACGTTCTCGCAGTTCGCTAATTTTTTCGTAGGCAGCTTCTTTGCTGAGGATCTCGTTGGGCTTGACCAGTATGTGGCGGATTGCAGTTTGTTGTATCAAGCGTTTATCACTGCCACCGCGTCGCTCGTAAAGCTTCAGAAGGTGAACACCGGCATCACTTTGCAGGGGGGGGCTGATTTCACCAGGTTCCAGGTTGGCGAGTGCCTGGCTGAATAGCGCAGGTAGTTGTATCGCTTTTCGCCAGCCTAAATCCCCTCCTTTCAAGGCATTGGGACCGCGAGAGTGAAGGATGGCGATATTGCGAAAATCATTACTGTCGATAGCCTGTTGGCGGAGCTGGGCTGCTTGAGCAAGAGTCGCTTCCAGTTCTACAGGACTAGCTGAGGAGGCGACTGTTAGGAGTATATGTCCGACATTGAGGTCTGGCGAGGTCATCTGTTGCCCCTCTTCAGAATTAAGAAAGTTTTCGACCTCCTGCTCGTTAATCTGGATGCGTCGCTTCACTATGCCCTGCTGCACACGACCGATGAGCATATCCTGGCGAAATTGCTCGCGTAGCTGGGTGAGCGTCATGCCATCTTTATGGGCCATGGCAACAAACTGATCAAGAGTTAGATTTTGTTGTTCTGCAGTACGGGCCAGGGCCTGGTTGAGCTCTTTGTCGCCAATATTGATCCCCGCTCTTTCGGCCATAGCGAGCTGTATACGGTCGAGGATCAGTTTGTCGAGCACCTGGGAAACAAGGGCTTCCTTGGCCGGGATTTGTTGGCGTTGTTGCTGTTGAGCTGCTTGGCGCTGTATTTGTTGGTAGTACTGCTCGGTGTGAGTACGTAACTCACTTTGCATTACCACATCTTCATTAACAATAGCGGCAATGCCATCGAGGTGGACAAGTTCAGCCCAGCAGGTGGTTGCCCCGAGTAGCAAGCTTATACCTAGTATGCGTAAGCCGGCGCGTTGGGTTTTTTTGCCGGTTGTGCTGCAGTTCAACTTATCGTGGTTCATAGCCATAAATGCCATCACTCAGAATGCTATCAAGGGTCCCGCCGGTGCCGGCAAGGCCCTTTAATTGAATTTGGAAGAAAATACCGTCGTCGTATTCGAGCTCTTCTTCGGGAATTATCAGGTCATCATCTCGATCTAGCCAGTGACGAGCAATGATTGCAGCACGCCAACAGCAACTGTTGTATTCGATACCACCAAAAACTTCGAGTTCCCTGCTGTTAGTTAAATCCTGGTTCCAGCGGCCGATTAAACTCCAACGGCTACTGATCGGCAGGTAGGCCGATAAATCAGCTTGTTCGATATCGGCATCGAATTCCTGACTGCCAACAATGCGGGGGTCTTCTCGAGTGTAGCGATAGCTGGCATTAAACAGGGCTTTTTCCTCACCGTGATAACGTAAACTAAAGCTGCCCTTGTTGACGAGTTCGCTGTCATTGTTATAAAGAATATCGGATTGAAAACGCCAGTATTTGTTGAACTGTGCGCCAAGTTCAGCTGCGAGGTCAGAGTCATTACGGCGTAGCTCTTCATTAGCAGACCCGTAATCGAGGGCGACCTCTCTGTCATCCAGATAAAAAACTTGCCCAATACTGGCGTGGAAACGCTCTATGCCACTACTGTTGTCGATCATTCGAGTAGTCAGTGCAATAGTGACCTGTTCAGCATCACTTATACGGTCGCTGCCAGAAAAGCGCTCATCACGAAACAACTGTTGGTAGCTAAAAGTGAGATCGTCGGTGTCAAAATCGGGGTTGTCACTCTGATCTTCAGTTTTGGCATTGAGGTAATAAATACGAGGTTCGAGGGTCTGGGTATGGTTGCCGAACAGGTTTGAGAAGCGCTCGAAGAAAAGACCCGTATCGATAATACCCACAGGTACTGTCGTTGAGGGGCCGTCATCACCGCCTGGTGTTAGCGGATCATCCAGGTCGTAGCTTAGATGCTTGAGCTTTAATGTTGGGCGAAAGTAGCCCCACATCCACTGTTTATCGAGAGTGACTGAAAAGTCAGAGCGCAGTCGGTCGCCAGTAACCCGAGTGTTGTCGTCGTGATCGAAGACGGTGAACTGGTTTTTCAGGTTGAATAGAAGATCCTGTCCGCCGGCGCTGATACGGTACTCGCCATTGGCGTGGACACGGGGCAATTGTTGGTACTGCTCGTCGGTGTTGTTGATCAGGGTTTGATATTCGGTGCCGCTGATACCAAAACGCCAGTGGGCGGTACTGTAGTCGAGACCGACAAACTGTTTTAAGTGGGTTTGGCTGCGGGCCTCAAGTGTAGCGTTGCCAATATCGCGGAAATAATCTTCGTCACTGACTTTAGTGTAGTCGATTGAGCTGCCCCAGCGCTCACCAATGCCACCACGATGATTGACACTGGCCACCCAACGATCTTCTCCCTGCAAGGGTTTCTGTTGGGTGGAGGGGTCAACTTCAACATCGCCGCCGTCGTCATCACTGAGCCAGCCTCCACCGAGAGTAGTCTCAGCTGTATTGGAGAGGTGGCGTAGTTCCAGCTCCAGCATCTCGCCGCGCTCCTGTATATAGCGAGGAGTAAGGGTGGCGTCGTAGTTGGGTGCCAGGTTGAAATAAATAGGTTGGCCGTAATCGAGGCCATTTTCATCGCTAAAGCTGATTTCTGGAAATAATAGACCGCTGGCGCGACGATTGTCGACCGGATAGCGTATCCAGGGCAGGTAAATGATAGGGACATCTTTGACTTTAATGCGCACATGCCTGGCGGTGGCGATACCTGTTTGCGGATCGATAGCAATGTTGCTGGAGGCCATCGTCCAAGTGTTATTGCCGGGTTCACAAGTGGTATAAGTGGCGTTATCGATATAAATTAACCCGTTTTTCTGGCGTGCAACGGTTCCCGCTGTGCCTCGTATGGCCGTTTCATGGAAAACCCAGGTGGCGTCATCAACCGCCAGTTCTCCGGAGTCGAGATTAAAATGAGCTTCCTTGCCAAGCATTAATAGACCTGGCTCGCGAAGCTGTACATTTCCCGCGAGGGTAGCAGTGCGCTCATTCTGGTTGAGAGTCGCTGTGTCACTGCGCACCTGGCGGTAACCCTGCGATATTTGCACATCGCCCTTCAGGGTGGCGACATTGTCTTGAGCTTCGGTGCTGGTTGAGCTGGCACGCAGAGGAGCGTCATCAGGGTTCAGCTCAGCATCAGGATAGTCTCGAGATGGTTCGACATAGCGGCCGCAGCAGCCATCCGTCTGGTCTTGCTGTTGTGCTTCGCTCAGGGCTGATTCGTCAACCCAGTCGAGGTTGCGTGGTGTGCTAAGTAATAGCGGTTCTTTTTTTGTTGCCGCTTTTGCCAAGGCCGCACGGCGTTTTAGGTTTCTGTGGGGAGGCTTGGCATAGGCCGGGCCGGGTGCCGTGTATTCGGCGCACGACCAGTCACCATCGGGGGTGGCGTCGCAGCGCCACTCTGTATGAGTATTGCTGGCAGCGGGCTCGTTCTCGCTTTCTGTAGCCCGCGCCGAGGTGGCGCCAAGTAACCCGCAGCAAAGGCCAAGTAAAGGCAGCGTGGTGATGCGAAAGGGTGAGGCATATCGATGGTAGAACCTGGCAAAAAAGGTCGATGGCATTCTTGTTATCCGGTTGCAGCCTCGAGGGGCGTCAGTACGTAAAACTGTAATCCGGCATTTTACCTAAAGTAAGCGAGGGTGCGAGTACCACAAGGGGCTTTAGGCTAAAATAAGTGTTTTCTAGTCCTTTGTTCTGGGTTTCTATGGCTGATTTAACTGCTTTGCAAAATTGGGTTGGCGAATTTCAGCCAGGTCAGTTACCCGCTGCCGGTTTACAGTTGGTGCCGGTGACCGGTGATGCCGGTTTTCGATCTTATTTCAGAAGTAATACGCAGCCGCCATTTATTGCAGCACTGGCGCCACCCGACCAGGAAAATAACCCCGCCTTTGTGAATATAGCCATTGCCATGGCCCGCGGTGGTGTGCATGTGCCAAAAATTTTTGCGGTGAACTACGAACAGGGCTTTCTGTTGCAGGAGGATCTAGGTGCGACTTTGTTTCTCGATGTGCTCAGCGCTGAAAATCAGGCCCAGCTCTATGACCGCGCTGAGGCTGCGCTGTTGCAGATCCAGGCATTGCCATCTGATAGCACCCTATTTCCCCATTATGGCAGCGAGTTATTACGTTGTGAGCTTGAGCTTTTTACCGAATGGTTCGTTAGTGGTCTCCTTGATGTGCAGCTCGATACCTGGGCTCGCGACTTGCTGGATGATTTTTTTGCCGTGTTACTCAGTAGTGCTGGTGAGCAGCCACAGGTGGTGGTGCATCGGGATTTCCACTCGCGCAATTTACTTTTGTTGGGCGATGGGGGTGTCGGCGTTATCGATTTTCAGGATGCTGTGCATGGCCCGATCAGCTATGACCTTGTGTCGTTATTGCGCGATTGTTATATCCGTTGGCCCCAGACAGTGGTTGAGCAGCGAGTGGAGGGGTTTCGCTGTAAATTATTAGACCAGTCAGCGGTGCAAGGACAGGTCGTAACTCTGCCGGATAGTGCGACGTTTTTACGTTGGTTTGATTTGATGGGCTTGCAGCGGCATTTAAAAGTACTGGGTATTTTTTCCCGTTTGTCGTTGCGAGATGGTAAAGCCCGCTATTTAGATGACCTGCCATTGGTATTGCGCTACGTGCTGGAAGTTGCGCAAAAATACCCTGAGGCCGATGACTTTTATCGTTGGTTTATTGAGCGTCTCGAGCCGAAAATTATTGAACAGTCCTGGTATCAACCCTGGCAGTCGGCCGGTGAGCGTCTGTGAAAGCGATGATATTGGCGGCAGGTTTTGGTAAGCGCCTGCGGCCACTGACGGAGCATACGCCAAAACCCTTACTCGAAGTGCGTGGCAAACCCTTAATCGTTTACCATCTTGAAGCCTTGGCTCAAGCGGGAATTAAAGAGGTCGTGATTAATACGGCCTGGCTCGGTGAAAAAATAGAGCGCTGTTTGGGTGACGGCAGTCGGTATGGATTGAGTATTGCCTGGTCACGAGAGAATGAGCCTTTGGAAACGGGGGGTGGCATTTACCGAGCACTACCCTTGTTAGGTACGGAACCTTTTATGCTGATCAATGGTGACGTGTGGACGGATTACCCCTTTGAACAGCTGATTTCGCGCCGGCTTGATGGGGGGTGTCTCGCTCATTTGGTGTTGGTGCCTAACCCAGATCACCATCTATCGGGCGACTATTGTTTTGCCAGTGTTCCGACTGCTGACGTGAACGGCATGCCGCGAGGGGTTTTAGCTACCCCCTTTGCTGATGGTCCGCTAAGGGGTCGGTCAACCTACACTTTTAGCGGCTTAAGCCTACTGCATCCACAATTGTTCGTTACTTGTAGTCACGATGCGGTTTTTCCTCTACGCGATGTTCTGTCGCCTGCTTTTTATCAGGGGCAGATTAGCGGCGAGCTTTACCAGGGGGAGTGGTGTGATGTGGGGACTCAGGAACGTTTGGTTGCGCTGAACCAGCAACAATGATTTGGACGTTGACTTTATAGGGTTTGCAGTAAGTAAAACCTTCTCAGCCAATACCCTTTATAGCTACAATGTGAAAATTCGGCTCAGCGCTTGCTGGCCCTCGTTTTTTAATGGATATTTCCTGAGGTCGCTATGTTCTCATCGCTCAATGCTCTTGCCCCCGATCCTATTCTTGGTTTGATTGCTCTGGCAAATAAAGATCTTAATGCCAATAAAATCGACCTTGGTGTTGGCGTTTATAAAAATGAGTCGGGCGCTACACCGATTATGACGGCTGTTAAAACAGCAGAGCATAATTGTGCTGAAAAAGAACTGACGAAAGCCTATATCGGTCCCGCTGGCCCAGTGGCATTTAATAGCGGTATCCGTGAGCTTATTTTTGGTGCACAACACTCGGCACTACAGGCCGAACGCGTGCGTACCGTGCTCACGCCTGGTGGATGTGGTGCTTTGCGAGTGGGCGCGGAGTTCCTCAAGCGTTGTTCTGAAAATGCGACAGTGTGGGTCAGTGACCCAACGTGGGCAAATCACCTGCCTTTGTTGAGCAATGCCGGTTTGCAACTCGCTGAATACCCCTACTATGAGGCCGGTAGAGCAGGTGTTAAATTCGATGAAATGATGTCTGCTCTACACAATGTGGGTCGCGGTGATATCGTTTTATTACACGGCTGCTGTCATAACCCCTGCGGTGCAGATCTTAGTGAAGAACAGTGGCGAGAGTTAACAGCACTGGCCGCTAAGAATGGATTTCTCCCTTTTATTGATTTGGCTTATCAGGGCTTTGGCCGTGGACTTGACGAGGATGCCTACGGTATTCGCTACATGGCAGAACACTTGCCAGAACTACTGGTAGCCAGCTCCTGTTCAAAAAATTTCGGCCTCTATCGTGAGCGCGTTGGCAGCCTGTCGGTGTTGGGTGACAATCCCGTTCAGTCCGATGCAGCGCTGACCCACGTCAATAATGTGGTGCGCGGTAATTACTCTATGCCACCCTCTCACGGTGGCGCCATTGTTGGTGAGATTTTGGCTGACTCCGCACTGCGCCAGCAATGGCAAAGGGAGTTGACCGACATGCGCGATCGCATCAATCAATTGCGCGTATTGTTAGTTGATAAGCTCGCTGCCCAGAATGTTGATAGAGATTTCTCCTTTATCGCCCAGCAACATGGGATGTTCTCCTTTCTTGGCCTCAGTGTTGCCCAGGTTGATCAACTACGAGAGCAGTTCAGTATTTATATGGTTGGTTCGAGCCGTATCAATATTGCGGGCATTAACCAGGCGAATATTGATTATTTGGCGCTGTCTATTGCAGCAGTGCTGGCAAGTTAGAGCTGTCTTCTATCACTGTTAAACTTGCGATAAGCACTCTTCGGCCTGGCGCGTTTTTGCTGGTGTAGCCTCCCGCTTTTTAATCCCTTTCTGTCAGTGGGCTAGGAGGCCTAGACTAAACGCCGACGGTGTTATCAAATGGTTAAGCCAGCGGTCGATTGAAACAATTGACCTGCTATAAAAAAACCCGCAAATGCGGGTTTTTTTATAGCGGGTCTGTTTGATACGAGGGATCTACTTTTCGGCGACGGTAATACCACCAAACATTTTTCGCAGTTCGGTTTTGAGAATTTTACCCGCACCCGACTTTGGTAGTTCCTCAATAAAGTGAGCGGTTTTTGGTACTTTAAAGCGGGCGAGTCGTTCGTTACAGAAGGTGATGAGTTCATCTTCTGTCATGCTTGCACCTTTTTTCAAAACAATACAGGCGGCGGGGACTTCTTGCCATTTCTCGTGGGGGATGCCAATAACGGCAACTTCTGCGACCGCTTCATGGAGGTAAATTGCCTGCTCTAGCTCGGCTGGGTAGACGTTTTCGCCGCCGCTGATAATCATGTCTTTCTTACGATCGACAACGTAGAGATAACCTTCTTCGTCGAGATACCCCAGGTCGCCACTGTGATACCAGCCTCCTTTTAGAGCTTCTGACGTTGCTTCGGGTTTATTCCAGTAACCTTTTAGCATATTGGGGCCGCGGCAGACAATTTCGCCGACATGAGTTTGGGGTAAGGTCTGTCCGTTATCGTCGATAATGCGGATGTCGACGTGAAAGGCGGGGTAGCCAACGGAGCCATTCTTACGCTCGCAATCCCATTTATCGAGAATAGCTACCAGAGGTGCCATTTCGGTCATGCCGAAACCTTCATAAATTGGCAGATCACGATCCTGGAAGAATTTAAGAATATTTAAAGGCGTTGGGGCGGCCCCGGTCATCAAGAATTCGACCGAACTTAAATCGTACGGTTTTCTCTCTAGCTCCTCGACAATCATCTGCCACATAGAAGGTACGCAGAAGAGGCTGGTTAACTTTTCTTTTTCAGTTAATTCAAGAACTTGAACGGCGTCGAAGGCGGGCAGTGTGACTACGCAGCCTCCTTGATAAAGCGTGGGTAATACGGTTACGCTGGTGCCGCCGATGTGGAACATGGGTGATACACCAAGGGCAATCGTGTCGGCGTGAATCGGTAGTCGTTGGGTGGTGTGGTGAACATTGGCTGCGTGGTTGGCGTGGGTTAGCATCGCCCCTTTGGGTCGCCCGGTAGTGCCGGAGGTGTACATCAGCAGAGCGACATCGTCGGCATCGACGCTGGCGTTGATTTCCTCGTCCGAAGCGGCATCGAGAAAGGCTTCGTACTCGGCTTCATCATCACAGCTGTTGCTGCGGCCACAGTAGACAGTTTTGTTGAAGCGAACAACTTTTTCAAGACCCTCAGCCAAATGGGCAAATTCGTCATGATAGAAAAAAGTGCTCGAACCCGAGTCTTGGACAATGTATTCAATTTCAGGCACGGTGAGGCGGAAGTTGATGGGTAGATAGATGGCGCCGAGTTTGGCAACGGCAAAAATCAGTTCCAGTTGCTCGTGGCCGTTTTGCAGTAGCGAACAAACGCGGTCACCGGGGCGTACACCGCTGTCACGTAGTGCATTGGCTAGTCGGTTGCAGCGGCGGTTGAGTTCTTTATAGGTAAAACGCTTATGGCGATCGACGACAGCCAGGCGTTGACCCGAAATCATTTCACGCTTGGTGAGCCAATATCCCAAACCTTGATCCATAACAACCTCTCTATTTTTTAGTTTTTAATGCAATGATTTAAAAAAATTGTGGGTGTATTGTGTTTAAATGACTGATCGGTCATCTAAACGGTGGCCAAGGCTAACAAGAGTCAATCTTTTTGGCAAGTATGACAAGGTATTGACAGTTATCGGCAGGCAGTCTGACTTCATCTATTGGTCATGTCCTATCCTATAGAAAGTCGTTGTATACTTGCCTGTACACCCTCCTTGAGATAGAGAATAGCAAGTGGAACACCTACTTGAAAAGCCGCTTTATAAAATAGCGCGTACCGGGCTGGCATTGTTATTGGTGGCGGTGGTTTGGGGGTGCTTGCAGGCACCTGGCCCCGATGATACGCCGTGGTTTTGGGGGGCCGATAAAATCATTCATCTCAGCACTTATACCTTGCTTTATATCTGTGCCTGGCTGGCTTTTCCTGGTGCCTTGTTGAGCTGGGTGATACACGGCAGCTTGCTGGCTTTCGGTTTATTGATTGAAGGTTTGCAGTCTCTCACCAGTTATCGCTCTGCGGAGCTGGGTGACATACTGGCTAATGCCACAGGCTTGGGCCTGGGTTGTTTATTGCTTTCCCTTTTGGCAGATCGTCTGGTTTTTATTCAGCGATACCGAACAGCCTACGGTAGGCAGACGCTGTGAGTATCGACTGGTGCTTAACTCGGGCGGCTATCTGGCGCCCTGCTAGCGGGCAGTTGCGAGCGGTAAAGAGGCTCGATGGCGTGAACTTTGAGGATCTGCTCGGTATTGAGCGCCAATGTGCCATTTTTAAGGACAATATTGAAGGTTTTTTGCGCGGCGAGTCAGCTAATAATATGCTGCTATGGGGTAGCCGCGGCACCGGTAAATCCTCTTTGATTAAAGCAGCCCTCAATGATTACGGTGATCAGGGCTTGCGGGTGATTGAGATTGATAAAGATGACCTGGCTAATCTCTGTGAGGTCGTGGATGAACTCCACGGCCTGCCCCAGCGCTTCATTATTTTTTGTGACGACCTGTCGTTTGATGAAGGCGAAACGACTTATAAACACCTGAAAAGTGTGCTGGAGGGTTCGATTGAGCTGCCGCCTGAAAATGTCTTGGTCTGTGCCACTTCCAATCGTCGACATATTGTTACCGAGCACAAGAGCGATAATAATTCGGTCGATGTGATCAATGGCGAGCTGCATTACGGTGATACCGTGGAAGAAAAATTATCACTTGCCGATCGCTTTGGGCTATGGCTTTCCTTTTACCCTAACAACACAGCGCAATATCTCGCCATTGTCGATCGTTTGTTTGCGGAGTTTGATGGTGACAGAGAAGCGCTACACCTTGCCGCGAAACAGTTTGCCATGACCCGCGCCTCAAAAAGCGGCCGCACCGCCCGGCAGTTTTACCTGCAATGGCGGCAGTAGATAGATTAGCGGCTGGTCTTTTGAAAGTAGTCTAATAAATTAAAAATAAATGAATTTAATAAATTTTTTTTTCGCCCTCAGGTCGTGTCTTGAAGCGCTTGTGTAACCAAAAATAATCCTCCGGTTGTCGTCGAATGCTCTGTTCTAGCCAGTCACTCCAGCGCTGAGTATCGGCCACATCATCACCCGAGGGATAGTTCTCTAATACAGGGTCGATTTCAACACGGTAGCGCCCCCCCTCTTCACGGTAAGTGTTCATGGTGAGGACGTTGGCATCGACGCTTTTGGCGTATTGGGGGATTGCTGTAATTGTCGCCGTTTGAATGCCAAAGAAAGGGATAAAAATACTGCGTTTTTTACCGAAATCCTGGTCCGGAACAATTACCATGACGCCGTTATTTTCCAACTGACGTAGCATATGGCTGATTTCTTTACGGTGAATCGTGGTAATGGGGTGTTTGCGTGTTGCTCGCTGGTATAGTTGGGCTTCAAGCACAGGATTATCCATGCGTCGATAAATCACGTCGTAGGGAAGTAACTGAGCCAGTCGGGCAAAACCTAAAAGGAAGCCATTGAAATGCCCAGTGAGAATAATTAAAGGCTTACCGCTGTCGATGGCTGTTTTTAAGTGCTCTTCTCCGCGCAGCTCGCCGCGCTGTTTAATCTTCTCCGGTGAACCCCAAATCAACGCCAGTAGATCAAACAGCAATAAAATAGTAGAGGCGAGGTTTTTTTCAACCAATTCAAGTTGTTGTTGTGCAGATAAATCGGGAAAGCACAGTTCAATATTGCGTCGAATAGTCTTGGTGCGAGAGGAGCGTATCTTGATAAGCAGGCGTGCCAGCCCCCTCGATAAACTACGCTGTAAGGTGCCCGGTATCTTTGACAAAACCCAGGATAGCCCGACAACAAGCCACGACAGCCAGTAGCGCGGGGCGTAATGAGAGTCATTGACTCGACTGCTGAGATTGCGCTTACCCATAAAACTCAGTTCCTGTACTTTGTGTTTCCATCAATTGGTCGAAGGCTGTGGCGTTTTACTTATCGGCCAACTTAACCAGCATTTTGCCCAAATTGGCACCGCTGAAGAGTCCGAGAAAAGCCTCGGGTGCCTGCTCTATACCCTCGAAGATGGTTTCCTGCCAATTAATCTTGCCCTCGTCGCGCCACTTAGCCATATCATCCATAAAGACCTGATGGTACTCAGCCATATAATCGAGTACGACAAAGCCTTTAACCGTGAGGCCGAGAGTAACGACTTTAAACATATTGCTGATGCCGTGGCGTTTTTCTGGTGCTTCGTTGTAATCTTCGATGGTGCCGCAAAGCATCGCTCGACCATTTTTCCGCATGCTCAATAGCGCGCCATCGAGTTGCGAGCCGCCGACATTGTCAAAAAAAAGGTGGATGCCCTTAGGGCAGAGTTCGGCAAGTTTACCTGCGAAATTGTCGGTCTTTTTGTAATTAAAGGCGGCATCAATTTTAGCCGTGTTTAACAGCCAGTCGACCTTTTCATCGGAACCGGCGCTGCCAACTACTGTGCAGCCCAAGGCTTTGGCAATTTGGCAAACCAGAGAGCCGACCGCGCCGCCTGCACCAGAGACATAAACGGTTTCACCTGCCTTCGCCTCACCGAGAACTTTGGTACCGACATAAGCTGTGATACCCGGCATGCCGAGGATGCCGATATAGTCCTGGGGCGCAACATGTGATGTGTCGCGAATAGCCAAGCCCTTACCCTCAGAGATGAAGTATTCACGCCAGCCATTCATACTCTCGACATGGGTGCCGACGGGTAGTTTAGAATTTCTCGATTGCACGACGACGCCAATAGCGCCGCCTTCGAGTACGTGGTCGAGTTGAAAGGGTGGAATATAGCTTTTGACATCATTCATACGCGGCCGCATATAGGGGTCGACCGACATCCACAGATTCTTAACTAACACCTGCCCCTCGTCGAGCTCTTCGTTTAGCGGACTTTCGACCAGCTTGAAACAGTCACGATTGGGCTGTGGTGATGGGCGTTGGGCGAAATGGATTTCTCGGTTGATCATGGCAAGATCTCGCTTTTATGAGTGATTGAGTATAAGTGGTTGAGATGCATGGTGATTGCGACGTCAGTTCGGGCTCTAGTGTTTATGGGTGGCGGGCTACAAATGGCGACTACTCGCGCAGAGCCAGGCGGAGGTTGCTGGGGTGCACTGGGTTGGCACCGCTCATGCTTAATACCATACTAATGAGTTCGTCCCAGGGTGAGGCGTCGCGCATACCTTTGACCGCGCGATCAACGCCACCAGCTTGGCGCAGCAGCATAGTCAGCTGGGCGGGCCGAGTCCGGCGGAGTGCTTTACGGACCAATGGCTGATGTTTGTCCCATACGCGCAGTTTGCGCAGCGCGTTGTCAATGGACTCGCCGTTGGCTGCTTGTTCGTTGGTTTTAACCAGAATGCGTAATTCTCGGGTCAGCGCCCAGAGAATGGCGATGGGCTCTGCACCCTCGTCGCGCAGGCCGCGCAAGGTGCGGGTTGCACCGACACTGTCGCCGCTGAGGATGCGGTCAATCATAGTGAAGACATTGAAGCGAGCACTGTCGGTCACCACCGAGGACATTGTCTCACTGTCGATTTCGCCGGCCGGAGCCAGTAATTTCAGTTTTTCTATTTCCTGAATAGCAGCGAGTAGATTGCCTTCGACACGCTCGGCCAGCACCTCTACGGCTTGATGGTTCGCACTGATGCCGGCGCGTTCGAGACGGTGTTGAATCCACTGGGGCATTTGCGCGGCATTAACGGGCCACACTTGTACGATGGCGCCGTGTTGATCAAGGGCTTTAAACCATTTGCTGTTTTGCGCGGATTTATCGATTTTGGGCAGGATGATCAGCAGTAAATTGTCGGCGTTGATATTGGCGCAATAGTCCTGAAAAAATATTCCGCCTTCGCGGCCTGGCTTGCCGGAGGGGATGCGTAACTCAAGTATTTTCTTATCGGCAAATAAAGACAAGCTACTAGCCTCGGTCAGTACTTGCTGCCAGTCGAAGCGTACTTCAGCGTTGAACAGCTCGCGCTCAGTAAAGCCGTTTTGTCGGGCCTGTCCGCGTATCGCGTCAGCCACCTCTTGAACTAACAGGGGCTCGTCACCGGTGATGACATAGATTGGTTCTAGGCCCTGTTTTAGTTGCCTGGAGAGCTTATCGGGGTGTAGACGCATGAGCTGTTTAAGGAGTGCTTGTGGGAGCTGCGTTGTCCGCTGTGGGCCTTTTTACGTGTCGCAGGCGGTTAGCAATTTGACGGGCCAGGTCGTTGTACATTTCATTTTTCAGTAATCGGGCTTCGTCTTCCGTCGCGAGTACATTGTCTTCATTGTATTCATAAATGCGCTCGACAGATGCGGTGCTACGCTCGATAGCAATGCTACCATCGGGTCGGGTGACCAGATATTCGACTTGTTCTTCCAATAAGCGCTCGGAGATACGGGCGCTGGCACTGACAGTTGCTGTGCGGCGCTTTGAATTTTCCTCGAGGATCCTGAGGCTGTATTCAGCTTTACCAGCACTGTCAACCAGCTCGATACCACTGCCCCGCAAATAACGTTCCAGTATTTGCGTAAAGGCACTGCCGGGTACAGTGCTGTGGAGATGCAGGCGGGCAATAGAGGGTTCGCCCCCGGTACCGCGTAGCTGCCAACCGCAGGCGGACACGGTTAGCAGAAGTACGATGACGCTCAGTCTTAATGGCTTGTTCATAAAGTCGAGTGATTCCGTGATCAATGTTGATTAATTGGCAACGATATTAACCAGTCTGCCCGGCACGACGATGACTTTACGGATAGTTTTACCCTCCGTAAAGCGCTGGGCATTGGGTTCGGCCAGTGCTGCGGACTCGATGCTGTCTTTATCCGCGTCAGCGGGTAAAACAATCTCTCCGCGTACTTTGCCGTTGACCTGCACCATTAACTTGATGCTGCTTTCGACCAGGGCGTTTTCGTCAACCTCGGGCCAGTTGGCATCGAGTATTGCTACATCGTGACCCAGTTCTTTCCAGAGAGTGTGGCAGATGTGGGGAGCGATGGGGGCTAGCAATAGCACGGCCGTCTCCAGGGCCTCTCTTTCAATCGCGGCAAGTTGCGGTGCATCGTCGGGTAGACGGCTCAGCTCGTTGAGCAGCTCCATCACTGCCGCAATGGCGGTGTTGAATGTCTGACGACGTCCGTAGTCATCGCTGACCTTGGCGATGGTTTGGTGGGTCTTGCGCCGCACTGCGGCTTCAGCGTCAGTGAGCTTGCCAGTGTCAAGAGCGGGTGCATCCCCTTTAGCGAGGTGGGCATGAGCCAATTTCCATAGGCGGCGTAGAAAACGGTTAGCGCCGGCTACGCCCTCGTCAGACCACTCCAGAGATTGTTCGGGTGGCGCGGCAAACATCGTAAATAGCCGCACAGTGTCGGCACCGTATTGTTCGATCAAGGGCTGGGGGTCGACGGTGTTGCCCTTAGACTTGGACATTTTGCTGCCGTCTTTTAACACCATGCCCTGGCAAAGCAGCTTGGTAAAGGGCTCGTCGCACTCGAGCAGGCCTTCGTCGCGTAGCAATTTGTGGTAAAAGCGTGCGTACAACAGATGGAGAATGGCGTGTTCAATGCCACCGACATATTGATCAACCGGCAGCCAGTAATTCGCTTGCTCGGGGTTGAGCATGCCCTCATTGTAGTCGGGGCATGTAAAGCGGGCGTAATACCAGGAAGACTCCATAAAGGTGTCGAAGGTGTCAGTCTCTTTTTCAAAGGCCTGGCCATCAAGGCTGGTTTTCTTCCACTCCAGGTCGGCTTTAATGGGCGAGTGTATACCGTCCATTTCGACATCTTCCGGTAGCAGCACGGGTAGCTTCTCGAGGGGCACGGGTATTTCAATGCCGTCGGCATTGTAGGCCATCGGAATCGGCGAACCCCAGTAGCGCTGGCGTGAGACTCCCCAGTCGCGCAGCCGGTAGTTGGTGGTGACGCGACCGCTACCGCGCTTAACCAGAGCCTGGGCCATAGCTGTGAAGGCCTGTTCAAAATCCAGGCCATCAAATTTTATGCCATCAACGGTACCCGAGTTGAGGAGCTGGCCTTTGGCAACAAAGGCTTCTTTGCCGATGTCGCAAGGACTATCATCAGTTGGTGCAATGACTTGCTGAATCGGAAGGTGGTATTTGGTGGCGAATTCCCAGTCTCGCTGGTCGTGGGCGGGTACGGCCATTACTGCGCCAGAGCCATAATCCATTAATACATAGTTGCCGACCCACACGGGCACCAGCTCACCACTGAGGGGGTGGATGGCTTTAATGCCGATGTCGATACCGGCTTTTTCCATAGTCGCCATATCGGCTTCAGCCATGGACTGGCGCTTGCATTCGGCGATAAAGTCGGCGACTTCGGCATTGTTTTCGCCGATGGCGAGGGCGATGGGGTGTTCGGCGGCGAGACTGAGATAGGTGACGCCCATCAGCGTATCGGGACGCGTGGTGTACACGTCGACGCTTTTTATGTCAGCGACAGCGTTTTCAAGTGCAAAGGTCACTTCTATGCCCTGGCTCTTGCCAATCCAGTTGCGTTGCATGGTGCGGACTTGTTCTGGCCAGGCGTCCAGCTGGTCGAGGCCGTCGAGCAATTCTTCTGCGTAGTCGGTAATTTTAATAAACCACTGGGGGATTTCTTTGCGCTCAACGGGCGTAGCGCAGCGCCAGCAGCCGCCGTCGATAACTTGTTCGTTGGCCAGCACAGTTTGGTCAGCGGGGCACCAGTTAACCGCACTAGTTTTTTTGTAGACCAGTTTTTTTTCGTAGAGACGAGTGAAAAACCACTGTTCCCATTTGTAATAGTCGGGCTTGCAGGTGGTGAGTTCGCGCTGCCAGTCGTAGGCATAACCCAGGGAGTTGAGTTGGGTTTTCATGTAGTTGATGTTTTCGTAGGTCCAGGGTGCCGGCGCGGTGTTGTTCTTAATGGCGGCGTTTTCGGCGGGTAAGCCGAAGGCATCCCAACCCATAGGCTGTAAAACATTTTTGCCGAGCATGCGCTGGTAGCGGCTAATGACATCGCTAATCGTGTAGTTACGCACATGGCCCATGTGTAGCTTGCCGCTGGGGTAGGGGAACATTGCCAGACAATAATATTTTTCCTGCCCTGGCTTTTCCTTGACCTGAAAAGACTGCTGATCGCGCCAGAAGGCTTGCGTCGCTTGCTCGATGGCTTTGGGGTGGTAGTGTTCTTCCATTGTGCGGATCCAGAGTTGCCGAAGCTGATTGAAAATAGGGTAGTAAATTTGTGAGGACGAAATTATAGGGGAAAGCCGGTCAGAAAGGCAGCCAGAAAGGAAGGTGGTTAGGGTCGTCGCTGCCCTTTTCTTATGGCTTAATAGCAGATGAATGGATCCAGCCTGCGTTTGCAGGTTTGAACTGGAGAATGCAAACAACTAATGGGCGTTTGGAAGAGGCGATTAAAGGAGGCATTAAGGCTATGAAATTAATAAAAGTGTTCGTGTTAAATTGGCTGTTGGTTCTGTTCTTGAGTGCTTGTGGTGAGAGCGAGGAAAGCGGAACCCCCGGACAAGTTGCGGCGGAATTTTGGCGGGCGATGGAAATGGGTGATCGCGCTCTGGCTGAACAATTGGCTGTGCCTGGAAGTTTAGATGGCAGTACCATGGATTTCGAGGCTGAGGGCAACCGCATCGAGAACATGGCTTTTGCCGAGGCCATGGCATCAGTAGATAAAGCTGCGGTGCCGACCACCCTGGAAGGTTTTCTTAATAATAGGCCGGTGAAATTCAGTTTTGATACCCGCCTCGTACCGATTGACGGTGTTTGGAAGGTGGATTTCGATACCACCAGCACCGGCATGATGGGTGCGATGTTGAAGGAGGCCATGAATACGTTTGGGGAAGTGGTGACTGAAGGTGTTGGGCAAGCGATGAGCGATATTAGTGCCGCCCTGTCGGATAGTGTTGAGGTGCTGTCCGAGAGCTTGAGGGAGGGTTTCGAGCAAGGTGCTGCAGATCTCTCACAAGGGTTGGATTCGGTATCCGGTGCTATGCGTTCTAAGAATGAGAATGCTGCCCCTGTCGCGCTCGTTGCACGCGTGAGTGGTGAAATTAACGGAACGCCAGTAGCTCTGTCTCGCTCTGAATGGGGCAATACCCTGGCCATTTATCAGGGCGATAGCTGGGGCTCTAATCCGAGCCTGTTACTGTTTTTATTCTTACCAGAGGGAGAGTTGCCGGTTAGTCGTGTTATCAGTGTGGCAAGCGACCATAAATCTCACGGCGACCCTCATGTGCATTATCGTTGGCGCGATGAGGCGGGAGACATTCAAACTGCCGTGTTAACCGAGGGTTATAACCTGAAACTACGCTTTGATGAAGCGGTTGACGGTCAGGTCGCGGGGCAGCTTAGTTTTGATGTGCCGGACGAAGATACCCGCCTGCAGGGTGAATTTAATCTTCGTGTCGATTAAGGGGTTCATGCTGTATTGGTTACTGGCAGCATTATTCCCGAACACGTCGAGCAGTACGCAGTAAAAAAAGAGTAGCGAAGCAGAGAGCGACAAGTGGCAAAGAGCCGAAGCGGTTGAAAGGGGTTGAACCCGTGAAGGGTGTTATTTCTGTTTTTAATAGGCCTGGTTTAAAGCGCGGGAGTTGTTCGTGGACCTTGCCTCGCTGGTTAATAATGGCTGTTATGCCATCGTTAGTGACTCGCAGCAAGGGTTTCGCGTTTTCCAGAGCACGCATACGGGCCATTTGAAAATGTTGGTGAGGGCCGATGGAATTGCCGAACCAGGTGTCATTGCTGACGGTTAACAAGATATTGGCATCGCGGGCATCATTGGCGAGCTGGTCAGCATAAGCAATTTCATAACAAATGGCGGGTGCAATTTGTACCTCGCCGATAACAATGGGAGCCTGCTGCTCAGTTCCCGCGCTAAAGGCTGACATCGGTAAATCGAAAAACTCGATGGTGCCGCGAAGCCACTGCTCCATCGGCACATATTCGCCAAAGGGTACGAGCCGGCGTTTTTGGTAATTGCCGCTTGCTCTGCCTAAGCCAATGACTGAGTTGAAATATTGCTGGCTACCCCTGCTGGAAGGAATGCCTGTAATGACACCGACACGCTCTCTTTTGAGAGTGGCGTCAATCTCATCAAGAAATCCTGCGATGTTGTTCTGCAAAGTCGGTAGGGCTGATTCAGGCCAGATAATCAGATCTTGATTGATGAGAGTTTCGTTGGTCTCTTTGAAAGCAATAAGAATTCTTTTTAATTCATCATCCTCCCATTTCTCCAGTAAAGGTTGATCGGGTTGGACCAGGGCAACCTTGAGCGCTTCACCCGAAGGTCGGGACCAGTTAAGCGTGTTGAGCCCAGTGCCGCCAGCGCAAACCATTAAGACGACGATGAGCCCTCCCCAGATAATGCGCCTGTTTTCAGTGTACTCGGTAAGCAGGGCAATAATTGCCCCGCAAAATACGATGAAACCGCTCAACCCCATCACCCCAGTGACAGGAGCCCAGCCGGCAAGCCAAGTGTCGATAAAACCATAACCGATGTTGAGCCAGGGGAAGCCGGTTAGAAACCAGTTTCTAGACCATTCACCCAGTACCCACAGCGCCGGGAAAGCGAGTAAGGAAGCGATGGCGGAACTCTTTCGGAACAGACCGTAGAATGATAAAGGCAACGCGAAAATGATCGCCATGCCTAAAGTGAAAAGTGCTGTGAGCGGAATGGCCAGCTCAGCAGGGGCATGGCCGTAATCGGTAATGCTGACATAGATCCAGCTGGTTCCAACCCCGTACATACCAAATCCAAAAACCAGGGATGTGGTAAAGGCTCTTCTAATCGTTTGGCCGCGGCATAAAAAGCACAGTGTGCTAGTACTGAAAATGGCGACAGGCCACCATGAAAAGGGGGCTAGTGACAGCGGTAACAACGCACCGCTGAGTAGCGCCAGAAAAAGGGAGTAGAGGTTGGTTTTATGTTTGGCCATAAATATTGTTTGACGTCGCTCTGTTCTATTTTTAGTCTTGTGGCATTTCTTTTACTCCCGTGGTGCGTCGGGTTGTTGGCATTTTAAGGCGAGTTGATGGATTTGTCGTTCATCACCGGCAACAACGGCAAAATGGTACGCGCCCAATGAGACTTCTTCCCCAATTTTTGGTAAGTGACCAAAGGCCTGTGTGACCAGCCCGCCGATGGTGTCGAATTCATCTTCGTTAAAGCCCGTACCGAAAAACTCGTTGAAGTCTTCAATGGTGGTGAGTGCAGGAAGATGGTAGCTGTCGTCTTCTTGCCGCTGAATAGGGTTTTTTTCTTCGAGGTCGGTTTCGTCTTCAATTTCACCGACAATTTCTTCCAGAATATCTTCAATAGTGACCAGCCCAGCAACACTGGCGTATTCGTCCATGACAATGGCCATGTGGTAGCGTTGTTCGCGGAACTCTTTGAGCAGTACATTAAGGCGCTTGCTCTCTGGGATGATATTGGCTGGGCGGATAACATCGGCAATGGAAAAGTTGTCTTTGCCCTGAGCTAATAGTGGCAGTAATTCTTTGGCCAGTAATATGCCTTTTATATCGTCAATAGAATCGCCTATGACTGGAAACCGCGAGTGCTTGGAGTCGGTGACTAAGGCTAGAATTTCTTCGATATCACCAGCTTCGGGGATTACCGTCATGCGTGAGCGAGGGATCATGATTTCTCGCACCTGCTGATCGGCAACACTCAGCGCGCCCTCCATAATTTCGAGGGCTTCGTTGTCAATGACTTTGTCGTCATAGGCACTGCGCAAGATTTCGGTAATATCGTCCCGAGTTGCTGGTGTCGAGGAAAAAATGCGGACAAGCCGTCCTAGCCAGGAGTGAGCTTGTCCGTTGGTACTGCCTTCGGTCATGGTCGTTCGATCTCTTCTTTAAGTGCTGAATAAGGGGGTGGAAAATTGAGCCCGGTCAGGATGGTGGTTTCGAGAGCCTCCATTGCTTCAGCTTCGTTTTCTTCAACATGATCGTAGCCGAGTAAATGCAAGGTACCGTGCACCAGCATATGAGCCCAGTGGGCATCGAGTGTTTTGTGCTGTTCGTTAGCTTCCTGTCGAACGATTGCTGCGCAAATGACGATATCGCCAAGTAGAGTTGATTCGACAAAGTCGGGAATGTCGGCGGGGAAAGACAGGACATTGGTGGGGCCCTTTTTACCTCGATAGTGCTGGTTTAGCTCGGCGCTTTCGACGGTACTGACAATACGCACGCTGATTTCGGCAGCAGATTGTTGTTCGCTCAGAGCGGCACAAACCCAATGGCGTATCGACGGAGGCTCGGGTGCCTCTTCACCACTGGCATTGTCGACATCGATCGTTGTGCTGTTGTGCATCAATCGTCGCCGTTTGGTGTGTTTTCGAAATCGTCGTAGGCATCAACGATTTTTTGTACCAGTGGATGGCGCACCACATCTTTCGATTGAAAATGCGTGAAAGTAATACCTTCAACTCCGTTGAGCACCTGGCAGGCGTGAACCAGTCCAGAGCGAGTGCCCCGTGGCAGGTCGATTTGTGTCGTGTCGCCCGTAATGACGGCAGTGGCGCCAAAACCGATGCGGGTGAGGAACATTTTCATTTGTTCCCGGGTGGTATTTTGGCTCTCATCGAGAATAATAAAAGCGCTGTTAAGTGTGCGCCCACGCATGTAGGCCAGGGGTGCGACTTCGATAACATTTTTTTCGATGAGCTTGTCGACCTTTTCAACGCCAAACATTTCGTACAGAGCGTCGTACAGTGGTCGCAGATAAGGGTCAACTTTTTGGGAGAGATCGCCGGGCAGAAAGCCGAGTTTTTCGCCCGCTTCAACGGCGGGCCGCACTAGCAGAATGCGTTCAACGTCATTGCGTAAATAGGCCTCCACTGCACAGGCGACGGCAAGATAGGTTTTGCCAGTGCCTGCGGGGCCAACCCCAAAATTAATGTCGTGGGTTTGTATGGCGCGCACATAATTTTGCTGATTGAGTCCGCGGGGGATAATCTTGCCCTTTTTGGTCTGAATCTCGCTGAAGTTTTTAATGGTAATGGCAGATGGGCTCTCGGTACTTTCTTCCATTGTCGTTTCCAGGTTCGATTGTTGCAGATAAAGGTGTACTGCTTGCGGTGTCAGATTTTGCTGGTCGCGGGTCTCCCTGTAGAGGGCGTGCAGTAAATCAGCTGCTTTGTGCGCTCGCAGGGGGTCACCATAAATGGCGAACATATTGCCGCGGTTGCGGATTTCAATGGCGAGGCGACGCTCTATTTGATGCAGGTGCTCATCGAGCTGGCCGCAAAGATTAGCCAGACGGCGGTGATCATTGGGTTCGAGAGTGACGGTGTCAGCGGCTGGTAGGGTATTCAAAGGGTGAGATTGAGCGCCTGTTCTATCGGATTTGGGCTAAGCATAGCGACTTTATGGTGAGATGAAAACCGTCCTTCGGGGAATGTCTCGATCGATAGTCTCGCGAAGGCTGGCGGCACTCAGCACGCGGTGTTATGCCGTTGCCTGGTTTACTAATCAATCAGAGTGCCACGCAATGAATTGGGGAGGGCCTCGCAAATCTCGACCTCCACAAATTGACCGATCAGCTGATGATCGCTGCAAGCGAAATTGACGACGCGGTTGTTTTCGGTGCGCCCTTGCAATTGGCCGGGGTCTTTGCGTGAAATCCCCGAGACTAATATGCGCTGCGTGCTGCCCACCATGCGGCGACTAATCGTCATCGCCTGCTGAATAATACGGTCTTGTAGTATCTTCAGGCGTTGCTTTTTGGTTTCGGCGCTGGTTGTGTCGGTAAAGTCGGCGGCGGGTGTGCCGGGGCGAGCACTGTAGACGAAACTGAACGAGTGGTCGAACCCAATGCTTTCGATTAGCTTCATGGTGGCGGCGAAGTCAGCTTCTGTTTCACCGGGAAAACCAACGATAAAATCAGATGACAGGCTGATATCGGGACGAATGGCTCGCAGTTTGCGGATGATGGACTTATATTCAAGCCAGGTATGGCCACGTTTCATAGCGCTAAGAATGCGATCTGAACCGCTTTGCACGGGTAGGTGAAGATGGTTGACCAGCTCTGGCACCTCCGCGTAAACATCAATTAGGGATTGTGAAAACTCCATTGGGTGGGAGGTGGTAAAGCGAATGCGGTCAATGCCATCGATTTGTGCGACGTAGGTGATCAGCTCAGCGAGATCACAGAGGCTGTCGCGGCCGGGCATCTCTCCGCGAAAGGCGTTGACGTTCTGGCCGAGCAAGTTGATTTCCCGCACGCCCTGGCTGGCCAGATGGGCAACTTCGGCGAGAATATCGGCGCAGCCGCGACTGACCTCTTCACCACGGGTGTAGGGCACCACACAGAAGCTACAGTACTTTGAACAGCCCTCCATGATTGACACATAGGCTGAGACGCCATCGGCCTCAGGTAATGGTAGCTGGTCGAACTTTTCAATTTCAGGGAAGCTGACGTCAACCACCGCGCTGTTGCCTGCCTGGCGCCGTTGCATCATATCGGGTAGGCGATGCAGTGTCTGGGGCCCAAAGATCAGGTCAACGTGAGGCGCACGACGGGCAATGGCCTCGCCTTCCTGGCTGGCCACGCAGCCACCGACGCCGATAATGAGCGAAGGGTTTTTGTCTTTCAATTTTTTCCAGCGGCCCAGCTGGTGGAAAACTTTATCTTCGGCCTTTTCGCGGATCGAACAGGTATTGAGTAGCAGTACATCTGCTTCATTGGGGTCATCGGTGTTTACCATTTGATGGCTATCACCGAGCAAATCGCTCATGCGTGAAGAATCGTACTCATTCATTTGGCAGCCATGAGTAACGATATGAAGTTTTTTGACCGGAGTATCTGTCATGTGGGCTCCGTCGTTGTTGGCAAGGGCGCCGATTATAGGGCTTCTCCGCTACTTAGCCTAGCTGCCTGGTCATAAGTAGCAAAGCGAGGGGCTGTGAATATGATAGAATCGCGCGCCTTTTAAGCTGTAAGTCGCAAAATATTATGTCCAGTGAACCAATCTACAAAGTCATTTTTTTTAATCAGGGTCAGGTCTATGAGCTGTATGTGCGCTCTGTTTATCAGAGTGAATTGATGGGTTTTTTAGAGATTGAAGAGTTTGCGTTTGACGAGCGTTCAAAGATGATTGTCGACCCGGGTGAAGAAAAACTCAAAAATGAGTTTGCCAGCGTTAAGCGCAGTTATATCCCCTTGCATGCTGTTGTGCGTATTGACGAGGTTGAAAAGGAAGGTGTTTGCAAGGTCACGGAGGTTAAAGGCGGCAACGTGACGTCCTTGCCCTTTGCTTCAATGGTCCCAGGCTCTAAAAAAACAGATTAATTACTAGTGCTCTATTAGTTGGTGATGCTCTGGTTAGCTCTGGGCGAAGAAATCGGATTTTAGCGCACAGAGACGCGTTTATGGTTTGCTCAAGGTCTCCTTGGCGCGCAGTTAGTCGCGGCTAACCCATAAACCGGATAGGCCGAACTGATTTTGCAGCGTCTGAGCTTCGCCTTCAGCAGCCTTTCTTGAATTATAGCCATCTGCTCTGATGCGATAGAGGGTTTTGCCATTGACGGTAATCGGCGTTATTGAAGCACTAGCCGCTGTTTTTTGTACCTTTTGATGAAGGTTGCTGGCAGTATTGCGATCGGAAAAGCTGGCGATAGTGATATACCAATCCTCTTTTGCTTGATTGTCAGTTGCGTGGGTGGTTTTGGCGTTATTAACTGTTGCCAGCTTTGTGACGTGCTCTATCGCCAGTCTATTGTCTTTTTGCTTAAGTGCGACTTTCTGTATCTGTAGGTGTAAATCTGCGATCGAGTCTTCGAGCCCTGTCAGCCGAGAATCCGCTTGTTCGGTGTCTGTTTGAAATGAGTTTTGTAGTGTGGTGACGGTAGTGGTTAGCTGTTCTTGGGTTTGAGTTAAAGAAAGTAGCTCTTGTCGCGTTTTGGCGAGTCGATTGCTGCTATCGTCTAAAACCACGACGGGGGAGGCGACGGTAGATTCTTCTATTTGTTCGAGACGAGACTTTAATTTTTCGAGATCTTGTTGCGTATGCCAGGCGTAATTGCCACTAAAGAGCGCAAGGGTCAGGGTGATGCTGGCAATGATCCAGGGTGTTACCCGGGAGGAATTGCTGCCAGGGCTGCGTAAACTGTCGGCCTGAGGGGTCGTTTGTTTGGCGCTCTCGCCGTGGCTTGAGTGATCAGCAGTCGCGTGATGAATTCTGGTGGGAGTGGGGGCTGTGTGTTGAGGCTCTTTGGTGGGGAGGGGGCTTCCCTCTTTGTCTATTGCTTCATCGGCGGGATGTTTTACATCTGGTTGTGGCGTTTGCCCTCTTTGGGCCTGAATACTGGCAAAGAAAGGGCTTAGGTTTCTATTGACCTTGTCTTCTCTAATGGTTTGATGGGCAAGGTTTTGTCGATGGTGTAAGGGATTGTTCATGGCAATAATTCAATAGACTGTGAATAGGTGTGCTTAAACTGAATGCACTAACTATGCCGGCGCAATTTGCTTGCTAATGGGTTATCTGGCGGTGGAATGTTTGCTAAAATTGGGTAAAACTGCAGTTTTAGATAGGAAGTGTCATTATTTTGACGGGGATGTCATGAAGCTAGTGAGTGAAGTTGGCGCTATTTCGCTGAGACTCGTATTTACGAGTCCGATTTTTTGTAAAAGTTTCTCATCCAGCATTGCTCTAGTAAATAATAATTGAGAAAAGAATGCAGAATAAAGCAGCAGGTTCTGGTTCGGTGAATGGCAACGGCAACGGCAACGGCAACGGCAACGGCAACGGCAACGGCAACGGCAACGGCAAGACGGCACTTTTAGCGCGTTTAGCTGTTGAGTTAACACGATTAGCTCAGGGCCGAGACCAGAAACTGGATTATCTGCTCGAGCAATTACGAATCTCTCTCCACGAAAGTACGCCACTATCAGAGTTTAAAGACAGCGCCGCCAGGTTCTTGAAATATATTGTGTCGGGGCAGGTTGAATTTGCCAGTGGATTTGAGCTTTCTATAAAAAACTCTGCGATTGAATTATTTAAAGCGATTGAAACATGTTTTCCCGGTGAAGTGCAGATTTCACGTATTAAAGAAGACTTGAAGCTCGCATCCTCTCTTCAGGAGACGGTTGAGCAGGTTGAGAAAATTATTCCCCTTTTCTTTGATATAGGCTTGCAGCAGTCAGCGTCTTCCTTGAGTCCTGAATCTTTTATCGCACCAGAGCTGTCTCGGGGCGAGCTTTCACTGGCCCATGTATTGGACGTTGTCGGTACGGCGCTAAGTAAATTATTAGACCAGCTCAGACTGCTTGAGCCTGAGGATAGCCGAGTCGAAACAATCAGAAGGGATCTGGCTCGTATTGCTAGCATGGATGAGCTTGAAGTGGTTCTTGGCGAGGCTTTGAGTCTCGTCGTTGATGTTGCTCGACAAATCGATGAAGAAAGGGCGTATACCGAACAGTTTTTATCGCAATTAAGGCTGCATTTGAAAAGCCTGGAAGAAGGCATAGGAGGCTCGATTGATATTGAGGCTTCGTTGGCAAATGTCGACAAAATTCAGACCGACGTGGGTGGTGAAATATCGGGTATGGAAGCTGCCGTCAATGAAAATAACGATATTGATTTACTGAAAAAAATTATTCGAACCCGTGCTGAGCGACTAACTACCACTGTGGCAGATTATGTCGAGTCTGAAAAGAAACAGCTCGAAGAAGCGAAGGACAAAATAGAAGGACTGACTCACCAGACTCAGGCAATGAATGCAGAAGTGGAGGGTCTGCGCCATCAATTAATGGAGAAGCAACAGTTGCTGGCGCTTGACCCCCTAACGGGTGTGGGAAATCGGGGTGGCCTTGATAAGCGTATAGAGGAAGAACTAGCTCGCAGTCAACGCATAGGTTTTTCCTTATCGTTATTGCTGATCGATATTGATAAATTCAAGTATGTTAACGACACTTTCGGGCATAAAGCCGGTGATAAAGTATTGCAAACTATCGCCAAGCTTATGTCTAGTCGAATTAGAGATACAGATTATGTGGCGCGATACGGCGGCGATGAGTTTGTTATTTTGCTGCCGGGTACCTCTGCTGAAGATGCGGTAGCCGTCGCTCAGAGTTTTTGCAATGCTGTGAAGCGTTGTGACTTTCACAGTCGAGGTCAGTCGGTAGAGGTTTCTCTCTCTATAGGTATTGCTGAATTTAGGAAGGGAGAGTCCAGTGATGCTCTTTTTCAAAGAGCCGATGCTGCCATGTATGAAGTCAAGAACACAGGCCGTAATGGTTGTGGCATTGCAAAGTAGCTGGGTTTAGGGCCCTTTACTGGTAGCAACTCTGGCCATTTCTTAAGCGGCGGCAAATATTATCGACGCCGTGCATTCAGCCTTTCGACGGCAGCTGAGTAGCGCTGGATGTCTTGTGTTGTCGATAAATCAAGATTGAGAAAACGGCAGCCCAGTTTACGCCTCGAACCGTAATCAGCTTCAATTTGTCTTTTTACCTCGGCCTCGACAATGGTCATTGCTTCATCGAGTGTCTTGAAAATGCATTGCTCTATCCTGTCTCCAGGGCCTATAGGGCTATCATTTGGCACGCTAATTAACGCCCCAGTCGACGAAATATCGCTAAGTTGCCCTTTGATGACCTGATTGTCGCTAAGAATCAGGTGAACCTCGGGGGAAGACATCATGCCGACGGCAGCTCGATAACTAGCGCGGCGCTGGGTTTGATAAATAATGTCAGGTAGTGTTGAGCGGTAACGTATCAGCCCTCCGTTTTTTTCGTGGCTTGTAATTCGCGCAGAAAAATCGACATTAATGCCTTTTAGCCGGCCACTTACGCGATAGCTGTTCTTTTCTAATAGGGCTGCGTGGGCCGTGTTATCGACGAGCTCATCCAGTTCAAGCCACTCGTTTTTGGTATCGATAGCTAGAATAATAGTGGCGAATACACTCGGTATCCCCTGTATTGATACGCTCAGCTGGCTGCGATCGTTAAGCAATGCTTTGAGAATTGATAGCTTATGGGCTTTTATCTTGATGCCATCTTCGTGCATCGAAGGGAGGGCGTGCAGGCTGTTTGTCGCGTCTGAATCTTCTAAGTACATGGGTTTTGGGTGCAGGGTGTTAGTGGATTTTCTCTAAGCTTGTCGATAACTGACCTGGAGTGTATTGGAAATACAGTGTGTGTCCGTGAGGGGCAGTTCACAGTGACTTAGATAGCGATCTAGGCACAGTGCCGGGTATGCCGTCGCCTTAGGCTTTGCCCAGGGGCTTGGACTGGGATTGCCTGGCAGTGATACCGCTTGCGCTATAGGTCTGGTCTGTTTCTATGCGGCCCTTGCTCAGTACTTGAAGTGCTTGATCAGTGATCAGCTTGTTTTTTTGAATCATTGTGCCTACGAGCAAATTTTCTTCTTTACAGCGCAGACTGGCTTCGCAAAGGGTTTGCCAGCTGTTGTTAAGTTGTTGGTCGGTGTTTGTGGCCACGATGTCTTCTATACCCGTCGCGCCAGGCGCGGCGCCCAGCTTTGCCAGAGCGTTATCTCGCTGCTGATCTATTGCTTGCAAGGCTTGAGCAATGCCCAGCTTTTTTTCAATGACAGTTTCGAGAATTGCTATATCGGGTTGGGATAGCGCCGCTCTTTCCTCGCTGAGTACGTCGAGCAGTTCGAGGGTGAGAGAGGTGGCTTTGTCTAACAGGCTGGTGAGGTTATCCACGCGTTAATACCGGCTTGATTAATTGAGTTGGTAGTCGTGTCGATCACGGCGCAAAACGTGTTTGCGCTTGTGTCGATTATTATAGGATAGCTTAAGCCAAGTCCTGCTCAAAATTAATCAGTTTTTCAGCAATGCGATCTGTGTTGATGGTATAGGAGCCGTCGCTTAACGCTTGCTTAATGCTTTCGACCTTTTTAGCATCGAAGCTAGGTAATTCGGCGAGAGTCTTTTCGATTTGCAGTAGCTTAAGGGCTGAGTCGGTGACGGTAACAGTGCTCGACTCGCTCGTTGGCGGCTGCGTGCTGGCTTTTTCGGGGGCGACACCTTGATTAGCGTCAGCTTTTTTCCCAGTATTGGTGCTGAGCCCTGCATTGTTTGCTGGTTGTCTAATTTCCATGGTACCTGTCCTTCCCATTTTACAATGCCAGAACACTGGCAATTAGTGTATCGGCATTTTTGTCAGAAACTTTAGTGTATTGGCCAATTAAAAGTAAATGGCCGGTTTGTGTTTCAGTCAGCTCTCACGACACCAGAAGCCAATATGGCGCCTTCGACAATTTTACCGGATGACACATTCTTCACGCGAATTCTGTCTCCCACGGCCCCGCCCATTAAAGCAATAGCAGGAGCACTGACATTTAACCCGCCCAGACCGGCCCGTAGGTCAACGTGCTGGCCTTTGTGGATGATATGGGGTTCCGTTAATACGGCGGGAGTTAAGAGAGCTTTATTAGCCAGGTTTTTTTTCAACACTTTGCCAACGACCTGATCGGGGTTACTTAGATAGGCCGCGTTAAGCTGGCTGGTATTTTTAGAGTGTAGGCTAATATCCCCCGCGGTCATGACGTGCCCGCGACGCAGAGGCGTGCTGGTCACCAGCACCTGTGTGATCGTCGTGACGTTGGCGGGGACGTACAGCGTCCAGGGTTTTGGGCTTTGACAGCGCACACCGACCGTTGTTTTTCCTTGTACTTTAGCGCCAGAAGGCAGAAAGGTATCGAGCGTAGTGCCGCAAGCTGGCAAGGTTAACCGGTTGTCGATATTTTCAATACTGATGGTGGTATTCGCTCGACCTTCGACATTGCTGTGAGTGCTCAAGAATGTTTGGGCTGCCGCCTTGATCGAGTCAATTGACTGATATTGATTGTCTTTTGCCTGGGCTAAGGGCGTGATGATGAGTGCGCTGATAACTGTCAATGCCAATGCCAATGCCACGAGCGTTAAGGGAAAGGCTGGTTGAGGCGGGCGACGGGATACGCTGAGGGAAAATGTCATTTTTTTGGCGTTTCTTTGTTTAATAGTCATCGTTAACTGGCGTTTATGGTCTTTGGTCTTCCTTCTTCTTAGTTTGAAGCAAAAATTGGGCCGCTTGCTTTTTTTGGTGTCGTGTCTTTGATTTAAATAACCTTCAATTGGCAAAGCTCTTGCCGTTAACCGGCAGGTCATTGCCGTTGAGTCGTCCCCGCGGCGCGGCTTTATTTGCAACTCGTTGAAAAATAAAGATAATTTTTTTGGCATAAGGGTTGCTATGTCTATGGCATAGCAGTCTTCTACCAAGAACGGGAAAAAGCTTATGTCTACTCAATGGGGTTCCATACTCGGCAAACAGGCCCAGGGCCTTTATTTCCATGCCCAGAGGGCCGAACTGCTGGCGGCCAATATCGCCAATGCTGAAACTCCAGGTTACAGGGCGCGAGATGTCGATTTTCGCGCCGCACTTCGTGACGCCAGTACGGGTCATTTAGTACAGAGCCACGCGCAACATATACCTTCAGATGGCCGTTTTAATAGCAGTGTGACGTATCGCAAGCCGGCTCAGGCGTCGATCAATATCAATACGGTCGACATGGCCAAGGAGCAAGCAGCCTATGCTGAAAACGCTGTGCGTTACCAGGTCAATTTACGTTTTCTTGATGGCACGATTAAAGGCCTGATGCTGGCCTTAAGGGGAGATTAAGCGATGAGTTTAGAAGGGGTAATGCGCGTTTCGGGCTCAGCATTAGCGGCACATACCACATGGCTCGACACTGTCGCCAGTAATTTGGCCAATTCAGAAGTGGTTAGCGGGAATGCCGGTGATGTTTATCGCTCACGCCAGCCAATTTTCGCCACCGTGACAAGGCCCTTCGGTGATCGTAAAGATGCCGTCGGTGTCACTGTTGCAGGCGTAGTGGAGATGGGGCCGCCCGGTAGAAAAGAGTACGCGCCCAACCATTCTCTAGCAGACGACGATGGCTATATTTATCACAGTAACGTTAATACCGTTGAGGAGATGGCCAACATGATTGCCGCCTCCCGAGCTTATCAAAATAGTGTTGAAGCTATGAATACGGCAAAACAATTATTGGTGCAGACCTTAAGTATGGGTCGCTGAGGAGAAGGATTATGACAACAGATATAGCGAATATTTTAGGTGTCGAACCAAGCGGTGGTCTGGATTCTGTCCCTAAAAAGAAAGAAGAGTTGGGTCAGGAAGAGTTTATGCGTCTGCTGGTGGCCCAGCTGAATAACCAAGACCCCACCAAGCCAATGGAAAATGCGGAGTTCTTAACGCAAATCGCTCAATTCAGTACGGTGGATGGCATTCAAGGTATGGAAACCTCTCTATCAGATCTGGGCGCGTCAATGGTCTCTACGCGCGCCATTCAAGCCTCATCTCTGGTAGGTCGTGATGTGATCAGCGCGTCCAACCAGGCAGCCTTTACCCCAGGAGAAGAAATTGAAGGCGTTGTCGCCATGCCGGTCAGTGCGTCGGGCGTTCAGATACAGGTGTCGGATAGTAGTGGACAGTTGGTCAAGGTCCTTGATATCGGCAATGTGGACGCGGGGATTCACACTTTTTCCTGGGATGGCTTGCTTGATGACGGGGCTTCCATCCCTCAAGGCAACTATCAAGTGACGGCCAGCGGCCTGATCGACGGGGCGGTAGAGGCGGTGCCGGCCTTTGCTTCGGCTCAAGTCACCAGTGTTTCAATTGGCGCCGGCGGGTCGGACATTAGTTTAAATCTGGATGGTGGAGATTCGGTGTCCTACGCCGATGTTCTCCAGTACTTATAACAGCAAGGGGAATTAATCATGGGTTTTGAAACGGCAGTATCAGGTATTCGAGCGGCGTCATCGCAGCTCGGAATCATTGGCAACAACATTGCCAACAGTTCCACATCGGGATTTAAACAAGCACGGGGCGAGTTCTCCGATGTGTTTGCCTCGAGCGCTCTAGGCGTGGCGTCTAACTCCGTCGGTCGTGGCGTCGAGATGACCGCGATTGCCCAACAGTTTACTCAGGGCAATATCAGTTTTACCGATAGTTCTTTGGATCTGGCCATTAGCGGTAGTGGTTTCTTTATGCTCGACGATGGAGGCTCTACACGCTTTACACGCTCCGGCGCTTTTACCGTGGATTCGGAAGGTTTTGTGACCAATAACGAGGGCCTGCGCTTACAAGCCTTTGAAGCGGATGCAGCGGGGCAAATTACCGGTCTGGTCGACGATGTGCGCTTGACGACCTCGCAAATCGAGCCGATTCCCACCTCCGAGATTGATATCACCGCTAATCTCGACTCCAGAGAAGAGGTGCCCTTGTTAGCTTTTGCTGCCCCTTTTGATGCCTTTGCTTCTCCGCCGACAGCACCTAGTGCCGATATGTTTAACGGCTCTACCTCACTGACGATTTACGATAGCCTCGGTAACCCCCACGCTTTGACCACTTATTTTGTTAAAACGGCAACGCCCAATGAGTGGGAAGCCCATGTCACTGTTGACGGTGTTACGCCTGGTGGTGTGGCGGCACCTCAGACCCTGACTTTCGATAGCACCGGGCAATTTCCTACGGCTTCACTGCCGGTACAGGTCTCTGTCGCGAATTATGATCCGCTCGATGCAAGTGGTAACCCAACGGGTGCCGTTACGCCTCAGTCTTTCTCCGTTGATCTTTCAACGACCACTCAGTTTGGTAGTGACTACGGCGTTAGCTTTATTTCACAAAACGGATTCTCTTCGGGGCAGCTACGCGGGGTTGAGATTTCCGACACCGGGGTCATCTTCGCCCGTTATACCAACGGCCAGTCCTTTGCTCTGGGGCAAGTGGCTCTGGCTAATTTTGCCAACCAGCAGGGTTTGCAGCCCCTGGGTAGCACAGCCTGGGCAGAGACCTTTGCCTCTGGCGTGGCGACAGTGAGTGAGCCGGGTACGGCAGGTTTGGGTTTGATTCAATCCGGTGCGCTGGAGGATTCCAACGTCGATATTACCCAGCAGTTGGTCAATATGATTACGGCCCAGCGTAACTTTCAGGCCAACGCCCAGGTGATTCAGACCGAAGATACGGTTACTCAAACCGTGATCAATTTACGTTAAACGCAAAAAGGTTAAAGAGTCATGGGTAACTATCTTTACACATCAATGGTTAGCGCCAGTCAGATTATGCGCGGCATGGCCGATGTCACGCACAACTTGGCTAATGCCAGCACTACCGGTTTTCGGGCAGATCTGTCGATGTTTAGATCGCTGTCAGTACCTGGTGCCGTTAACGGCGGTGACCTGCCGCTGTTTGAGCGCACGGGTGTCGACACGAGCTTTGGGGCTCTGCAAAACACCGGTAATGACCTGGATGTTGCTGTCAGTGGTGATGGCTGGATAGCAGTACAGGCCGGCAATGGTGAAGCCTATACCCGCCGTGGTGACCTGCGTCTCGATTCCCTTGGCCAGCTGAGCAACGGAGCGGGTCAGTTGATCATCGGCGACGGTGGGCCTATCGCCATACCGCCTCATACCAAGATGGAAATTGCCGCCGATGGGACTATTTCTATTCAACCCCTGGGACAGGGCCCTGACACCGTTGCTGTGGTGGGTCGCATCAAACTGGTGAGTCTTGACGGTGACAACCTCTATAAAGGCAAGGATGGACTGTTACGTCTCAATGGCGGCGCCATTGCTGAAGAGGACGCCAATATTTCACTGGTGTCGGGTGCTTTGGAAGCTAGCAATGTCAACACCATCTCTACCATGGTGAAGATGATAGAGCTGCAGAGAAGTTATGAAACGCAGATCAAAATGATGAAAACCGCCGCGGACAATGATCGCGCGTCGGCGGCCTTGATGAAAATGAATTGATGGTTCGCCAGACGATTGACCATTCAATAAAGACGCAACTGGGGAAGTAAAATGCAAGAATCACTGTGGATAGCAAAGACGGGGTTGGACGCGCAACAAACCCGCATGGCGACCATCTCCAACAACCTCGCCAACGTGAGTACAGCGGGTTACAAGCGCGGTCGAGCGGTGTTTGAAGACTTGCTCTATCAAAATTTGCGTCAGGTGGGTGCCCAGACCTCCCAGGATACTGAGTCGCCCTCCGGCTTAATGCAGGGCACTGGCGTGCGTGTGGTCGCCACCGAGAAACTCTTCACCCAGGGCAATCTCGAGACCACGGAAAATGCTCTTGATGTGGCCATTGAAGGCAAGGGCTTTCTTCAGGTACTGATGCCCGATGGCACTATCTCTTACACCCGTGATGGTTCAATGGCTCTCGACTCCGATGGCCAACTGGTCACTTCCAATGGCTATCCCGTCGAGCCGTCGATCACTATTCCCCAGGATGCCCAAACCATCACTATTGGCACTGACGGTATCGTTTCGGTGTTGGCGCCGGGTGATACGACGCCCTCTCAGGTTGGCACATTACAGTTGGCAGATTTCGTCAACCCCGCGGGTCTACAGGCCATCGGCAAGAACCTTTATCTGGAATCTGGTTCGAGCGGCAATCCGCAAATCGGCAACCCGGGACTCAATGGTTTGGGTTCGATTATGCAGGGTTACATCGAAAGTTCTAACGTGAATGTGGTGGAGGAGCTGGTGTCGATGATCGAAACTCAGAGAGCCTATGAGATGAACTCCAAGGCGATCTCCACGACCGACCAAATGCTTCAATACATCAGCAACAACCTGTAAGTCACGATGAAACGTAACGGGACAGCGCTATGAAAACACGATTCCCCCAAGCCCTTCGCCTACTTAGCCTGTTCGGTGCAGTGACTATTTTAAGTGCCTGTACGGTTATCCCTGAGCAAAGCGAACCTGGTTATGAAACCGTCGCGCCGATCGCTTTGGTGCCCCCAGTACAAAACACGGGGGGCTTGTACCAGGCCGGTTATGACCTCGTTCTGTTTGAAGATCTGCGGGCCAGCCGCGTGGGTGACATTATTCAAGTTCTGCTGGTTGAGCAAATGGATGCGGCCAAAACCTCGAAAACAGAAATCGATAAAGACAGTAAAACCAGCTTGCCGGCACCAACCGTGTTTGGCCATCTGATGAATGACCTTGGCCTAAATGCGGATTCCAGTTCCGAATTCGAAGGGGAGGGGAAAAGTAATCAGAGTAATCACCTCAGCGGCAGTATTGCTGTCACCGTTTCTCAGGTGTTACCCAATGGCAATTTGATGGTGCAGGGTGAAAAGTGGATACAGATTAATCAGGGTGGTGAATTTGTTCGTCTCAAGGGTATTGTCCGACCCTCCGACGTGAGCGCCAGTAATACAGTGCTTTCTACCCATGTTGCGGATGCAAAAATTTCCTACGGTGGCAAGGGTACTCTGGATGAGGCCAATGTCACCGGCTGGATGGTGCGCTTCTTCATGAGCCCTCTCTGGCCTTTTTGATCGACAGTTTGTCAGCGGTTAGACCACTGGCAGGAGGTAGAAATAATGATGAATTTACAGACAGGAAAGGTGATGCTGAGCATTAAACGTTTACAGGGCCTGATGGCGGTGTTGATGCTGTGCGCGGCGCTACCCGCTGCTGCTGAACGGTTGAAAGATATCACCTCCATTGCCGGTGTGCGCTCAAACCACCTGGTGGGCTATGGTCTGGTCATTGGCCTCGATGGCAGCGGTGATTCCACTAACTCGGCGCCATTCACGGTGCAAAGTTTAAAAAGTATGCTCGCCAAATTTGGTGTCGTCGTGCCGCCAAATATTAACCCCTCGCTGAAAAATGTGGCAGCAGTCATGATTCATGCCGAGCTTCCGCCCTTTGCCAAACCGGGCCAGACCATTGATATCACCGTGTCTTCCATTGCCAATGCGAAAAGTCTGCGAGGCGGCAGTTTGTTGATGGCGCCATTGAAGGGGGTTGATGGTCAGACGTATGCCATCGCCCAGGGCAATATGGTCGTTGGCGGTTTTGGTGCCGAGGGTGGTGATGGCACGAGTGTCACGGTTAATATTCCCAGCGTGGGTCGTATTCCCAATGGTGCGACGGTTGAGCGAGAAGTACCGACACCGTTTTCGCAGGCTGGTCCTCTGGTGCTAAATTTAAAAACGCCAGATTTCACCACAGCAATGCGCGTGGCGGAGAAAATTAATACAGTCGTTGGTGATGGCACGGCCCTCCCCATCGACAGCTCGTCAGTGCAGGTACAGTCGCCTGCCAATCCGGGCCAAAAAGTGGCTTTTCTGGCTATGTTGCAAGCCATTGAGGTGACCCCCGGAGAGGCGCCAGCACGGGTTATTGTTAACGCCCGTACCGGCACAATTGTTATAGACAGCCATGTGCGGGTTATGCCGGTTGCTGTGTCCCACGGCAGTATCACCGTCTCTGTTACCGAGTCTTTTGATGTGAGTCAGCCCAGGGCTTTTACGCGTAGTCGGGGTGCTCAAACCGTGGTTACCCCCAGTTCTGAGGTGGCGATTACCCAGGAGAACAACCCGATGTTCTTGATGGGCGGAGAATCAGGTGTCGCGCTGAAAGATGTCGTCAGGGCGGTCAATAAAATTGGTGCTGCCCCGGGGGACCTTGCGTCCATCCTTCAAGCGTTAAAACAGGCCGGCGCCTTGCGTGCCGACTTGATCGTGATATAGGGGCTGAGCCATGGTTATGTCAGTACTATCCAGTCAGCAAGCCCCCGCGCAGCAGGTGTACCACAGCTTTGCTGGCTTTGAGCAGATGCGCGCTCAGGCCCGTGGAGGGGATAGCGAAGCGCTATCGGGCGCCGCCAAGCAGTTTGAATCTGTGTTTGTACAGATGATGCTTAAAGCGATGCGTGACACCGTGCCCGAAGGTGGTTTGTTTGACAGCGAGACATCTGATTTTTACGAAGGTATGTTCGACCAGCAAATTTCCCTCAACATCGCCAATGGCAAAGGTATCGGCCTTGCTGAAGTTATTGAGCGCCAGATGCAGGGTATGCCAGGTGGTGCGCCTGTGGATCAAGCGCTGCTGGGAGATGGGTCGCGGGCGCCTTTATCAGTGCCCGAGCGTTCGCCCTTTGCGGCATTAACATCGGTGAGTCGTCCTTTGGCTATTGACCCGCACCGCGCCAGTTCCGTATTGCTGAAGGGCGCCGATGAACAGCAAGTTAGCGCGTCAAAGGCTGACTATTGGGCACCGGCCACCCCCGAAGCCTTTGCTGATGAATTGCGCCCCTACGCACAGCGCGCTGCAAAAAGCCTGGGTGTGAGTGAAAATCTGCTCATCGCCCAGGCCGCCCTGGAAACTGGCTGGGGGCAGAAAGTGATGCCGCGCAACGATGGCGGTAGTAGTTTTAATCTTTTCGGTATTAAGGCGAATGCTAGCTGGCAGGGTGACAAGGCCAGCACCGCGACCCTCGAATACCGTGATGGTATCGCCCGGCGCGAGCGTGCTGATTTTCGTGCCTATGCCTCCGTTGAGCAAGCTTTTGACGATTATGTTGCTTTCCTCAGCGAGCAACCGCGCTACAGCGAAGCCTTGAAAACGACCGGCGATAAAGCCTTTGCCGAGGCTTTGCAGAGCAGTGGTTATGCGACCGACCCGGCTTATGCAGAAAAAATTCTCGCCGTAAAGCAGCGTCTCGATCGTATTGAGCCGCCAGTGTTGGCTAAGGGTTCGATGACCCCCGCAGACAGGAGTTAATTCAATGGCTAATTTATTAGGTATAGCGTCATCGGGCCTGGGGGCTATACAGCAAGCGCTCACCACTACCGGGCACAACATTGCGAATGTGAATACCGAGGGCTACAGCCGCCAGATCGCCGACTTCTCGACGCTGCCCTCTCAGCGTGTCGGCGACTCTTATGCAGGTAGTGGCGTTGAAATTGGCGCTGTGCGACGCGGTTACGACAGCTTCGTGGTTGAAGAGCTGCGCACCCGGGGCAGTAAACTCGGCATGGCAAGCGCGTTTGAATCACTGGCCTCGGGTCTCGATAGCTTAGTGGGGGATAGTGACAATGGTCTGGCCTCGGCCCTCGAAGGGTTTTTTAACGCAGTACAAGATGTTGCCAGTGATCCGGGCAGTATATCTGCACGTCAAATTGTGCTGTCCGAAGCAAAAATTCTCACCGACCGCTTCACTCAACTCAATGAAAATTTGCAGGGTTTCGAACGTGATGCCAACAACCGTATTGACTCGGCTGTGGGAGAGATTAACGGCCTGGCTGCCAATATTGCCGAACTTAATGCCGATATCACTCTGGCTTTAGGGGGGGGTGGCGAGCCCAATGATTTACTCGACCAGCGCGACGCCCTGTTAATGCAGTTGTCGAGTAAGGTCGGCATTATTAGCCTTGAGCAGACCGACGGTGCTGTCAATGTTTTTGTTGGTAAAGGACAGCAATTAGTGGTTGGTGGTGAAGCCAGGCAGTTGGAGGTGGTTAATAATCCGGTTTACCCCAACCGTCTTGAAGTGGGGGTCTCTCAGCCGGGTGGAACGACGCAAATTATTTCGCAACAAATTAGCGGCGGCGAATTACAGGGGGTACTCGATTTCCGTTCGCGGGTGCTCGATCCGGCGATCTCCGAATTGGGTCGCGTCGCCGTCGCCATGACGGATCTTGTTAATGCCCAGCATCACCTGGGTATGGATTTAAACGGCCAGCTCGGCGGTGACTTTTTTAGCGCCCTTTCCCCCGCTGTTATCGCCTCGGCTAACAACAGCACGACAGTGCCTGTGGCGACCGCCAGTTTAACCATCGACAACACCTCCGATCTTGAAGCCACTGACTACCTGTTGATGTACGACGGTGCCCAATGGGGGCTAACGCGAACCTCTGACGGCGCTTTCTTCAGTGACCCTGCGGGCAACTTTGCCCTCGATGGCCTTACAGTGAGTGTTGGTGGTACGCCAGCGGCGGGAGATGGTTTTTTACTACGTCCCGTCTACGGTGCTGCTGGGCAGTTTGGCTTGGAATTGACGGCCCCCGACCAATTCGCGGCGGCGGCTCCGGTGGTGTCTTCGCAGGCTTTAACTAATAGCGGTTCTGCCAGTATGAGCGCACTCAGTGTGAGCTCAACCGCTGGCCTGCCTCTTGCCGGCAATATTACCCTGAGCTTTAATCCCGATGCCCTGGGTGTCGGGGTGCCGGGTTTTGATGTGGTCGGTGGCCCCGGTGGCCCCGGTGGCACCATTGCTTTTGACCCCGCCACCGAAAGCGGTGGTAAAACCTTTACCTTTGCCGGTTCTGGCGGTCTCAGTTTTACTCTGAGTGGTATTCCCGATACGGGTGATGTTTTTACGCTCTCGGCCAACGCTGGTGCCCCTGGCGATAACCGCAATGCGCTGTTGTTGGGGGCGATGCAAAGCCAGAGTCTGGTCGATGGCAGTACGGCAACCTTTGGCGAGGCCTACAGCGGGATGATTGGCGGTGTGGGTGTGGCCACGCGTCAAGCTCAGGCCAATTTGCAGGCTGAAGATAGTTTAATGAATAACGCCGTTGCCGCCCGTGAGCGGGTATCGGGTGTCAACCTCGAACAAGAAGCCGCCGAGCTGGTTCGCTTGCAGCAAGCTTATCAGGCCGCGGCTCAGTTAGTGGCCATTGCCGATACGCTGTTTCAAACCCTTCTCGGGGCCACGCAGCGTTAACCCGCCAGCGCGCCCGCAGTGAGTACGCTATGACAATTTCAACCGCACAAATTTTCCGCCAGGGTATTAACGCCATTCTCAGCCAGCAGGAGGGGCTGTCGCGCACTCAGGCCGAAATCGCCAGTGGCAAGCGTATACAAACGCCCTCTGACGATCCCTCGGGGGCGGCTAAAATTCTCGATATTGAAGAGCAAATTGCTACTGCCGAGCAACATTTGCGCAATGGCGAGTTTGCCCTCACCGAGCTCTATCTTGAAGAGGGTGCAATGACCGGGGCGCAAAATGTTCTGCAACGGGTGCGTGAGTTAATGATTCAGGCCAATAATGACAGCCAGTCGGAGAGTACTCGTCAGGGCATTGCCACCGAAGTGCGCGCTCTGCGCGACGAGCTACTGGCCCTGGCCAATACGCGCAATGCCAGCGGTGACTACCTTTTTGCCGGTTTTCAAACCGACAGTCTGCCTTTTAGCATAAACGGTGGTAACGTGGTTTATCACGGTGACCAGGGTCAGCGACGTATTCAGGCTGGCCCCTCATCGCTGGTACCTATTAACGACTCCGGGATCGATGTTTTTCAGTTAATTAAAAATGGTAATGGTACCTTGAGCGTGGACAACGCGAGCTCCAATACCGGTTCAGGCATAGTGCAATCATTGAGCCAGGATAATAGTTTGGTCAGTGATACTTATAGCCTCAATTTCATTCAGCTCACCCCTGGCGACCCTGTTACCTATGAAGTGCGCGACTCGTCTGCAGCACTGGTGAGCTCGGGCAGCTACGTCAGTGGTGAGTCCATTGACTTTAATGGCGCGGTGCTTGTGCTTAATGGCGTGCCTGCCAACGGTGACAGTTTTACAGTTAGCCCCTCGGTCAATCAGGATGTCTTTGCCACCCTCAATAACATTATTACCGCTCTGGAAGCACCCTCCACCGAGCTTGCCGATAATGCCAATTTTCACAACGACATGGCTGAGGGCTTGAATGATATTGATCAGGCTCTGGATAATTTTTTGCGTATTCGATCCAATATTGGTTCGCGGCTCAATAACCTGGACAGACAGGCCGAGGTGAATGAAAACTTCCTGCTACGTATGCAAGAAGCCGCTTCACAAGTGCAAGATCTTGACTACGCCGAGGCGATTAGCCGGCTCAGTGCGCAGTCGATTTCGTTGGAGGCCGCGCAAAAAGTCTTCATCGAAGTGCAGGGGCTCTCCCTGTTTAATTATCTGTAATCTCTCTTGTTTTCCTCTATTATTCTTGTGTGCAAAACTAACTAGTAGTGCGCCGCTGATTACGTGAGACACATGTTGATGACTTCCTCCGGACGTCTTGTTTCTTATTGCAGGTTTGTTGTCAGCAGTGATGGTGGCGTCTATTGAGCTTAAATGGGCGTCAAATCTGAACTGCGTCACAAAAATTCTTGTCTTGCGACATTTCTCGAAAAAAGCCTAAAGATTCTCTCGCCCCTGTCGATAACTATTGTGGAGGCAGCACTTACCTACGTTATTGGCAATAAGCCGCGACAACGTAAAAATACTAGTAAGGTGTTCAATTGGGTAAGCGCCGCCGTATTTGGCAAAGTAGATACGTCAACAAGACAAGCAAACAAGAGTTTGCGCAGGAGCTAAGAATGCCTCAGTTTATTAACAGTAATATCCCCTCACTCACCGCTCAGCGAAACCTCAATACTTCGCAGAGCGACTTGAATACTTCTCTGCAACGTTTGTCATCAGGTTTGCGCATTAACAGTGCGAAAGACGATGCGGCGGGTCTTGCGATTTCCGAGCGTTTCACCACACAGATTCGTGGTCTTAACCAGGCCGCTCGAAATGCTAACGACGGTATTTCTCTAGCGCAAACTGCTGAAGGCGACCTCGCCGCTATTACCAACAACCTGCAACGTATTCGTGAGTTATCAGTACAGTCGGCCAACGCCACTAACTCGGCATCTGACCGTACGGCATTGCAGGCGGAAGTGTCAGAACTCATTTCTGAAATCGATCGTGTCGCCTCAACCAGTGCTTTTAACGGTGTAAGGCTGCTCGACGGTTCTTTCTCCGCACAGCAGTTTCAGGTCGGTGCCAACGCCGGTGAAACGGTCAGTATTTCTTCTATTGCCAGTTCACGCACAGCGGATATTGGTCAGGCTCTCACCGTTACGGAAACAGGTGGTGCGCTGACGGGTGCTTTAACTGCAGGTGATCTGACTATTAATGGCACAGACGTCGGTGCTGTGGCACAAGACGCAGCGGCTATCGCAACCGCGATTAGTGCCACCGGTGATGGTGTTAGTGCTACGGCTACCAATGCACAAACTGCGATTACTTTTGCTGATGTGGTGGGTACAGCGGCTGCGCCGGCGGTCCAATCGTCTGTAGCACTTGGCGCGTTCACTGTGAACGCTACAACAGATACTGATGCAACCAACCAATATTCAATAGCTTTTGATAATAGTGGTGATGGCGGTACAGATACCTTAACAATTACGGCTACTGCTGATATCGCTAACGATGGTAATGATGCGGTTGCGAACCTTACAGCAGGTTTTGTTGCGGCGGGTTTTGTCGACGCTGGCGGTACAGGTACCGTTAATGGTTATAATCTCGAACTGGGTGGGCAAGCGTCTATTTCAGCAGCAATTACTAATGGAACTTTAACAGTCGCACGTGCTGACGGAATCGAGTTCTCTACTACTGAGACGGCGACGGGTTTTTCTAATGACCCCGCTTTTGCTAACACGGCAACGACAACCAACGGTACCATAGCTACATCAGGTACTGCGCCGACTTACACGTTATCAATAGATGGCACTGCCCTTGATTTCACCACTGCAGGCGCAGATGGAACGATTACTGCAGCAGAGGTGGGCGCGCTGGTCGATGCTCTTGATGGCTATACCGCCTCAGGCACAGGTACGACGTTATCCATCACTAAAGACGATGGCAGTAATATCGTGTTGCTTGAAGGGGGTTCTGATTCTGACGCATCAGAGGGTTTAGCGGTTGACGGAAGTGCTACTGCCGCTAGCGAAACCTACCGTGGAACTGTTGATGTCACCTCTACGGGTGCTGACTTGGTAATTGGTGGTACTGCACCTGGCAATGCTGGTTTGTCGGCGGGCACCTTTGCCGCAGCCTTGGGTGGCACCACTATTGCGGCAACCGATATTTCTACCGTAGCCGGAGCCAATGCGGCCCTTGCCTCGGTGGATGCGGCATTGACCACGGTCAATAGTAGCCGCGCCCAGTTGGGTGCGATTCAAAACCGCTTTGATTCAGTCGTGTCGAGTATCCAAACTACCAGTGAAAACCTCAGTGCTTCACGTAGCCGGATTCGTGACGCTGACTTTGCCTCTGAAACAGCTCAGCTAACGCGAGCGCAAATTCTGCAACAAGCGGGTGTGTCAATTTTGGGCCAGGCTAATTCCTTGCCACAAAACGCACTCTCTCTGCTGCAGTAAGGGCAAAGGAAATGATATGAGCTTTAGGGCTCGTAGCTATTTGACAAAACCGGCGCTGTTTTTAACAGCGCCGGTTTTGTCGTGGCGTATATTGTCTTAGCGCGTTTTGTTTTGACGCAAGGTGAATATTATGGATACCAGTAACCTAACATTAGCGCCCGCCGCAGGCCATAAAACGCGGCAGGGTTATCACTCTGCTCTGCCAGCGGAAAGTGCCAGCCAAAGTCCAAAGGCCGAGGCAAAGGTCATGCAAGAAGTTGCGGAGGGTGCTGAAGCGCTACCTCGCCACCAGTCTGCCGGGCCAGTTGATGAGTCTGAGCAACAGCAAAACCTCGTCGACGATACCTTACGCAAGCTGAATGATCTGTCGCAAACGTCTATTGCGTTTTCTCAGCACGAGGAGACAGGCCGTACCGTGATTACGGTCAGTGATAAAAAATCGGGGGAGCAGATACGCACCATCCCCAGCGAAGATTTATTGGCCATTGCCGCGCATCTCGAAGAATCTTTGAGGAGTGACGATGGCTTGCAACCTGGCTTATTAGTGAGCAGCAAAGCTTAGCTGGAGCTCTACCTTCTTTGATTCATCCAGCGTTGAGCTCAGTTCAATTCTGCACAGTACAGTACTGACTATACTTTCTGGGTGGCCCTTCTGCTGCTAATGCCTCCAATCCTGGCAGGCCCTTGCCGCCTTGTGGCGTTACTTTGCCTCCACCTCCCCCGCAGGGCGTGTATTTTATTGTGTTATTACGATGACTGTTTGTTGCGTGAAGGCCTCTAATAACGGGTTCTAGCCATTAATGCTCGGTTCTAGTCGGTTTGCTCCTCTCTTTTTGGTGTGTTTGTTTTTTTCTTTTGTTTGGTATGTTTTGTGCACTGTTTGGTGTGTTTAGTGTAAAGACGAGAACATTCGACTAAAGTTTTCTTCAAGTGGGTCGACAAAGAAATAGATGTTGGTTTTTTGCGTTTAACCTAACGCTGTATACGAAGCAGTTAAATAGCGTAATACCGGGTGGCATGTACTGGTGATGTAGTCAGTGGGTAAGTACACGAGTACTAAACCCGGGTTAGATAGCTCCGTTAATTAATAGGCGAATAAAATGGCAATTACATCGAGCGGCGTTGGTTCGGGACTCGATATTGAGAGTTTGGTAACTCAGTTGGTTGCCGCCGAACGCTCGCCTACCGAAAATCGGCTGGTGACAAAGGCTGCTGAATATCAGGGTCAAATATCTGCTTTTGGTGCTTTGAAGGGTGCCTTGTCGGGGTTTCAGTCATCGCTGAGCGCTTTGCAAAGCTTGTCGACCTTTACTGACCGCAACGCGACAGTGAGTGAAGCCGGAGCGTTGAGCGTAAGTGCGAGTAATACTGCAGCACCTGGCGCTTATTCAGTCGAAGTGAATGCTCTGGCCAAGGCTCACTCACTAGCCTCAGGTAGCTACACTGCAACGAGTGATGTCGTGGGAGAAGGTACCCTGAATTTCCGTTTTGGTACCACAGACTATACCGGGCCAGACCCCGGCCCCGCGTCTTATAATGGCTTTGTTTTGAATGCCGATAAGGCAGCAAGCACAATAACGATAGATAGTAGCAATAACACCCTGGCGGGAATACGCGATGCGGTAAATGGTGCGGATATTGGTGTTAACGCCTCCATTATTAATGATGGCAGTGGTTTTCGGCTGTTATTTGCCTCCGAGGAAACGGGTGCTGAAAATAGTCTCGAAGTATCGGTGACGGAATCAGGTCCAGTCGGGTTGTCGGCTTTAGCCTTTAATGCGTCGACGACGAATTTGAGCCAAACAGTGGCGGCACAGGACGCCAGCCTGTCCGTTAATGGTTTGCCGGTGACCAGCGCTTCAAACACGGTGAGCAGTGTCGTTAATGGCCTCGATTTAACCGTGAAAGCAGAAACTTCAGGTGTGCCGGTGGCGGTCGATGTCTCCAGGGACTCGGCTTCGGTTAAAGACGCGCTAAACAGTTTTATTTCGGCTTATAACGGTTTGATTGATACTACTAATGCACTGTCTAGTTATGACCCCGCGACCAATGAGGCGGGTTTGTTGCTGGGTGACGCGACCTTGCGCGGTATTACCAGTCGCTTGCGTAGCGAATTAAATACTGCAATCAGTGGTGTGGGGCCTTACGATACCTTGGCCAGTATTGGTGTTACAACGGATGGGGATGGCAAACTGGCACTCGATCAGGCCAATCTCGACAAAGTGTTGGAAGAAGATTTTGAGGCCTTGTCAGCCCTGTTTGCCGCTCAGGGGCTGTCCAGTGCCAGCGATGTGAATTATCTTTCTTCCAGCAGCAATACTGCAATTGGCAACTACGCTCTGGATATATCCCAGGTGGCGACCCAGGGCATGAATACGGCGACGGCCTCGGCGGGTTTTCTCGCCGCCATGGATATCACCAGCCTGAATGACACCTTTTCGCTGAAAGTGAATGGTGTTCAAAGCGGCGAAATTACACTCAGCCAAGCAACCTATGCCAGTGGCGATGCGCTGGCTCAGGAGTTGCAAACAAAAATTAACGGCGATGAAACCTTCAATGCGGGCGGTATTACCGTTGCTGTGAGTTTTGACAGTGGCACGGGTGCTTTCTCTATTACCTCCGAGCGTTATGGATCGGACTCACAAGTAGAGATTACAGCAGTCGATACCCATACCGCATCGACGCTGGGTTTTAGTGTCTCAGCGGGCACTGATGGTGTGGATGTCGAAGGGACTATCGGTGGCGTGAGTGCGACGGGGGTGGGTCAGCGTTTGACTGCTGCGAGCGGCTCCGATGCTGAGGGCCTGGCTTTGCTGGTAACGGCGAGTAGTCCGGGGTCATTGGGCACCGTTAACTTTACCCGGGGTCTGGCCGATGGACTGGATAGCCTGCTCGATAATTTTCTCGGCGCTGATAATATTCTCGAAGTGCGTCTCGACGGGCTGCAAGACAGAATTGACCAGCTCGATGAAGACGGGGTGGCCCTTGACTTACGCATGGAGGCATTGGAGGCGCGTTATCGGCTACAGTTTGGTAACCTTGACGTTTTGCTGTCGAGTTTGAATAGCACCAGTAATTTTTTGACAACACAGTTGGCGAACCTGCCAACATTTTTTGGTAATGACAAATAATGAGTATTCATCGCTGTCGTATGAAAAGCATGACGTTGAGGGCAAAGAAATGAGTATAAACCAGTACCGCAAAGTGCAGTCTCAAAGCGCAATCACTGATGCCAGCCCGCATATGCTGATTTCCATGTTATTTCGTGGTGCTCTCGATAACATTGCCGTGGCCCGTGGTGCTATTGATCGGGGGCAGGCGGCGCTAAAAGGTGAGAAAATTGGCCGGGCAATCGACATTATCGATAACCTCCGCTCCTCTCTGGACATGAGTGTCGGGGGCGAAGTTGCACAAAACCTGAAAGATCTGTATGACTACATGGAAGGTCGTCTCTTGACGGCAAATTTAGAGAACAGTACGGCGGCATTGGCAGAAGTGGCGAGCTTGCTCGGTGAAATTGCCCAGGGTTGGAATGCCATGCCAGAAGAGTATAAAAAAGCGCCGTCTAGACATAGTGAGGCTAGCTAATGAGTGATTTGCCAATTACAGGTGCGCAACGCCAGCAACAGTTGCAGGACGCCATCAGTCTGTCACGGAATATGCTCGAAACCGCCGAGCGAGGCGACTGGGAACAAATTATTGAACTCGAAAAGCAACGCCGTGACGGCATGATGGCCGGGCTCAAAGAACCCGTTGCCGCCGATGAAGCGCAGGGGGTGAATGACTCACTGCAAACCTTAATGCAGCTCAATGATCAGCTCACCGGTGTTGTGCAGCGCGCTCGTAGCGAAAGTGCTCAGCAGTTTGCCGCTCTCCAAACTGGCCGTAGTGCCGCCAGTGCCTACCAAAGCGTTAGCAAACAGCGCTAATGGGCTATTTTCATTCAAAAGCTGTTTCACGATATCAGGTCTAAATACGCCTGTTGACCTCCATAGTTTGAACGTGCTCCGCATTCTTACTGAAATAACATCATAATTCCTATTGCAAAAATCGCACATCCAGCCCATTCTTAACGGCATGTGCTGGTTTTTTGACGCTTTATGTTTGCTCTAGCTTTTTGCTGGCGTACTAACTATAAAAAATAATGAACGACTGTTTCACTCTATTGTTCGTGGGACTGGAGGCCGACACCAGTATGGAAAACAAAGATTCTTTCTTTCAGGGCTTGTACTACGAAAGTACCATTTCTTTGGTCTGTCAGGTTGTGGATTCCCTGCCAGGTGACAATGAGCTAGTGAGTATCAATGACAATAATATTCGTTTCCTTAAAGCCTTATCCGCATTGAACGAAGGGGCTCCGGAAGGAAGCGAAGAGATGCCGCAAACAGCGGCAGAGTTGCAGCGCCTTGATTTTAAATTAAACCTCTTACTGGAAATGGTTGGCCAACTATTGCTTACCCAACGTAGCTTGCCTGTGCCCACACAGGTGCGGCTGGGACATGCCGGTATTGAATGGGTGGCACAGGATTACCCACCTTCTGGTGCTCATGTTTGCGTTGAGGTTTACCTGCGCAGAGAGTTGCCCTCACCGCTGAGGTTTTATGGCGTCGCCGTACTTGTTGATGCCGTAGAGGAAGGGGGCGGAACAGGCCAACGCGTACAAGTGCGTTTTGTGGGTTTAAGCTCTGCTTTACAGGATGATCTGGAAAAATTTATTTTCAGCCGCCATCGCCGCAGTATTGCCCAACGCCATGCTTAGGAATGCGAAGAATTAATGATGGTATTAACTCGTCAGGGGAACAATAGTCAGGGGAAAAGAAGTGTCACTCGATATGACGGATAAACTCAACCAGGAAGTCAACCCGAAGAAGGCCGGTGCGCTAAAACAACATCGGCTAGTGGGCGACAACCGCGATATGCAGTTAGTCAGGCGCTTACTTGAGCAAGTGGCTCACAGTGATGCCACGGTATTGATTCTTGGCGAGTCGGGTACGGGAAAAGAAGTTGTTGCTCAGACCTTACACCGACAATCCTTACGCGCTATGCACCCTTTTGTACCGGTTAATTGCGGTGCGATCCCCCCCGATTTATTAGAGTCTGAGCTGTTTGGTCATGAAAAAGGCGCATTTACCGGGGCAATTACGGCTCGCCAGGGGCGTTTTGAGCTGGCAGAGGGAGGCACGCTTTTTCTTGATGAAATTGGTGATATGTCTCTCGAAATGCAGGTGAAACTACTGCGTGTGCTTCAGGAAAAATGTTTCGAACGGGTGGGTGGTAGCAAGACGATTCAGTCCAATGTGCGAGTTGTGGCAGCGACCCACCACAATTTGGAACATCGGGTTAGCGAGGGACACTTCCGTCTCGATCTTTTCTATCGACTAAATGTCTTTCCCATTGAAGTGCCACCACTTCGGGATCGCACTGATGATATCCCTCTACTGGTTAATTATATGACTGAGCGTTTACAGCAGAGTGGGCAGCAAGTTGCTCACCTCAGTGACTGTGCGCTGGCGGCGTTGGCGACCTATGCCTGGCCGGGCAATGTGCGTGAACTGGGTAACCTGGTGGAGCGTTTGAATATCCTCTTTCCGCATCAACAGGTCCGCGCAAAGGACTTACCTGACAAGTATCGCTGTAATGTCGACTGGGTTACTGATGTGGAGGATAGCCAGGTTGCGGAGGAGGCCATGCTGGCCGATATTGGTATTGAAGAGCGGACAATGCCGTTATCTCCTCCTGCGGCCGTGCTAGGTGGTGAAGGACTTGACCTCAAGGATTACCTGCGGCGAGTCGAGGAAGACCTGATACGTCAGGCCCTCGATGACAGCGACTGGGTAGTGGCGCGCGCAGCGAAATTACTCAAGTTACAGCGCACAACGCTTGTCGAAAAAATCCGTAAATTTGACATTGCCCGTACAGAAACAGTGGCAGATTTTTGACGATTTCATCCAGGCTTCTTGTAAGTCATTAAAATAAAAGGGTTTATTGTGTAGGCATAGTTGTTGCTTAATGATTCTACGGCATCTTAATTTGGACCGTAAATCAGCAGGGCAGAGCGGCTATGACACAGTCAGGACAAACTACAGAACAGCTGGAAAAGGTTTTCGAAACATTTAATCGCGTTTCTGAAGAGCTCGATACCAGCTATCGCGTGCTGCAGGTGAGGGTCAGCACCTTGACGCAGGAGTTGGCCGAGGCCCGCTCCCAGCGCTTGCAGGAGTTGGCCGAAAAAGAACGCCTGGCAACGCGTCTGGCACTATTGATGAGTGAGCTGCCTGGTGGTGTGCTTGTCGTCGATAGTGGTGGTGTTATTACGCAGGCGAATGCGGCAGCTGAAACTTTCTTTGAGCCGTCGAGTGCTGAAGCCCGGTTTGCTCGTGCTCTTGACTCAACAGGCCCACTGCTTGGCAAAGCCTGGCCCCAACTTATTGCACAGGCCTCTCGTGAAGATGGCGCAAACGAGGGTGCGACGGAGCTTGTGCTCGATAATGGGCGGCGTTTATCGGTGAGTCGTCAGCCTCTTCCCGATGCCCATGAAGAACTCATTTTGCTCACGGATATGACACGCTTGCATGACCTGCAAGATACGGTCAATCGCGACAAGCGCTTGTCGGCCCTGGGTGAAATGGCAGCTCGTTTGGCCCATCAAATTCGCACACCTCTCAGTTCTGCTCTGCTCTATGTTTCCCATTTAGCGCGACCCACGGCTACAGCCAATGAGCGTGAGCGGGTATCCGCTAAAGTCGTCGATAGTCTTCGTCATATGGAAGGTCTGGTTAACAGCATGCTTGCCTTTGTGCGCGGTGGCCCGGTGGTTTTAGAAAAAATCGAGCTGACGAGTTTTTCAGACGAGCTATTGGCCTTGGTTGAACCTTTGGTGAACAAGTCGGGGGGGGTGCTGACTGTCAGTGTGGCGCTGGGCAGAGAGGGTGTGGCGATAAAAGGCGATCGCGATGAGTTGATTGGTGCTGTCTTAAATTTAGTCAATAACGCCATAGACGTTTCAGAAAAATCACTCCGTATCGACATTAAACTGAAAGTGCTGGGCGGTCGCTTGTCTATTTCCGTCGCCGACAACGGGCCTGGTGTTGACCCAGATATTAAGGAGCGGATTTTCGATCCATTTTTTACCACCCGAGTTAAAGGAACGGGGCTGGGTCTTGCGGTGGTGGCGATGACGATACGCAGTCACGGCGGCAGTATTAAGCTTGATACTCGGGAGGACGGCGCCACCGTGTTCCGTCTTGAGTTGCCTGTGTTCAACCTGCCTGACGTGTCAGGGGTGGACGACCCAATGTCTCGTGATTGTGTCCAGATAGCATTGTTTGATGAGACGTTTCCGGGCTCGATCAGCCGTGGAGCACCTGGTTTTAAAAGCGCGACTGCTGGTGCTCGAGAGTTAGAACAGCCCGTAAAACATATTGGAGGAGCTCTGCGATGAGTACACATGGTTTAACGGTTCTGGTTGTTGAGGATGACGATCTGCTGCGCGAAGCGCTCTGCGATACCCTGATGTTCGCAGGCTACAGTACCGAATTTGCTAGCGATGGTGTTGAGGCTCTTGCTCTGTTACACCGCCAGCCGGTGGATCTGGTGGTGAGTGACGTACAAATGGCGGCTATGGATGGACATACCCTGTTACAGAATATAAAAAGTACCTGGCCGAACCTGCCGGTGGTATTGATGACGGCGTTTGGCTGTGTCGAAAAAGCGGTTGAGGCGATGCGAGACGGCGCCGCGGATTACCTCATAAAACCCTTCGAAGCAGAAGTCTTGATTGAAATGGTCAATCGTTTTGCGACAGCCAAAGGTGCTACCGATTCGAGCGACATGATTGCGGAGGATCCTCGGGCACAACAAGTTGTCGAGCTGGCGAGGCGCGTTGCCTCCTCAGATGCCACCGTCATGTTGAGTGGTGAGTCGGGCACCGGGAAAGAGGTGTTGGCCCGTTTTATTCACGACCATTCGAGTCGCAGTGAAGGCCCCTTTGTGGCAATTAATTGTGCGGCCCTCCCAGAAACCATGCTTGAGTCTATACTTTTCGGTTATGAAAAGGGGGCTTTTACTGGCGCTCATCAGGCCCGCGCCGGAAAGTTTGAACAGGCACAGGGTGGCACATTACTGCTCGATGAAATTTCAGAAATGGATGTTGTTCTGCAGGCCAAGTTACTCCGTGTCCTGCAGGAAAAAGAGGTTGAGCGCCTCGGTGGCAAGGACACTGTTGCCCTCGATGTTCGTGTGTTGGCAACGACCAATCGTGACCTGCGCGGCGAGGTGAATGCAGGGCGTTTTCGAGAAGACCTCTTTTATCGCTTAAACGTTTTTCCCCTTACTCTCGCCCCTCTGCGCGAACGCCGGGGCGATATTCTGCCTTTGGTGCGCCGTTTTATTGAAGAGCAAAACAGCGATGGGCCGTCCGTGGTCCTGTCGACTGAAGCTGAGAAGATGCTCGAGTCCTACGCTTGGCCGGGCAATATTCGCGAATTACACAACGTTGTTCAGCGCGCGATGATTTTACTCAACGGGGCTACTTTGACAGAGGCTGAGATCCATCTCGAAGACCCGGGTAGCCATGTGTCGATACCGTCGGTTGATGATGCGCCTGATTCAACTCGCGAATCCGTGGATGGTTCCGCATTGGAAAAGGATCTGCGTAGCCACGAACAACAGATTATTGTCGATGCACTAAAAGCAGAACACGGACGTCGTAAGGAAACCGCTGAACGTTTGGGTATAAGCCCGCGGACCTTGCGCTATAAATTAGCCAAGTTACGCGACGAGGGTATTGTTCTGCCGGGGCTTTACGGTACTTAAGTACGTGCGAGTTTCAGCAGATACGAAAGAGTCACTTACAGTGGTAGAACATGAGGAATAAACAATGAGCCAAGTAGCGATCAACCAGGTTTTATCTCAGATGCGCGCACTCGAGAGTGCCGCGAAGTCAGGTGAAGGGTCAAGCATTGGTGGTGTTACCAATAGTGGCAGTGAATTTGGCAAGATGCTCGCCGAGTCCATAGATAAAGTAAATGATGCGCAGAACCGGGCTGGTGAGCTAAAAGAAGCCTTTACTCGGGGAGATGAAGGCGTTGAATTGCCTCAGGTCATGGTGGCTTTACAGGAGGCCAGTATTTCCTTTCAAGCGATGACACAGGTGCGCAATAAGTTGCTGTCCGCCTATCAAGACGTTATGAACATGCCGGTGTAATGGGCTTGTACTTGGGAGCGGATGACGTGATCCATGGGGGAGTAAGCTGATATGGCTCTGGTAAATCCGGATAATATAAGTGGCCAGTTTGTCGGCATGAGCAATTTGCCGATAGTTCGGCAACTGGGTTTGTTGATTGGTTTGGCGGCGAGTATCGCTCTTGGCGTCGGCATTTATTTCTGGGCTAAAGAGCCCAATTATGTGCCACTTTTTGACGGCATGAGTGGTGCTGATGCCGCTCAGGTGGTGACGATTCTGGAGCAGGGTAATACGCCGTATCGCATGCAGGGCTCGATAGTTGCCGTACCAGCGGGCAAAGTGCACAACCTGCGTATTCAGCTGGCCAGCCAGGGGCTACCAAAGAGTAGCAGTCCGGGTTTTGAGTTGCTTGATGAAGAGCAAAGCTTTGGCACCAGTAGTTTTGTTGAAAAGACGCGCTTTAATCGTGCCCTCGAAGGCGAACTGGCGCGATCTATTGCCACGCTCAACAGTGTCAAAGGCGCTCGAGTGCATTTGGCAATTCCGAAAAAATCCGCTTTTCTGCGCAACCAACAAGGGGCGAGTGCCTCTGTTCTCATCAGCCTTTTCCCGGGTCGCAAATTAAATCAGGCCCAGGTTGCAGGGGTCATTCATTTAGTGGCCTCCAGTGTGTCGGGGATGGACTCCGCTCAGGTGACCGTAGTGGATCAGCAGGGCAATTTGCTGACGGGTAATGGCAATCCGTCCGTGATCTCGATGGGCTCAGAGCAATTCACTTTTGCCAGTAGTGTCGAGGAAAATTACTCGCAACGTATCGTCGACTTACTGGTGCCAATAATGGGAGCTGGTAATGTGCGTGCTCAGGTTACAGCCGATGTCGACTTTACTGCCACTGAGCGCACGAGCGAGACTTTTGGTCCTAATAATACCTTGCTGCGCAGCGAGCAAACCTCAGAAGAGCGCAGTAGCGATAACAGCAAGGCTATTGGGGGTACGCCCGGTGCCCAGGCCAATCAACCCGCTGCGGCTGAAACCGTGCCGGGTGCGGATACGGCTGCATTAAGTAATACCAGTGCGGCGACTCAAATCACAAAGCAGGCGACGCGCAACTATGAACTAGACAAAGTCGTTAGTCATATCAAAGAGGCACCGGGCACGATTAAGAAATTGTCAGTAGCGGTACTACTGGACTATCGTCTTCAAGCGAATGAAGCGGGTGAGCTCGAGCGTTTGCCCCTCCCCGATGAAGAAATTGAACGTTTAACTCAACTGGTCAAAGAGGCCGTGGGCTTCAACGAGGCGCGCGGTGACAGCGTCAATTTGATGAATGCCTCCTTCCTTGAGCCAGAGATGATGGAACCCCTTCCTGAGATTCCTGTTTGGCAAGAGCCCTGGGTGCTGGATATTGCCAAGCAAAGCGTTGGGGCGCTGGGTATTCTGCTGCTGGTTTTCGGCATCCTGCGACCGGTGATGAAAAATCTTGCGGGTAATGGCAAGCAGGGTGGACGTGCTGTCAGCGGTGAACTACAGCTAGGAGCTAATCAGGCTGGGTCCGGCGGAGTGGCCCAATTGCCAGGGGGGGTGAGCAGTTATGACCAGCAAGTGCAGTTGGCACAGAATATCGCCGGGCAGAGTCCGAAGAGAGCCGCAAGCGTGATGAGCGATTGGGTACAAGATGGCTGAAAAAATGGAAGCGCTGAAGGGGGTTGAAAAAGCAGCCGTTTTCCTACTTGGTGTGGGAGAGCAGTCTGCGGCGCAAATACTCCAGCACATGGCGCCGAAAGAGGTGCATAAAATAGGCGCTGCTATGGCGACGCTGCGCACGGTATCTCGTCAGCAGGCAGAAGAGGTTCTCAGCCAATTTACCGAATCTCTCAGTGAAACCACTTCTTTTAGTGGCGACAACGAGGAGTTTGTGCGCACTGTATTAAAAGATGCTCTGGGTGAAGAGAAGGCTGAAGGTGTTATCAATACGGTGATTATGGGCCGCGATTCAAAAGGTGTGGAGTCTTTGAAGTGGATGGATTCTCGCGCTGTGGCGGCGACTATTCGTGGGGAGCACCCGCAAATTATCGCCATCGTACTCGCCTATCTCGATAGCGAACAGTCGGCAGAAGTGATCAAGCACTTGCCCGAATCCATTCGCAAGGATGCGGTGATTCGAATTGCCCAGCTGGATGCGATTCACCCCTCGGCCCTCGTTGAACTTGATGAAATTCTCGAAAAACAGTTTCGTGATGGCAGTTTAGCTCAGGCCTCGGCGGTGGGTGGCTTGCAGTCGACGGCGGATATTCTCAGTTACATCGATACTGAACTTGAAACGGAGCTGATTGAGGCTATTGCTGAAGTCGATTCGGAGATGAGCGATAAGGTGCGGGATTTGATGTTTGTCTTCGACAATCTGCTAGATGTTGAGGACCGGGGCATACAACGCCTGTTGCGAGAAGTGTCCTCCGATGTGCTGGTGATCGCTTTGAAAGGGGCTGATACACCGGTGCGCAAAAAGGTTTTTGGCAATATGTCAAAACGTGCCGCTGAAATGATGGAAGAAGACCTGGAGACGCGTGGTCCCGTACGCCTGAGTGAGGTGGAAGATGCGCAGAAAGAAATTCTAGCCGTCGCTCAGCGCCTGGCCGAAGAGGGTGAGATAACCCTGGGTAGCACTGGAGGTGATGAGTTTGTCTAAGGTTGTACGGGCAATTGATCAGCCCCACTTGACGCGGTGGCAGGCACCCAATGTCGGCCATGTCGCCCGTGAGGCGTATAGCGAAGAAGAACTGGAGGCTATTGAACAACAAGCCCGAGCCAAAGGCCACGAGGTCGGACGCTGGGAAGGACTGGAGGCGGGTCATCAGACTGTCCAGGAAAGCGCGCAGCGTTTGGCGCAACTCTATGATGAGGCCGCACACCCTTTTCGCCAGATTACTGAAAATGTTGAGCGCGAGCTGGCGAAACTGGCGACTGCTATCGCCAGAGAGATCGTCAGGCAAGAGTTAAAAACTCAACCTGAGCTGATTCTCGACATCGTTCATCAGGCCTGCTCGGTGTTGTCTGCATCGGCAAGCGATGTCGATGTTCACCTTCACCCGGACGATGTGGCTATCGTCAAAGAGGGTCTGAAGGAGGATCCCCCGGCCCAGCACTGGCGCATTATTGAAGATCGCAGTCTGATACGGGGTGACTGTCAGATTAATAGCAGTGCAGAATTTATTGACGCCACACTGCAAAGCAGAATTGATGGCATTGTGACAGGTCTGTTGTCAGCTGACCCAGGGGCTGATGAATGAGTCAAGCACACGGCGGTGAACATAGTGGCGCTGAGCTGATCAGTAGTCGCTTGCTAGCGCGTACGGAAACCCTGTCGCGAGTGGTCGATCCCATGGCAATGGTCAGGGGCAAGCTAGTGAGAATGGTTGGGTTAACTCTAGAGGCCACGGGTTGTCAGGCTGCCATCGGCAGTCGTTGCCATATCACAGCTGCTACCGGCGCCACGGTGGAAGCGGAGGTGGTGGGTTTTGGTGATGGTCGTTTATTCCTGATGCCGATTGGTTCGGTACATGGCTTAACCCCGAATGCACTGGTTACACCGGTTGCTGGGGACACTGAAGTTGCGGTTGGTGACGGGCTGGTCGGACGTGTTATTGATGGTGCCGGCAACCCGCTGGACGAAGGTGATAAGCCTGTGCTGGCAGGGCATACGGCTCTCCAGGGCCAGGCAGTGAACCCTCTACGGCGAGCGCTTATTACTGAACCTCTGGATGTCGGAATACGTGCCATTAATGCCTTGTTGACAGTGGGGCGAGGCCAGCGACTTGGCCTGTTCGCCGGTAGTGGTGTCGGTAAAAGTACCTTGCTCGGCCTAATGACCCAATATACCGATGCCGATGTCGTGGTGGTGGGTTTGATTGGTGAACGCGGGCGTGAGGTCCAGGAGTTTATTGAAGAAACCCTGGGTCCGGCGGGCTTAGCGCGAGCCGTGGTTGTCGCATCGCCCGCCGATGATTCCCCGCTTATGCGTTTGCACGGCGCATGGCGAGCCACGGCCATCGCTGAGTATTTTCGTGATCAGGGGCGCAATGTCCTGCTATTGATGGACTCGCTGACGCGCTTTGCTCAGGCGCAACGGGAAATTGCCCTGGCTATTGGCGAGCCGCCGGTAACACGGGGCTACCCACCCTCAGTTTTTTCGCGTTTGCCGCAATTAGTGGAAAGGGCGGGGAAAGTGGCTGGCAAGGGTTCTATTACCGCTATTTATACCGTGCTGATGGAAGGCGATGACGAGAATGATCCGGTCGTCGATTCGGCACGGGCGATACTCGACGGGCATATTATTCTGTCACGACGTATTGCCGATTCGGGTCGCTACCCGGCGATTGATATTGAATCCTCGGTGAGTCGAGTCATGAATCGACTGGTTGGCCCCGAACGTTTCAAGCTCGTGCAAAATTTCAAGCAGCTATACAGCCTCTATGAGCAAAACCGCGATTTGATCAGTGTTGGGGCTTATACGGCTGGCAGCGATAAGCGCATTGACCGGGCGATAGAGGCCTATCCGCGGTTACAGGGGTTTTTGCGACAGGAAGCTGGTCAAAGTGTGACATTAGACCAGAGTTTTATCGCACTTGATGGCTTACTAAGTAGTCTACAGGTGCCATCGTGATGCGAGTTTTATTTCACTTTTATCTCTTATCGAATCAGGTTGTCTTATGACCAAGCTTCAGCGTTTTCAACAGTTGGAAAAAATGGCAGAAAACGCCTGTGACCAGGCCGGTCGGGAATTGAGTGAGGCACAGGACAAGCACAGTAAAGAGCAAGACCAGCTCAACCAGTTAACAGGGTTCTTTGATGAATATCGGGAGCGCTTTAATACTCAAGGCGCGACGGGCATGAATGCCCGGCAGTTGAGTGATTTTCGTACTTTTTTTAGTCAACTGGATAATGCCATTGAATCTCAGCGCCAGGTCATGGTGGATATGGGGGCGAAGGTGGTAGAACGTCAGGCCCTGTGGATTGAAAAACATCAGCGTACCAGCAGTCTGTCCCAGGCTCTTGAGAATGTTAAAAAAGATCAGTTGACGCAACGCAATAAACGTGAACAAAAAGAAGTAGATGATCGCTCTGGCCTCACTGCAAAAGAGGGTTGGCGTTAGTTAATAAGACGCCTGTTGAGTTAAGGCCTTGTGAGCGCCTATCTGGCGGTTATCATGTTCAGTTTTTCCATTGCCCATTTTTCATTGCCCATGGCACCTGCCTCCGGGTGCCAGTTTTCGCATTAGTTCACTATTACACGTAGCCTCGCCTAAAACGCCTGCTGTTGGTTCGTTTAAAAAAGCTCATGTAGCGTTTGCTTCGCCCAGCTCTAATCAGAGACGATTAAAGCACAGAGTGTGCTACACAGTTGCCCTGTAAGGTTAGCCGGTCTGGCATTTTTACAGGTGTTTTAAAATGGTCGTAAAATCAAAACTGGCCCGTGTTTTGCTGTTACATCAGATGGAAGGCCGTTGAAGTGATGGTGTCGAGGACATTATCACTCCCTGTATCAGTAGAGAAACGTTAAACGCGAGGTCCTTATGACATCACTTGTTCAGATCGCTGCACCAGCCAGTAAGAATGCTATGGCGACCGCTGACAATCCATCGACCGCCTCTGCTTCATCAGCAGGGGATAAGGAAGGGGACTTCTCCAGCCACCTGAAAGCACAGCAAGACGGTAATCGGCATGCGACGAATGAGCCCGCCAGAGAAAGATCTGGATCTAACGGAGAGTCAACGGCCGCGAGCTCTCAGGCTGCAGATGCAGGCTCTGATGAAGGTGATGATTCCGTTGCCTCTAGCGTAACTGACAAGGGTCGTGCCGCGAGTAGTCATGACAGGCAAGGTTCATCAGCGACGGGTGCCGAGATAGTTAAAAAGTCGGATTCTCAGTCCAGTAATGGACTCCAAAATACACTCGTTAAAGACCTGGGAGATCAAGTGAGGGCGCTTCCACTTGCCACAATGGGTGAGCAAGTAGAAGCAGTGTTAGGGGCTGATGACCTTGCGAACCTTGAACCTGCTACCCGTATTGACCCTTTGAGCACGGTGACGGGCGGCAATGAATTACCGCCAGAAGACGGGCTTTTGCCGCCGACGGCGGTAGAAGGTCTGCAAGACATTATCAGTGAAGAAACAGGGGATGCAGTTCATCCTGCTTTAGCATTGGGAGGAGCTGAGCCTGGGAGGGCCTTAACAGAGGATGAGCTGCTTGCCGCGGCAGATCAACAGATAGCGGCGGCAGTAAGTCAGCCTCAAGCTGCAGTATTGCAACCGGGATCAGCTGTTAGCCGGTCTCAATCTGAGGCTTTGTTATCCCAGTCAAGCCCGACTTTGTCGAAGGCTATGCCAGAGTTACTGCGCTCTGCTCAGGGTAAGCAAAACCTTGTATTGAATGAAGCTCTCGATAGTGAGGCCGATAGTGAGGTCGCTATTGAGTCCGATCTGACGGTCAGTATCGGGAAAACTCTCAAGGGATCACTACTAGAAAGTACGACACCAAAACTACCGGTAACACCGCCATTGGCAGCTGAGGTTTTATCGAATGGTTCAGGTTCCAAGGATACGTTTGAACAGGTTCGGCAAAGTATTATGGCAACGCTGGCGGGTAAGTCCGAGGCCCAAAACTCCGTTAATCTGGCTGTATCTAGTGGTAGTGGTATTCATGAGGTGCTTGATACGCCGACACAGGGCCTCAACGTTGCCAGTGGCAGCGCGGCATTGGCAGCCACAGGTGCTGAATCGGCGAAATATGCGGCGGCTCAGGAATCGGCTTCCCCTCGTTTCTTTACCTTACAAACACCGGCGGGGCAGCCCGGTTGGGATGTTGAAGTTGGTAACCGCATTCGGTGGATGGTCGGACAAAATAATTCCGGGGTCGAATTGCGCCTTAATCCACGTGAGCTAGGCAGTATTGAGGTTAAGGTGGCGACCGAAGGTGAGCGTACAAGTGTGACCTTTTTTGCGGCAAATTCCGCTGCCAGGGAGACGCTGGAACTTGCTTTGCCGCGACTGCGTGAAATGTTTGCCGACAGTGGTATGCAGCTTGCCAACGCTGATGTTTCAGACCAGGGCTTCCAGCAGGCACGGGAGCAGTTGTCGGGTTCTGAGGGGTTTTCGGCAGGCGGCGATTCAGGGGAGTCGATGATACTTGAAGCGGGTCCGGGACTTGTTCCGAAGGGCCAGTCAGAGGGTCGTAGTGTTATCGATTATTATATATAGAGATCTTTTTTAAAGACTGTTGCAGCGCGTTTTTTCTAGATGATTGCGTTGCTATCGATAGTAAAACCTGGCTGCCTTTAGGCGCCAGTTTTAAATATACTCATCAATGTGTATTGGATCATCATCTGGCTTTTTTTCATCGTCAGATTCATTTTCTTTATGTGGCACAGGCACCTTTTTCGGCTTGTCGGTCACTGACTGACTCGGCAGAATGGGTAAAGGGCGAGGCGTACCTGTGGGGGTTATTTCCTTAGCCATACAGCCTCCTGCTGTGTCTGTTTTTGTTTGCTCCGCACTGAGTTCAACGTGCTTTAAATTTAAGGTGCTTTAACGGTTTCTCAAGCGGGGATCAAAGCCAGTGGCAATGATAACAATAACGACGCGCCGATTTGTCGCTCGTCCCTCTGGCGTGTCATTGGCAACCTTGGGCTGATACTCGCCGAAGCCGATAGAGGCCAGGTTGGTTGGCGTTACGCCATAACTGGCAAAAAGCCGTACCACGGTGGCCGAGCGCGCAGCCGATAGCTCCCAGTTGGAGGGGTAAATGCTGTTTTTAATCGGCAAATTATCAGTAAAACCTTCGACGTGCACTTTGTTTTTTCGGCCTTTCAATACGCCACTCAGGGCTTGCAACATGGGACGGGCGCTGGGCGAGAGGGTGCTGCTACCACTGGAAAACAAGACTTTACTGTTGATTTCTATTTCCAGCCAATTATCCGATTGACGCACAGAAACCAGCTCTGTTTTGAGCAGCTCTGCTAAAGCATTATTGATTCTTTGACCAATTTCTTCAATTTCAGGTGATTTTTTTGAAACATCAGAGGGGTCAACTTTAATGGCCCCTTCTTGCATTGATTGGGGTAGGTCTAGTTTTATGGGGGTGCGGTTTAAAGGGCTTAGTGCAATCGGGAAGGCGGTTGAGGGCGTACCGAACTGCACTGGGTCCATGGGTCGACTATGGCTTGAAAAGGAGGCGACAAGGGAGTGTGAAAGGACACGAAATTTCCCTTCATTGACCGACGAAATGGAGTACATGACAACAAAAAACGCGAATAATAATGTAATAAAGTCAGCATAGGAAACGAGCCAGCGCTCGTGGTTTTCAGGCTCTTCTTGTAGGCGTTTTCTGGCCATAATAAATAGGCTAAAAATAGCCGCGTAATTTTGCTTCGATATTGCGGTGGTTTTCACCCTCGGCAATGGCGACAACACCCTCCACAATCATTTCCTGGATATGACAGCGGTCGCTGATAAGGGTTTTTAATTTATTTGCGGCGGGCAGTAAAAAAAGATTGGCCATACCGACACCGTAAATGGTGGCGACAAAGGCAACTGCGATACCGGGGCCGAGGGTGGAGGGGTCTGCCAGGTTATTCATGACATGAATAAGGCCCAAGACGGCGCCGATAATACCAATAGTGGGGCTGTAGCCTCCCATGCCTTCATAGACTTTTGCCCCTTTAATATCAAAGGCTTCCCTGGTCGAAATTTCCACTTCCATGGTGCTGCGGATGGACTCCGGTTCGTTGCCATCGACCAGTAGTTGCAGGCACTTTTTTGTAAAGAGCTCATCTTCTTCATCGGCGAGGTTTTCCAGACCGAGGAGACCTTCTTTGCGTGCGATCTGGCTCCACTCAATAATTTTTTGCAGTGTTGTGGCGGCGTCGAGTTTGGGAGGGATGAAAATCCAGCGCAGTAATTTCATACTGTGAAGAAAGACATTGATGGGCGTTTGCACCATGATTGCACCGAGGGTGCCGCCAAAGACAATCATGAAAGCGGTGAGCTGGAGGAGTGAGTCCAGATGCCCACCTTCCAGCGCATTGCCGCCAATAATGGCGACAAGAGCAAAGATAACGCCGAGTAGGGTGAGGATATCCATTTAAAGCGTACCCGAGTTAGCGAATATCGTCGTCAGCGTCAGATGTCCAGGCTAAAAGACTGGCGCGAAGCTTGCTGAGTATCTGGCTGTGGATTTGACTGACTCTTGATTCACTGATATCGAGCACTGCGCCAATTTCCTTGAGATTTAATTCGTCGTCGTAATAGAGTGACATCAATGTTTTTTCACGTTCGGGGAGTTGTTTGATATGTGTGGCCAATGCCGCTTGAAAGGCTGCATCGTGGACCCTGTCCTGAGGTGTGTCGGAACCGACCAGGTCGACTTCATTGGCATCCACAAACGTAGCTTTACAGGCGGCTGTGTCGCGCAGTAGATGGTAGTATTCATCCATGTCGACACCCAGCTGGGCGGCAACTTCACTGTCCGTGGGGCAGCGTTGTAATGCAACTTCAGCGCTTCGAGTAGCCTGTGCCAGCCACCGAGCCTTTTGTTGAATACTGCGTGGCGACCAGTCAAAACGCCTCACTTCATCGAGAATAGCGCCGCGAATACGGATCCCTGCGAAGGTTTCAAAGCTGGCCCCATGTCCTGGACGGTAGCTGTTTGCCGCTTCGAGCAGACCGATCAAGCCCACCTGGGTGAGATCGTCAACATCGATGCCGGTAGGGAGTCGTGCAGCAATATGAAAAGCAATTTTCTTTACTAGATGAAGGTATTCGTTAACCAGCTCTTCGCTATTCCCGAATTCTTCATCAGCGTAGAAAACCGCTTTTGTCATGCAGCGTATTCCTCGCTCGGATAGCCGACGACACGCTCGATAAAGAATTCCATATTGCCATTAGCTCGCTCGGGCGTGGGCCATCTGTCAATAGTCTTTGCTAACTTTGCAATGGCCTGAGCGGACGGGCTGCGGGGGAAAGCTTCCACTACAGGCATTTGGTGGCGTACTGCTTTGCGCAGGTAGTCATCCATGGGAATTGAGCCAATGTGGACGGTGGCAATATCGAGAAAGTGATCGGTAACGCGCGATATTTTGCGGAACAGCTCCTCGCCATGGGCGTTGCTGTTAACCATATTGCTGAGGATGTGGAAGCGAGTCACACCGTGATCCCGGCTCATCACCTTAATTAGCGCGTAAGCATCAGTGATGGAGGTTGGCTCATCGCAAACGACGACAACGACTTCCTGGCAGGCTTTGCAGAAAGTGATCACACTGTCAGAAATACCGGCAGCCGTATCGACAATCATTGTGTCAACGGGGAACTCAAGCTCGCTGAAGGCGCGCACCAGGCCTGCATTTTCAGCGGGGGAGAGATCAGCCATGCTCGATACACCAGAGGAGGCAGGAATCACTTTCAGGCCCAGCGGGGCATCGACGATAATTTCGTCGAGGCTGCGTTCACCAGAAATGACGTGGCGAAGATCGAATTTTGGGTGGAGATCGAAGAGAATGTCGACATTCGCGAGGCCGAGGTCCGCGTCCATTAGCAAGACATTGTCGCCCTGTTTGGCAAAGGAGGCCGCGAGGTTGACAGAGATGTTGGTTTTGCCCACGCCCCCCTTGCCACTGGTGACCGCAATGACCCGAACCGGTTTTTGGTGGGGCTTTCTTGCTCTTGGTAAATGATTAGCCATGGAATCGATTCCCCTCATGAGTAGTGGGTGTGTGGGTGGTTGGCCGGGTGGTCTCAGGATCTATTATAGGCTGGTAAGCACCGCTGCGTTGAAATAAGTCACGGGCAATTTTAACCAGTTCAATGGAAGAGCCGGGGTGTAGGTCTTCGGGCACTTTCTGTCCGTTGCTGATAAACAGTGTGGGTAGCTGATAGTTGATCAGAACGTTGAGTACGCCGCCGAGACTGGCTGCCTCATCGACCTTGGTGACAACGGTGCCGGCAAGCGTAATGTCGCTAAAGACGCGCATGATTTCGCTGGTGATGGCTTGCTGTGCGGTAGCCGACAAGGTCAGGTAGAACTGGATATCGTGTCCAGCGCCGGTCAGTGTGGCGAGTTGTTTGGATAACTCTACATCGCGCTGACTCATGCCCGCAGTGTCGATAAGAATGAGTTCTTTGTTGCTGAGCTGGTCGAGAATATCTGATAGCTCAAAGCGATCGGTCGCCAAAAAAACAGGGATATCGAGTAGTCGGCCGAAAGTGCTGAGCTGGTCCACACCGCCGATGCGGAAACAGTCAGTCGTAATCAGACCGATTTTGTCGGCACCGTGGCGTAGAGCGTATTGTGCGGCTAGTTTGGCAACGGTGGTGGTTTTGCCAACCCCCGTTGACCCAATAATGGCATAGGTACCACCGGTTTCGAGTAAATTGTGATCGCCTTCAGCCAGCATTGAGGCGAGCTCAATCAAGGTTTTCTTCCAGGCGGTACCATCGTCACCGTGCAGCACATTTTTGGAAGCCAGTTGGGCACAGAGATCCCTTTTTAAGCCAAGGCCGTTGAGTTTCCTCATTAATGCGGCTTTACGGGGGTTGCGTTGACCTATTTCCCGCCAGGCCATTTGCGTGAGCTCACCCTCGATCAGCCCACGAAGATCCGATATTTCCTGGCGAAGATTCGACAGTAAATCGGGCTGTTTATCGAGAGCAGGACTCGTGCTTAACAAGCTGTCCTGCCGGTTCAACTGGTCGCCGCTAAGGGTTGCCGTTTGCCGTTGGGCGGCAGCTGTTGGCCGCACTGGTGCCGCTACCGGTTTGTTGGGTGTTGGTTGGATGTGCGATTGAGCGGTCGTGTCGTTAGCAACGGATGAAGGGGCCATCTCCGTGGCCAGCTTTTCTACTTCCTCTTCTTCGAAGTCAATGGCCGCCGTGATTTCAACACCGTTGCCAAGCTTTTTGTTGGAGAGAATAACAGCGTCCGGGCCCCAGGTTTCCCTCACGCTGCGTATTGCTTCGCGCATGGTTTCAGCCGTGAATCGCTTAATTTTCATGTTTTCCACCTTCTTCGAGTTGACCAGTTTTTCGTGTTCTCACTGGTCTCAGGGCCCGTGCCCCGCTGGATTAATTATCTAACTACCTACCGACGGAATGAATAACCTTGAGTTGCTTACTGGGTGGTACTTCCTCATAGGACAGTACGTGCAGCCCCGGGTTTGCGGCTCTTACTAAATTGGATAGCCAGGTGCGCAGAGCTGTTGCGACTAACAAAACCGGAGTTTGTCCCTGTGCTGTCTGTGCCTGTGCTGAGCTGCTGATTTGTTGAAGCATATTGTCCGCTAATCCTGGTTCTAATCCGCCACTCGTTGCCGAGCCTTGTAATACGTTTAGCAATATCTGTTCCAACTCTGGGTCGAGCGTCATAACTTGTAGCTCAGGGGCCATTCCATTGATCTGTTGGTAGATCGTGCGGCTCAGCGCCACGCGGGCCTGTGCCGTCAAAACGTCGGCTTCTTGACTCTTTGCAGCGTTTTCCGCCAAGGACTCGGCGATGGTGCGTACATCTTTAATCGGTATGTTCTCTTCCAGCAGGTTTTGCATCACTTTGAGCACGACACTCAGGGACAGTGTGCCGGGCACCAGGTTTTCCACTAGTTTGGGGGAGGATTTAGCCAGTAGGTCGAGCAGCTGTTGCACTTCGTCGTGACCGAGTAGCTCATGGGCATGTTGTTTTAGCAGTTCACTGAGGTGGGTGGCTATGACTGTGCTGCAGTCGACCACGGTATACCCCATGGCCTGTGCTTCATCGCGCAGGTTGGGTTCTATCCACAAGGCCTCCAGGCCAAAGGCGGGATCTTTGGTGGTAACACCATTCAAGGTGCCGAATACCTGGCCGGGGTTGATGGCCATTTCTTTGCCGGGGTGTATCTCAGACTCACCCAGAGGGACGCCGTGTAAGGTAATACGATAGGCGCTGGGTGACAGGTCGAGGTTGTCGCGAATATGCACTGCTTGCACCAGAAATCCCAGATCTTGCGAGAGTTTCTTGCGCACGCCTTTGACGCGAGTCAGTAACTCGCCATCCTGGTTTTTATCAACTAATGGAATCAGTCTATAACCCACTTCGAGCCCGATGGGATCGACGGTAGTGACATCATCCCAGCTGAGTTCTTTGGCTTCGACCGGCGGAGCGACAGGTTCAGCTATCGGTTCGGCCTGCTCTTGGATTTTATCTTTCTGAATAAGGAAAAAAGCCCCTCCACCGAGCAATGCGGCCAATAAGAGAAAGACGAAATTAGGCATGCCGGGGATGATGCCCAGCGCTGCCATAATGCCCGCGGTAATAATCAGCGCTTTGGGCGACTGAAACAACTGGGAGCCCATCTGCTCGCCCATATCCTGGGCATCGGAGGCACGGGTAACGATAATCGCCGCCGCTGTCGACAGCAAAAGCGAAGGTATTTGTGCCACCAGGCCATCACCGATGGTGAGCAGCACATAGTTGTGGGCCGATTGGGAGACACTGAGATCGTGTTGAAAAGTACCGATCGCCATGCCGCCGACGATGTTAATGACCAGAATCAAGATACCGGCGACCGCGTCACCGCGCACAAATTTACTGGCACCGTCCATTGAGCCATAGAAATCGGCCTCTCGGGCGATGTCTTCACGGCGTATTCGGGCCTGCTCCTGTGTCAGGGCGCCAGCATTAAGATCGGCGTCAATGGCCATTTGCTTGCCGGGCATGGCATCCAGTGTAAACCGGGCTGATACTTCTGAGATTCGCCCGCCGCCCTTAGTGACCACCACGAAATTAATAATCACGAGAATCGCGAACACCACTAATCCCACGGTGTAGTTGCCGCCCACGACAAAGTCGCCAAAGGCCTGAATGACCTTGCCCGCCGCGTCGGTCCCGCTGTGGCCCTCGAGTAAGACCACTCGTGTCGAGGCGATATTCAAGGCTAGCCGTAGCAGGGTGGCAACCAGTAACACCGTGGGGAAAACGGTGAATTCCAGTGGTCGTTCGGCGTAAATAACTGCCAGCAGGACGATCAGCGAAAAAGAAATGTTAAAGGTAAAAAAGACATCCAACATCACGGGTGGCAGTGGCAGGATGATCATTGCTAGCATCATTACCACGATAAGCGGTGTGCCGATGCCGGTAATAATTTTCTGCGTGAGCTTGTCAGGCGGTGCGCCGGTATTGTTGGTGGCGGTATTCATGCGCTTTCTCCGCTGGTCTCTTCACGACTATCTTCAGGCACCGATAGTTCGTCTGGAATGGGGATGTCGGTCGGCGGTTGAGGGGCTGGCTGGCCCGCTACCACTGGTAATTTGAGTTGGTAAACATAAGCGAGCACCTGGGCTACCGCGAGATAGAGCTGGGCTGGGATCTCTCGGTCAATCTCGGTGCTGGCATAAATAGCTCGCGCCAGAGGGGGCGCGGAAAAGGTCATCACATCGTGTTCTGCGGCCAGCTTGCGAATGCGCTGAGCAATTTCGCCCTTGCCTTTGGCGACGACGACGGGTGCCCGCGGACCGAGATCGTCATACTTCAGGGCGACGGCATAGTGGGTTGGATTGGTGATCACCACATTGGCGGTGGGCACGTTGTCCATCATGCGGCGCTGAGACATTTCCCGCTGCAGCATGCGGATCTGACTTTTCACCTCGGGGCGGCCTTCGCTTTCTTTGCTCTCGTCCTTAATTTCCTGCTTGGTCATTTTCAACTGCCGCTTGTGCTCCCAGAGCTGGAAGGGCACATCGATGGCGGCAATTAAAATGAGGGCTGTGCAAAAGCTGAGAAAGGAAAACCCGGCAATAATGGCAAAATCACTAAGTGCTGTTTCGACATCTTGACTCGCCAGCAGTAGGAGTTGATCAAAGGTTTGCCAAATAACCACCGTGGCGACCGTGCCCACCAGAAAGAACTTGCCCAGTGCTTTGGCTAGCTCCATTAATGATTTGGCCGAGACCATTTTTGCTATGCCCTTGAGTGGGTTGACCTTCTCGATTTTAAAGGCCATAGACGAGGGGCTGAAAGCCCAGCCGCCCATTGCCAGGGGGCCGACGAAAACCGATACCAGGAGTAACAAAAAGAAGGGCACACAAATCAATATGCCGTTGCCGAGCGCACCGCCAACGGTGGCCGTTAACACCTCTGGATCGTCCATGCCTGCGGGACTCATGGTCAAATAGCTTGTCATTTGTTCTGAGAGTTTGCCGATCATGGTGCTGCCAAAAATGATCAGGCCCCCGGCGCCGACCAGCAGAGAAATCATCGTGTTGAGTTCGCGCGAGCGCGCCATTTGCCCCTTCTTTTTTGCGTCTTGTTGACGCTTGGGGGTCGGCTCTTCGGTGCGCTCCTGTCCGCTCTCATGTTCGGCCATTTAGGGCTCCAGGAGGGTCGGGGCGAGTTTGAAGACGCTTTCAAAGGCGTCGCTGATAAGGGGTAAAAACGAGGGCAGGCTCAGTAAAATCAGAGCAAAGCCAGCGAGCAAGGTTATGGGAAAGCCCACAGCAAAAATATTGAGTTGCGGTGCTGAGCGGGTGATAACACCAAAGGCGAGGTTGACCAATAGCAACGATGCCAGTGCCGGTAGAGCGATCAGCAGGCCGCTGACAAACATCTGACTGCCCCACTGGACGATTTTCCAGGCCAGATCACGGGGCCACTGAGCGCCGACAGGTAATAGTTCGAAGCTGTGGTGAATGGTTTGGATCAGCAGCAGGTGGCCATCGAGAGCGAGGAAGAGCAATGTGGCGAGAATCATATAAAACTGACTCACCACCGGCACTTGTACCCCGTTTTGGGGGTCCACGGCGGAGGCAAAACCGAGGCCCATGGCCATAGCAATGTTTTGCCCGGCAATCACCACGGTGGCAAAGGCCATATGGAAAATAAAGCCCATGCCCAGCCCCAGGGCAATTTGCTGCAGGCTGATTAACAAGCCACTAGCGCTGAGGGGGTTGATCTCTGGGGTATGAACGATGGGGGCCAGTATCCAGGCGATGGCCAGGGTGAGAACGATGCGGGTACGCACGGGAATCGATTGGGCTCCGAGTATGGGGGAGGCGAGCACGAAGCTACCCACACGCAGCAGTGGCCACATCAGACTGGTGACCAGGCGCATAATATCGTTGATTGAAAATTCCACCGTGGCTGGCGTCGTTTAACCGGTTATTTCCGGGATACTGGCGAATAAATTCAAGGTGAAATTGAGTAGGATATTGAGCATCCAGGGCCCGGCAATCATGCCCGCGATGGCCATGGCGATCAGCTTGGGGATAAAGCTCAGGGTCATTTCCTGGATTTGTGTGGCTGCCTGAAAGACGCCGATTGCCAGGCCAATGGCGAGTGCGGCCAGCAGTAGTGGTGCGGCGAGCAGCATGGTGACATGGATGGCGTCGTAGCCGAGATCCATAACGGATTCAGGTGTCATCTTTTTCTCCTTTAACGATAGACAGGCTCTTTTTACATATTCTTTTGTTAGACATAAAACCCAGCCGCCAACGTGCTAACAATCAGTGCCCAGCCATCAATCAATACAAACAACATAATCTTGAAGGGTAGAGAGATAAGTACTGGCGAGAGCATCATCATGCCCATTGACATCAGGACACTGGCGACCACCAGATCGATAATCAAAAAGGGAATAAAGATCAAAAAGCCGATTTGGAAGGCCGTTTTTAATTCGCTGACCAAAAAGGCGGGTAGCAAGACTTTCAGCGGGACGTCTCTAATATCATCGACCTCTACATCACCCGCCATATCGACAAACAGAGCCACATCACTTTCCCTCACCTGATTGAGCATGAATTCTCGAAAGGGGGCGATGGCTTTGGTGGCGGCTTCGTTAAAGTCGAGTTTTTCTTCCATGTAGGGCGCGATACCGTCGTGATAGGCTTTTTCCAGTACTGGGGTCATCACAAATAAGGTGGTGAACAACGTTAGGCCGAGGAGAATCTGGTTGGAAGGTGTCTGTGCCGTGCCCAGTGCCTGGCGTAAAATGGCGAAGACCACCAGAATACGGGTGAAAGAGGTCATCGCAATCAGGGCTGCGGGCAGCAGGCTTAACGCTGTCATCAGCAGTAAAACCTGAACCTTCAGGCTATAGGATTGCTCGCCTGCGGCTCCCGTCGTCACGGTCACTAGTGGGATGCCTTGTTCAGCGAAAGCGGGGATTGATGTGAGTAGTGTTACACCCAGCAGGAACAAAGAGGTCGACAATTTCATGATGCATTGCCTCCGCGTACTTTGGCGATAAGAGCGGAAAAAGCCTCTTTTGAGGGCTCCTTATTGTTCTCGGTGTCGTCTTCGGTGTCGTTGAAGGAGTTTGGCTCTGTTCTTGAGGTGGTGGCTATTTCGCCCAATTTAGAAATATTGCCGGGTGCAACACCCAGTACCAGTTCAGTAGAGCCGGCGCGCACAATAACGACACGTTCGCGCTGGCCGACGGAGAGCGAGGCAAGCAATTCGAGGTTTTTGAGGTCGCGATTGGGTAGACGATTAATACGTTTTAGCAGCCAGGCGAGCACGGCGATGCTTAACAGTACAAGGCCAAGGCCGCTGAGCAGTTGTAAAAAGTAGCCAGAGGTGTCCGCCATTGGCATATTGCTGGGCTCGGCCGCCTGAGTACTAAGCGCTAAAAGCCATGCGAGAAGTATGAACAAGAATTGAGGTGTTTTCATTTGAGTTTTTTAACGCGCTCACTGGGACTGATGACATCGGTGAGACGAATGCCGAACTGGTCATCAACCACCACGACTTCGCCGTGGGCAATGAGGGTGTTGTTGACAAGGACATCGAGGGGCTCACTCACCAGTCTGTCCAGCTCAATGACCGATCCCTGGGAGTAACGCAGTAAATCCCGAATCGGCACCTGGGTGCGGCCTATCTCTACCGAAATAGTAATGGGCACGTCGAGAATGACATCGAGATTAATGTCTTGCTCATCCCCCATTGGCGCATTGCTGCCGCTCGCCACTGGGTTGCCTTCGGCAAGGTCTTTCAGGGGTGCGGTGGCGTAGTCCTCGTTGGTTGTGGATGCGGGGCCGGTTTCAAGTCCACCCGTTTCCTTGTTTTCGTCGTCACTCATAGAGAGTCTCCACTGCTTTGCGTTGTCTGTGCGCTGTTAACAGCCCTAGGGCCGATACTTTTTGTTGCGAATTTTGATGGCATTCTTGTCGTTGAAGGCGCCATATTCACCCTCAAAAATCGGTACGCCCTCGGCATAGAGGGTGACTGTGTCCTTGACGTCCATGGGGATGATGTCCCCCGTGTCGAGTCGAAGAATCTCCCCAAGCGTTAATTGAGCCGTACCCAGAGTGCTGCTGAGATTGACATTGGTGGTTTTTAGTTCATCAATAATCACCGGCGCCCACGCACCCTGGTCGTCGCGTTTTTCGGATTGGTAGGTTACCGATAGCTGATCACGATAAGGCTCGATCATGGCCATGGGCATGGCGAGTTCAAAAACGCCCTGAGTGCCCTCGAAAATGATGTCAAAACGACTCACCAATAGTTGCTCGGAGGGGTTCATTAATTGGGCAAAATCGGGGTTGATCTCGGTTTGTTTGGCTGCAGGGTGAATTTCAATATCGGCCTTCCAACTGACCTGTAAATCACTCATCACTTTCTGCAAGAGCATATTCGCGATACGCATTTCAGCCGGTGTGAAGTCTGATTTGTCGGCGATCACTTCTTTTTTCATCGAGCCGCCAAAGAAACTACTCGTGGCATTGGTGATCAAGTTGTTATCAAATACTGCGAGGGCGATACCCTTCATGGGCGATAGATGAATGAAATTAATATGGGAGGGCAACTCCAGGGTGTGCAAGTAGTCGATAAACGGTGCACCTCGTGCGTCAACAAGTTTAACGTTGTTGGAGCAGCGCAAGGTGTTGAAGATGCTTTCGCAAAAGTGCAGCGCAAAACGCTCGTGGATAACATTGAGCAGGGGCAGGCCGGAGCTGAGTGATTGACTCTGGCGGGAAAAGTCAAAGCTGCGGACGTGACCGATGCCGGGGACAATGGTGCCGCTGTCCTCGGCAGTCTGGCCGTTGTTTTCGTCCTCTTCCACACTGGTTAGCAGCGCGTCAATTTCCTCTTGGGTGAGGACTTCTTCGGTATTTGTATTCGTACCTGTATCCGTGGTGGAATCTGAATCGGCCATTACTGCATCACATAGCCGGTGAAATACACTGCTTCCACTTGGCCGGGGTTGTGGGTTTTGTTTTGCTCGGCCTGAATAATATTGCGGATTTCGAGCAGCATTTCTTCACGCAGGGCTTCTTTGTTGTCTTTGCCATTGAGTTCGTCAAAGCCTTTGTTGCTGATAAGCATGATCAGTCGATGACGAATGGCGGGCATGTGATGAGTGACCTGCTCGAGTATCTTTGGCTCGTGACTCATCACAGAAAGGGTCATTTGCAGATAACGCAGAGTGTCTTTGTAAACAAAGTTAACAATTAAAGGGGGTTCAAGGGCTAGATAGTAACTTTCGCCTCGCGCTTCAATCGCTCTGCTTGAAGTAGCCTCGGTCGCGGGTGTTTCGCTGTTAAAGTAGAACCATGCACCGCTGCCACCGACGATGAGGAGGGCGACAATGATAACGGTTATTGCTGCTGTCTTATTCAAGCCTTGATAATCCTTGTGTTCGCTAATGGGTGTGCTATTTGTCAATATCTCACTTGAGAGCACAGGCACAAAAAGCCAATTGAAAGTGTTTAAGCACTAACTATGCCACTAAAATTTATAGAGCAAATACAGTCGCTTATGTGATTCACGGAATGGTTTGTCAAAGAATTGACGGGTTTTTAAGGGCTAAGGTGTCAAACTGATGGAGGCTGTGGTGTTGAATACAGTGCGCAATGAAGTGCAGCAGGCTGGCTGGTTAGGTTCTGGCCGATTTAGTCGGTCAACTTAAGGTCAGCGTAGTAACAGAGCCGCTGAAAAACTTACAGGCCCTGAGAGGCTTTTTCTAAATCACGGCTGTGTTGATCCATTATGTCCTGCACACCACGGGCATCATCGAGCAACTTGTCGATGGTTTTTTTATGGTACGGGCTGAGATCTCCTGACTGAGCGGGCTCTGGTGTGGCCGGCAGATCATTGGTCGGTGCATGCTCGCTCATTACTTTATCGGGATCGGGCTTAGGGAGTCCCTGAATGACGTTGGTGTCGGAATTAATGAAAATAACCTGCTCGGGCTCTACACCCTCCGGTAAGTTCTCACTGAAGTGCCAACCACCATCATCTCCGCGCCATTTATACACTTTGCTGATCGTTGCGGGCCGAGTTTCATTTTCGCTGTTGTCCAGGAGTTTGATATCTGGCACAGAGGGTAGAGTCAACTCGGGCAACTGGGGCCACTTAAATTCCGGTATCAACTGGCGAATATTAATGCCGTTCAGTGAGGCAATATAGGCCATGATGCCAGTGGCAATGACCCCAAGCATTATGATGCGGAATATAAGGCGCTTAATCATGGTTTTTCCGTGTTCTATTGCAAGGGTGCAGACTGTCTACTTTATCGCTAAGACAGCATCATGGCAGTTTGTCGGCTTAACCAGTGTGTATTAGTGCAGGTTTTTCAAAAGATTGAAAAAAAATTAACTGCCGGTAGTCATAATTTTGAGCAAGGAGCCCCTTGCATTGGACTGTGCTACGAATGCCAGTGCTCAGTGATATGGCCATTTAGGGGCTTGCGTGTTATGAATACACAGCAGGCGGCCGAATAGAGAGAAGAGCCTGGGGTTGAACGTTGAATGAGCGAGCGGGAAAACGTGTGAAAATTGAAGTCATCGATGAAGTCTGGCGCGAGCTTAGCAAGTGTGAGATGTGCGGTATCCGTGACCTGGTGTTATTTGCCGACCTCAATGAAGACGATTTTAAGCTTATTCATCAACCCATCGTCGATCTGCAGCTTAAACCGTTTCAAACCTTGTATCGCAGCGACGATAGTCCCGACTTTGTCTACACAATTCGCAGTGGCCTGGTGAAACTAGTCAACTATAGTTCTGATGGCCACTATCGCATTGTTCGTCTGCTGGGAAAAGGCGACTTGGTGGGTATCGAGGTGCTTGCTGGCTTGCCCTATGCCCATTGTGCCGAAGCGCTCGAGCCACTCACTGTGTGCCGAATTCCGGTGTCCGAAGTTCAGCGTATCAACCGTGATACGCCGCGTTTACATCAACAAATGATCGCCCGTTGGCAGAAAATTTCCTGTGATGCCGATTACTGGATAACCGAACTGTCGACCGGACAAGCCCGCCAGCGTGTAATCCGCCTGTTACTGCACCTGTCAGCTATTAGTGATAGGAGTGACTTTTTTCTGCCCTCCCGCGAAGACATGGGTGCAATGTTGGGTATCACCACCGAAACCGCCAGCCGGATGATTTCAGCCTTACGCAATGAGGGTGTTTTACATGTGCTGGAAAAAAATAGAGCCAGTGCTGAGCTGGAGCAAATGCGCGCCCTGCTTATATGATTCTACTGGCATTTACGACAGCCTCTCTGGGAATGAGCATTGCTTTTCTTGTGGTTTAATAGAGACTGGTTTTATAGTGTATCGGCAAGCTGAAATAGACTTTGCTAGTTGTCGTTAAGCTGGACTGGTGTGAATGACGCAGTTGTAGCCTTGTTTCTTTGCTCTCCGCAAAGACGTGTAGCTGGACATCTGAGCGGCAGAGAAGTCGTTGTTTTCTATTTCGCATATTCCTGCGCTGAGAGTGAAATTAATTTCTTTATCCCGGTAAGGGATGGCTTGCGTGCTTGTAAAATCCCTAAATTCATTGATGAGCTTGGCGGCTTTCTCTGCAGTGAACTTTGGCATGAGAAGGGCAAATTCACCACCCCCATAACGGGCGACGACAAACATGCCGATATTGCTCGTTAATGATTTTGCAAACTCAATTAATAGATGGTCTCCACAGTCGTGTCCGAGTTCGTCGTTTATTGTGTTGAAGTTGTCGATGGCCATGATGCAAAGAGACATGGTGATACCGAGTTTATCGTGTTCAAGGATCATTTGTTCAGCTTTTGCATTGAAATAGCGGCGGTTATAAAGGTCGGTTAAATGGTCTCTATCGGCATGATTCTGAACTTTTTCCAGTAGTTCTCTCTCCTCCAGATTGTGCATTATTCGGCAGTAAAACTCTTCATGTATGAACGGTTTTTTGAGAAAATCGCTGGCTCCATTTTTAATAAAGCGCGCCGATAAATAACGGTCGTTTTCTGAAGATAGAGCGATGACGATGAGTTGATTATTGCCCATTTTTCGGCGCACATGCTTGGTCAGTGCTATGCCGTCCATGACGGGCATGTTGTAGTCAGTGATGAGTAGTTTTATAGACGGTTTTTTTTCGAGAATAGTGATCGCCTCCTGACTGTTTCTCGCTTCAGTCACCTGGAATAGGTGGGTCTTTAATAATTTCTTTAGATGTGCTCTTTCGGTATCAGAGTCATCGGTAATGAGTACTTGGGTTTTTTCATTCTTCGTTAATCTGCTCAGCAATTTTACGGCGTGTTCATAAGCGAAACGGCTTTCTTTTACCACATAATCCACAACACCTCTGGCAAGCAGTAATTTTCTGTTTTCTTCGTTGTAGCTGCCCGTTAAAACAATGGTAGGTAGTTTCTTAGCGAGACAAAATTCGACAATTTCGCCGTTAGGACCATCGGGTAAACTCAGATCGGCAAGGCAGGCAAAAAAAGGTGTTGTGGCACGGGCAATGAGTTCCGTTGCCTGGCTCAAAGTTTCAGCAAATTGTGGTTTTAAATCGTCGTGCTGAGAAATGAATTGCTTAAGTACCTTTAATACCATCGGACTGTCTTCAACAACAAGGATGTGCTTCATGATGTCCACGCCTGAACTTTTTTATGAATTAGCAAAACACTATAAGTTGAGTTCTTATTTTGGACAATTTGCGATCAGTCAAGTTGATGATTGCTTCTCAATTTGCTGTGATATGTGATTGATATAGCAAAGAAAGGGTTTGTGCCTGCATAGGCCACAGCAGCATGGGTCTTTTTTTAGCCACAGTATAAGAATGGTTTTAAGTAGTGGTGCCTTTATTATTTATTTCTTAGGCACAAACTTAGGAATAAAAAAATAAGCCACAAAAAAACCGGGAAGATCCCGGTTTTTTTGTGGCGCCAGACTGTTTTATAATTTAGCCGATAATAGAGCGCTTGGAGATTTCCTCCAGCATCACCTCTGTGGCGCCGCCGCCAATACTTTGCACTCGGGCATCTCGCACCATGCGCTCAATGGTGCTCTCGCGGATGTAACCAAAACCGCCGTGGAATTGTTGACAGGTGTACATCGTTTCATTTACTAATTCACAGCAGAACGCTTTTGCCATGGAGACTTCTTTAACGCAGTCCTGCCCCATAGCGTCGAGCCAGGCGGCGTGATAGGTGAGCTGGCGCCCCGCTTCTACCTTCGCCTGTAGCATGGCTAAGCGTTGACGGATGGCTTGCTTGTCCCACAGGGTTTCACCAAAGGCTTTGCGTTCCTGCACGTATTGTAGGGTGATCTCCAGTGCCTTGGCTGCTTCACCCATTGACTGAGCAGCCAGTACCGTGCGCTCATTCTGGAAGTTGCGCATGATGGAGTAGAAGCCTTTATTCAATTCGCCGAGAATATTTTCTTTGGGTACTCGACAGTTATCGAAAACTAGCTCGGCCGTATCAGAGCTGCGCCAGCCCTGCTTGTCGAGAGCACGGCTAACAGTGAAGCCGGGCATACCTTTTTCAACAATAAAAATGGTGATGCCACGGGAGGCTTTGACGCTCGTGTCAGTTTTGGCGGCGACAAAGTAAACGTCGCCTTTAACGCCGTTGGTGATAAACATTTTGCTGCCATTGAGCACATAGCTGTCGCCATCTTCCACTGCTGTGGTGCGCATACCGGCAACGTCGGAACCGGCATCGGGCTCAGTCACGCCCACGGCACAAATTTTCTTGCCACTGATAAGGTCGGGCATGTATTTGTCTTTCTGGGCTTTGTTGCCGAAGTTCTCCAGATGGGGAGAGGCCATGTCGGTATGTACCATGACGGTGACCGCAAAGCCGCCAAAACTGGAGCGCCCCAATTCTTCTGCAAGTATCACGCTGCCCAGGGTGTTCATATTGCTGCCGCCGTACTCCTCACCGTAGCGAATGCCGAGGAAGCCGAGGTCGCCCATCTTGCGCAGTACATCACGGGGCACAAAGCCGTCTTCTTCCCAAGCTTCACCGTTGGGTACGATCTCCTGCTCGACAAAGCGGCGGATCTGCTCGCGCAGCATGTTTTGTTCTTCAGAAAAATACAGTTGGTTCATGGTTGTCCTCAGCTTGTCTGGGTTAGGGGTTAGGGGTTAGGGGTAAAGGTCGGAACAAAAATATTTATTTGGTGGGCTCTAATTCAATCAGTACGGCGCCGCCTTCAACGCTGTCGCCGACGCTGCAAAAAATTTCGCCGACCACGCCATCGGTCGCGGCGGTAAGATTATGCAGCAGTTTCATTGAATCGAGTACCACCAGCGTGTCGCCACTATTGACGCTAGCGCCACTGGCAACGTTGATTTCGACCACTTGGCCGGGTAACGAGGCGGTAATGCTGCTATCGCCACCAGTGGCATTATGGCTCTTACCCAGTGCGAGATCTTGCTCAGTGAGGCAGAGATAGCACTGGCTTGTGTCTTTGTTAGTAAGAGAGATGGCATCGTCAGTGTTGTTGATGTCAAAGTTCTGGCTATGGCCGTCAATTTCAAATTGCAGGCGTTGTTCGCCTATCCAGCCAGCGAGAATAGTGTGCTCACTGGTGGCGTCGTCTTCACCGATGACTTGCGAATTCAGTTGGTAATTACCTTGAGAGCCACTGATTGTGAGGAGGTGAATACGACCGGTGTCATCAAGCTCGTTTTTTAAAATGATGCGGCTCTGTCCCGCCAGGCCAGCCCTGTTGAGCACACGGAAGGCACCGAGTGTTTGGAAGGGAGAGTGATGCACCTGTGGATTTCGTTTTTCAAGCAACATAATGCGTGCAATGGCCGCGCAAATAACGGTTTTGTTGTCGCTGCTTTTGGCTTGCCAGCCGCCGGCAAAAGAGGCATCCAAAAACTGGGTAGTCAGGGCTTTGTCGACAAAGTAGGGGTGGCGCAGAATATCGGCTAAAAAGCTGAGGTTAGTACCGACACCACTCAGCGTGTAGGTGTTGAGGCCGCGCTGCAGCGCGCTACGCGCCTGCTCTCGGTTGTTGCCCCTGCCGATGACTTTGGCCAGCATGGGGTCGTAATAAGGCCCGAGCACAGAGCCGGCCTGCACGCCACTATCGACGCGCACGTCGCTGTCGTCGGGCTCTCTGTAGAGAGCGATGGTGCCGGTTTGGGGGCGATAATTGTTGGCGGGGTCTTCAGCGTTGACGCGGGCTTCAATGGCCCAGCCCGTGCAGGTGATTTCATCTTGCGCGCAGGGCAGGTTTTCACCAGCGGCAATGCGTATTTGCCACTCGACCAAATCAAAGCCGGTAATGGCTTCGGTCACGGGGTGTTCAACTTGCAGACGAGTGTTCATTTCGAGGAAGTACACCTCACCACTGCTTTGGTCGAGCAAGAACTCGACGGTGCCGAGGGAGTCGTAATTAACGGCCTGCCCGAGGGTAATGGCGCTGGAGAACAGTAGCTGGCGCTGTTCGTCGCTGAGAAAGCCAGCGGGCGCTTCTTCGATCACTTTTTGGTGGTTGCGTTGAATCGAGCACTCGCGCTCGAACAAGTGCACGGTATTGCCGTGGTGGTCGGCGGCCAGTTGCACTTCAATATGACGAGGCTCTTCAATCAGTTTTTCAAGTAAAACCTTGTCGTCGCCGAAACCGGCCAGCGCTTCCTGTTTGGCCTGTGGCAGTTCCCGCGCCAGTTGTTCGCTGTTGTCGACCCGGCGCATACCCTTGCCGCCGCCCCCGGCACTGGCTTTAATCATCAGCGGATAACCGATGTTGTCGCCTGCGTTTAATAGTGTGGCTTCAGATTGGTCAGCACCGTGATAACCGGGGATGGTCGGTACACCGGCACTTTGCGCCAGGGCTTTGGACTCTATCTTTGAGCCCATTACCCGTATGGCCTCGCGATTGGGGCCGACAAAGACAATGCCCTCGCGCTCGCACAGGCTGATCAGGGTCTCGCTTTCAGAGAGAAAACCATAGCCGGGGTGAATAGCGTCGACGCCGGTTTGTTGGGCTGCAACAATGATATTTTCCGCTTTTAGGTAAGACTGGGCGCTCTCGGCGGGGCCGATTAGCACAGCCTCATCAGCCTGGGCGACGTGGCGGGCGTAGCGGTCGGCCTCGGAATAAACGGCAACGGCGCGGATGCCGAGCTTCTGGCACGTGCGCATGATACGCACAGCAATTTCGCCACGGTTGGCAACGAGCAGTGATTTAATCATAGGGGCTGACACACCTTTAATAAGGGCAAGAGGGAGGCATTGTTAGTGAGTAGAAGATGCGTCATCACATTCGGTAAACCGGCGATGGCCCTTCTTCGGGCTCTTTAGCGGCGGCCAATGCCAAACACAGGCCAAGCACATCGCGAGTGTCAGCGGGTTCAATAATGCCGTCATCCCAAAGTCGCGATGTGGCGTAGTAGGGGTCGCTCTGTTTGCCATACTGGGCGCGTACATTGTCTTCAATGTCCTGCAATTCTTCGTCTGTGGCAGCACCGCCTTTAATACTGGAGCGACGTAATTCGGTCATCACGTTGCTGGCGATATCGGCGCTCATGGTGGCGCAATTGGCCGAGGGCCAGGTGAATAAAAAGTGTGGCCAGAATCCGCGACCGGCCATGCCGTAATTGCCGGCACCGTAGGAACCGCCGACGATCACTGAAAACTTGGCGACGCGGGATGTGGCTTGTGCATAAACAAGCTTAGCGCTGTTTTTAGCGATGCCGCCGCGCTCCGCTTCACTACCTACCATAAAACCGGTGATGTTGTGCAGGAACAGCAAGGGCGTATTGCGCTGATTACACAGCTCAATGAAGTGGGCACCTTTTAAAGAAGACTCTGAAAACAACGCGCCGTTGTTGCCGATCAAGCCCACCGGGTAGCCGTGAATATAGGCCGTGCCGCAGACCAGGGTGTCGCCATAGAGGGGCTTGTACTCGTGGAAATCACTGTCATCCACGAGTCGCGCGATAATCTCTCGCACATCGTAGGGTATTTTCGGGTTGGCGCTGACCACACCGGGCAGCTCTTCCGGGCTGTAGCGGGGTGGTAGCGCCGGGCGAGTATCGGCGTAACACTTTGTTGGCCAGTTAAGTTTGGCCATAATTTCGCGAATCCGCGCCAGGGCTTCGTTCTCATCGTCGGCGAGATAGTCGCTCACCCCCGATACCTTGCTGTGCATTTCAGCACCGCCAAGGGTTTCGCCGTCGATTTCTTCATTAATGGCGACCTTGACGATGGATGGCCCACCGAGATGAATGCGCGCATTGCCACGCACCATAATATTTTCGTCGGACAGGGCGGGAATATAGGCGCCGCCCGCCGTGCAGCCACCAAATACCGCGGAGATTTGCGGCAGACCTTTGGCCGACATTTGGCACTGACGATAAAAGGTATTGCCAAAATGCTCTTTATCGGGAAACACGCGGTCTTGTTCGGGCAGATAAGCGCCGCCACAGTCGACCAGATAAATGCAGGGCAAGTTGTTTTGATCAGCAATTTCCTGAGCGCGGACGTGTTTTTTGACCGTTTCGTGGAAAAAGGAGCCGCCTTTTACCGTCGCATCGTTGGCGATAATCATGCAAGTCACGCTGCAGATTTGGCCAATGCCGGTCACAATGCCCGCCGAGGGTACCTCGTTTTTGTACTGCCCGTAGGCGGCGAGGGGGGAGAGTTCCAGAAAGGCCGTGTGGCTGTCGATCAGCTGGTCGATGCGTTCGCGAGCGAGCATTTTGCCGCGCTCTCGGTGGCGCTCGATAAGCTTCTCGCGAATACCTGTGGCGGCTTCGCTGTGGCGTTCTCGCAGCTGCTCGAGCAGCTTTGCATAGTGCTCAGCATTCTCTTTGTAGGCAGCAGATTGCGGGTTGATGGACGATTGAATACGGCTCATAGGGTTTCTCTTTTAAGGGGGCTTTACTGCCCCCGAGGAATCTCGAACATAGGCGGTGCAGATTCAATGTTTTATTATTTCGTTAACGTTAACGTCAACATTATGGGAATCTAGCAAATGGGCCGTATGAATTCAACATTGGCATTAAGATTCGTGTCTTGATGCCAATGTTGAGCATGCTTTAAAAAATGACGCTAAGGGTGGCGCAAATCAGAAGCACTATATTGGCTAAAAAACCCATCATCATGCCGGTTGTTCGCGTGCTGGGGTCGGCGATATAGGCTTTGCGGTAGAGCACGCGACCAGCGAAAAAGACTAGCCCCATGATGCCTGCAAAAGTGCTGCTGAAATAGTGGGCGCAAAGCCACATTGCAGGCAGGGTGACAAACAGCTGCTCCAGCGTGTTCAGTTGTACGCGTAAGGTGCGTTCGAAAACGTCATTGCCAGTGGTAGCGGGCGCTTTAATGCCGAACTCGTCGCGAGCTTTGCCGGTCATGGCGCAAAAATACAAGTATTGAGCAAGTAAAACTAAAGTGACAAAGGCAACAAAATCCATGGCGTTCTTCCTTCTGATGTTGAACGGGTAAGTTAAAAAATGGACACAGGGCAAGTTGGCACTAGCTCACTTGCCCTGTGGTCTTATATTGCCACACAACCGCCGTCGACGGGCATGGCATGACCGGTGACAAAAGAGGCGTCGTCGGAACATAAAAAGACCACGACCTTGCCAACCTCAGCCGGGTCGCCGAGACGACCGATGGGCTGGAGCTTAAGCATTTGCTTTTCAACCCAGGGTTTTTCGTCAATGGCGCGTTGCAGCATTTCGGTCCGAATGCCACCGGGACACACCGCGTTAACACGAATCCCTTTCTTGGCAAATTCAATGGCTGCTGTTTTTGTCAGGCCAACGACGCCGTGTTTTGCGGCAACGTAGGCGGGCAAACCTTTGGCGGCCACCAGCCCGGCTACCGAGGCGGTGTTGACGATGGCCCCACCGTCGCCCTGGGCGAGAAACTGATTGATCTGGTACTTCATGCACATGAACACGCCTTTCAGATTGACGTCGATGTTCAGGTCAAAATTTTCTATGCTGCAATTGGGCGTGGTGGCCGCTTCGCCTTCAACACCGGCATTATTGAAGGCAATGTCAAGCCGCCCGTAGGTATCCACAGCCTTCTTGACCAGAGCGATAACATCGGCCTCAATCGCCACATTGCAAGGCTGAAACACCGCTTCGCCACCGGCGGCAACGATACGCTCAACGGTTGCCTGGCCTCCCTCTGCATTGATATCGGAGATCACTACTTTAGCGCCTTTTTGGGCAAATATTTCTGCCGCAGCCGCACCGATACCACTGGCTGCACCGGTAACGATAGCGGTTTTTCCTTGAATAGATTCAGACATAATTTTTCCTGATTAAAGTGAATAATTGGGGTTTAAAAATGGGTCGCTCATTCAACACCAAAATAGAATGCACCTCAATGATTGGGATCCGCTGGATTTTGCAGCGCCTTGCTGAATTTTGTCGTGTTAACATGCTATTTTCTTTTGATGAGTAAAGATTTATGTCGGACAAATTTACTACTGTTGAGCAACAAGTTAGCTACGGCATTGGCCGCCAGATGGGCGATCAGTTGGCGGGCAGTCCTTTTGATGAGCTCGTTCTGGACGCTGTGATCGAGGGTATTAGTGACTCTTTTACAGGTCAGCCCATTCAAGTTGATACCGAGGTAATGAAGGCTGCCTTTGAAGAAGTGAATGATCGAGTGCAGAAAAAGCAGGCGGAAGAGGCAGGTAAGTTGTCTGCCGAAGGTGTCAAGTTTCTCGCTGAAAATGCCAAACGCGATGGTATTACGGTCACTGAATCGGGGCTGCAGTACGAAGTGTTAAATGAAGGTAAGGGCGCTACGCCCAGTAGCACGGCCAAAGTTCGCACCCACTACCACGGCACTTTAATCGACGGCACCGTGTTCGACAGCTCTTACGATCGTGGCGAGCCTGCAGAATTCCCCGTCAACGGGGTCATCGCTGGCTGGACTGAAGCATTGCAATTAATGCAAGAAGGCGCGAAATGGCGTTTGTATGTGCCCTCTGCTCTGGCCTATGGCGAGAAAGGAGCCGGCGGCGCTATTGGCCCGCATGCGACATTGGTTTTTGACGTCGAGCTTTTGGCCATCGTCGATTAGATCGTTCTAATACAGGTGTAAGATGGCGCCACTTTAAGGCTGAATTCTGTTAATCGTGGCGCGATATTAAGCACACAGCTTCTCTATGCTGGATTCTACGAATGGAGCTTCTGAACAAACGCTGAACACCTTGTTGACGGATCAAGTCTACTCCGTCCAGATTGAGTCAGAAGCTCCTTAAAAATATTAGCCCCTCTCTTATCCAACGATATTCTGCCTCGGTTTGCTGAACGTAGACACAATTTATGACGCGTCGCCGATTGACTGCGTGAGAGCGCTAGACCGTCAAATTTGGCGGCACATGATTTAAGGCAGAATGGTAATTGGTGGGGAGCTGCGGTACTGATCGCAGGCTTTAGGTCAGGCCAGTAAAGTTACAGGTGACGGAGCAGCTTGTTATTGCCATGCTGGCGTGGAAAACAGGTGGATGCTTCTTTCGATTCTCGTCCGTGAGTCGCTTCAAGTCGGTGAGTTACAGGTCTTTTTGGCCCGGTGGTATTCTTCATATCAACAATTCGATGGGCCTCAAGGAGCTGCACGCTGGTCTGGTGGTCCGACGTTTACGTTCGACTTAGCGCTTTTCATTAAACAAGGACTGAGCCGCAGGCCTCGGTTTGTTTGAGGCGCCGGCTGTTGCCTAGGTGGACTTACTCATTGAAGGCGCGTTTAAACGCCGCTCTATTATTGGGTCGATTGATGACCTTGTTTGATTATTCGTCCCGTTGTTGCAAGGGGCTACGGCGAGGGGCGTGTGCCATGATAAAAATGATGGCTCCTCCCCCCCCGTAAGATCCGCTATTACATGCTGACGTCTTGCACCTCACCCCAGCCGGTAACGCCGTCGAGATCCCAGCGCAGGAAGGATTGAGTGCAGTACACGAAGGGCCAGGGTTGCCAAGGGTTGGAGGTAAAGGCCGTTCCAGTAAAATGATGAGTTTTACCCCGTTCGTCTTCAACTTGAAGCGCCATAAATTGATGTAGTCGGCCATTCCGCACGAGACGACCCGAGCCTTTGACGAGACCGTAGACCTGGTCGCCCTCGCGCACGTAGCCGTGGGCAATGGCCTGGTAGTGATTGGGATCGTCGGGGTTGATGCCCCAAATGCAGTGGATACTGACGTCGTTATCAAAATTGGCATTGAGCCAGCAAAAATCCTTAAACTGATCTTCTTTACGTTCGCCCCAGCTGTGGTCCATGCTTGACACACAATTGACGTCATAGGTTTTGCCGTCGATGGTGAACGTGCCGGTAACGCGGCCAGTTTGATCCCAGTGCCCAGCGTAGGCGGTGGCCGAGACGTTGTCGTCGGCGATGGCGGCCAGAGGATCTTGCTCCGGGTCATGGATATCGTAGGGCGCCATCAGTGCTTTATATTGCAGATCGAATTTAACACCGCGCAGGTCATTGAATGTGATGTCATAGTCCATCACCGGTTTGGTGCATTTAATCGACAGGCCATTGCCGAGGGTGTAATCGTCAAGGTCTGACTTTGGAAAGGGCAAGTGGACCTGGTTGTTGCTGTAGCGCACCAGGTGTGGCGAGTTGGAAAAACCATCGGTTACGGTAATGCTCGATAATACGACACCGGCGTTCTGACGAGTCAGTACATAGACGTTAACGTGCAGCGCTTCTTCCGGAATATAAAAGCCAAAATAATTGGTTTCTGCCCAGTAATGGTCATCGGAAGTGGGTGAGTGAAAGTACATGTCTTTTTCGGTAATCATTATTATTATTTCCTTATTAAAACCAGAAGAAAAACCGTCTTTATTTTTTTAATCCCTCTACAAGTTACTGTACTTAGGTGTGGAATCCAAGCCCTTATTAAAAGGGCCTGTTGTCCATGTGTTGTGTTTATCAGCGCGTGTTCGCCGAGAGGCTGATTTATTCAGTGCTGCCAAATTGCGCCGCAGCGAGTTTGGCGTAGAGTTTACTTTCAGTGAGTAATTGCTGATGAGTGCCACTGGCGACTTTTTTGCCCTGATCCATGACCACGATGTGGTCTGCGTGGAGGATGGTCGACAAGCGGTGGGCTATGATCAGTGTGGTACGGTTTTCCATGAGTTTTTCCAGTGCCAGTTGTACCTGTTGTTCGCTGTGGGTGTCGAGGGCGCTGGTAGCCTCGTCCAATAAAAGCAGGCGAGGGTTTTTGAGAATGGCGCGGGCAATGGCGATGCGTTGTTTTTGCCCACCCGATAAACGTACACCCTGCTCGCCCAGAAAGCTGGCATAGCCCTCGGGCAGCTGTTCAATAAAGTCATGTGCGTAAGCGGCACGGGCGGCGGCTCGTACCTCGTCGTCACTGGCATCGGGTTTGCCATAGCGAATATTGTGACTAACATCCGCGCTGAACAGGGCGGGGTGCTGAGACACTACGCCCAGTTGCTGGCGCAGGTCGGCCGGTGATAGCTCGCGAATATTGGTGCCGCCGAGCAGTACTGTGCCGGTTTGAGGGTCGTAAAAGCGCTGCATTAATTCGAACACGGTAGACTTTCCCGCACCAGAGGGGCCGACCAGTGCAACCACTTTGCCCTCGGGAATGTGTATCGAGAAGTCTTCTAGCGCTTTTTGACCAGGGCGCGAAGGGTAGCTGAAATTGACGTGTTCAAAGCGGATCTCGGCGTCAAGTTTGCTGGCGGGAATTTCCCCAGAGACGGGGGGCAGAATAGTGGTTTTGGCTGTCATTAAATCGACTAGCCTATCGGTGGCACCCACGGCGCGTTGTAAATCGCCGTAGACCTCGGACATCGTCGCTACGCCCATCGCTACCAGCATGGCGTAGAACACAAAGGCGCCGAGGTCACCGGCACTCATGTTGCCATTCAGTACATCGTTGCCTCCCACCCAGAGCATGCCGCTCAGCGCGCCAAAGACCAGCACAATCACCGCTGCCATTAATATCGCCCGTTGCTTGATCCGTCGGCGGGCGATGGCAAAGGCGCTGTCAACCTCTTTGCCAAAAGCGTCGCGTTCGTCGTTTTCGCGGGTGTAGCTTTGCACGGTTTTCAGCTGGGTGATGATTTCACCAGCGTAGGTGCCGACATTGGCAATAGAGTCCTGGCTCTGCCGGGACAGTGCGCGCACCCGGCGGCCGAAAATTAAAATGGGTAGCAGCACCAGAGGGACACAGCCCAGAATGACCAAGGTTAACTTGAAATTAGTGATAATTAAAATAATCAGCGCGCCAGTGGTCGAAATCGAGCTGCGCAGAGCAAGAGAGAAGGAGCTGCCGATAATACTTTGTAGCAAGGTGGTGTCGGCGGTGAGGCGGGACATGATTTCGCCGCTGCGGTTGTTGTCAAAATAGCCGGGGCTGAGCCCGACTATGTTATTAAAGACAGCGCTGCGAATATCGGCACTGACTCGTTCGCCAAGCCACGACACCAGATAAAAGCGCACAAAGGTGCCCCCGGCCATTAAGACGGATATACCCAGAAGTAAATAAATACCCTGCTGTAATTGCGAAACTGAACCGGCAACAAAACCATCGTCTATTACCATACGTACGCCCTGGCCGACGGTCAGGGTAATCCCCGCTGTAAAGAGCAGGGCGATAATGGCGCAGATCCAGCGCCAGCGATAGGGCGCAATAAGACGCAAAAGCTGGGCTATGGATGAGAGCTTGGTCGCGGCAGGACGTTCGACGGTTGTAGGCATGGTTTGTTTATGTGTCCGATAAAAAGGGGGTGAACGACGAATCTACTGTGCAAGTAGTCTGGCTACGCAGTTTACGGCAATGGGCCGCAAGTGGCATTGCACAATACAGGGGGGGGCGATTGTGACAACAGGGGTGCAAAAACTGACAGAGTCTTTGCGTGGTCGCCGTCTAAAATGACGAACCAGGTTGTTTTAGAAAGGCGAGTTCTTCTGTTGTTGATACTCGACCGAGGGTTTTATTGCGGTGGGGAAAGCGGTCGAAACGCTCGATGATCGCGTGGTGGCGTTGGGCTGACGGTAAGTGAGTGTCAAGGCCGGGTTGACTGAAAAGTTGTACCGACTGCGTTTGTATTTTTTGCGACTCACTGTGCATGAAAGGCATGTAGAAAAACCCGCGTTGTTTGGCGCCTACCCTCTGGTCGCTGCCATCGGCGATAGCCTGCTGAGCCAACGCCAGAGCTAGGCTGTCGTGGGCAAAAGCCGTCGCTTGATCGCGATAAAGGTTGCGCGAAAATTGATCGAGAATAATGATTTCAGCCAGCCGACCGCGAGGGCTGCATCGCCATTCGAAGAGCTCACAGCGTGTGGCGGATTGATGCAGGATTGAAAACCTGTCACGGATCAATGCGTCTAATTTGTCACTTTTTTGCCACCACTGGGCGGGTGTAATTTCTTCAAACCAGAACTTTATCACAGACAAACAGAGCATTTTTATTCTCATTTTTACGGGGGTTGTAGAGAGTGTAAAACATGTTCCTGATGGTAATGGCGCGATTTTAACGGCATAAATTAGCGCTTGATTGCATAAAAATAAATCAATATATTGCTCTTCGATAAAGAGTGTTGACCAAATTGTCGGTACAGACAATCAGTTTTAATGCTGTGTCACTTCCGCAAAGCGCTTCAAAAATCTTCAAAAGATGATAAGTGCTCTTCGTCGCTCTGGGCTTACATAACAATGACAGGCTCTTTGCGATGTGTTTTGTGGAGTGCATAAAATAATGTGATAACGAACAATTATTAAAGGGGTGGGTCGTATGAAAAGTTGGATAGTAACGCCGTTAGTCGTAATTTTGATCGCTGCAGGATCCTACTTTTTTTATATTTCCACATTACCCCCCGTACTTGAAGAAGGTTTCCTTTACGGGAATGGTCACATTGAAGGTACTGAGGTCAGCATTAGTGCTGAGGTGAAGGGACGGGTTCTGGAGTCCAATTTGCTAGAGGGGTCAACGGTAGCCAAGGGTTCACTATTGGTCGAGCTGGACACCAGCGAACAAGCGGCGATACTGGCCGTGGCCGATGCCGAGCGCACAGCCCGGGAGTACGAACAAGAACATATCATTGAGCAATTGCAAACGTGGCAGGACAATCTAGCTACCGCTGAGCGTGACCTGGTGCGTTACACCGCATTGCGTAAGCGCGGCATTGTCACTGTGCAAAAGCTGGATCAAATTACCTCGGTACGGACGGAGGCTTTGGGCCGAGTACGAGCTCTAAAGGCCCAGCTTGAACAGGCCAAGGCTAATACCATAGTGGCAGCAAAAAATGTTGAGCTGCGACAGATCGAAATCGATAAATCGAAAATCTATACCCCCATGGACGCGACCATTTTGTCCAAGTCCATTGAGCTGGGCGAGTTGGCGACGCCAGAACGCTTGATTGCGGTTCTGGTGGACATGCAGGACCTGGAGCTCAAAGCCTACTTGCCCGAAGCGGTGATCGGTAAAATCAAACTCAATGCCCCGGCTAAAGTCCGTGTCAGTGCCTTTTCTGATCGCTACTTTGATGCGCGAGTGAAGCGCGTTGACCAGCGTGCTCAATTCACGCCGCGTGATATCAATATGCCTGAAGAGCGTGTGCGCATGGTTTTCGGTGTGGTACTGGCGCTCGACAATAAAGAGGGCTTCCTGAAGCCTGGTATGCCCGCCGATGCATGGATTCGCTGGGATGAGAATAAGGACTGGCCAGAAACCCTCGTTGTCCCGCATTAATCAGACTTTGCTGATCAACAGACAGTAGGGCTGAGTATTATGAATAAAGTAACGAGCATTGAACGAGCCGTTGAGAGCTTGCAGGTTGACGGCACCAGCCCCCATGAGGATGGGCGCAAGCCAATTATTGAAGCCCATAATCTGGGTCGCGCTTTTAATGAAAAAATGGTTCTCAGAGAAGTTGATCTAACCATTTATGAAGCTGAAATTTTCGGTTTGCTGGGCCCAGACGGTGCGGGTAAAACGACGTTAATGCAGCTAATGGCGGCTATTCTCGACCCTAGTGAAGGCCATTGCACGGTGATGGAACATAATACGGTTAAGGATGATTATTGGATCAACTCCCATATCGGCTATATGTTCCAGGGCTTCACCCTCTACGATAAGCTGAGCATTGCCGAAAACATGGAGTTCTCGGCCGACATCCGAGGTTTACCCAAAGAGGTGTACCTCGAACGACAGGAGCGCTTGCTAAAGATGGCGGGCTTATACCGCTTTCTTGATCGCGCGGCGGGGAATCTGTCTGGGGGCATGCGCAAGAAGTTGTCGCTGTGTACCAACTTGATGCATGAACCTCGCCTTCTGTTACTTGACGAACTCAGCCTGGGCGTTGACCCAGCATCGCGGCATGAGCTGTGGGCGATGCTTAACACTTTTCGCGATGACGGTGTCACGGTGGTGATGAGCACGCCCTATATGGACGAAGCCGAACATTGCGACCGCATTGCCTTTCTGCACGAGGGCGAGATCATCGGTGTGGACAAGGTCGAAAATCTCCATACGCGCTGTGAAGGCCATGTCTACGAACTGCACACAAAAGATCGTGGCGGCGCCCATAACCGTCTAGTTGAACACCCCGACGTGCTGAGTATTCGCCATTTGGCAGAGAGTGTGCACTTTCAATTGCACACGGCTAATCATATCGAAGCGGGCTTGAAAGCCGGTTTAACTGAAAATGGCGGCCGCATTGACCCGGTTCAGCCCACCCTGGATGATGCCTACACCATGCTCAGTGGTGGAGAAAAGAGCAGCGCGTATGCTGAGTCACCGCCAAAAATTCATTTGCCAGAAAGATTGCCCGAGGGGGGCTTGATTCGCACCAAAGATATGCGCGTTGAGTTTGGGGACTTTGTCGCCAATAACAATGTCACGCTGGAGATCAAAGCTGGTGAAGTATTTGGTTTTCTCGGCGCAAATGGTGCCGGCAAAACGACCTTTATTCGCTCCTTGTGTGGTTTACAAAAACTGACCAGCGGCGATGCCTGGATTGGCGGAGTCAGTATTATTGACGACCCTAAACGTTTGCGTAACCACATCGGCTATATGTCTCAACGCTTTTCCCTCTACCCCGACCTCACTGTCGCAGAGAACCTGTCATTTTTTGCTGGTGTTTACGGGCTTGAAAAAGGTGATAAGCAGAAGGCGATGGACTGGGCTGTTAGCGTGACAGATTTAAGTGGTGTTATGAATCATCTCGTGGCCGATATGTCAGGAGCTTTAAGTCAACGCCTGGCCCTGGCCTGTGCCATTATGCACGAGCCCGCCGTGATTTTTTTGGATGAGCCCACCTCGGGGGTGAGCCCAGCGGCACGGTATAAATTCTGGCAGTTAATTCAGACCCTGGCAGAAAGCGGCACTACCATTTTTGTCACTACCCACTATATGGAAGAAGCTAATTATTGCCATCGCCTTGGTTTAATGCACCAGGGACGGTTGATTGGTATTGGTCCGGCGGATGAATTGATTGCTGCACTACCGGCAGATGTTGAGGCGGAATCCATCGAAGATATGTTTCTTGCTTATATCAAAATTGAAGATGCTCGCCTGGAGGAAGAACGCCAGAAAGTGAACATCGACAAAGCGGGGCCATCGACATGAAGCTGCATCGCCTGTACGCGGTTATGCGCAAAGAAACGCGCGAAATAATCCGTGATCACGTCACCTTGTCAACGGCTTTTTTATTTCCGATTGTGATGTTGTTTATGTTTGGTTATGCGATTTCTCTAGAAGTTGAGGATGTCAGCTTAGGGGTTCTTGACCAGGATCAGACACCCTCTAGCGCCAACTTGATCGACGAGTTTACAGAAAGCGCCTATTTCAAGCTGGTCAGGAATTATGAGTCTGAAGTACAAATTCACAAGTCGATGGAAGTGAATGAAGTTAAGTTAGTTTTGGTGATTCCACCGGGTTTTAATGCCTTAGCCGGGCGCAAAGAAAACCCTGAAGTGCAGTTGCTGATTGATGGGACATACTCGGCAACAGCGCTGGTCGCTTTAAATTACGGCATGACCATTGTGTCTAAATTTAAAGAAGAGCAAGATAATTCGCTGATCGATGTGCAGACTCGTATTTGGTACAACCCCAGTTTGCGCAGCTTGATTTATGTTGTCTCCGGTCTGTATGCGGTGATTATTGCTGCTTTCCCTCCTTTATTAACTACTCTGGCCATCGTGCGAGAAAAAGAAAGCGGATCGATTCAACAAATTTATGCCTCTCCTTTAACCGTCCCTGAATTTTTGCTCGGCAAGCTGATCCCCTACGGGTTTATTTCGTCATTACAGTTAGTGTCTATTGTCGCGCTGGGTTATTACTGGTTTGGGGTACCCTTCAATGGCAGCCTGGGTTATTTAGCGATTGCTGGCGGCATTTATGTTTTTTGTAATGTCGGTATTGGCCTGTTGATTTCGACCATAACCAATAGCCAGCTATTGGCGGTATTACTCGCGTTGGTAGTAACGATGATGCCATCGATATTATTTTCGGGTTTTGTCTTTCCCATTTATGCTATGGCAGAGCCGGTACAGGCTTATACTCACCTTTTCCCTGGCCGTTTCTTTGTCGATGTCTCACGGGGGATCATTCTTAAAGGCGCAGGGCCAGCAGAAATGATCCGACCATTGAGTTTTATGCTGGCTTATACCCTGGCCGTATTTTTTGCTGCCGTGGTTATTTTTAAGAAAAAAGTGGCGTAAGCCAACTACACTATTGAATGAGTGCGGGCTCTCAGAGAGCCGAACAGGAGAGCCGATATGTGGACTCGTCTTAAAAGTTTAATGCTGAAAGATGTTATCCAGTTTGCGCGGGATAAAACCATCCTCGGAGTCGTGTTCTGGCTCTATACCATGGAGGTTCTGATCTGTGGGTATGCAATGACCTTCGAAGTGAAAGACCTACCGATTGCAGTAATAGATCATGATCAGACGGTTATTAGCCGCAACTTGATTGACAAATTTACCCTGTCGGAAGCCTTCGAGGTTGGCGGCTATCCGAAAAACCAGGCAGAGGCCGAGAGCTGGATGCGCAGCGGCAAGGTCAAATATGTCATGGTCATTCCCAATAACTTTGAGCAAGACCTGCGCCGTGGTGAATCACCCGGCCTGCAGATATTGCTCGATGGCACCAATTCTAATGCAGCATCTTTAGCCAAAGATTATACGGCAGCCATTGTGCGAAATTTCGAGCTGGAATTTAGCGATAACCCGACTGCATTGGGTAGCACTGTCCGCCCCGTGGTCCAAATCTGGTACAACCGGGCTCAGACACTGGAGTCTTTCGTCGTACTGTCGATGATTGTTGCGGCCATTATGATGGTGGGCACCATTCATTCGGCAGCGTCCATTACCCGCGAAAAAGAAGTGGGCACTGTTGATCAGTTAATGGTGACGCCAACGCGGGTATGGGAAATTTTCCTGGCTAAAACGATTCCGACATTAGCTGTGGGTATTCTCGCCTTCTTCCCCAGTCTGATTATTATTTGGTGGTTTGGTGTGCCTATTAAGGGCAGCATGTTGCTCTTTCTCTTCTTGATGGCTATTTTCCTGGTCAGTGCCATTGCCATCGGTGTGCTGATTGCTTCGATTACTAAAACGCTACAACAGACTTTGTTGTTGTGTTTTTTTGGCCTTTTCCCCATTTTGTTTTTATCCGGCACAATGACGCCAACAGAATCGATGCCCTCTTTTCTACAGCCGATTACCTATTTGAGCCCAGTGAAATATTTTATGGATATCTGCATGGGGGTTTTCCTCAAGGGTGTGGGTATGGCAGAGCTTTGGCCTGCTGCCTTGAATATGGCGATTATCGGTGCTGTGCTTTATATGATTGCCGCGTGGCGCTTTAAGCATAACTTGTCGTCGTAATACGGCGTTTAACGAAGGTATAAAGCAGGTGGGTAAAAAGGGGATGTGGCCCCCTTATTTTTCTAACCACTCGCTAATAGAGCCAACCATTTTGTCGGGCTGTATTTCCCAGTTATAAGAGTCAACCAGTCTGTCGTCAGGGGTCATCAGGTAAAGTACAGAGCTGTGACTCATTGAGTAATCTTCGTCGGTGGCCTCGCCTTTTTCCGTCGCAATTTTGGCGCGACTGGCTTTCCAGGCTTTTAATACTCGGGCGATCTCGTCGGGTGAGCCCGTCAAATAGATAATGCGCGGATCAAAGGCTTTGGCGTATTCCTTCAGGCGTGCCGGCGTGTCGCGCTCGGGATCGACAGTGATAAACAAGGGGTAGAGTTTGTCGTTGAGCGGTCCCAGTTGATTAAGCGCCTGGGTCATGCGGCTCAGTGTTGTGGGGCAGACATCGGGGCAGTTTGTAAAACCAAAAAAGATAAGCTTGTAACGGTCCGAGTAACTTTCATTGCTAACGGGCTCGTTAAATTGATTGACCAATGAAAAGACACCGCCAATTTGAGCTTCTGTACCCGGGGGAACGGTTCCCTCGCTACCTCCCAGTTGTATCAAGTAATCAACAAGGGCTATGCCGCCAATAATCAATGCGGATAAGACGACGGTGAGTAAACCGTGTTTAAGTGTTTTGGCTTTCATAAGAACGTTTTACTTTATCGGGTTGGGATGAATACTGTGCTTGTCATATTGCATATTAGGACTTGATAATACGCTGATGAAGCTGCATCGACAAAATAAATTCCGCTGGCTGGTTTTCGTGCTTTTGTTAACGCTAAGCCTGGGCGCGGGCTATTTCCATTATCGTCAGCAAATTTTTGAAGTCTTTGCTGCCGGTACTCGTTGGGTATTGGTGACCTGTGGTTTTGAGCCCGAAGACGAGGCTGAGCGCAGTGAACGCCTGCAAAGCGATCAGCTACGAAAACTTTTTTACGCGGCACGCATGTTTAATAGTCCCCCGCCTGAAGAGCTCTCTGAAGAAGATGCGAGGGCCGATAAAAAGTACCCAGGGGTGGGTTTCGGCTTGGTACATACCTTTAGCACTAAGCCTGTATCACTCGTAATCGGCGGATGGCTTTTTAGTATTCCCTGTACGTATTTCGCCGATGCACGAGACTGTCAAAAAGGCGGTCTTACAGTCGCTCGCCTCAAGGTCAGTGTCGATGGTTTAAGTGCTATGGATGAAGAGAATATTGAGGCATTTTTGGCTGCAGCCTCTACTGAGATTGCTGCGATTACTATTGCTGGGTTAGAGGGCCGTCCCCTACAGTGGGGGCAGAAAAAAGCAGTGCCTGAGGGATATAGCCTCTACGAAACTGTGAATTCTGAGGTGGAATTTTCAGGTGATACAGGAGGGGTGTTTTGCACCGATTCACAGGTCAGTCCCCATGTCATGCCCCATTGCTTGCTGCGCTTTATGCAGGGTAAAGACGTGACTGTCGAAGTGAAATTCGCCGCACAACTGCGTGCTAAATCTATTGATATTGAACAGCAGGCTCGAGATCTGGTGAGACGTTTTCAGGTAAGACGTTAGAGCTAATTAGTTTAAAAAAGAGGTCCCAGGGTGTTACATTAGTTCGGCAAAAGCCAACATAGGCAGCTATCTTGCTAAAAACATGAGTTTGATTAAAAACGGAGAATGAGAATGATTAGTTACGTCACCATTGGTACCAATGACCTTGAAAGAGCCGCAAAATTTTATGACGCTGTACTCGCGCCCTTAGGCTGCAAGCGCGGTCCTGAGACTGAGCGTTATAAGTCCTGGCTTGGTCCCACCAGAGGCCCCATGTTGATGGTTATGAAGCCATTTGATGGTAAGCCTGCAACAGTAGGTAATGGTGTCATGGTCGCTCTCGGTGCTGAGTCGCCTGAAGTCGTGGATGCTGTTTACAAAGCGGCCATTGAGGCTGGTGGTACCTGTGAGGGTGAACCGGGTGAGCGTAGCCCTGGGCTATATGTGGGTTATTTTAGGGATTTAGACGGCAATAAGTTGGATGCAATTTGCATGTAAATAATCACGACCACCCACAAAAAAGCCATTTTTTGTGGGTGGTGTTTTGTCAACCTGTGCCACCCACAGACTGCTTTTCGATCTGTACCTCCAATACTCTGTCGATTATCGCTTTTAGACCTGGAATGCCTCATTATTCACGCTGCTTGATGTCGCGTTATGGTCAAGCGTTAGCCGTGCGTATACCGGCTAAAATAGCTGTTCAGATCATTAACCAGTACTTGCTAACCGCTAGGTGGTGACTTATCAAGGCTTGTTGGAGCTTGAGGCTATATTGAATAAATCGTTAAATATGGGTGTTCGGTATTTGGCTTGTCTTTCAAACTGTTCCTAAATTCGATGATCCGACCAATGGAGAGTGCGACAGAAATACCATTGATGGTTGAATAAAAATAACACCGGTGGTTGAACAAAATACGAGCGAGGGTTGAACAAAAAGAATAAGGCCTTGCTCTATGCCAAGCTCCCCTTTCTGATTGCTATTAATTTTAGTACGGGAAACCCTGCTGGGTCTGTCGAGATGTCTTGCTGTGACGAAAGCTATCCCCAATGGGGTGCTGCCTTCGTGAGGCTTGTGCTTGTCAATTTCATTTTGGTTGAGCTGGTTTGTCTTTTGTTGGCTTCTATTTTGCATCGAAAATAAAGAGCCAGTTTGGATAAAAAGACTCAATCGTAATAATTTTTCATAGTGCGTTTTGTAGGAAGTTTTATTTTTTTATCGACAGTATGCTGTGAGCTACTGCTATTGGAAAAGGACATAAGGTAATTTATGAAAGCCGCTGATCTGCTGGTCGCTTGCCTTGAAGAGGAAGGGGTTGAATATATTTTCGGAGTGCCTGGGGAGGAAAATGCCGATTTTATGCTGTCATTGGCAGAGAGTAAAAAAATTCGTTTTATTCTCACACGTCATGAGCAGGGTGCGGCATTTATGGCTGAAGTCTATGGCCGTCTCACTGGCAATCCAGCAGGTTGTCTCGGTACTCTTGGGCCGGGCGCTTCAAACTTAATTACCGGTGTTGCCAATGCCAATATGGACAGGGTGCCAATGCTGGTGCTGACCGGTCAGGGCTCGACTTCGCGTTTGCACAAGGAGTCTCACCAGATAATGGATGTCGTCGGTATGTTTGAGCCGGTTACCAAGTGGGCCATTTCGATACGTCATCCCAGCACTATTCCTGAAATTGTACGTAAAGCGGTGCGATTATCACGGATGGAAAAACCGGGTGCTGTGCATATCGAGTTGCCAGAAGATATAGCAAAAGAAGATGCCCACGAGCGTGCCATGTTACCGCGGCGCTTCTTTCGTTCTCAGCCAACGCCCGCAGTTATCAGCCAGGCCTTTGAGTTGTTAATGTGTGCTAGAAAGCCGGTCATTCTAGCCGGTAATGGCTGTATTCGCGGCCGCGCCAGTGAGGCTTTAAGGCAGTTTTGTGAACAAACCGGGATTGGTGTTATCAGCACCTTTATGGCCAAGGGCTGCGTTGACCAAGATGCGCCTTACTGTTTGTATACCGTGGGTCTTGGCTCTAAAGATCATTCGAATCTTGCTTTGGATGATGCGGACCTGGTGTTTACTCTGGGCTTTGATATGGTCGAATATCACCCTTCCCTGTGGAATGCCCAGCGCGATAAGCACATTGTTCACGCCGACTTTCTGGCGGCTGAAATTGATCAGTGTTATCACCCGGAAATTGAGTTGGTCGGCGATTTAACGGCGACCTTAACGGAGTTTAGTCGCCTGCTTAAGACCCGTGATTACCCGCCCTTCGACCTCACCGTGCAGCAAGACGTGCGCAATGCAATGCGTGCTGAACTTAGCGAGTATGCGGAGGATGACACGGCCGGTAGTATTCGTCCGCAAAAAATTCTCTGGGATGTACGTGAGGTAATGGGGTCTTGCGATATTGTGTTGTCGGATGTTGGTGCCCACAAAATGTGGATTGCTCGTCACTACCACTGTCATCAACCGAATACCTGCTTGATTCCCAATGGCTATTGTTCAATGGGCTTTGCTCTGCCGGGAGCTATCGCAGGAAGTCTGGTCTACCCTGACCGTCGTATTCTGGCAATAGCTGGCGATGGTGGTTTTTTGATGAATGTTCAAGAGATGGAAACGGCACGTCGCCTGCAGAGTAATATCGTGGTTATGGTGTGGGAAGACAACTCTTATGGGCTGATCGAATGGAAGCAGGATACTGAGTTTAAGCGACATACCGAACTTGGTTTTGGTAACCCTGACTGGTTGCAACTGGCGCAGTCATTCGGCTGGAAGGGGCATTTATGCACCCAAAGCAGGCAGCTGAAAACCATCTTGGCGCAGGCACTTGATGAGTCGGGTCCGAGTCTGGTCGTGGTGCCCGTCGACTACCGAGAGAATGCACTATTAACCGAACGGCTGGGTAGAATTGGTAAGAGAATGTGAGTTCGCTGTGGATTCACGTGCTGGCATTGATGTTGAGAAAGCCTGATCTTAAGGAAGAGAGCTGGCAGCCCTGTAATGGTACAGGGTTGCCAGGCACGCGTTAGAAGGTAGAAGTTTAGAGGACAATCACCTGGCGGATAGCCTGGCCGGATGCCAAGCGGTCAAAACCCAGGTTGATTTCGTCGAGAGTGAGGGTGTGTGTCAATAAGCGATCTACTGGCAATTCGCCTTGTTCATACAGGGACATATATCGGGGCAGGTCAACACTGGGTACTGACGTGCCAATATAGCTGCCCTTCAAGGTGCGCTCTTCTGCAACAATAGAAACAGCCTGTATTGACAGCTTTCGATCTGGGTGAGGCAGGCCGGAAGTGACTGTGGTGCCGCCACGCGCGGTAATACTATAGGCCAGTTCCAGGGCGGGTACTGACCCGGCCATTTCAAAGGCGTATTCAACACCGCCGCCAGTCAAGTCTTTTATCTTTTCGACCGCATTGGCCTCACCTGCATTGACGGTATGGGTCGCGCCGAGCTCGCGGGCAAAAGCCAGCTTCTCGTCAGACAGGTCAATGGCTAGAATTTGTCGTGCGCCAGCCAGTTGCGCACCTAACAGGGCGCACAGGCCAACTCCTCCCAGGCCAATAACGGCGGCAGAGGCACCGGGCGGCAAGTGGGCTGTGTTAACTACAGCACCTACACCAGTGAGAACCGCACAACCAAATAACGCCGCTGTGCTTAAGTCAAACTTAGGGTCAATTTTGATCACAGAATGTTCGGACAGGGTCGCATAAGAGGAGAAGGCTGAAACGCCCAAGTGGTGATTTATCGTTTGATCATGCTGGTGAATGCGCCAGTTGCCGCTGAGCAGTGATCCGCTGGCATTGGCTTCGGCACCGGGTTCACAGAGGGCGGGTCGGCCGCGTGCGCAAAACCCGCAGACTCCGCAACTAGGGACAAAAACCATCACTACATGGTCGCCGGGGGCAAAGCGTGTCACCCCGGTACCGACGTCTTCGATAATACCAGAGGCTTCGTGGCCGAGGGCCATCGGTAGGGGGCGGGGTCGGCTGCCATCGATCACCGACAGATCCGAGTGACATAGTCCGGCAGCAGCAATTTTAACCAGTACCTCTCCCGGGCCCGGCGGATCAACGTCAACTTCTTCGATGACCAGTGGTTTTGACTCTGCATAGGGGGATGAAACACCGGTTTGGTGCAGAATGGCAGCGTTCGCTTTCATAGTGACTACTTCCTGTTTGGGTTTCGGGAAAAGTGTCTGCCAAGGGCTATAAGAAAGTCTCTGTTTTAACGTCTCTTTTTTATGCCCCTGCCTGTTAGCGTATGCGATTTGTATGCCAGTTGAACGTGGTCTTACCTCTATAGAGTCTGGCTTAAGGGTGCATTTAGAGGCTGGGTGACTTAATGACCAACATCTTTTCAATTTGCATATCGGCAAAGGTGTGGGGAATACCGCCCGTGCCGTGGCCGGAGTGGCGCAACCCGGCAAAAGGCATCCAGTCAACCCGAAAAGCCGTGTGATCGTTAACCACGACGGTAGAGGCGGCAAGTTGTCGATAAGCGTGTAGTGCAGTGTCGATATTGTGAGTAAATACTGCGGCCTGAAACGCAAAATCGAGAGCATTGGCACGACAAATAGCATCGTCTATATCGTCAAAGCTATAGACGCAAATGACCGGGCCAAACACTTCAGTGCAACTCACGTCGGCATCTGCGGGTGGTTCCAAGAGCACCGTTGGCGGATAACAGCTCGCGGAGATTTTCTCGCCCCCGCTGAGTAATTTGGCCCCGTTATCAATGGCGTCCATAACGCTCTGGTGTACCCTTTCAAGCTCTCGGTGGCGGATCATTGGGCCGATGTCGGTGCTTTCGAGACTTGGATCGCCGACGCTCATGTCCGCCCCTGCACTAGCGAGCGACGTTGCGACTTTGTCGGCAATCGAGCGATGGGCAAAGACGCGTTGTACCGATATACACACCTGACCTGCATGGTAGAACCCACCTTTCGCGAGCAGAGGGATGGCCGTGTCAAGGTCGGCGTCTTCAGCGAGCAATACGGGTGCAATACCGCCATGCTCCAATGCGCAGCGGGTTCCCGGCGCGAGCTTTGAGCGCAACATCCAGCCGACTTCAGCGCTACCAATAAAACTAAAGAATCCGACTCGGGGATCGCTGGCGAGCGCTTCGGATACATCGTGCCCGGTGGTGGAGAGCACCTGGCACCATTGTGCTGGCAAGCCCGCTTCGTGGAACAGTTGTATCAGTTCGTAACAGGACATGGGTGTGTCATTGGCAGGTTTGACAATAACCGGGCATCCGGCGGCAATGGCCGGAGCAATTTGGTGCACGATGAGGTTAATGGGGTGATTAAATGCGCTAAAAGCCACCACTACGCCAATCGGTTCGCGCTGGGTGAAAGCGAGGCGATTCATCGATGCGGCATTGAGCCCCATGGGAACTTCGGTGCCATGGGCGGTACGAATGCACTGTATGCAAAGGTTGATGCCGTCAATGGCACGGGCCATTTCAACACGTGAGTCAATCAAGGGTTTACCCCCTTCTCGTGTCGCAATATCGGTCAAGCGTGTCGCTTCGCGGCCCATAAGATCCGCCGCCGTCTGCAATATTTGAATACGTTGTTCGGCCGTCAGCCAGTTGGCGCGGTCTTCAAACAACTGTTGTGCCGTATTCAGTGCTGTATCGGCACCCTGCCAGTCGACTGTGTCAACCTCTGCGAGGAGCTCTCCGTCGTAGGGCGCAAAGACACGCAGTGGAGACCCCACAGTATCCGCACCGGGAACCATTAAGCCGTAGTGTTTGCTCATAATTTTTTCTCCTTTGGCTGGATTTGAAAGATTGGGTCTAAATGAGAGTCTGGCGTGCTTAATTGTAGTGGACTCAGCGTGTATTGCTGATTGGGTGATACTCAAAAATTAAGCAAGATATGCGCCATTTCGTAAGGCGATGAGGTGTGCAGAGTGACACGGGGAGTTTATGCATTCGGGGCTCTATAGACGCTGTATAAGGGGGCTAAAAAAAGGATGCACCCTTAGACAGCGCACGGAGGCCTGATTTTTCGATGTCCACTATCAGTAAACTTGCACGCTTAGCATTATGCGTACAAAGACTCTTTGAAAGAGTGGCTGTATTGACTTTTGATGTTTAGGCAGGGCTATTTCAATAGGCTGTTAAGCGGAAGATTTTTGTGCATTAACAAATTCACACGCCTTAGCAATGAGCGGCTCAGGTGTTTCCAGGTGAGGATAGTGAGCGGCCTCTTCTATTTTAAATACTTCTAAAGGACTACTAATCCGTGCCGTGATCAGATCGAGATTCGGCTGGTACCCGTAGTTGTCCCGTTCACCAAAGATGGCGAGTACGGGGCAGGTTATTTCTTCTAATGAGGTCGCGTAAGGCTTTTTCGGCACCGTTTTTTTCTGCGCCATACTGGCCCAGTTTTTAAAGAGAACGTCGGTTTTATCGCCGTGAAATGGTAGCAATTTTTCTCGCAATCGGCCCTTATAAAAAGCCTCTTCTGCCTGGTTGAGACCGTCTACTGCATCGGGGTGCATGATTAATTGCGGTACGATGGAAATAATGCCGCAGATATTATCAGGGTGCTTGCTGGCGGCAATTAAGGCGACAGCGCCGCCAAAACTGTGACCAACTAAAATCACTTTATTTAAAGCAAAGTGCTTGATGATGTCGGTAATTGGTTGGCCCGCTTCGTCTTCTCTGGGGTCGCCAGAGCGAGGCAAGATGAGTGGGTCAGATTTACCGTGCCCCCAACGGTCGTAGACAATACCGGCAAGTCCACTGGCTTCGCACAATTGCTGAGGAAACTCGCGCCACATGCCAATGCAGTCGAGACCGCCGTGGAGGAAGATGAAGGTAGGCTTATTGCTATTAATCTCGCCGAGCAGCAGGGTATTGATGCGGTGGCCCGCTGCGTTTATGTATTGTTCCTGTGAATGCATACTGTATTTTTGACCTGAGTTTATGCGGTTGCTTGAATGTAGGGAGTTACCTGAGTTTATGATGTCAAAAGCCGGGATCTAAGGGTTCTCCACCCAGTAAAACGCGCCCCGCTGAATACTGAAAGCCCGCACGGCGTGCGTCAATGGCGCCGACAATAGCATGAATATTGCGTAACGCGCGCTCGAGGGGATGGCCTTGCAAAAAAGCGGCTCGAGTACCTTTAGCATAGAGTTTACTGACCAGTTCACGGCCAAGATCAGCGGCTAAAAAGCAGGACGAATACACTTCCGCTCTGAGTGCTAGAGGGATTTCTTCACCTTTAATGGCAAACTCCCAGCTTCGCTCCATAGCATCCAGGCAGCCACTACGGACCGCTCGGACAAGGGCATTACTCTCTGAAATCAGTTCCTGACTGGCTGGTTGTTCCCTTTGTGATAGCCCGGTAATGCCGGATATTTTATTGGCTATTTCGTTAGTGGCACTTGCTAATGCCGCATTTAATACACCGACAACCACTGCTGCGAACAAGGGCATGCTATGCACTTGTGGAGGACAGGTATAAAGAGGGCGTTTAAAAACGGGCTCGGTGCCAGGCTTATAGGCGAAATTTTCAGGGATGAAAATATCAGTAGCGTGGGCTTCATTACTCCCTGTCCCGCGCATTACGGCGGAGTTTTTCCAGGTGGGTAGAATCTCTAGCTTCTCGGTAGGCACCAAAAATATTCTAACATCGGGTTTGTCGTTGATCTTGCGTGGGGCATCGCCATCCATCACCATGCCAAGCAATGCACACCAGCGGGAGTCGACGGAGCCGGTAACCACTGGCCATGAGCCGCTGAGTCGATAACCATCACCCTCGGGCGTAGCACGACCACTCATAACCGCAGAGAAGCCAAAGTTTTTGTCGGGTTCGGCAAAAAGTGCATCGCGCTCTTTCTCAGGCAGACCCGAGGTGGCAAGACAGGCGGGTACAGAGTTGACAATGTACCAGGACAGGGCGGGATCAGCCGCGCTTACGGCCTCGATGGCCTTAAAAGCATCGTGGGGTTAACTTCCAGGCCGCCCACTTCTTTTGGGGCATAGAGCCGAAACAGCCCCGCTTTGCCTGCGGCTTCTACCACAGCAGAATTTAGGCAGGCATTTTCCTCTGCTTCAAGGTGGTGTTCGGTAATCAGTGGTTGTAATGCGATGGCGGTGTCGACAATGGGGTGTGTGCTCATACTTTGATCCTGATCATTTTATTGTGTTTTCTGTATTCATCTATTTTGATATTACCATTATGACGAATCTTGGCTAGCGTTTTTTTGGGTAATTGGGTTTTTTATAACACTATAATTGGGTATATAAGGTGGCGTCTGGCGCCTCCGGCAATGTGTGAATTAAACTAGGACAGGCTTCAGTTGTGATGTGCTTAGTAAAGGCTTGTCGTTACCCCTGCGGATTGGGCCGTCAACTGATAAAGGCGCCACCTAAGGTATTAAAGCCTTAGATTGCAAAGGCTTTATTGTTTGATAGGGGCTTTGGGTTTTTCGGGACGCTCTGGCGATAAGTTCTGGAAATGAGCCGCAGTGAGTGTATTAAAGACGTCGACTGATGATCCGGGCGAGAAATAAGCCTATGAGCATCGTCGCTACAAATAACAAAGTTGTGGGATAGGCGTAGCTTAAACCAGCAATTGCCGGGCCGGGGCAGTAACCGACCAGCCCCCAACCTGCGCCGAACAGCACAGCGCCGAGCAACAGTGTTTTGTCAATATCGGTTCTCGTTGGTAGGTGGAAAGTATCGCTAAAAAGAGGCGATGGTTTTTTGAGTACAAACTTATAGCCGATAAAGGTGACGATAAGACCACCACCCATCACAAAGGCCAGGGTGGGGTCCCACGCACCGGCAAGATCGAGAAAGCCCTGCACCCGATCGGTATTTGTCATACCCGATATTGCCATGCCGACCCCAAAAATAAGGCCTGATACGAGAGCAGATAATTGCTGCCAAGTCTTTTGTGTTGGCATTTTATGCACCTCCAAAGACGTGCTTGAGTAAATAGACGCCGATAAAGCCTGCCGCCATAAATGTACAGGTGGCGATTATTGAACGTAGAGAGAGCCGTGCGATGCCACAAATACCGTGGCCACTGGTGCAGCCACTACCGATACCGGTACCAAGACCCACGGCGAGGCCGCCGATAATGGTGAGCAGCGTGCCGCTTTGGGGTATCGGTGGCTTGAAGTCACTGGAGAGCAGGACGGGAATCGCTCCGCCGATAATAACGCCTGTTATGAAGAGGATACGCCATAGACGCTCAGTCCCGCTTTCAATAAGGGAGCCCGTTAAAATGCCGCTGACACCTGCGATGCGTCCTTTTAAGGCCATCATCATGACGGCCGCAAGGCCGACAAGTCCGCCGCCAATTAAAGCGAGTACAAATGGGTGCATATTTTATCGCCTGTGTTGCAATTGCGCATGGATGACTGAGTGGGGACAAGAGTCTTAATGACCAATCTGGTTAAGCGGTATTTTCAAATAGGCAACGCCGTTATCTTCCGCGGTTGGTAATTGGCCGGCGCGGATGTTCACTTGAATGGCGGGCAAAATGAGCACTGGCATTTCCAGTTGCGCATCACGGGTTTTGCGCATTTCAATAAAGGCATCGGCACCAGAACCCTGTAGCTGGACGTTATTGCGCTGGTCGGCGACGGTACAAACAGACTGCGGAGCCACACCTTCTTCGGGGTAATCGTGACACAGAAACAGCCGTGTTTCATCGGGAAAGCTGAGGATGCGCTTGAGTGACTGATACAAGGTACTCGCGTCGCCGCCAGGAAAGTCGGCACGGGCGGTACCATAATTGGGTGCTAGAAAAGTGTCGCCGATGAAGAGGGCATCGTCAATTTGATAGGAGACACAGGCGGGGGTGTGTCCTGGTGTTTCTAAGACCTTGATGTTGAGCTCTCCCAGTGTGAGGCTATCGCCTTCACCCAGCAGTAAATCGAACTGGCTGCCGTCGGTTGTGAGGTCGGTCATATTAAAGACGCCTTTGAAGACATCCTGAACCACAGGGATTTTGGCACCGATCCCCGTTTGTCCACCACATTGTTGTTTGAGGTAGGGTGCTGCGCTCAAATGGTCGGCGTGGGCATGGGTTTCAAGAATGTATTGGAGGCTGAGATTGAGTTGCTTGATGTCATTAATAACAGAATCGGCAGAGTTGGTTCCTGTGCGCCCCGAAGGGTAGTTAAAGTCAAGCACCGGATCGATAATAGCCGCCTGTTTGGAGCTGATATCCCAGACCAGATGGGTAAAGGTTGATGTGCTCTGATCGAAGTAGGTTTTTACTTCCATGGTGCAGACCTCGCGCTTGAGTGAAGCTTTATTATATTAGCACTCATTACATTAGCAACAGTTAAACTATACCGCTCTGTTATATTGAAAAGGTCTAATATAATTAACTTTGAGCGAGCCCTGCCGCACTGGCGAGTGTGCCTCATTGATGCTCAGTCGGTATAAACCCGTGGGTATAAATTCGCGGGTATGAGCGTGTCAACTTTAAATTAGTCGACAATGCCCTCGGGTATGGCTTGATCTTTACTCCAGGCATCAAAGCCGCCTTCGAGACTATAAACATTTGAAAAGCCCATTTCTTGCAGAGTTGCGGCTGCGAGAGCAGAACGACCACCCGACTTACAGTAGACGAGGATGGCCTTGTCACGGTCTGTAAAGGCTGGATTGTTTTCTATGCGCATTTCGAGCACGCCGCGCGAGATATGTTCAGAGCCCTCGATATGCCCGGCATCATTTTCGACCTTTTCTCTAACATCGAGCAGGGTAATATCACCGTGCTTCATGAGCTCTTTGGCTTCTGATCTATCGATACAGCGGATTTTGGTTTTGGCTTGCTGAATGAGTTGCATAGCGCTGGTCATGGTTTGGTTCTCTTGATTTGTGGGGTCGCTTGGTTCTTAAAACTATAGCGCAGCCGAGCGATAAAATGACACTTTTCTATAAACACGCCAAAGCTGGTCTCGTTGTTGGCCCCGGAAAAGAGCCGCAGGCATTTCGCTTGTCAGGTATCTGAGAGCCGATTACTCACTTGGGTATGGCAAAAGAGTCAGTGCCCGGGGTGAATCGGCAGTAAAACGGGAGAGTCGGTGTCAGTGGGGTAGTGGTGTCACGTGTGCGGTAGTCATCGAGTGGCGAGGTCCAGGGTAGACAGAAATCCGTGGCAGGTGTTGGTGTTGCCCATTTGCTTTGATGTAGCCGGCACTTTGCGACAGATGTTGATAGAGGTGGCTAAGTGCGCGGCCTGCCCCTGTTTATGTGCAAATCTCAGGCTAATATAAATTTATTGTATTAGCATAGTTTACTTTAGCAATACATAATATACGAGATGAGCGTCAATATGTATGCTGAGTAGGGCAATTGAGGTATTCAGAGTGGAAATTCATGGAGATCTAGCTGACCTGGCAAGCCATGCCAGTGAGGCGGAAAGCTTGCTGAAAGGGCTGTCTAACCGCAACCGTTTGATGATTCTCTGCGCATTGAGCGAGGGTGAACTCTCTGTGACTGAGCTGAATGAGCGCGTGCCTCTTAGCCAGTCCGCCTTGTCTCAGCACCTGGCGACCTTACGCCGCGGTGGCATGGTGGCCACGCGGCGCCAATCCCAGACCATATATTATCGGCTCGACGACCCCAAAGTGAGTGTGATTATTGAGGTTTTATACAGTATGTTTTGTGGCGCACCAGCCTAGCATTGACTGGCAAAAGCCTGTGTCTTTGAGGTTCTAAAGGTTTGTCGGTGTTTATTGGAAGCCATGTTCGGCCTGGGGGAAGTCGCCACTGCGTACGGCATCGGCGTAGGCTTGCAATGCGAGTTGTACGCTGTTGGTCTCGGCGAGAAAGTTTTTAGTGAAGTTGGGAATACGTGGAGAAAGGCCGAGCATGTCGTAGAGAACGAGCACTTGGGCGTCGGTATGAGGGCCAGCTCCAATGCCAATCACGGGGATGTCTAAAGCCTTCGTAATCGTTGCTGCCAGTTCTGTTGGTACACATTCCAGCACCAACATATCGGCGCCAGCCTCCTGTAAAATTTTGGCATCGCGCAAAATTAATTCGGCGCCTTCGTCATCGCGCCCCTGCACTTTATAGCCACCTAGTTTATTAAAAGACTGAGGTGTCAGGCCCAGGTGACCACACACGGGCACACCGCGCTGGCTGAGACTGAAGACAGATTCTTCTAGCCAGGCGCCGCCCTCGACTTTGACCATTTGTGCGCCGGCTTGCATGAGCCGTGCTGCATTAACGAGGGTGTCTTCTTCCGTGGCGTAGGACATATAGGGCATGTCAGAAACAATCAATGACTGACTGTTGCCGCGGCTCACAGCGCCAGTGTGGTGTAGCATATCGGCCATGGTCACTGGTACGGTGCTGGCATACCCGAGAATAACATTGCCCAGGGAATCACCAACCAGAATGACATCAATACCCGCGAGTTCAATTTGTCGTGCAAAAGCACTGTCATAGGCGGTGACGACAGGGAATTTTTCACCGGCAATTTTGTGACTTTTTAGGGTGTTGATGGTGACAGATTTCATCGGTTGGCCTCTATTAATACGTAATACATGGTTGATTAAATGCCTTACAAATGTGCCTGAGGGTTGTAGTAGTGTCGCCCGCTTTTGATGCTGAGTAGGTAATCGACCAGGTGTCGGTAATCGTCTTCGTTGTTAATGGGGTCGATGTCTGCTGCGTTAATAATCAACAGCGGTGCGGCCTCATAGTAATGAAAGAACTCCATGTAGGCTTCATTGAGTTGCGTCAGGTAGGCTAAATCGATATGGCGTTCGCTGGCAACACCGCGGTTGGTGATGCGCTCCATGAGTACATCAGCAGGTGCTTGTAAATAAACCACTAAATCGGGAATGGGTTTGTTCAGTGTTAGCTGTTGGTACACCGTTTGGTAGATTTTTAATTCGTCAGCATCGAGAGTCACACGGGCAAAGAGAGGGTCTTTGTCCATAAGAAAATCGGCAATGCGTAAGGGTTGGAACATGTCGCCCTGACGTAGCGCTTCAATTTGTTCGGCTCGTTGCAATAAAAAATGAAGTTGCGTTGGCAGTGCGGCGGCTTTTCTGTCCTGATAAAAGCGTGCTAGGAAGGGATTGTCTTCTGTTTTCTCGAGCAAGGTATCGTAATTGAAGGTTTCAGCGAGGCGTTTGGCGAGAGATGTTTTACCAACACCGACGGGGCCTTCCACCGCAATAAAGCGGGGTAGGGTAGCGATATTCAAGTCGAAATTAATAGTCTTAGCCAGTACGTCCACCACTTCCTCCAGCGTCGAGGCGGACAATACCTTCTGGGGAACTATTTGCCAATAGTCTTGCCAGTGCTGTGCCATCAGGTAGTCGAATTTTAGGCGCGATATCGGCTAATGGATAAAGGACGAAGTTGCGTGCGGAGATGCGGGGGTGGGGGACTTCTAGCTGTCGTGTCTTAAGTGTCTGGTTGGCGTAGAGCAGGATATCAATATCCAGTGTGCGTGGCCCCCAGCGCACAATGCGCTTTCTACCCTGCTGTGTTTCTATGCGCTGTAACGCGTTGAGTAAAATCCGAGGTTTTAGCACAGTGTCTATTTCTACTACTGTGTTGATATAAGGGGGCTGGCTGCCAGGCCCAATGGCGATACTTTGGTACCAGGGCGCGCATTTTACTAACTGAGTGCCTTGTAACTTAGTGATAGCTTTGAGCGCGGCTTTAATTTGCCGAGCAGGTGAGTTGAGATTACTGCCCAGACCGAGATAGACCTTAACTGGCATGATCTACTTTGGGTTTGCGACGGGGGCGGCGGCGCTTCCTGTTGCCTGATTTCTGTTTCGGCAAGGCGGCGACCATCGCCTCGCGCTCGTTTTCATCGACTTCCTGATAGAGCGTCCACCACTCACCTAAGCCCTGGGTTTGTTCACCCGCCTGCTCGCGCAGTAGTAAAAAATCATAGGCTGCGCGAAAGCGGGGATGGCTAAACACGCGGGCGGCATTTTGACCATTGCGTCTGTTGAGACGAGCCTGCAGCTCCCAGATCTCTTTCATCATTGTGGTGAAGCGCCGGGGAATAGCGGTGCGTTTTATTTGTTGTTGAATGACCTCACTGCCGGCCTGTTGCAGAGCGTAAAGGGGTGAATCTCCCTTGTCTGTATACTCTTTGCGTTGCTCGATCAGGGCTGGCCACAAAAGAGCGGCATAAATAAAGGCAGGCGTTACCCGTTGGCGGTTGTTGATTCTGGCATCGGTGTTGCGCATCGCCTGGCAGATCAGGTTTTGATAAAAATCATTGTCAATAAGGCGGGCTGTCTGAGGGAATAGTTCTGCAAAGAGTGTTAAGTGGCATAGTTGTTCATAAGCCGCAACGGCTGAGCCGCTCATGAGTAGCTTTAAGCTTTCATCAAACAAGCGGGCGGAGGAAATGTCGCCGAGTAACGCGGCGCATTCCGTAATGGGAGCGAAGGTATTATCGTCGAGCTCAAAGCCTAATTTAGCGGCAAAGCGTGCGGCCCGAAGCATACGCACGGGATCTTCACGATAGCGAGTGGCGGCATCGCCAATAATGCGTAAGGTTTTTTGCTCGAGATCTTTCAAGCCGTCAGCATAGTCGTAAATAGTATTGTCGGTAGGGTGGTAGTACATAGCATTGATACTGAAGTCACGCCGGCTGGCGTCTTCATCAATCGAACCAAAGACATTGTCTCGTAGTAGCATGCCTTCTTTAGACTGGCGGGAGAGGTTTTTGTCCTTGCCTGGATTGCTGGTGTGGTGCGCGCGGAAGGTGGTGACTTCGATCACTTCACGGCCAAAGCGGACATGAACGATGCGAAAACGTCTGCCAATGATTTGCGCTCGTCTGAAAAGGCGTTTTACTTCTTCCGGCGTAGCATTGGTGGCGACGTCGAAGTCTTTGGGTTTCAAGCCGAGCATCAGGTCGCGTACACAGCCTCCGACCACATAGGCTGTGTAGCCGGCTTTTTCTAAGCCACTGACAACGTCAGAAGCGGCACGACTAATATCCTCCGGTACGATAGGGTGAGAGCCGGGCGGTACAATATGCGGTCCGGCAGGAGTGCGTTTTTTTTTGAAGCCGAGTGTTTTGGCGATCCGTTTTAGCATGGAGTGGGCCTGGAAACTTGATGGCGCGAGGAATAATAGGGGCGTGATTCTAGCATAGAGACAATAACGGATGCCGTCTCAAAAGCGGTGTTAAGCAGATGCTGTTGTTATTACTGTTTCAAAGGAGAATTTACGATGCCATCCGCCTGAGGTTTTGTGAAATAACGCCTCGTGAAATCAGAAATAATCAGAAATAAAAAGGCGGATAGCAAAAAGAGAAACCCGAGAGTTTCTCTTTTCAATATGCCATGTGTTTCTGGATCTAACCCACCCTTGAAAACGTATAGCAGCACATATTATTTATTTTTATTGTCTATTGTTATTCTTTTTAGTCATTTTTGCGATGACTTGAATTTATAATAAGCGCAGTGCTGGCGATATGCAAAGGTTTTTTTCATTTTTTTATTGTTGTATTCGAACAGTGATAGATAGTGATGGCGCGTGTGTCAGTGAAAACTTTATTCAAAACCGGCAGGCAATAAATTTCAGGTAGTAAAAAGGGAAGCCCGAGGGCTTCCCTTTTTCAATATGCCATGTGTTTCTGGATCTAACCCACCCTTAAAACGTATAGCAACTCATTTCATTTATTATTATTGTTTATTGTTATTATATTTTAAGCATTCTGCGTATTTATTATTGTTATGAGCGGAGATTATATTACTGAGAAAGGAGGGGCTGCGCAAAGGCTTTCTTAGAAAGAATACCTTTAACGGTGGTTATTTTTATAGCCTTATGTGTCTTTTTGTGACAGTTTGCCGTGACTGTCACTTTCTGCCACCCTGGTTCCAGAAGGTATTTGATGGCGCCGCCAGTGCGCGATGGCCCAATTGATAACCTCCTCTACCCGTGAATACTTGAGTTCATGAGGAGCGGGCATGGAAAGAAGGTGCAGGCAATCAAGCAGGTTGGATGATGTTTTGTCGGGGTTAAGCTCGGGCGCATGGTTTTGTTTACTGAGCTTTTGTCCCTGTGCATTACTGAGTACAGGGATATGACCGTATTGTGGCGTTGCAAAACCTAAGCTACTCAAGAGATGCATTTGCCGTGGTGTTGAATCGAGTAGGTCGTAGCCTCGGATAACATGCGTGACATTTTGAAAGCCGTCATCCAGGCTACAGGCCAGTTGATAAGCAGGGAGTTGATCACGGCGCCAGAGAATAAAGTCGCCGGCCTTGCTCAGGTCAAATACGAGTGGTCCTTGAATCAAATCATCCAGTGTGATGACACTGTGTTCGGGGAGTTGAATGCGGATGGCGTAGGGCTTATTGGGGGTGCAGGTGCTGGCACAGAGTTGATGCTGACGACAGGCACCATCGTAACAGCCGCCAAGAGTGCGCAAACGAGCCCGGTTGCAGTAGCAGGCATAGAGCAATCCGGCTTGGTTGAGTTGCTGTAGTGCATACTTGTAGGCTGACAGTCGTGAGCTTTGATACAGCACGGGTTCATCCCAGTGCAGGCCGTGTTCATCCAGTTGTCTGAGGATGCGGTCGGCTGCACCGGGGACTTCCCGTGGAGGATCTATGTCTTCAATGCGCAGCAGCCACTGCCCGTCATTGGCCCGGGCATCGAGGAAACTAGCTAGAGCAGCGAGAAGTGAACCTTTATGGAGGAGGCCGGTTGGAGAAGGTGCAAACCGGCCGATGTAGGGACTGACAGCCATTGATTGGCGGTCGTGGGAAGTTTACTTAGCCGCCGCTAACTTGTTTTTCTTTAATTTCGTCGAGGGTTTTACAGTCGACACAAAGCGTTGCGGTAGGACGAGCTTCAAGTCGGCGAATGCCAATATCAACGCCACATTGGTCGCAGTAACCGTATTCATCTGCGTCGAGTAGCTCTATGGTTGCGTCAATTTTCTTAATGAGCTTGCGCTCTCTGTCACGGGTGCGCAATTCGAGGCTGAATTCTTCTTCCTGTGTCGCTCGGTCTGCTGGATCGGGAAAGTTAGCCGCCTCGTCTTTCATATGGCTGACGGTGCGATCGACTTCTTCCATAAGCTCCTGTTTCCAAGCCAGCAGGAGCGATTTAAAGTGCTTCCGCTGATTCTCATTCATGTACTCTTCGCCCTTTTTCTCCTTATACGGAGCCTGGCCGTGAAGGGTTAGAGGGGACGCTGTGGCCGCTTTTTTCTTGGGCATGGACGTGTTCCGTTTTAATGCTATCGCGAAGCAGGACGTTATAGAGCCACTGGGCAAATTTATCAAGTCTATTTTTGCATTACCCGCACTGATTCATGGCCTACAATGCCTTCTTTTTTTGGATGCAGTGGGGAGTTCACTATGGTCGACGGAATTCAGCGTCAATATGCCTCAAGAATTGAGTCTATGACATCGTTTAAAGTCGTTGATTTTCTCGAAGCTGCGGTGAAAATGGAGGCTCAGGGGCGGGATATTGTGCGGATGGAGGCGGGTGAACCCGCTTTCCCGACCGCACCGGCTATTATTGAGGCGGCAAGTGCGGCTTTACGCGATGAAAAAACCTTTTATACCCCTTCATTAGGCATTATTGAGCTGCGCGAAGCGATCGCAGCATTTTATGGTACCCGTTATGGATTACAGATACCGCCCCATCGGATTGTGGTCACCACGGGGAGTAGTGCCGCACTAGGCTTGATTTGTGACCTTATTATAAATCCGGGAGACGGCCTACAGCTGACCGATCCTGGCTATCCCTGTAATGCCAATTTTGTGCGTCGTGCCGGTGGCGAGCCGCAGTTGATCCCGGTCGATGCGTATAATGCCTATCAATTAACGCCACAGGCTGTTGCTGAGCACTGGCGCGACAACACTGTGGGCGTGCTCGTGGCATCACCAAGTAATCCGACGGGAGAGATGCTTTCTCGGGACAATCAGCGAGGCATTAATGCCGTGGTGGCAAGCCACAATGGCGTGATGATTATGGATGAGCTCTACCACGGCCTGGTTTATGACCAATGTGAGAGTTCCATTCTTGAAATCAATAATGACGCAATGGTCATTAACAGCTTTTCAAAATACTTCGGTATGACTGGTTGGCGGCTCGGCTGGATGGTGGTGCCGGAAGATGCTCTCGAAGCCGTCAACATCATGGCACAGAATTTTTATATCTCGCCCCCCAGTATTGCGCAATATGCTGCGCTTGGTGCCTTTGAACCGGCAACAATTGATCTTATGGAGGCCCGTCGTGCGGAATTTCGTCAGCGCAGGGATTATCTCGTTCCCGCCTTGAGAGAGTTAGGTTTTAGCATTCCCCATACACCGGCAGGTGCCTTTTATATTTACGCGGGTATCGAAAAGTTATCGGCTGATAGCGAAGCTTTTTGCTGGGATATGCTCGAGCGAGCAGGGGTGGCCTTTACCCCGGGCACCGACTTCGGCGAGCACCTGGCACGCCAGCACGTGCGCTTTTCTTACACCCAGCCGCTGCACAGGCTAGAACTGGCGGTTGAACGCCTGAGTAAAGCCTTAGCTGAGTAAGATTTGCGTTCTAAATAAGAAGAGTTATCGATGAAAATTTCCCCAGCTTTTGAAGAAGCTATTTTTATCAAACGCTATAAACGTTTTTTTGCCGATATTGAACTGAGCGATGGCAGTGAGCTAACGATTCATTGCGCCAACACTGGTTCAATGAAGAATTGTCTTAACCCAGGTCAGCCCTGCTGGTTTTCCCGCTCAGATAACCCGAAGCGTAAATTGCCGGGCACCCTTGAAATCATTACTACCGCCGGTGGGCGACTGGCGGGAGTGAATACCGCACGACCTAATAAGCTGGTCGTTGAAGCGATTGAAAATGGTCTTATCAGAGAGTTACAAGGTTACGATACGTTACGTACCGAGGTGCGTTACGGCGAGGAAAAGAGCCGCATTGATATCTTGCTTGAACAGGGCGAAGCTCAGTGCTTTATCGAAGTGAAGAGTGTCACTCTGGAAACGCAGGGCAAGCAGGCGCGCTTCCCAGACGCTGTCACCTCTCGGGGTGCTAAGCACTTGCGTGAATTAATGCACGTGGTCGAACAGGGTCAGCGGGGGGTATTGTTCTTTTGTGTGCAGTTGACAGAGATTGAAGAGGTCAGTGCTGCAGAGGACATTGACCCGTTGTATACACAGACTCTGGCAGAAGCCATTGCAGCGGGTGTCGAGATTCTGGTTTATGGTTGTCGCTTGAGTGAGGATGAAATTGTAATTGACAGAAAATTGGCATTCATAGCGCCGGCCAGGGTGTAACCTGCCAACCAAAAAAGCCCCTGCCTTTTTCAGGGGCAGGGGCTTTTTTTGAGCGTTGCTCGCGCAGTTTTAAGCGATTGGCTCTAGTGGTCAACTTTTGTCGTCAATGTCTACCACGCGTTGCTTGAATTTCCACTGGCCATTCACTTTAACCACAGCGTCGATATAGCGGCCTGAGTTAACAACGCTGACTTTATCACCGCAGTCAACCAGAATCAGATAGGCGTCGTGGGTGCCAGTGTCGCCATCAACTTCAACGATGGCGTCAGTGGTGCAATGCTTCACTTTCATTGAGGGGATCATCTTTTTAGCGAAGGTGAGTAAATCGGTGCTGCCGGCAGCCAGTTGTTTACTACCCATTTCAAAGCTGCCATCTTCAGTAAAACATTCTACCCAGGCTTCTGGATTGCCGTAGTCGAAAGCACGATTGTAGCGGGCGGCCAGTTCACGGATGGCGATATGATCTTCTACTTTACTCATAATGAGATTCCTTTTGGTCGATGAGGGAAACTGGTTAGGGGGAAGATTGTATTGCATGCAGCTCAGAGCGAACAGTGAATTGAGAACGCTATAGCTGATTGTCGAGAGGATCAGAGCTTAGATAAAGCTGGCCATCGACAATAGTGTGGGCCACTGGACTGAGCCGGGTGCCGGGGCAGGGGCCGGAAATACACTCACCGCTGTCGATTTCAAAGAGTGCGCCATGGGCTGCACACAGGATGTGGTCTCGACTTCTATCAAGAAAGCGGTCGGGCATCCAGTTGAGTTCAAGGCTAGCGTGGGGGCAGCGGTTGCGATAGAGATAGAGCTCCCCCGCTTTGCGTACGGCGAAAATACTGTTGAATTTGTCGAACTGAAAGCCCTTTGCGCCGTCAGTAGGAATATCGTCGACGGCGCAAAGTCGCTGTGGATAACTCTTCTCCTCGATGTTCTCTGAAGTGTTTCCTGGGATCGAGTCAGAAGACAAATTTAGACCCCCCGACGGAGTGCTTCGATGCGTTCTGCCAGTGGCGGGTGTGTCATAAACAATTTACTGGCTTGTTCTTTCCAGCCACCCGAAATGCCCAAAGCTGTCATGGTGTCGGGCATTTCATTGGGAACGTGAGCATTGACTTCACTCTGTAGTTTTTGCAATGCGCCAATCATCGCGGCCTTCGTCGTTAGGTGGGCTCCAGCGGCGTCGGCTCGGTACTCGCGCCAGCGTGAAAAGGCCATAACAATGGTGGAGGCAAGAATGCCCAGCACCACCTGCAGCACCATGACGGTGACAAAGTAACCAACACCGGGACGGTCGTTCTTAAACACCGCCTTGTCGATAATTGAGCCAATGATGCGTGCAAAAAACATCACGAAGGTATTCACAACACCTTGAATCAGCGTCAAGGTAACCATATCGCCGTTGGCAACGTGGCCGATTTCGTGAGCCAGCACGGCTTTTATTTCATCTTTGTTGAAACGACTAAAAAGCCCTGTGCTGACAGCGACCAGAGCGTTGTTTTTGTTCCAGCCAGTGGCAAAGGCGTTGGATTGCTGAGCCTGAAAAATACCGACTTCGGGCATGCCAATATCCGCTTTGCGTGCTAGCTCGGCAACGGTTTCAAGCAGCCAGCGCTCTTCAGCGTTAGAGGGCTCAGTGATGATTTGCGTGCCGGTGCTGTTTTTGGCCATCCATTTTGACATCAAGAGAGAAATAAATGAGCCGGCGAAGCCAAATACCGCACACATAATGAGCAGCGCCGTGGTATTGGTATGAACACCCTGAGTAGATAGGTACTGCTGGAGGCCAAAAATTTCAAAAATGACACTGACCAGTACAAGTACCGCGATGTTAGTCGCGAGAAATAAACCGATACGTAACACGTAAAACTCCTTCTGGTGATGGCGTGATAAGCCGTGAGTCTATTAAGATGCGTCCTGTTGTCAATAATTCAATGGACAAAGGTGTTATGTCTCACGGAGCGGATTCATTAAAAAGTGTTTTTTACGCATTGTTTGCCAATGGCGCCGTTGCCATCGCCAAGGGACTCGCTGCATGGGTTACCGGCTCTGGCGCCATGCTAGCCGAAGCTATCCACTCCCTCGCCGACTGCAGTAACCAGTTACTATTATTGATTGGCCTTAAAAAAGCAAAACGTCCACCTTCATCCGACTATCCCCTGGGTTACGGTAAGGAAATCTATTTTTGGTCATTTCTGGTGGCTTTGGTGCTTTTTACGCTCGGTGGCGTGTTTTCAATTTATGAGGGTTGGCACAAATTACATCAACCCGAAGCACTTAACTCCCCGTGGCTAGCTGTTGGTGTTCTGGTTTTTGCTATGGTGGCAGAGGGTTTGGCGCTGCTTGGTTGCATCCGTGAAATTAATAAAATTCGCCCCGCGGGACAAAACTTCTGGCGTTGGTTTCGTGATACTCGCCGTAGTGAACTGATGGTGGTGTTTGGTGAAGACCTGGCCGCATTGTTGGGCTTGAGTATGGCCTTGTGTGCTTTACTGGCGGCCATTACTACGGGTAATCCTGTTTACGATGCCTGGGGAAGTATCGCTATCGGCCTATTGCTGATTGTGGTGGCTCTGATGATTGGGGTTGAAATCAAAGCCTTGCTGATAGGTCAGGGGGTTGAAGCCCATATGCGGGCAGAGATGATCGCTTTCCTCGAAAAGGAGCCCGCAGTAGACGAAGTGTTTAACCTGTTAACGTTGCAACTGGGCAGAGATGTAATGGTGGCTGTCAAAGCCAAAATGAACGAGAGAGCGGGGGCTAAAAAACTGGTGGCAGACATTAATCATATTGAGTCCATGTTCCGCCAACGCTTTCCTCAGGTGCAGTGGCTTTTCTTTGAACCCGATGTGGAGGATTAGCCGGATGCAATATTACGTGGACTTTTTCCTTTGAAAATGAAGGCATTAGCGTACCATCTACGCAGCCCATACTTTATCAGAAATGTCTTCGGGGGGGCTGGCGATAGAAAGACTCTGCGCTTGAGCGCGGTTGTTTTTTTAGTGACCTGCTTGTCATCCTGTGTGCTGCTCAATCCGGCTTATGAAAAACCAGCGGTGCACCTGGTGCGTATAGCGCCACTATCTTCCAGTGGGTTTGAGCAGCGTTTTCAGGTCGATCTTAAAATTATCAACCCCAATAGTACGAGCCTCAGTGCCTCCGGTATGTCCTATACCCTGAGACTTAATCATGAAAATGTCGTTAAGGGTGTCGCGGGGCCAATAGCCGAAATCCCCCCCTACTCAGAGACTATTGTTCAGGTTGAAGCTTCGACAAATATACTGGCAGGTCTGCGTATGATTTCATCTTTATTAGAGAGGCCTGGTCGCGAATTACACTATGAGCTGGAGACGAAATTGCGCGCAGGGTGGTGGCCCGTGCCACTTCGAATCATTGAAAGCGGCGACATTACGTTGCCATAATGAAGTCTTGTTTTTAACGAGTAGTCCCCATTACCTAATAGCTGTCGAATGAGTAAGTTATGAGTGATCAACGTTGTACTGAGCTGGAAATTAAACTCGCCTATCAAGAGGATATGGTTAAAACCCTCAATGATACGGTGTGTAGCCAGCAAGCGAGTATCGATAGGCTAGAGAAGACCTGCCGCTATCTTGTACAGCGACTACAGGAAGTTACCCAGGGGCCGTTATCTGATGAGCCTGATCAGGAAAGGCCTCCTCACTACTAGCTAATAGGCGCTTAAAAGAGTGATTCGGACTGATGGGCAACGCTGGTAAACGTTGTCTATCAGTCAAGTTGCTATCGTAATTGTCCATCCTGTTATACCTGAAGTGACTGTGAACTAGAGCACTGATGTTCGCTAGTTTTACGATTAGTCTATGTGCCTACGAGCTTGGCATAGATCCGGATGCTGCTTGATACTAATAAATAAAGGGACACAGTGATTGTCCCAATAGATGATCTGAAGGTATTCGGGGTACAAATGTCTAATAATGTCGAGGCAATTTTAAATCAACTGTGCAGTGTGATTGCTAATGGTGAGAGCCAGGATGTTGGCGTCTGGCTAACAGATCTGGTTAATGATCCCAATAAAGACGCAGTTAATGATGCGATCCACGCGCTAAGCCGGCTGGATGCTAATTTAATCGTCCACCTGGTGAACTTTATTGCTCAGCGTCGAACTGTTGCCGTCGATTACCCCTTACTAGAGGATCTGCTATTTGAGCAGATTCTCGCCAGTCCCGATATGTTGGTTGAAATGCTGGTGAACAGTGGCGATGTTAAGGTAATTGCTTACTGTGTACATTGTATCGACGCCCTGGCGTTGGAGCCTGCCGTTTTGGGTCTGGAGACAAAATTAGCGACGGTTTCCGACGAAACACTGTTGATTGCCATGTTAGGCGCTATCGCAAAAATTGGTTTTTGCCATAATCCCCATAACCTCGCTGATTATCTCTATAGCTCTAATCGAGAAATTATTGCTGCAGCAATCGATGCTCTGGGTAGTGTGGGTTCCCACGAAGCGGTGCAGTTATTGAGTGACAGAATGGGGACAGACAGCGACTTCGACCGTTTGATACTTGATCAACTTGCAGACATTCAGGACCAACTCTGTATTGAAAAGCTCAGCGAAACACTGGCCTCACATATTACCCACGTTAGGAATTACGGTAAGGCTAAGCTAGCTGAAATGGGCGGAAAAGCGATCCCGGTAATTATTGAAAACCTCAATAGTCGTGACGTTGATCTGGTCGTTCATACGTTGAATGTGCTGGGTGATATTTTTGATGAAAGCGCTGTAAAACCGATAAAAAATTTACTCCACAGTCATCCGGCCGATGCCAATATTCGTTTTGCGGCCTACGAAGCGCTTGGTAGATTACCGAGCCAGAAAATTGCTCTTGCACTTGCAGAAGGTTTGAACGATAAAAGTGACAACGTGCGTCTTGCAGCATCGAGAGCCATCAATAACAACTATTCAAGAATGTTGGGCGTCGGAGTGAAAAACCTTCTTCGCTCGGCAGTGTTTGACAGTGACAAGATTATTGCGGCTATCATAGAGTCAGAATCCGATAGAATTTTCCTCGACTTGCTCGGTGAAGACGAGATAAGAGATGCCTTATTGACGTACATTCGTGAGCAGGCACACAGCGATGTGGTTAAATTCTTTACTGTGATTCTATCCAAGAATGACCGGGCTGATTTATTACGTTTTATTCAACTCGAGAAGCAGCAAGATAAAAAGAATAAAATCCTGGTTTATGCGATTGATGATTCTCGGATGATTTTGAATATTTATCGCAGTGCTTTACATAAGCTGGGTTATGAATTTAAGCTTTTTGAATTTCCTGAAACGGCATTGAAAAATATTGAAGAAGACGCGCCTGGATTTGTCTTTACCGATATGAATATGCCACTTATTTCTGGAATTGATCTCACTCGGAAAGTTCGTGAGACCCATCCAGTCGATGAGCTGCCGATTGTAATGGTGACGACACAGAGTGAAAGTGATTCTAAGGATGATGCACTCGCTGCCGGTGTTAGCGAAGTTATTGGTAAACCTTTTGGTGCTGAAGCGTTAAAGCAAGCGATAGAAAGAAACTACAAGCCGAAGTGAGTTGGGCGTTTTACCAACAGCGTAATGATTGCTCAATATGTTATCGCTGTCCGATACCTATTTGTGACTGGTGCAGGGACTTTCTAGAGTAAGATGACCTGAAAATATTCTGGCTCAGCGTCTTCAGCGAGCTGAACAACAGCGTAGTGTGTGCGCACCTCATCTTGATCGAGGCGAGTAATGCCCCCGTGCTCACTTTTATTGCTGAGCTCAGACATACCAACCTGTATGCCATTGCGATCAAATAAAAGAACCTTTAATGCGGGCTGAAGAGCTGATTTTCTGTTCTCCAGCACGACTTTATATTCATATAAGCGGGTGCCTTTTTTACCTGTGCGAGTAAAGACAATATTTTTCACATAGTTCTTGTTGATTTGAAGCACGGCGTCGTAGTTCAGGGCCTTGAGACCTGGTAGCCGCTTGAGAGTAAGCTCTTTTACCTCATTCTTTAGAGTCTGTATTTGACTGGTTTTACGTTCAGATTGCTCGGTGATGTCCGTAAGCTGTAAGCGCAAACTGTTGCTGACATTTGATAAAAGATTGCTTTTTCGAACGTAACTTGCCAGGGCGATAGCCATCAATAGATTGATCGCTAGAGAGAGCGTGAGGGCAACGCCCAGTATTTGAGTGAGGCGACTCCTGCTGTGCAGCGTTCCTGATCTTCTTGACGAGGAACGACGACGTGAGGATTTACGGGGTTCTGAAGCGATTAAGGGTTTATTCATTGGCAGTATCATTTGCTCGGGGCATTATTTTCGTTGGTATTAAGCAATCGTATTTCCCGTTGTGGGAAAGGTATGTCAATCCCTGCAAGAAGCAACGCTTTAAAGAGGTGATCATTGATAGTAAAACGAAGCTGATGGTATTTATCCGTTGGTACCCAAAAGCGGATACCGAAAATAATGCTGCTGTCGGAAAATTCATCAATGCCGACCTGTGGTGGCCGGTTTGTCTCGACGCCAAGCTCGTGAAGTACAGATTTAATGGTGGCCGTGACCTGATCTACATCGCTAGCATAGGCAACGCGTAAGGTGCTCTCGACAACTTTGAAATCATTTGAATTATGGATGATCTCGCCAACGATATGGCGGTTGGGAATCAAAATCGTGGCTTCGTCTTCGTCGGTAAGGATGGTCTGGGCTAGACGAACCTCCTTCACGATGCCGGTCGCTCCCTGCACGGTAATGGTGTCGCCAACCACATAGGGACGGGTAAGAATAATATTCAGGCCTGCAGCGTAGTTCGATAGCAAGCCTTGCATCGCGAGACCGGCACCCAGTGAAAGTGCACCGATGGCGGCGACGAAAGGGGTGACGCTAATACCAATTTTACCGAGACAGATAACAGCCACAGCAGCGACAATAATAATTTTCGTGCAGCTGGCGAGAAAGCGACTAAGGGTAATATCGAGCCCGTGTTTTTCGCAGGTTCGGGTAACTAGTCGTGCTACCCGACTGGAAACCAGCAAGCCAATCACTAATATGATTAGCGCGCCAATTAACTGGAAGCTATAGGTGACGAAAAAGGTGACAATGATGTCGTATATGGCTTTGAACTGGTCGATTTCTTCTGTCATAGGACTTTACTGAGTGAGCAACATTTACTGCCAAGTATAAAGCCAATCTGCCTTAAGGCCTACGCTGATTGTTGTCATTGGTCATTAAGTATCTATATGCCGGGGCATATCGTGAGTACGGCATCCAGAAAACTCTCATTGATTGCGTAAAATGTCGATTGATACTCTACAAAGCAGGGAAATGATTTCGCTCTGTTAATTGAGTGAGTCATCGATAAGTTGCTGGTGAAGAAAATGATGGTCCTCGGTGAGATAGACTGAACAAAACTGTTAATTTAATGATCCAAACCGTTTGGAGTTTTCTGGCATCTCGATGTTTTCGTCGGACTGCTCAAAAATTAGACGCCGGAGAGCAAGACCCTGTGCTGGCATTGATGACCAGCTTGAGGATGTGGCCTGCGCCGGTTGGCACGGAGTTTCAGGATTCATGGAGGCATGCGAGGTACCGGCTATTGCGTTATTCTCCCGTGTGAATCAGCAGAGAATTGTGAGTATCAATGACGCCTGTGCCATCCAAGCCTGAGCCCCTCAGGTTCACACCGCTAAACATCACGCAATTAACCGGCCAGTCGCAAAGCCATTTGCAGGAGGTTTTTCCCGGTCATTTTTTACATCGCGAGGTGGTGACAGCTTATCTTGCGTTAGTTGAGCTGGCGGCTGAAGAGGGCATAGCCTTGCGTCTGGCGAGTGGTTTCCGCTCCTTCGAGCGGCAGCTCGCTATTTGGAACGCTAAGGCGAGAGGAGAGCGGCCTGTTGCTGGTCGTCATGGTGAATTAATCACCATGACCGAGCTGAGTGAGCGCGAGAAAGTGCTCGCAATACTGCGCTGGTCGGCTTTGCCGGGGACGTCCCGCCATCATTGGGGCAGTGATATGGATATCTGGGATAGCGCTGCCGTGACGGATGATTATCAACTGCAGTTAAGCCCCGAAGAGTATGCCACTGGCGGGCCTTTTGCTGCCTGCTCCTACTGGCTAGATACCTTGATCAGTTGTGGTAAAACAGAGTTCTTCCGTCCCTATACTGGGGACGATGCCTGTGGTAAGGCTATCGGTGTGGCGCCAGAACCCTGGCACTTAAGCTTTCGGCCTCTCGCTCAAATTTGCGAACAGTCATTGACCCTGGATGTGTTGTATCAGGTGATCGAAAACGCCGATATCTGCTTACAAAAGGCGATTCTCGAAAATTTGGATGAGATTTATTCACGTTTTATTTGTTCGCAGTATTGAATCTACAGCGCCTTTCGGCCATATTCCGCTCTTGTAACTATTGCTGCTGATGCCCCGAGCGCCCTCTGCTTATGTCTCTTGAGTCCAACACCCTTTGGCAAGATATTCGTGATGAAGTCCATGGCTTTTCAAAAAATGAGCCCGTGTTGGCGAGTTTTTTTCATTCGGCCATATTAAGTCACGACTCCCTCGAAACAGCTCTGGCTTACAACCTGGCTGAAATGCTTGGCAATATGGCCCTTTCAAAACTGGCCATTCGTCAGGTCTTTGCCGAGGCTCTTGAAAATGATGGGAGTATTGGCATAAAGATGCGTCGTGATTTGCTCGCTTATCACGAGCGTGATCCGGCCTGTGATAAATACGCGATGCCAATTTTGTATTTTAAGGGCTTTCATGCCCTGCAGATACACCGTGTAGCCCATTATCTCTGGGGAAATAATCGACAGCAGCTTGCGTCTCACTTGCAAAGTCTATGTGCGGAAGTGTTCTGCGTCGATATTCATCCCGCTGCCCGAATTGGTGGAGGTATCATGATTGACCACGCCACGGGCTTGGTGATTGGTGAAACGGCTATTGTGGAAGATGATGTATCCATGCTCCATGCGGTCACTCTTGGTGGCATTGGCAATGAGAGTGGCGACCGTCACCCGAAAATCCGCAGCGGCGTACTGATCGCGGCAGGGGCAAAAATTCTCGGTAATATCGACATTGGCGAGGGGGCGACAATAGGTGCCGGCTCTTTAGTACTTAAGCCCGTGAGTCCGTACACCACCGTAGCGGGCGTACCAGCGCGGGTGGTCGGTAGAGCAAGAGAGGTGTCGCCCGTGCTGGAGATAGATCAGCGCAGCCACTTACTATCCTAGTTTTATAGGTAGGTTTTCATTCAATGCACACGCGAGCCAGTATTTATGCATAAAACCGAGGGTGGGCTCATATCTTTGTTGTATCGGCGTTTGGTGGGTGCAACAGGTTTCTCTCTACAGGGCTTAAGGTCCTGTTTTCGTTACGAAGAAGCCTTTCGGGTCGAAGTGTTTTTGGTGGTCGTTCTATCACCGTTGGGCCTCTATATTGCTGCTTCGCCACAGGACTTGGCCCTTTTATTTGGAACCATGTTGATCGTATTGATAACGGAGTTGCTCAACTCTGCAATTGAGTCGGTGGTTGACCTGGTGTCGCCTGAAAAGGCTGAGCTGGCAGGGCGCGCTAAAGACCAGGCATCGGCAGCGGTAATGCTCAGCATGTTGCTATTTGTCGTGGTCTGGGTTGCGCTCGCCTGGCAAAACGTTGCCGCTGTGGTCGGGAAGTGAGAACCGAGCGACTGAAATACCCCTTGCGCTAATCAATAATGCAAGGCTTGTTGAAGGGTGCGGAGTAGAAAAAATGAGTGATCAACAGTTTGATGTTTTTTTTCGGGGTGACATCGTTGCCGGACAGTCTGTCGCTGAGGTGAAGGAACGTCTGGCGAAGTTGTTTAAGCTTGAAGTCGCACAGGTTGCGCAGTTATTTTCGGGACGCCCCACAGCCATTCGTCGCAATCTGGATGAGGCGAGCGCCAGAAAGTACGAGCAGGCTCTGTTGAAAATTGGCGCAGTTGCCGAGTTGCGCCCGGCCAGGGTAGAAAAGCCCTCTGTTGTGCAAGCAGAGGCAACCTCGGAAAAGGACTCTTTCAATGCGTCACCCGATGCTCGAACGAGTACCGACACGGGCCTGTCGTTGGCTCCGGCGGGTAGTGATGTGCTGCGCCCTGATGAGCGCGCAAGCGTAGAGGCCACAGCGGTTGATATCAGTGCTTTGGCCCTGGAACCTGGGGGGGGTGAGATCTTGCGCGAAGAGGAAAAGCGCCCGACCGAAACAACTCAGATCGATACCTCTCATCTTGAGGTTCTACCGCCTCGCTAGCCCGTTCTTTCATAAACCGGCTGTTTAAGCCCTGCACGAATCACGATGCGGGGTGTTTTTCCGCCCCCTTCCTGACACACACGGCCATGTGTTAACCGTTCAGCAATGGTCTGGCCACCACAATCGCAAGATCATGTAAGCCACTTGCTATACTTGTTTGTTTCATCATGTCATCAATAATCGCTTATTGAGCAGACGCGCTTACACTTTGCTACTGTAAATACCCGTTGATGATAACAAGGAATAGGAGATCGCCGCCTTGACTGTATCGCTAGATGACAAATATACCTGTACCACTGGCAGGGCCTATTTAACCGGTATTGAAGCGCTGGTGCGTTTGCCAATACTGCAAAGTCAGCGCGATAAGGCCAATGGGCTGGCTACGGCAGGGTTTATTTCCGGTTATCGCGGTTCGCCCATCGGAGGTTACGACAATGCCCTTTGGCGGGCTGATGCTTTCCTTAAGCAATACAACATTCATTTTCAGCCCGGCGTTAATGAGGAGTTGGCCGCCACCGCGCTGATGGGTAGCCAACAGGTTAATCTCTTCCCCGAGACAAAATACGACGGAGTGTTTGGTCTTTGGTACGGCAAGGGGCCAGGCCTCGATCGGGCGATGGATGCTATCAAGCACGCTAACAACACTGGAGCCAGTCAGTTTGGCGGCGTGCTGGCGGTGGTAGGCGATGACCACATGGCCAAGTCGTCGACGCTGGCCTATCAGAGTGAACCGATGTTCATTGGCGCCTCGATACCGGTCTTGAATCCTGCAGGCGTGCAGGATGTGCTCGATTTCGGCTTGATGGGTTGGGCTATGTCCCGTTACAGCGGCTGTTGGGTGGGCATGAAAGTGACCGCTGAAAATATGGATGCGGCCATTGCCGCGGATATGAACCCCGAGCGCCTGCAGCTGGTAGAGCCGGACGACTTTGATATGCCGGAAAGTGGCCTGCACAGTCGTTGGCCAGACCCCTTTCTGGAACAGGAAGAGCGCCTGCAACAGCATAAAATTCGCGCCGCTCTGGCCTTTGCCCGTGCTAATCGCATCGACAAAGTGACGCACGATTGCAGTCAGCCGCGTTTTGGTATCGTCGCCACCGGCAAAGCCTATTTTGAGGTCTTGCATGCCCTCACCGACTTAGGCATTGATGAAGCTAAACGCGAAGCCATTGGTCTGCAAGTTTATAAAGTTGCTATGAGCTGGCCCCTTGAACCCCAGGGCATTACTGAATTTGCAGCGGGGCTGGAAGAAATTCTCGTGGTGGAGGAAAAGCGGCCACTGGTGGAAGATCAGTTGAAAAGTCTGCTCTACTCCCTGCCTGATGATCAGCGCCCTCGGGTCGTTGGCAAACAGGATGAGGCTGGAGTCGCGCTGCTGAGTGCTATCGCCGAGTTGAGTGCCAGTGATGTCGCCCGGGCGATTGCCTCGCGGCTAGAAAAGCTCGGGCTAGTGACAGCTTTGGTTCCCTCTAACACTGTTTTACAATCTCGTTCTTTAACCGCAGAGCCTGCAGCCAGCTTGCCTCAACGTAAGCCCTGGTTTTGCGCGGGTTGTCCCCATAATACGTCGACCAAAGTACCCGAAGGCAGTCGTGCTCTGGCCGGTATCGGTTGCCATTTTATGGTCACCTGGATGGATCGCGATACCGAGACCTTTACCCAAATGGGCGGAGAAGGCGCATCGTGGATAGGACAGGCGCCGTTCACTAATACTCGGCATGTTTTCCAGAATATTGGCGATGGCACTTATTTTCACTCTGGCATTCTCGCCATCCGTGCGGCCATTGCTTCTGGTGCCAATATTACCTATAAAATTCTTTACAACGATGCGGTGGCGATGACCGGTGGGCAGCATGTCGACGGCAGTTTAACCGTTGAGCAGATGGTCTATCAGCTCAAGGGCGAAGGTGTTAAGCGTATTGCAGTGGTCAGTGATCTACCGGAAAAATACGCCAGTGATTTTCCTCAGTTCGAAGGGCTGAGTGTCGACCATCGCGATCGTTTTACGTCGCTACAAAAAGCCCTGCGCGAGCTGGAAGGCACCAGCGTGATTATTTATGAGCAAACCTGTGCCACCGAAAAGCGCCGCCGTCGCAAGCGCGGCATGCTGGAAGACCCTGATAAACGAGTCTTTATTAATTCAGGGGTCTGTGAGGGTTGCGGCGATTGTGGCGTGCAGTCGAATTGCCTGGCCGTGACACCGAAAGAGACAGCGCTGGGCCGTAAGCGGGAGATCGACCAAAACGCCTGCAACAAAGACTATTCTTGCTTGAAGGGTTTTTGCCCGAGCTTTGTAACGGTGACGGGCGCAACGTTGCATAAAGCGCTGGGCGTATCGACCGAGCAAAAATTCCCCGCGTTACCGGTCCCTGCAGCTTGTCACGCCGATCTTAAGGAGCCCTACAATATTTTGCTTGCCGGTGTCGGCGGCATGGGGGTGCTCACCATCGGCTCTATTATTGGCATGGCGGCGCATATCGAAGGCAAGGGCGTGGCCGTCTTGACTCAAACCGGATTGGCGCAAAAGTTCGGGGCGGTGAGTAGTCATGTGCGCATCGCTAAAAAACAAGCTGACATTCATGGCGTCAGAGTGCCTGCCGGTAAGGGGCAGTTGTTACTCGGTGCCGATATGGTGGTGTCTTCGGCTCAGGCATCGCTGGCTTGTCTCGATAGTTCGACAGCGGTGGCGATTGTTAATAACCATGGTTCGCCCACGGCAGATTTTACACAGGATCCCGACGCACCTTTTCCCGAGCAAGCGATGGAGCGAGTGATTAGTGGTGCGACCCATGCGGCCCACTTTTTTGATGCCTCAGTACTGGGTACGGCTTTACTGGGTGATGCCATGACCAGCAACCTGCTGTTACTTGGCTTTGCCTGGCAGAAGGGCTTGCTGCCCCTCGGTAAGGAGGCTTTGGAACAGGCGATTACCTTGAATGGTGTTGCCGTTGATACGAATTTACAGGCCTTTTTATGGGGTCGGCGCCTGGCAGAACAGCCTGACAAAGTGCAAGGTCTTGCGGGGCTGGATGAGCCGACAGCAGCAGAGAAAAAAGCTGAAGCGGAAACACTGGAAGATATTGTCTCCTATCGCGCCAGCGAATTGCGTAAGTATCAGAGCCGGGCCTATGCTCGACGTTATCAGGCCCTGGTCGAAAAAGTGAAGACGGTAGAGCAGAGGCTCGGTGTCACTGAGATGGCGCTGACAAAAAACGTGGCGCGCAATTACCACAAGTTGCTGGCCTATAAAGATGAGTACGAAGTGGCGCGACTCTATACCGATGGGTCGTTTGCAAAATCCTTAAAACAGCAGTTTGATGGCGACTATAAACTGACTTTTCATTTGGCGCCGCCACTCTTCTCAAAGCGCGACCCGGAAACTGGACACTTGATGAAGAGGGAGTTCGGCCCGTGGATGCTACCGGTTTTTCGCGTGCTGGCTAAATTTAAATTTTTGCGCGGTACAGCACTGGATGTCTTTGGCCGCAGCGAGGAGCGCAAATTGGAACGTTCGCTGATTAGTGAGTACGAGCAGCAGGTCGAGCAGCTATTGATCGTATTGTCTGAGCAAAGCGAGACGCCAGAAAATCTGTCAGAAACCTTGTCTATCGCCGTTGATATAGCGGGTTTGCCGCATTTTATGCGGGGTTTTGGGCATGTTAAGGAAGCTAATATTGCAAGGGCACAGCGGCGAGGGGAGGCTTTAATGCAGCAATTGAAAGGTGGGCCAGCTGATAGGGAGCACGTTCAGGTGGTGAAAATCCTGGAGCCTGAGCTGTTTGAAAAATAGTCACTTTAAATAGGGGGTTTACGATGCTGGAGTGCAGTGGTTTTGAGAACTCAGAACCATGAATAATAGTGTTGAAAACCTATCGCTGGCGAGCCTGTCACTGGCATTTATCCCTGTCGCCGTGGTGCTAGTCATGATGTACCGCTGGTCGCTGGGGCCAGGCAATGCCCTTTATGCTGTTATTCGCATGCTCGGTCAGCTACTTTTAGTGGGCTATTTTCTTAGCTTTATTTTTGAATCGGATAGCAGCTGGGTCGTACTGGCAGTACTGGCCGTGATGGTTTTTGCCTCCAGCTGGATAGGCTTGGGTAGTATCAAAGAGCACCGGTCTTTACTGTATAAACGAGCCCTTTTAGCTATTGCCCTGGGCGGTGGCCTGGTGCTGATACTCGTTACTCAAGGAGTACTCAGACTAGAGCCCTGGTACAGCGCGCGTTATCTCATCCCGCTGGCGGGCATGATCTTTGCCAATGCGATGAATGCGGTCAGCCTTGCCGCTGAACGTTTGTACGCTGAAACTGAGCGAGGTGTCGAGTGGTCGGAGGCCCGTAGTATCGCTTGCCGGGCGGCTTTTATTCCCATTGTCAACGCGCTCTTCGCCGTCGGGCTGGTATCGCTGCCGGGCATGATGACGGGGCAGATACTGTCGGGGGTTTCTCCACTGGTGGCGGCACGCTATCAAATACTGGTGATGTGCATGCTTTTTGGTGCTTCCGGGATGGCCACTTTGTGCTTTATTGGGTGGTCACGGCCGGCCCTTGAGAAAAATGGAACTCCTACTTATTGAGTGTCCAAAAACCGCCCCTGTTTATTCTTATGAGTATCAGTCTGCATGATTGTCGGATATGGAGGGGGTTGCTACACTGGGGCGTTTATTATGCTCTGCTAGAACATTGTTATGCTGAGCAAGTGCGCTTTAGCGTGCTTGGTCTTCAGCCAACATTTTTTATGTTCTCAGCATTCAATCTTATTGCTTTATTGGAGAATACGTATGCAAGGCTTTCTTACCGTCGGTAAATACCTCACCCTCGGCTTTTGGCTTCTGCCTTTACTGGCTTTATTTGGCGCTTTGGGTGAAATGTGGAACTTCTATATGCTGTGGGCTGGTGTCTTTGTTTTCTTTGCCCATCTCGGTGAGCTGCTATTGGTAAAGGGTAAGTTGCGCGCTTGCGGCAGGGCGGAAATCATGGATGCCGTCATGGTGATTTTGGTGGGCTTTTTCTACTGGCTGCCAATCTTCCAGCAAGAGAAACGCTAGCATTGTGGAGGCCGGGGTTAGCAGTTAACCTCGGTAGCCTTTGCAAGCAAGCTGAGTGCAGGATGCGTAATGATAATAATACAAGGCATCTTTGATCATGAAAGCAAACAAACTAACCACGGCAATTGGAGAAATTACCACTCAAGGTTATACGGTAATTGACGACTTTCTACAGCCCGCACAACTCAAGTCCGTTAAAGCGTTGCTGGCTCGTATCAATGGGCAGTTTTTAGGTCGTAATAATTTCGAGGGTGGCAAAACTGAGCGCATTTATTCTTTGCTCGCCTACGATAAAGTTATTCAGGATATTGTGGAAGACGCTCGTATTATGGCTATTTGCGAGGCGTTTCTGGAAGACAATTTTCTGCTCACCACCAGTCAATCGATTTGTATTCACCCCGGTGAGACGCCCCAGCCCTGGCATGCTGATGATGTCTTTTATAGTATTCCCCGTCCACGGCCAATGGTGGGTTTGTCGACGGTGATTGCTATCGATGACTTTAGTGCGGAGAACGGTGGCACCGAAATTGTCCCCGGTAGCCATTTGTGGAGTGATGAAAAAATTGGTGGCGATTACCGGGAAGGTGACAATGAGCGTGATTCAGCGTTCGCTGAGCGCATGGCAAGTCAATCGATCGCACTGGAAATGCCCGCTGGTGCCTGCGTAGTTTTTGCAGGTAATACCTTGCATCGCGGTGGCGAGAATAAAAGTAATGGTCCTCGCCAGGCTCTCTCTAATCAATACTGCCAGCCCTGGGCGCGAACCATCGAGAATTTTTTTCTCTCAGTACCTCGTGAACTGGTACGCGAAATGAGCCCTAAACTACACTCTTTACTCGGTTACTCCGTGCTATCGCCCTTTATGGGCCAGGTTTCAGGCTCGCATCCCCTTAAGACGCTTGAGCCCGGTTATCTACCGCCAGTGTCGCGTTTAAAGCCCCCTTGTTAATGACATAACAGAGAAAGGACTGAGGTTTTACAGGCTGGCTCTGGTGGTGTGATGCAAGCACAACGTCGACAAAATGTTTGTCGTAACGCTATTTTCGTGACGCTATCTCTGTTGCTCCATCTCTTTTGTCGTGCGGCAAATGCCTTGAGTCCTTGGGTGGCTACTCTGAAACGGGCCACCTTTCCTGAAAGGCGCGGGTCGATTTTAAAGACAGTGTTCAGCGCTGTTTGCTTGCGGCATCAACCGGGATAGATCGATGGCACTATTTAATTATGGTGTGGCTGTTAAAATGCCGCTTTGAATCCCTAGTCTCTCCATTATGTCTGCTGTTACTCCGCTCTTTTCCTACACCAAATATTGGGCCGAATGCTTCGGCACAGCGCCGTTTTTACCCACCAGCCGTGAAGAAATGGACCAGCTTGGCTGGGATAGCTGCGATGTGATCATCGTCACTGGCGATGCTTACGTTGACCACCCCAGTTTTGGCATGGCGGTGATTGGCCGGCTGCTCGAAGCCCAGGGTTTCCGCGTCGGCATTATCGACCAGCCCGACTGGCGCAATAAGCAGGACTTTATGCGACTCGGTAAGCCCAATCTGTTCTTCGGTGTCGCCGCTGGCAATATGGACTCGATGATCAACCGTTATACTGCCGATAAGCGGGTGCGCAGCGATGATGCCTATTCCCCCGATGATGAGGGTGGCAAGCGCCCTGACCGCGCGGTCATTGCCTACAGCCAACGTTGTCGTGAGGCCTGGAAAGACGTGCCCATCGTGCTTGGCAGCATTGAGGCCAGCCTGCGGCGTATTGCCCACTACGACTATTGGTCGGATGAGGTGCGGCGCTCTATTTTGGTTGACGCTCAGGCCGATATTCTACTGTACGGCAATGCTGAGCGCGCTATTGCCGAGGTCGCTCAACGTTTATCTCGCGGCCAGGACGTCACCCAGGTGACCGATATTCGCGGCACTGCCGTGCTGCGCAAAGATCTGCCCGAGGGCTGGACACTGATCGATTCGACTCGCGTCGATACCCCCGGTAAGGTCGATACACTTCTCAACCCCTATGACAGCGTGGAGGAGCAGGCGGCCTCGACCGGCGGTAAATGTGCAGTGGGTCGCGATGAAGAGAGCGGCGAGCAAGTCCTGCATTTTGTGCCTTACCGAGAGAAGGTCGATCGCGCCACGTCCGTGATTCGCCTGCCGGCCTATCACAAAGTTAAGACAGACCCGGTGCTTTACGCTCACGCCTCGCGAGTGCTGCATCTGGAAACCAACCCCGGTAATGCCCGTGCGCTGGTACAGCGCCATGAAGATGTCGAAGTCTGGCTCAACCCACCACCAGTGCCCTTGAGCACCGATGAAATCGACGAGGTTTTTGCTCTGCCCTTTGCGCGCGTGCCCCACCCAAAATATGAGGGCCGCCGTATTCCCGCTTATGAAATGATCCGCTTTTCGGTGAATATCATGCGCGGCTGTTTTGGCGGCTGTACCTTTTGTTCGATTACCGAGCACGAGGGCCGGATTATTCAAAGCCGCTCGGAAGACTCGATTATTGACGAGATTGAGAAAATCCGCGACCTGACACCGGGCTTTACCGGGGTTATCTCCGACCTCGGTGGCCCAACGGCCAATATGTATCGCCTGGCTTGTAAGAGCACAGAAATTGAGTCTGCCTGTCGACGCTTGTCCTGTGTTTTTCCGGGCATTTGTGGCAATCTGAATACCGACCACAATCCGCTAATTAACTTATATCGCCGCGCCCGTGACCTGCCCGGTATAAAAAAGGTGTTGATCGCATCGGGCTTACGCTACGATTTGGCGGTGGAATCACCGGAGTATGTTGAGGAGCTGGTCACCCATCATGTGGGTGGCTATTTGAAAATTGCTCCCGAGCACACCGAAGATGGTCCACTGAACAAAATGATGAAACCGGGCATTGGCACTTATGAGCGCTTTAGTGCCATGTTTGAAAAGTACACCAAAAAGGCCGGTAAAAAGCAGTACCTCATTCCCTACTTTATTGCGGCTCATCCCGGTACGACTGAGAACGATATGGTCGAGTTGGCACTGTGGTTGAAGCGTCATCGCTTTCGCGCCGATCAGGTGCAAACCTATTATCCTTCACCCATGGCCACCGCCACCGCGATGTATCACTCAGGGCGCAATCCCTTGCGCCGCATCAGTTATAAACGGGGTGAAAAGATCAGCCCGGTGCGTGATCTCGATAAGCGTCGTTTACACAAGGCCCTATTGCGTTATCACGATGAGGCTAACTGGCCGCTGATTCGTGAGTATTTACAGACGGCAGGGCGGGCTGAGTTGATAGGCGATGGCGAGAATTGCTTGATCCCGGCTGAAGATACCCAGGCTAGCGGTCACAAGGGCGCGAAAAAAACGCGCCACTTTTCGACTCAGCATGTGCGTCGCAAAAGTACGCTAGGTAATGGCCGCAAACCGAAGGGACGCCGTCGACTCCAGAGTTGAGATGGTAGCGTAAGAGGATCTTGTTTTTAATCTTTGTTACCGCAGCTGATTGTTACATTGTTCGATTTTTAGATCTTGGCTTTAAGCCTTTCTGTGCGGTATGTGGCGAAAGCAGCGATTCTCATGCCCGCGACTATTAACAGTAGCGACGTCGTTGAAAACCCCAGGGCATAGGCGGCGAAATTGTCACCACTGTAATGCAGGAAGCTCCAAATCAGTAGTGCGATAATACTGCTTAACACGGCAAAACTGCGTTTGAAAACGCCTTTTTTGTGTGCGGCAAAAAAGGCTATTCCAGCCCCAAGCAATAATAGCCCAAACACATGGTCGAGACCCGTTAGTGGATGTGCCAGGCCACTCAATAACGAAGCCGAGCTCCACTCGGTTTCTGTGTGTGCAAGGCTGGGTGTGGCTATAGTGGTGGATAAGAGTAGGGTGATCAAGTTCGTGGTTTTCTTTGTCAGTCTCATCCGACTTGTCTCCTGGGGCTATTGATAGTGTTGACCCGTATTTAATGGTGTTTGGCCACATTATGCACTGTTGTCAGTGCTGTAAAGATTATGCCGTAAAAATTTTGCTTGTGCTGATTTTCAAACGCCACCTCTATCTGAAATGTCACGGGCGGCATTTTATCGTTGCAGTTACTTCGTTTGCCGTTTTCTTCTGCGAGGCTTCCCGGTATGATTTTCGGCATTGTAAAGCCACCGATAAGCGTAGGATATGACAGTAGCACGACCGCCACCAACGCTTGCCGCCGCATCAGGATGGTCTGCTTCCCTTGAACTTACCGCGAGTCGGCGCGCGGAGCGCACAGTGCTCAGCCGCAATGCCCATGTCGGCCCTCTACGAGTACAGCGGGCGTTCTACCCAGAAGGTGGCATTTGTCACGTTTACATTCTCCATCCCCCGGGTGGCCTGGTGGCTGGCGACGCACTCGATATTAACGTTCACTGTGAAAAAGCGAGCCAGTTGTTGCTCACCACTCCTTCGGCGGGCCGCGTGTATTGCTCAAACCAGCAGCGCCAGGCGCAAACACAGACGGTGAATATTCGTGTAGACGCCGGGGCGCGTTGCGAATGGTTGCCCCAGGAAAGTATTGTTTTTGACCGTGCCGAGGCAGTCAATCGCCTGTCGATCTCCCTTGCCGAAGGCGCTCAATTTAACGCCTGGGAGGTGACCTGTTTGGGACGGCCTGCATCTGACGAGTTATTTGAGGGGGGGCAGTTGCAGCAACGTTGGGATATTTATCGCGAAGATCGCCCTCTTTTCTTAGAGCGCGCTAATTTTCTCGGGGGCAGTGAACAGTTGCAATCGGTCTGGGGTTTAGGTGGTGCAACCGTGGTGGGTACCTTGGTGTCGACCTGTGATGAATCTGTGGTCGAACCGCTTCGTGCAGCGATAGAAACGCTGTCAAAATCAGACGTATGTCAGTCTGGCGACCAGAACCAGCCCTTTAACGCCCCCTTGTTTGCCGTCACTGCTCTACCAGAACTGGTGGTGGTTCGGGCCTTTGCTCAAAGTGCTGCCGATGTGAAGAACGCCTTTATAGCGCTTTGGCACTTGCTGCGCCAAGCGCAAAGCGGGCAAACTGGCGTTGCACCGAGAATTTGGTTTACTTGAATATTGACTGTCAACAGTAGAGACGCATTATGGATTTAACGCCGCGAGAAAAAGACAAATTGTTGCTCTTCACGGCAGCGCAATTGGCTGAACGGCGCAAAGCGCGGGGCTTAAAATTGAATTACCCCGAGGCTATCGCTTTAATTTCATTCGAGATTATTGAAGGTGCCCGCGATGGGCGCACTGTCGCGGAGCTGATGGACTACGGTCGCACACTGCTCAGCGCCGATGACGTAATGGAGGGCATTGCGGAAATGCTTCACGATGTGCAGGTGGAAGCCACCTTTCCAGATGGCACCAAACTGGTGACTGTCCACAACCCGATTATTTAATTATTGTTTAAAGTGGAGGCGCGATAATGAATCCTGGAGAAATGCTGATTGAGCCGGGTGAGCTGGAGATTAACGCGGGCAAACCGGTGATTACTGTGGCGGTGGCTAATAGCGGTGATCGACCCATACAGGTGGGCTCCCACTATCACTTTTATGAAACCAACAACGCCCTGCATTTTGACCGCGAATCAACGCGGGGTTGCAGACTCGATATTCCCGCTGGCACCGCCGTGCGTTTTGAACCGGGGCAAAGCCGGGATGTTAATTTAATTCCCTTTGGTGGTGAGCGGGTGGTTTATGGTTTTCAGGCGAAAGTATCGGGGAAGCTGTAATAGTATTGTTTTGGGGTAAGGGGGCGCATCGGCGTTCTTTATAAATAAGGTGCAGTGTTACTACTGACGAAGTAAAGCATGTGTTACTGGCAGCTGTATGTTTATCGGATATCAAAATGGTCAGCAATTTCTCCGATCAAAAAATTATTGATTCCTGGGAAAAGAATGTCGAACCCTGGGTGCTTTCCGTGCGAGAAGGGGAAATACAAAGCCGTGTATTGGTGACGAATCATGCGATAGTCGACGTGGTGTTAGCGGAGAAACCCAAAACCGTGCTCGATATTGGCTGCGGCGAAGGCTGGCTGGTCAGAGAGCTGGCCGCAGCGGGGGTCGATACTCTGGGCATCGATGCTATACCGGCACTTATAGCATCGGCAGAAAAAGCCGGTGGCGGGCGATTTAAGGTCCTGCCCATTGAGCATTTGTCGAGTCAAACCCTTGGTGAAACATATGACGCTCTTGTTTGTAACTTTTCTCTGCTGGGCAAAGAATGTGTCGATCAACTCTTTCAATTGGCACCGTCGCTATTGAAAGAAGGTGGCTCGATAATTGTGCAGACAGTTCATCCCTCAATGGGGGGTGGTGAAGGATACGAGGATGCTTGGCGCGAAGAGTCATGGGTGGGTTTTAACCGTCAGTTTAGTGATCCTGCCCCCTGGTATTTCCGAACCTTAGAGTCATGGGTAGCCTTGTTTTCGCGTGCGGATCTGAAGTTTGTCAGTCTACGAGAGCCGAGACATCCGGAAACCGGGTTTCCTGTTTCCATTATTTTTGTTGGTATGAAAGTCAGCGAACACGTCGACATTTGTCGATAACTCACTCTGAGGTAAGGAGTCATTAAATGTCAAAAATAGACCGCCACGCCTATGCGCAAATGTACGGCCCCACCGTTGGTGACCGCATACGCTTGGGCGACACTGAGCTCTTTATCGAAGTCGAGAAAGATTACACCCGCTATGGCGACGAGGTGAAATTTGGCGGTGGCAAGGTGATTAGAGACGGCATGGGTCAGAGCCAAAGGTCGCGTGCGGAAACAGTCGATACCTTGATTACCAATGCCCTCATCCTTGACCACTGGGGCATTGTCAAAGCCGATGTGGGTATTAAAGAGGGTCGCATTTGTGCGATTGGTAAAGGCGGCAACCCGGATGTGCAGGACGGCGTTGATATTATCGTTGGGCCGAGCACCGAGGTGATTGCCGGTGAAGGGCAAATTCTCACGGCGGGGGGCGTCGATGCCCATATCCATTTTATCTGCCCCCAGCAAATTGAAGAGGCTCTGATGTCGGGCGTCACCACGATGATTGGTGGCGGCACTGGCCCGGCAACGGGAACGAACGCGACCACCTGCACACCGGGCGCCTGGCATATTGGCAATATGCTCAAAGCAGCGGAAGGCCTACCGATGAATATCGGTCTGCTTGGCAAGGGCAATAGCAGTTTGCCCGGGGGGCTCGAAGAGCAGCTCAGCGCCGGGGCCATGGGTTTAAAGTTGCATGAGGACTGGGGGACGACGCCCGCCTCGATTGATAATTGCCTGAGTGTTGCTGAGCGTTACGACATTCAGGTTGCCATTCATACCGATACCTTGAATGAGTCGGGCTTTGTCGAAGATACTCTCGCGGCATTCAAGGGGCGGGCGATTCATACCTACCACACCGAGGGTGCAGGGGGTGGCCACGCGCCGGATATTATCCGCGCCTGTGGTGAAGCTCATGTGCTGCCCTCGTCGACAAACCCAACGCGCCCCTACACGGTAAACACGGTTGACGAGCACCTCGATATGCTCATGGTTTGTCATCACCTCGATGCGGGTATCCCCGAAGACGTTGCCTTCGCCGATTCGCGGATTCGTCGCGAAACCATTGCCGCCGAAGATGTTCTTCACGATCTGGGGGCTTTCAGTATGATTGCCTCTGATTCACAGGCCATGGGGCGCGTCGGTGAAGTGATTATTCGTACCTGGCAGACGGCCCATAAAATGAAAGTACAGCGGGGCCCACTGCCGGAAGACAGCGCGAGAAACGATAATTTCCGTGCCCGCCGTTATATTGCTAAATATACGATCAACCCGGCTATTACCCATGGTATAGGGCATGAAGTGGGCTCGGTTGAAGTCGGGAAAATGGCCGACCTGGTGCTGTGGAAACCAGCTTTTTTCGGTGTTAAGCCCGCGTTGATTATTAAAGCGGGCATGATTGCCGCAGCGCCTATGGGTGATCCCAATGCCTCCATACCCACGCCTCAGCCAGTGCACTATCGCACTATGTTTGGCGCCTTTGGTAAGGCGGTGGTTGATACCAGCGTACACTTTGTCTCTCAAGCGGCTCTGGCCAGTGAGATTGACCGGACTCTCGGTTTAGAGCGCCCGCTGGTGGCGGTCAAAAATACTCGTAACATTCGCAAAAGTGATTTGTTGCTTAATACCGCGCAGCCAGTCATTGAGGTCAACCCGCAGACCTATGAGGTGCGAGCTGATGGCGTGTTGTTGACCTGTGAGCCCGCAGAGGTATTACCTTTGGCGCAACGCTATTTCCTTTTTTAGCCCTTCTTTCCTTCTGTTTTAGGCGCCGTCTACCATGCGAAAAATCACCACAATGATTGACCGGGAAGTGTCATGTGAACCCGCTGATTCAGCAATCAGCGAGCTTGTTTTACCTTATGACACGCGTAAGAAAAGTCGCTTCAAAGCGCAAACTGCCAGCGGTGAAACCTTGGGTGTGATGTTGCCGCGGGGCCAGGTATTACGTGGCGGTGATGTCTTGGCCGATGCTGACGGTGCACAAGTGCGCATCGTCGCCGCCATGGAGCCTGTGAGCTGGGTGCAGGGTGGCACGCCTCAGACACTGGCGCGTGCGGCCTATCATTTGGGTAATCGGCACATGCCTTTACAGGTGGGTGAAAACTGGTTGTGTTATCAGCATGACCATGTGCTAGATGACATGGTGCGGGGGCTGGGTTTGCAGGTCAGTATTGTCGAGGCAGCGTTTGAGCCGGAGGAGGGGGCCTATGCTGCGCACTCTCAAGCTCACGCGCAGTCACATACCCATCGCTCTGAAAATACGCATGGGCACAGTCATTAAGGTGGCTGAAGCAAGGACGAGTAGAGGGCTTAGCGCGAATGCTCGTGTCTCTAATGCCCACACCGCTAATCCCTGCTCCTCTAACCCCAGCGCTTCTAATCCCGCCATGCTGTTTCAGCTGCTGCGCTTTTCTAGCCCCTCTTTGCCGATTGGCGGTTTTGCCTGGTCTCAGGGGCTGGAGTCAGCGATTGATCTCGGCTGGCTAAAGCATGAAGAAGACTTGCATGGCTGGTTGCTGGCGATGCTTGAGCAGAGTTTTGCCCATCAGGAGTTACCCTTGTTGTTGCGAATGCTGCCCGGTGGTGATGATGCGAAAACAGGGCTCGATACACTGGCTTACTGGAATGAGCGCTCTTTAGCGCTGCGTGAATCGGCTGAACTGCGTTTAGAAGATGTGCAGATGGGGCGGGCACTTTTACAGTTGGCGCTGTCGTTGAATATCGGTGGCGCCAAAAGCTGGCCCGCCGAAAAAGATATCTCTTATCTGGCCGCTTTTGCCATGGCCTGTGGTTACTACAATATTGACTTTGAGCCAGCGGCGACTGGCTACATTTGGTCCTGGTTAGACAATCAAATTGCGGCAGCCATTAAGCTCTTCCCGCTGGGGCAAACGTCGGGTCAGTTATTGATAGAGCAACTGGCGCCGGCGATCACAGTGGTGATTGACACTGCCAGGCAAGTGGCTGACGACGATGTCGGCATCAGCCTACAGGGGCAGGTTATGGCCAGTATGCTGCACGAGAGTCAATACAGCAGAATGTTTCGTTCCTGAGAGACGCTATTTTGGGTTTCTCAGCATCATCTTCAATGTAAATCAATCAAACAGGTAGTCAATGATGAAAAAACAAGCCTTACGCGTGGGTGTCGGTGGTCCGGTGGGTTCGGGTAAAACAGCGATGGTACTGCGCTTGTGCGAGGCCATGCGTGAAGATTTCGATATTGCTGTTGTGACCAACGATATTTATACCCGCGAAGATGCGGAGTTTCTCACCCGTAACGATGCGCTATCGCCAGAGCGCATCGTTGGTGTCGAAACGGGCGGTTGCCCGCATACCGCTATTCGTGAAGATGCCTCTATGAATCTGGCGGCGGTCGCTGAATTGAACGAACGCTTTCCCAATCTCGATATCGTTTTTATAGAAAGCGGTGGCGACAACCTCAGCGCGACATTTAGTCCCGAGCTGTCTGATTTTACGATATATGTGATTGATGTTTCGGCGGGGGATAAAATTCCCCGTAAGGGTGGACCGGGTATTACCAAATCAGATTTATTGGTAATTAATAAAATTGATATTGCGCCCTTTGTTGGTGCGTCTCTGGAAGTCATGGAGAGAGATGCGCAGAAGATGCGTAAGGATAAGCCCTTTCTGTTTACCAACATGAAAGATAAGAGTGGTCTTGACGCGGTCATTTCAACAATTCGTGATTTGGGAATGTTGTAAATAAGCCTGTATTTGCAATATTTTCTACGGCTAAAGTGCCATCTTATTAATTGGCTCGATTGTAAAAAATAGTCGCGCACTTTATTGATGCGTCATGCGATCTGTTGGTGCGTGCCATTGTTTTAATTCCTATTTATTAGCCCTCAGTCTCTAAAAAAGCCTTTATTCAAGGTTGTTTGCTTGTTTCTATTTTCTTTTTTTGTTTGGCATGGAATCTGCTTTTACTGGTTCAGCGTTAATTCGCCTTTTTAGAAGACCACTAAAAATTGATTGATGGAGAGCAAATATGAAAAGAGATTCAGACAAATTATCGCCATTCACATCGCGATCGTGGCTAAAAAAAGCCGGTATGGCGGCGGGTGTTGCTGCTCTGACCTTATCAGCCAGCATCGCCCAGGCGGCAGACACGATTAAGGTTGGTGTATTGCACTCTCTGTCAGGAACCATGGCAATTAGTGAAACAACACTGAAAGATACTGTTTTGATGTTGATTGAAGATCAGAACAAAAAAGGTGGCTTATTGGGTAAACAGCTGGAGCCCGTGGTGGTTGATCCCGCGTCAAACTGGCCTCTGTTTGCTGAAAAAACAAAAGAATTGCTGGGCAAAGAAAAGGTTGATGTGATTTTCGGTTGCTGGACTTCCGTGTCACGTAAATCAGCTCTACCTGTTTTAGAAGAAATGAACGGCCTGCTGTTTTACCCGGTGCAATATGAGGGTGAAGAGTCTTCAAAAAATGTTTTTTACACGGGCGCTGCGCCTAACCAGCAGGCTATTCCAGCGGTTGATTATTTAATGGAAGAGGTGGGTGTGAAACGCTGGGTGCTAGCGGGTACTGATTATGTCTATCCGCGTACCACGAATAAAATTCTCGAGTCTTATCTCAAAGGTAAAGGTGTAGCGGCTGAAGATATTATGATTAGCTACACTCCTTTCGGCCACTCTGACTGGCAGACCATTGTCTCTGATGTGAAGAAGTTTGGCTCAGCAGGCAAGAAAACAGCGGTGGTTTCCACCATTAATGGTGATGCCAACGTGCCTTTTTATAAAGAGCTGGCTAATCAGGGTGTGTCTGCTGAAGACATTCCTGTAGTGGCTTTTTCTGTCGGAGAAGAAGAGCTGTCTGGTTTTGATACCACGCCTTTAGTGGGCCACCTGGCCGCATGGAATTATTTTATGAGTGCTGATGCCGAGGCTAATGATGATTTTATTACCCAATGGCACACATTTATTAAAGACGAAGATCGTGTGACCAACGACCCTATGGAAGCGACGTACATCGGCTTTAAAATGTGGGCGAAGGCTGTGGAGAAAGCAGGCACTACCGAGGTTGATAAAGTACGCCCTGCTATGTACGGCATCACGGTTGACAATTTGACTGGCGGCACGGCAAAAATGTTACCTAATCATCACCTCACCAAGCCTGTGTTGATCGGTGAAATCCAGGAAGATGGCCAGTTTGAAACAGTATGGCAGACGGAGTCTGAAGTACCTGGTGATGCCTGGACCGACTTCTTACCCGAAAGCGCCAAGCTCATCTCTGATTGGCAGGATCCGAAAATTATGTGTGGTAATTACAACACTGAAACCAAGACGTGCTCTGGCCAAAACTATTAAGAACGATTAAGCGATTCGGCTAGTGCTATCTTTCTCCAGTTTTGTCAGCCTTTTGGGTTGGGCGAGGCTGGAGTCTCATAAATTTTCTAGAAGGCTAAAGGCAATGAGTGGTTCGTTACGCGCCTTATTTGTGTCGTTCCTGGCATTGTTCATTTTTTCCTCGTCACTATCAGTCAATTCGTTTGCGCAAGAATTGGGCTTTAGTGAGCATATCGCCAGGCTTGCGAAGAGTAAGTTGCGTGAAAAAGCAGAGCTTATTGACCTTATTGCTGAAACAAAAGATCCTCGTGTGCCTGATCTTTTTGAAGATTTGTTGGACGGGGATCTTTACTACATCAAGAAGACTGGCCAGATTGTCGCCATTGAAAAAGTCGAGTCCGGCTATCAGGCAAGCGATGTATTGTCCTTAAAGTCGCTCGGTGTCGTTGGCAAGCGCAGTGTAAAAAAAATTGGCGTGAATAACGCGCTACGCCGACAGTTACGCAGTTATATCGCTACTTTTAATCTAAGCAGTGATGAGGCGAACGTTCGTCTAGAGGCCGCGAAGGCTCTGCTGAAAGCGCCGGAAGCGTCTTTCCTACCCATCCTGGACACTGCTCTGGTTGCTGAGGCGGATGCGGATGTACGCAGTGCGATGGTTATTGCGCGCTCAGCAATACTCCTCGCCAGTGATGATGCTGAGCAGCGTTTAGTGGCGGTTAATGGCTTGCGCGGAGCCACTGATAAAAAGGTGATGACTCTCCTCGAGCAGTTATTACTGGAGGATGGAGCCGGCAATAGTGCCGAGCCCGATGAGAGAGTGCGCCAGGCTGCCGAAGAAGTGTTGAGCAGCCTGCATACCCAGGCGCGTGTCTATAAGGTGATGGAAGACTTATTTTTTGGTATTAGTCTCGGTTCAGTGCTGCTACTAGCAGCGATTGGTTTGGCTATTACCTTTGGCGTCATGGGCGTGATCAATATGGCCCATGGCGAGATGATTATGCTCGGTGCCTATACAACGTATGTGGTGCAGCTGTTGATGCCGAACAATATTGGCCTGTCATTGGTGGTTGCCGTGCCAGCGGCATTTCTAGTGTCTGGCTTATTCGGTGTGATTATTGAGCGTAGTGTGATCCGTTTTCTCTATGGCCGCCCTCTGGAAACACTGCTGGCGACCTTTGGTATCAGCTTGATGTTGCAGCAGCTTGTGCGGTCTGTTTTCACACCTTTAAATCGCTCAGTCATTACACCCGAATGGATGAGTGGCTCATGGGAAGTTAACGGCATGTTGTCACTGACCTACAACCGGCTGTACATCATCTTTTTTGCCCTGGCCGTCCTCTTCTTATTGATACAGCTCTTAAAGCGTACGTTCTTCGGTTTGCAGATGCGGGCAGTGACGCAAAATCGAGCGATGGCCAGTTCGATGGGTATTCGCACGGGCTGGGTTGATGCCATGACCTTTGGTCTGGGCTCTGGTGTCGCGGGCATTGCCGGTGTCGCTCTGAGTCAGCTGACCAATGTGGGGCCAAACATGGGCCAAGCCTACATTATTGATTCTTTTATGGTGGTGGTTTTTGGCGGGGTGGGTAACTTATTGGGTACCTTTGTCGGCGCTATGAGTCTGGGTATCGTCAACAAATTTGCTGAGCCGATGATCGGTGCGGTATTGGCGAAAATTCTCATTCTCGTCTTTGTTATCTTGTTTATTCAGCGTCGACCTCGAGGGCTCTTTGCCCTTAAAGGTCGCTTTGTTGAGGATTAATTGATGAATATTACACAAGGACATTGGTGGCGAAGCGATAGAGGTGGCCAATGGTTGATAACGGTCATTGCCGTGGTTACGGTCATGGTGCCGGTACTGAACTTGGTCGTCCCAGAGGACTCGGTCTTTCATCTGTCGACCTACGCGGTGTCGCTGTTGGGTAAATATTTGTGCTATGCCCTGCTGGCTCTGGCGGTGGACTTAATTTGGGGCTATGCCGGTATTCTCAGTCTCGGGCACGGCGCTTTTTTTGCGCTGGGTGGTTACGCCATTGGCATGTATATGATGCGTCAAATTGGTGAGCGCGGCGTCTACGGTAATGCGGATTTGCCCGATTTTATGGTTTTCCTTAATTGGAGTGAATTACCCTGGTATTGGCTCGGCTTTGATAATTTCTCTTTTGCCCTGTTAATGGTACTCGTGGCACCGGCCATTTTAGCTTTTGTCTTTGGCTGGCTGGCCTTTCGCTCGCGGGTGACGGGTGTTTATTTTTCAATTATTAGCCAGGCCTTGACCTACGCATTGATGCTGGCCTTTTTCCGCAATGATATGGGCTTTGGTGGTAACAACGGTTTAACGGATTTTAAAGATTTGTTGGGCTATAGCTTGCAGCTGGATTCGACCAAGAATGCGCTGTTTGTGTGTTCTGGGTTGGCGCTGATTGGTGGGTATATCTTGTGCCGTTATGTGGTCTCTTCAAAATTAGGCCGAGTCCTGGTGTCAATACGTGATGCTGAGAGCCGCACCCGCTTCGTTGGTTACAGAGTCGAACATTATAAGTTATTCGTGTTTGTGCTCAGCGCCATGCTGGCGGGCATTGCCGGTGCGCTTTACGTCCCTCAGGTTGGCATTATTAACCCTGGTGAATTTTCACCCATTAATTCTATTGAAATTATTATTTGGGTCGCGGTGGGTGGTCGTGGTTATTTATTTGGTGCTGTTATCGGGGCCGTGTTGGTGAATTACGGGAAAACCTATTTCACCGGTGCTTTTCCGGAAATCTGGCTGTTCTTCCTCGGTGGATTGTTTGTTGTATCGACATTATTTTTACCCCAAGGAGTGGTGGGCTTGGTAAAAAAACGGACTATTAAAAGACAAGGGGATGGCCACGCAAAGAAAGAAGCGCTTCCTGAAACTGATGGCCATACCTCGAGCAAGGAGGTGTCGTCATGAGCGTTGGCGTCCATATCCCTACAAACATGCTATATCTCGACAACGTGACGGTCTCTTTTGATGGTTTCAAGGCGCTTAATGCTTTGTCGCTAGTGGTTGCTCCCGGTGAGTTACGCGCCATTATCGGCCCCAATGGCGCTGGAAAAACCACCATGATGGATGTCATTACAGGCAAGTTGCGGCCCGATTCAGGTACGGTTTTTTTTCGCGATAGTATTGATTTAACCCAGTTTGACGAGGCAGATGTGGCCAATCTGGGGATTGGCCGCAAATTTCAAAAGCCAACTGTTATTGAAAGCCTTACGGTTGAGCAAAATTTAGATCTCGCGATGGCGGGCAATCGTGGTGTTTTCAAAACCTTGTTTTTTAAACAAAGTACTGAGCAGTACGAGCGGATTAGCGAAATTGTTTCTCTGATTGGTTTAATAGAAAAGCGCAGTGATATTGCCGGTTCTCTATCTCACGGACAAAAGCAGTGGCTGGAAATAGGTATGCTGATTATTCAGGAGCCGGAACTTTTACTGGTCGACGAACCCGCTGCGGGAATGACTGACCAGGAAACAGAGCTGACGGCGCAATTGCTAAAAGACATTAGCGGCGAGCGTTCTGTTGTCGTGGTCGAGCATGATATGGAGTTTATTAAAGCGTTGGACTGCCATGTCACGGTACTGCATGAAGGGCATCAGCTGGCCGAGGGCTCTCTGGCCCATGTGCAACAGGATGAGCGAGTCATTGAGGTTTATCTAGGGCGTTAAGATGCTGGAAATTTGCGAAGTCGATTTACATTATGGCGCCAGTCAGGCCTTGAAGAAGGTGAGTCTCACGGCGCAAAAGGGCCGAGTCTCCTGTGTGATGGGGCGCAACGGCGTCGGTAAAACCTCGTTGATGCGAGCCATAGCGGGGCAGCAGGCGATTAGCGGTGGTGTTATTCTCTGGGAAGGGCAAGATATTAGTCGCCTGGCACCTTATGAACGGGCAAAAAGAGGGATTGCTTATGTGCCTCAGGGACGGGATGTGTTTTCTCAATTAACCGTGCTGGAAAACCTGAAAACAGGGTTTTCGGTATTGCCTCGTGCCTCGCGACATATACCCGATGAAATCTTTGAGTTATTCCCCGTGCTAAAACAGATGATAAAGCGGCGTGGTGGCGACTTGTCGGGGGGGCAACAGCAGCAGCTAGCGATAGCTCGTGCGTTGGTGACACGCCCTGGGTTATTGATTCTGGATGAGCCAACTGAAGGTATCCAGCCGTCGATCATCAAAGATATTCAGAATGTTATCAGCCTCCTCAGAAACCGTGGTGGTATGGCAGTACTACTGGTGGAGCAGTATTTCGAATTTGCGCGGGATTTGGCCGATGATTACCTGGTCATGGATCGAGGTGAAGCGGTGATAGCGGGCGTAGGGGCTGAAATGGATGAAGCTGCGGTGAGGCGTTATATAACCGTGTGATGTGCTGCTTAACACTGAGAGCGCTTTTAAGGGTTTACTCCCTTCGGGCGCTGCTATTAGTATGCTCTGCCGCCAGTCGCGCTGGCCTCAAGGATCAATTTGAGTAACTCTACTCTTTCAAACTGGCTGCGCTAGTGATGGCCGCGGTTTCTTTATGAACTAGGAATTTATTATGAAATACCATCGTATGTTTGTTCGATTGTTTATCGCTACATTTGGCCTATGTTTGCTGGCCGCTAACGCCTGGTCGCTTGAAAGACTTCATGTTGCTGCGGGTGAAACGCACACGCTAGGTGCTGAGTATGCGGATTGGGTTTTTGATGAGTTGGTGCTGGATGATGGCGCGACCCTCGTGCTGGACGGTTCGGCGCCCCGCTGGAGCATTGAGGCGCGCCGTGCCAGTATCGGTAAAAACGTGAGCATTGTTGGTGTCGGTCTCACGGGTTCAGCAGGTGCCTCTGGCGCTTCTGCCGAGGGTCAGGCTAAAGACTGTCGTCGTGGACAATCAGGTGCCAATGGGACGCACGGCAAGCCTGGTGGCGATGGTTTGTCGTTGGCTTTGACCTTGAGCCTGGAGAAGCTCGACTCTCTAGCAATCGATGTGCGTGGTGGCGCTGGCGGTATAGGGGGTGATGGTGGCAATGGACAAGCAGGCGGAGCTGCGGATAAATGCCCTGGTGCATCTGGCGGTGACGGTGGCGATGGTGGTGACGGTGGCGATGGCGGCAATGGCGGTAACGTGCGGGTTTACTACAGTTTCCTGCCTGAAAGTGGCTTGCAAGGTGGTATTGGCAAGCGAGTGAGCACTAAAAATACAGCAGGTGCAGGTGGCGGACCTGGTGAGGCTGGTGCCGGTGGTAAGGGCGCGCCGGGGCATTATGTCAATATGAGAACCTTGGCAGGTAATAAGAAGTGGATCCCTGGTGGCGAGGAAGGCGAGTCCGGCAGACCAGGTAAAGTGGGTCGCTCTGGTGTCAAGGGTCAGTATGTGCTTGAGCGGGATCTTAACCGACGACTTGATGAGCTACTTTTACAGCAGAAGATGGCAGCGCCAAAAGCTGCAGCAACGCAAAGTCCTGCATCAAATAGTGAAGATAACAATCTTGAAAAAACCTTGCTTGAGATACTGAAGCGACTCGATGCACTGGAAAAGCGCGGTCGATAAAGAAAATTGCCATAAATGCACCGCAACAGGGCGCTCTGATAGAGGACGATGAAAAGTGCAGAGTGTTATTTTAAGTTGTTGTTTATTATGGGTTTATTTATAGCATAGTCATTCTCATCGCTTTATTGCAGAAGTGGCACGATAGGTGCTTATTCACGATCAGAAGTATTCACTTGCATGCTTCTTAATTCATTCTTGGATAAGTTGGGGAAAATTATGTTGTTGAAAAAAGCAAATTTGGTACGTATGGGTGTTGCGGCTGCGGCTTTGACGGGTGGGATAGCCGTTGCGACTCCAGCAATGGCGGAAGTTTCTGCATCTGTGGCTGTGGCCAATATGTACTTGTGGCGTGGCATTGACTTGGGTGATGGCAGTGCCGCTGTTTCAGGCGATCTGGTTTATAGCAATTCAGGTGCCTATGGCGGTATTTGGGTCAGCAGTGGTGATGACAGTCTGGGCAATGAATACGATTACTTCGTTGGTTACGGTGGTGAGGCGGGTGATTTTTCTTATGACCTGAGCTTGTGGAATTATAATTACTCCGATGCTGATTGGAATGGTAACTTCAATACCTCGAATGACTCAACGGGTGATCTGAGCGAGATTATCTTGACCTTGGGTTATGGCGCTTTTAGCTTTTCCTACTATGACAATGTTGCTGGTGGATCAGGCTATGAGTACTTCACCTTGAGCGGCACCTACGACAAGTTCAGCGCGACTGTGGGTTACCATGATTTTAACGCCGACCCAGGTGGCAATGATGATATGACTCACTTGAATATTTCTTACGCCTTTAATGACAACGTCACGTTCACGGCGAGTAAGGTGATTGATCAGGATTGCGATAAAAATGACGCAGTGTGTGGGGCGATTGATGAAGACTTGAACTTTGTTGTTTCTTACTCTTTACCCATTGAAATGTAAGTCGCTAAAAAGATACTGTTGGAAAACACCGGCCTTTGTGCCGGTGTTTTTGTAATGACTGAAGTCAAACGTCGTGCCGTTCAGGCAGTCTAAGTGCCACTCGTTGCGGCTTTGAGAAGGTCGTCGAGCATTCTCTCAAGGTGATCGAGGGTATTGCAGGTCTTCGCCATGTGGCAGTAGGGCTTGTATTTGTGCATCACTGAATCGCCTGCATTCCAGAAAGTCGCGGGCTCGGGGTTGAGCCAGATAACGCGCTTGGCGCGCAGGTGCAGGGTTTGCATGACCTCGGTGCGCGGGGCGAGGGAGTTGTTGCGAGCATCGCCAAGGATTAATACGGTCGTCTTATTGTCGATATCATCCATGCACTGATCATCGAGGTCGAGGAGGGTAGTACCGTAGTCAGAGCCGCCCATGCCGTGATCGGTCATGATTTTATCGATCGCCTGTTCAACCGGGTAGGCCTCGAAGATATCTTTGACTGAAATTAAATTGCCGGTGAAAACATAGCTGTCGATGCGCTGCATGACGTCATTGAGGCTGTGTAAAAATAACAGCAGGAAACGCGCATAGGCCTGGACCGAACCGCTAATGTCACACATCACTAGCAGGCGGGGCTTGTCAATGTATTTGGTCTTCCAGTATGTTTCAAACATGACACCGTCGTAGGCGACGTTGCTACGTAAGGTTTTGCGAAAGTCGAGTTGCCCGCGTTTATCCTGTTTCTTTTTCTTCGAATACTGGGTGCTCAGGCGCTTGGCCATTTTGCGTACCAGATCGTGCATGACATGGAAATCACGTTGCTCGACATTGGACAGTTTGCTGCTTTTGAGATGGTCTTCGCGCAAATTCCGCGTAGCATTGCGCCCATACATTGACAGTTGTTGCTCGACGAAGTCTTTCACGCTTTCGCTGAGGTACTCCTTGGCGTTTCTGAGCTCTCCCGCCTGGGCGATACTAGAAGGGCAGTCGCCCTTGCCCATGGCAGCAATGTCATTTTGCAGGTCACGCAAACCCATTTTCTGCATGATTTTTTGTGCATAGAGGCTTTTTTGGGTGAAAAACCAGATATCGGTAAGGCCGACTTCTCGCGCGGCTTTTTTCATCTCAGTGGCAAGACTGGCAGTGTCACCCTCCAGCAACATTTTGGCGAGCTCTGATTGAGCCTGTGGCACCTCGTTTTGTTCGCTCGTCGCCGCTTGCTGGTCGTTGATGGCATCATTGCCCTCGGCGGTATTGTCACTGCGGGGGTCGTTGGCAGCACTGAAAGTGTCAAAACTGAAGAATTGATCAAAGCACTCCGCTACCAAGTTCTGTTCCGTTTCCGATTTTGCCAAACTGACCTGGAAGGCGTTTCTCAGAATGTCGCGGTCGGAATAGCCAACGAGGGCAACCGTGCGACTGGTTTCAATCGTATCGGATGGCGATACCTTGATACCCGCTGCACGGATCACCTTATAAAAATCCTCGAGGGTTTGTTGCATACTGGTTCCTCGTCAATAGCCGCTGCGCTTCCTGTAGAGTACAGCGGCTATTGACTATCGCTTAGCGCTCAGAGCGCTTGTGTGCTTTGCTAATAAAGGTGCGCAAATGGTCACCCATGGCATCGATGTCTGTCTCAAATTTTAGCAGAACGTTGAGGGTCTGCTTGACCATGGGGGACTCGAGCTGTTCGCTGTGGAGTAAGAGCAGCGTTTTAGCCCAGTCGATGGTTTCAGAAATCGAGGGCACCTTTTTGAGGTCAAGCTCCCTCACCTGTTGTACGAAACTGACGACTTCTTTACGTAGCGTTTCGGAGAGCTCTGGCACGCGGCTGCTCAATATGCGGCTTTCGAGCTTTTCGTCAGGATAGGGTACGTAGAGGTGTAAGCAGCGGCGCTTAAGCGCGTCACTCATCTCGCGGCTATTGTTGCTGGTAAGAAAAACCAAGGGCTTGATTTTCGCCTTGATAGTACCGAGCTCGGGAATGGATACCTGAAATTCAGACAGGACTTCGAGCAAGAAGGCCTCAAATTCCGGGTCCGATTTGTCGACTTCGTCGATGAGCAAAACACAGCCGAGCTCTTCATGCAGTGCTTTATAAAGGGGTCGAGGCTCGAGAAAAGTTTCAGAGAAAAACAGGTCGTCGTGGCTGTGGATGCGTTCCATCGATTGCTCGAGGCCAGTGGCACCTTCTAGTAGTTCGCTGAGTTTGTCTTTTAATAGTTGCGTATAAAGTAACTGTTTGGCGTATTTCCATTCATACAGTGCTTTGGATTCATCCAGTCCCTCGTAGCACTGTAGTCTTACTAAAGGTACCTCAAGAATTTGTGCCGTAGTTTTGGCTAGCTCGGTTTTGCCGACACCGGCGGGGCCTTCCACCATCACTGGCTTTTGCAGGTTATGGGCGATGTAAACGCAAGTGGCAATTTGCTCGCTGCAAATATACTGGGCCGCTTCAAAGCGCTGCTGGATATCATCAACTGACGTGAATTTATCATTGTAGAGTTCTTTCATACCGGTTTTGTACCTGTCATGTAAATCTGTTGTTTAGAGGGTTAGGCCGCTAGTTTTATTGTCGTTGTTCGTTCAAAAAGCGATCAGCTAAAGACCTTGTGCGCTCAGCTGCAGCCTGTCGTCCTATGTTGCTCAGTATTTCAATATCACGGGCAAGTTTGCGGAGGCCAGGATAATCGTCATGCCATTCATGTAGTAATGCTTGTCCTTGGTGGACCAACGACCGGAAGCCATTAATCAGTGGGGTCAGGTTAGGTGTGTTTTCATACTGGTCAAGTTTGCTGGCGGCGATTATACCCAATTCTTTGGCCGATTCTGTCAGGCTGAGTACTTCGCCCATTCTATGCCGGTCGAGAGCTTGGCTACAGGCAGAGCTGGCGCGTGCTAAATAGTCGAGCTGAGCTTGCATTGCGCCGGCAATAGGCGCGAGCATGAGACTGTCTTCCAGGGTTCGCATTGGCAGCGAAATTTCTTCGAAGGCGTGTCCGGGTGTGCCAAGCAGTGAGGAGGAGGAAACCTGGCAGTCTCTAAACACAATATTGCAGTGGCTGCTAGGTTGCAGCCCTTTAATGGGCTGCGCAGGCATGCGTTGTAAGCCTGAAGTATTGGCGGGTACGAGGAAGGCCGAGAAGTAGTTTCGGCCCTGTTTCTGCTCGGTTATGGCGAGCACGATGAAGCAGTCGGCGTAGGGACCGTGACTGACAAAGGCTTTTTCGCCATTAATAATGTAAGTATCTCTTTCTTTAATTGCACTGCAACGTAAGTGTTTGGGATGGGCGCCAACGTTAGGCTCGGAGATAGCGAGGGCACAAAGTGAATCCCCATTAAGTATTTTTTGTGTGTCAGTGAGGTTCTGGGTACCCAGTGAGCGAAGAAAATGACACATAAGAAGTTGCCCTACCCAGGTCATCGTTAGACCTAATGACTGATGATGACGCGTCATTGTGTAGCCGGCAATTGCAATATCTTCGCAGTAAAGTTGGTTTGTCGGTGTATCAGCAGCGCAAATACTCGGCATAAAACGGTGGAGGAAGCCGTGAGCAGCCAACTTTCGCCATAATTTAGCGGGAAAATGGATGCCTTCAGCGGGACCATTAAGAGTTGCCTGTTGTAGCTCGACATCCATAGGACTGGTCGTTAAAACGCGCAGAACAAAGGTTTCTAGCTCAGTTGCGCTAGGGCGAATAGATTGAGTGTGCATGACTAAACCTCACCATGAGATTGTCGTTAGAGGAAAGATAAATGACTGGGGGAAAGGATTAATACTGATTCTTAATCCAGGGTCATGATAGCTGTATATTATGAGTGCAATCACAGTGTGTTATGGGTTCTTGCTGATTAAAGTGGGGTGTTTGGCGGTTCTTTTGTAGTAGATAGAGTGACACCAAAGGCGCATTGCCTGTCACTTTCGGCACTATGCTTGTCATTTTTGGCTCTGCGATTGCGCCAGTTACCTGCGTATATTTCAGTGCAAGTTGTTTCAGAAGGTGTTGTGTAGCCTTGCTGGCTTGGCTTACACAACGAAGAGTTTATTACAAAAAAACAGGGGTACATCAAGATGGCACTAGAAAACACTCAGCCCGTCGCCTTAGATGCTGGCAACGATAGCAAACTTGCTGGACATTTTAAACGCAACCGTTTTGCCTATACGTTCAGTGCAATTATTATCGCGGTGGGTGCTGCGCTACGCATTTATCTGGACACGATGGGTTTTACAGTGGGTACTGACTACTACTCTGACGAGTTTCAGAAGTATTGGATGCCTGTCCTTTATGGGGAATTGATTATACTGGGTAGCTTTACTATTGGCCTGTCTACGTATTTGTGGATGACAAGAGAAACTGACGCAAGCTCAATCAGTAAAGAGTTAGAGTTAAGTCGTTATTGGAAGTTGTTAAGTATTTTTACAGTAATGGCTGTCTGGGCGGGTTGTATTGCCTCAAACGCTGTTGAGTCTGACGCTGCATGGCATCAGGTAACGATTCGAGATACTGACTTTACACCAACACATATCATTATCTTCTATTTCGCACTGCCCGCGTTGACCGCTATGCTTATCCCTGCCTTTATCTGGACACACACCCGTATTCCTGCGTTTATGAATAAAATATCCTTGCCCTTTTTGGCAGTGGTTTGCGGTATTTTAATGATCATGCCTAACTACGGTTTTAATGAGTGGGGCCATACGTTCTTCTATGCTGAAGAGTTGTTTGCGGCGCCCATCCACTGGGGTTTTGTGTTCCTGGGTTGGTCTTTATTCTTCCTTATTCCTTTGGCTATGCAGATCATTGGTCAAATGGCTCGCCTGATTGCTGAGACTACTACTGAAGATCTTGGTCAGTCAGCTTAATTAAACACAAGCAGTACCCGTAACACCTTTCTTATCCCTGTAAGTCTTGCACTTACGGGGATAATTTTTCTCCGCCGCAAATTATTAACTACACTGAGAAGCATAGTCTTTTGTAGAGAGGTATCGTCATGAGTGAAATACAGGAAAATGGACTGGGAGCAGTTGAGACTAAAGCGAGGTTACTCGATCTTAAGTCGCTAGACAGCCCGAAGGCGATGAAGCTGTACCGTCGTTTCGATGGCATTATTATTCTCATTCTTTTTATGTTTTTAATATTGGGTGTCCAGATACAGTTCACCTTGACGGCCGGTGACTGGGATTACTGGATTGATTGGCGCGACCGCCGCTGGTGGCCTTTAGTGGCGCCGTTTTCTTTATTATTGTTTATTGCGCCGTTTACCTACGGTATTTGGGCGCGAGTACGTTTGCCAATCATGGCAACAGCAGTAACCTTGTTGCTATGTTTGGTCTCGTGGTTAAGTCGTTATCTCAATTTCCACGAATTTACTCACTTTCCGTTATCGTTTGTTTTTCCTTCAACTTACATAGGTTTGGGTATATTGCTGGATTGTGCTTTGGCTATAAGTCGAAGCCTTCTCGTGTCTAGCCTTGTTGGCGGCGGTTTGTTTGGTGCACTGGTATATCCTATTAATTGGTCGTTTATGGCGCCCTATAAAGTGCCTGTTGAATTTAATGGGATGTTGATGTCAGTAGCTGACCTCATGGGCTATCAGTACATCAGAACGACCACTCCGGAATATCTGCGTATTATCGAAGAGTCGACCTTGCGTACATTTGGAGGCTCGGTGACGCCGTTAACTGCCGTCTTCTCGGCTCTTTGTGGCATGGTGATTTACATGATCTTTTTATGGGTCGGCTCGTGGATTAATGGGTTGGACAAATACACTAAGCGCATTGTTTAAGCTGACGTTGGAGTAAGCAGTTAAATGAATAAATTGATAGCAGGAAAAAAATGGCTTGGTAGCGTGATGGCTGGCTTGGTGCTTGTCATTTTGGCGGGGGATGCGCTGGCTCACGGCGAGCGAGCTCAGTTGGCAAGTATGCGTATGCGTACCGTCCATTGGTTTGACACCAAAGTAGAGCCTTTGAATATCAAGGTTGGTGATATCGTTACGGTAACAGGTAAGTTGGTGACATCCGAATGGTGGCCCAAGCATATGCCGAGCATTGACGAAACCGTATTTTTGAATATGGGTGTTCCTGGCCCAACTTTCCTAAGGTTACACTCCGAAGTTAATGGTGTGCCGATGATGCGCTCTACAGCGTTCCCTTTGGGGAAAGTCTATGAATACAAAACGGTAATGCGTGCGCGTGTGGCAGGTCGCTATCATGTCCACCCTATTTTAAATGTTAAAGATTCAGGTTCTTTGGTCGATAAAGGGACATGGGTTGAAGTGGCTGAAGCCGATACTGACGCGCCTTTTGTTAATGAGGTAACGACGCTTCCCGGTGAAACTATCGATCTGGAAACATATGCGTTGAAAGGCGTTTACACATGGCATTTGATTTGGATTGCCATGGGTGTTGCATACTTGCTTTATTGGTTGCTTCGCAAAGAGCTGTTTATTCCTCGTTTTATTCGCATTCGAGAGCTTGGAGCAGATCGCGCCAATGAATTGCTGACGAAGAAAGACTTTGTCGTTAGTAGTGTGTTTTTTACTGTGACGTTAGCTGTGGTGCTGGCTGGGTATTTATGGGCTGAAAACAAATACCCAATTACCATTCCGCTACAAACAGGCTTAGTAGAAGTTGAGCCGATTGAAATTCCAAAGGGTGGCTTGGCTGTTGAGGTCGACCATGCGACGTATGATTTGGCAGGCCGCAGTTTGAGTATGAAGTTTCAGATGACGAATAATAATGACAGCCCTCTGCGAATCGGTGAGTTTTTAACGGCTAATATTCGTTTTCTTAATCCTAATGTTGATGAGGGTGAAATTTACGAAGGTGAAGAAATGGTCTCTACGGATGGCCTTACGGCATCTGTTGATACCATTCAGCCGGGTCAGACGGTTGCGGTTGAGCTGGTTGCCTCGGATGCTTTGTGGGAGCAGTACCGTATGACCGGTTTGATTCATGACCCAGACAGTCGTTTTGCTGGCATGATCTTCTACTATGATGAAAATGGCCAACGCTATTTTCAGGAAGTCGGTGGAGCTGTATTGCCTAACTTCTTTTAATGTGAGCTTGTCATAAAATAATTAAAGAGGATCGATTGATGTTGGTGAAGCAGTTTGCGGTGATGATTAAACCCTTTTTTGCCTGTCTGATTTGGGGTTGGGCCGCTTGCGGAGTTTCGACAGTCTTGGCTCATGGTGGAGTCTCTGTGGAGGATGACGTTTGTATCATCAACATTGATCGCTACAAAGCGCACTTTACGGGCTATTTGCCGCAGGAAAGGGCGACTCAGGAGTTTTGTGAAGATATTCCCATCGCAACAGAAAGTATTTTTGTTATCGATTATATCAGTGATGAATTGCGGGAAATGGAGCTTGATTTCAGGATTGTTCGCGATGTCAATCAGATTGGCGTGACAGCCACTTTTGCTGATTTAGGGGGGCAAGAAGCTATTGAAGATGCCACTATCTACTATGTAGAGCCCAAGCAATATCATAAAGGTGTGCTGAATGTTCGCCATAATTTTACTCAGGATGGCGGTTATATTGGGATCGTTCACGCCCACCACATTGAAACGGGTTTGAAATACACCTCTGTTTTCCCTTTCACGGTGGGCAAGGTGAGCTACGCAGAGTATGTTAAATATTTCCTTGCACTTTTTGTCGCCTGCGGTGTGTTTATTTATGCCGGGGGGCGAGGTCATGTTTTTAAGGTGAAGCCGCCCCGCAGTGCTAGGGCCTAGACGTACGCTTATTCTATGAGTCGTTTACTCCGAGTTTTATTGCTGCTTATTCTTGTTCTTGCTTTTGTTGTACTACTTCCCTGGCAATGGTACCCAAGAGAGTGGCGTGTCTGGTATGCCGATAATTTCGGCGCAAGTGGTTTTCGACAGCAGGCTGAAACTATTCCTGCCACGGTTAGTGAAAATGTTGAGGAGGCTTGTCCTCCTGATATCAGAGGTTGGCGGAAATCTCAATCAATCGCTGGTGTTGATATTGCAGCTTCGCCGAATTGCCTTGCCGATAACCCTCATGCTGTCGCTGCCTTTGTGAAAGGTACAAATAATGTTGGGCATATGACCTTGATGGATGCGCGTTTGTCGCCAGATGCCGTTGTCAAAGGTCGCGACCTGGACGGTGACGGAGACCCCGACGAAATACATATTCGCCTTGAGGTTTTTGAGTTAAATGGCGCATCACCCGATTTAGATGTGCCTGTTACGCAATATTCTATTGCTCCAGGTGTGACGCCCGGCCTTTGGGTGTTCGCGCCAAAGTCGGCGGGCATGTCGACAGAGAATTTCGAGTCCTTACTTGCTCAGCCAGGTCTGCGGCTGCCATCGCCAGCAATTCGCGTTGAGCAAGGCGACAAAGTTATTGTCACTCTGGAAAATACACATTACATGCCCCACACCATCCATTTTCACGGTGTCGACCACCCTTTTATGACGGCAAATGGCGGCGGTAATGATGGCGTTCCGGTGGCCAGTGAAAAACCTGTTATGCCTGGTAAGCAGCGTAGCTATGAAATGCAGCCGCGCCAAACGGGCACGATGTTTTACCACTGCCATGTTGAAGTTCAGGCGCATGTGCTGATGGGCTTGAATGGTTTGTTTGTTGTTGAAGAAAATCGGCCCAATAACTGGGTGCAAACATTCAATATTGGTGATGGTTTCGTGCGCCACAGCTCGGTTGCAGTGAAAGAAAAATACGACCGAGAATACGATCTTCATTATCTTGATCTCGACAAAGAACTGGGTGAGAAAATTCAGCAAAGTAATGACCCACGAATTGTCACTCAATTGATTAATCGCGACTACAATATTAGCCAAGCTGACTTTGAGTATTACACGCTAAACGGACGTTCTTTTCCTTATACTGCACGGGACTCTTTAATTGTTACTGCGCCGGATGAGCTCGTTAAATTACGTGTCGTCAATGGTGGTAGTGAAGGCGTCGCATTGCATACGCATGGACATAAAGTCACGATTACCCACTATGATGGTGTCGAACACCCAAAGCCTTCGAGAATTACTCGCGACGTGGTGTGGATAGCGTCAGCGCAACGTGTCGATCTTGAATTATCTACAGAAAATGATGGTTTGCATAGCTATGGTGAAGGGGTTTGGCTCCTGCACGATCATCAGGAAAGGGGTGTAACGACCAATGGTTTTGGCCCCGGTGGCAACGTGAGTGCTATCGTTTACGAACGCTATTTGCAAGATGACGGTTGGCCAATGACCTTTGGTATGAGCTGGAACAACTATTTGACCTCTGGTTTTTATCAACGTCAAGATGATGGTTCTGGTGTGACTCCATTGTTGCCAGGGGTGGAAAAGAGTGGCCCTTCAGTATTGCGGCTTGTCATTCTCACAGCGCTTGCCGGGTTGTTTGTCGGTCTTGTTGCCGGCTGGCTATGGAGGGTGAGACCACGTGGTTAAGATTCAGGTGGTTCTGTTTTTAATGGGCCTGTTACTTGTAGCGGTCAATCCAGTGCATGGCGCCGATGAGCATCATCATCACCACCACCAAATGCCGGGTATGAGCATGGATGATACGGGCATGGTGATGGGCAACAATAAAAGTACATTACCCGATGATTGCAAAGAAATTACCGGTGAATATGAGATTAATGTGCAGGCGGGAACCAGCTACACCAAATCGTATATGAGTACGATGTTTGGCTACAGTGAGCATGAGTGGCGAGTAGAACCGTGTAGCCGAATAACGGTTAATTTTAAAAATGAAGACGATGTGCGTCACCAGTGGATGCTCCACGGATTGCCAAAATATTTATATGATCGGGGCATGTTTCATATGGAGGCCTCTGGCGGTCACGCGCAGACGGGTGTCTTTATTGTGCCAAGCGATAATAAGACCTATCTAGTGCACTGTGATATCGCTCAGCACATGGAAAAAGGAATGAAGGCTCAATTGATCGTTGGTAGCGGCAGTGGTGATCTTTGGAGTATTCCGGGTGTCAGCGCAGACTTTGAGCGTCCCAGCGGGATCGTGTTCAAAAATCCTGTCTTTGTTGTGTTGCTTGTTGGGCTTGTTTTTATGGTTGTTTTTGTTCTTGGCTTTAGGTTTTTTCGGATCTAACGGGGACTTGTCTTGCTATCAGTTTTATTTCTTGTGATTTCATGGGTGCACTTTGGTACAACTGTATCGAAGTGAATCGCATCAACACTGCCTTCGGCTACCTGCTTTGTCAATGACCTTGTAATAATTGAATTCTATAATTTTTGTGTCAACAAGATGACATTTCTTCTGTTTTTTTAGCCTAGAAGTTGTTGAAATAACAAGGCTTTTTGAATATTTATAAGCTTTATTCATGTAGATGCAGTCACATAATCATGATAGAGTTCGCCGTCAAAATTAACTGCAATAAAAGTTATATGTAAGGGGAGTGGAATTGGAAACTGCACGTTACCGCCTGTCGAGGTATGTGATACGCCATCGCTGGGCGTCATTGCTAATTTTTTTGGCATTGACTATTTTCTTTGCTGTAGGTATTCAACGAGTTGAGCTGAGAACTATATTTTCAGACCTTCTGCCCAGCACTCATCCTTTTGTGCAGACCTATAAAGACCATCCAAATTTTGGTAATCCTTTGACCGTCACGGTGATGGTTAAACGCACCGACGGTGAGTCCATTTATAACCCTGAAACTTTGCAAAAAGTTTGGGATATGACGCGCAATATTGATTTGATTGCCGGTGTTGACCACGATCAGATTCTGTCAATAACAACAGAAAAAGCACGCTATGCTCAAGCAACACCTTTTGGGATTGATAGTCAGCCTTTAATGGGCGATCACGCTCCGCAGACTGAAAGGGAAATGAAAGAGTTTTTAGAGCGTGTGAAAAAGTCACCGAGCAGTCGTGCCTTCCTTATATCTCACGATGAAAAAGCAACCATTATCCAGGCAACCTTTATTGAGCGCTTGCTCGATTATGGTGTGGTCTTTAATGAAATTCAGGAAAAAATAGTTGATGCTGAACGTGACGATGTTCACGAGATCCATGTGGCGGGCCAGCCTGTTCTTACTGGTTGGGTTTATTTTTATCAAAAGCAAATGTTGCAGATTTTTGCAATCACTGGAATTGCACTTTTACTGTCATTGATCCTTTACATGCGCAATGTGGTTGGCATTGTTGTGCCATTAGTCACTAGCGTGGTTGCCGCAGTATGGGGTTTTGGTTTTGTGGGCTGGATTGGTGATCCCATCGAGCCACTCATTATGGTGGTGCCTATACTTCTAGTTGCGCGTTCATTTAGTCATGCTGTGCAGTTTATTGAACGCTACTACGAAATTTACTACCACGTACAGGATAAGAAGAAGTCAGCAGAGATCTGTATGAGCGTCATGATGGCGCCAGGAACCTTAGGCATTGTTACTGATGCCATTGGTTTGTTTCTGATTGCTGTTGCTCCGATTCCAACCATGGAGCGTTTTGCGGTGTTTTGTGGTTTCTGGGCCTTGATGCTTGCCCCGACCGGGGTCTTTCTAACGCCCATACTGCTGTCGATGATGCCTAAGCCAAAAAATGTCAATCAGATCATCGGTCTCGATGGCGAGCATGCCGCTGTTCACGCATTCATCAAGCACCTGTTGCAACGTGTGTCCCGGCTGTCTTTTGGTCCTCCTGCAAAGATTACTACCGTTGTCCTCGTCGTACTTTCAGTGTTTGGCGTAATGAAAATGCTCGAAATTAAGATCGGTAACCCGGTTGAAGGTAGCAACCTGTTGTGGAGCGACTCAGAATATAATGTGGCAATTCGTGAAATTAATAGCCATTTTCCAGGTGTTAATACACTGGAGATTGTTTTTGAGGTGAAAGAAGAGGGACAGAATCGCCTATTAAAACAAGCCGATCCCATCTTCAAAATGCATGAGCTTCAACGCTTGGTTGAAAGTAGTGAAAACCCTCCTGTGGCAACTTTATCATTTGCAGATTATTTGCCAGAGGCTAACCGTCTGTTTAGTGGCGGTAACCCGAAGTGGGGGCCACTAGACTATAGCGATATGGCGGTTCAGGCAGCCTCGGGGGCAGTACTTTTTGGCACAAGCCCGAAAGCGTTCTCGCATGTGACCGATTTTGTGCAGCAAAATGGAACAGTTTCTCTTTGGTATAAAGATAATAAACAGGAAACTGTCGACGATGCGCTTGAGTCTGTGAGAGCGGCCCTTGATGAAATTGGCATCGACCACGATACTTATCGTGTCCGGTTAGGCTCCGGCACCATCGCGTTGCAGCAATCAATCAACGATACGGTAAATACGTACCAGCATATTATTCTGGCCTTTTTGAACTTGGTTATTTTGATTAGTTGTTCCTGGGCTTATCGATCGATAGCGGCGGGAATACTGCTGCTCATCCCCGTCAACTTATCGAATATCTTCCTTGCAGCGGCAATGGTTTATATGGGTATTGGTCTCGATGTTAACACCCTGCCTATAGCTGCCATCGGAATCGGGGTCGGTATCGATTACGGTATTTATTTGCTGAGTCGTATTTGCGAGGAATACCAAGGTTTTGAAGATTATGGCAAAGCTATTTATGCCGCTGTGGCAACCACAGGTAAGGCTATTTTCTTCACAGCGACCATTGTTTTGATTGGTATTTTGCCCTGGTACTTTATGTCGGAGTTGAAGTTTCTCGCCGATATGGGCTTGCTGCTAGTGTTGGTAATGTTGATCAATATGGTCATTGCTTTGATCGTCGTGCCCCTGTTAGTTTGGTTGTTTAAACCGAAGTTTGTTAGTTCAGATGAATTGCTGCTTGGTGAGGGCGTTGATTTATCTGAGTATGCGGGCGGAGAGGAATCCCTGAAATAAGGTGAATTTGTAAATGTTGCACAGGGTTGTTACCCAATAGAAGTAAAGCTCCATGGTTTCGAATGGGGACTTGAACTAAAGTTTAGGAGTAAGGTTAATGCATATTAAGAAGTACGATTTTGACTACAGCCGTCGGTTCTTTATGGATAAGATGGCAAAAGGTACGATGGGCGCAGGTGTGCTCACTTCACTCATGCCCCTCATCGGCAATACGGGTG
>OMOM01000019.1_pt1 | contig 160166 bp, 147 predicted proteins | sample 1646501 | NCBI WGS metagenome assembly OMOM01 (sample SAMN05416802, study PRJEB24817) | seawater metagenome | isolation source: Sea water | place: Canada:Atlantic | collected 2013-07
AAAGTGCTTTACAACCCGAAGGCCTTCTTCACACACGCGGCATGGCTGGATCAGGCTTGCGCCCATTGTCCAATATTCCCCACTGCTGCCTCCCGTAGGAGTCTGGGCCGTGTCTCAGTCCCAGTGTGGCTGATCATCCTCTCAGACCAGCTAGAGATCGTCGCCTTGGTGAGCCTTTACCTCACCAACTAGCTAATCTCACGCAGGCTCATCTAATAGCACGAGGTCCGAAGATCCCCCGCTTTCCCCCTTAGGGCGTATGCGGTATTAGCAGTCGTTTCCAACTGTTGTCCCCCACTACTAGGTAGATTCCTACGCGTTACTCACCCGTCCGCCGCTTGTCACCCGAGAGCAAGCTCTCTGTGCTACCGCTCGACTTGCATGTGTTAAGCCTGCCGCCAGCGTTCAATCTGAGCCATGATCAAACTCTTCAGTTTAAAGTGTTTCGATTGGAGGAATATCCAATCTTAAATCTTGCTCAAGAATAAAACTGTCTTTGCTTCATAAATGAATTATCGACGAGTTCTTACTTGATGATCTTCTGTCTCCAGAACACCTCAGTAAGCACCCACACATAATTGTCTAAATACTTTGTTAAAGAACGACGCTTCGTTTCTATCGAAGCGGGCTGCGCATTTTAAAGAAGTTCTTTTCAATGTCAACCGTTTTTCTTTCTGACCGTCAGACGTTGTCTTCTTGTTCAGAGCGGGGCGCATTATATGTTGCTAGAACTCAATGTCAACCCTTTGTTTTTCTTAAGTTTTCAAGGGTTTCAACACCGCTTGTCCGTCTCAAGAGGTGCGCATTATAGAGACTTCAAATGCGCCGTCAACAACTGTTTTTAATTATTTTGAAATTTCAAACAGGTGATACTTTTTCTTACCCAAACGCACAATAAAGAATCGACCATACAAGGCTTTTTCCGGAGTAAAAATGTCTGCGCATTTCATATTGTCATCAGCACCTTGAGCTTCACCGTTAACGAGAACGGCATTACGGCCAAGAGCGTCTTTTACTTCTCGACCAGCTTTCACCATACCGCAATCAGTTAATAGCGTTGTCATCGGGATTGCATCCAGCCCTTCTAAGACCAGATCACCAGAAGGCAAGCCATCTAATTTAATTTGCTCAAGTTCAACTTCACTAAGCTGAGTAACATCGCCTGAGAATAAAGCTTCAGTTATACGCTTCGCGGAGTTCAATGCTTCATCACCATGAACCAAGCGAGTGACCTCATCAGCCAATATTGGCTGAGCAGTCTTACGTCCTTGGATTTCGGCATCGGCCGCTTCAATGGCTTCAATATCAGCAATCGGCAAAAAGGTGAAGTAACGCAAAAACTTATAAGCATCAGCATCAGCGGTATTAAGCCAAAACTGATAGAAGGCATAGGGCGATGTTTTCTTCGCATCAAGCCAGATAGTACCGCTTTCCGTTTTACCAAACTTCGTTCCGTCAGATTTAGTCACTAAAGGCAGTGTGATACCAAACGTTTGCTTGCTGTACATGCGGCGAGCTAGATCAACACCACCAACAATATTGCCCCACTGATCAGAGCCACCAATCTGAATAGTACAGTCGCGGCGCTCGGCTAGTTCGGCGAAATCGTATGACTGCAACAACATATAGGTGAATTCGGTAAAGGAGATGCCGGCACCTTCGCGATCAATACGCTGCTTCACCGATTCTTTTTGAATCATGTTATTAACAGAGAAGTGCTTGCCAACATCTCGCAAGAAGTCGAGCACACTCATTTGCCCAACCCAGTCTAGGTTATTAACGACATCCGCACCCGAGGCGCTATCGTTGAAATCAATAAACCGACTCACTTGTGCTTTTAACTTATCGACCCAATTAGCAACGATGTCCGGCGTGTTCAACTTACGCTCTTGAGCTTTAAAGCTTGGATCGCCGATCAAGCCCGTAGCACCACCGACTAGAGCGATCGGCTTATGGCCAGCTCGCTGAAAACGCTTCAGAGCTAATAAAGGTACTAGACTACCAATGTGTAAACTGTCAGCCGTAGGATCAAAGCCGCAATAGAGTGTGCGACAACCAGAATCAAGATGGTTTATTAGTTCCTCGTCCGCTGTCGCCTGATTTAGGAGACCACGGGCTTTGAGATCGGCAATTAATGTTGCGGTCATGGGGAGATTCTCATCGCTTTCGGTTGTCAGAGGGTGCTGAACATACCTGATCACAATTCAAAATCAAGTTCACCGAGTAAATTGCCGACGGATTGTTTACACTTGCCGGCTATATAGAAGAGAAGCTGAATAAGGACACCTGTTTCATCATGGCGTTGCCAGGCCCACTACAGTATTTTCCAGCCAGACATATTTTCGCTGCGGCGCTGGTTGTGTTTTTAGTAATCGTCGTCGCCGCATGGCCGACTCCCGAATCCAACATAACTCAGCAAAACTATGTTATAGAGTTGCCCGAGCCAAGTGAGGAGCCGATGCCGGATACTCCGCAACTGGACTGGGAGGAAGACAAAGTTAAATCCGGTGATAGTTTATCGGTGGTTTTTGGGCGGCATAATTTAAGTGCGGTTGATGTCATTGATATTGCAGCGGCAGTCCCGCGCGAAGTCATTACTTTACGTCCAGGGCAGCGCCTTCGTTGGGTCCGTACTGCCGATAACCATATTACTCACCTAGAAATAGATATTAGCCCTCTTGCCAAACACAGCATTACTCGCGATGCAGAAGGCAAATTGCAATATGAGCTGCTGCAACGCGATGCTGACTTTATTCCGCGCTTTGCTCACGCCGTTATCGACAACTCGCTCTTCCTTGATGGAGGACGCGCAGGCATACCTGATCAAGTTTTATATCAATTAGCGAACATCTTCGGCTGGGATATCGACTTTGCTTTAGATATCCGCAAAGGCGATACCATCAGTTTAGTCTATGAAGAGGTACAACTCGACGGCAACAAGATTAACGATGGCGATATTTTAATCGCTCGCTTCGTCAATCAAGGTCGTGAACTTACGGCTGTTAGGTATAAAGATGACGCCGGCAACACTAACTACTACACACCGGAAGGACTGAGCATGCGTAAAGCCTTTTTACGCAACCCAATTGATTTCGCTCGCATCAGCTCACGCTTTAACCTTAATCGCAAACACCCAGTGCTAAACACCATTCGCGCTCATAAAGGTACTGATTACGCAGCACCAACAGGTACTCCTATCAAAGCTGCAGGTGACGGTAAGGTTATTCACGCTGGACGTAAAGGTGGGTACGGCAACGTTGTGATCATTCAACATGGTCAGCGCTATAAGACCATTTACGCGCATTTGAGCAAATTTGGTCGCAATGTAAGAGTAGGTCGCTATGTGAAACAAGGCCAAATTATTGGCTATGTGGGTATGACAGGGTTAGCTACAGGTCCTCATCTCCACTATGAATTTTTAGTTGATGGTGTTCATCGGGATTCTTTACGTGTTCAGCTGCCAAAAGCCGACTCTATTGCCAGCAAAGATAAACCCGCCTTTTTAGAGCGATCAAAAACGCTCATGGGTTGGCTGGATAATTTTCAAAGTAGCGATAAGAGCGGGTCATTTTAATGGCTTTGTGTATTGGCTTGATGTCAGGAACAAGTGCCGACGGCATGGATGCCTGCTTGGTAGACATTAGCAATGATAGCATCAAGCTTGTTGATGCTATCTGTCTGAACTATCCCCACGACGTTACGTGTCGTTTGCGCGATATCGCATTGTCAGAGCATCTATTAATTAACGACATCGCAACGCTTGATCAACAACTAGCCAGCTATGCCGTCAGTGCCGTACAGGCATTGTTGAAAAAAGCCAATATTAAGGCTGAAGATGTCATGGTTATCGGTAGTCACGGTCACACATTGCGCCATCAAGCTCAGCCAAATGGATTTAGCTGGCAACTAGGAAACCCCTCTTATATTGCCGAGCATTGTCGAATTGATTGTGTTGCCGATTTTCGCCGTCGAGATATCGCCGCTGGCGGGCAAGGCGCTCCTCTCGTTCCAGCCTTTCATCAATTCGCATTAAAGCAGCTAGCGCCATGTGCCGTGGTTAATATCGGTGGTATTGCCAATATCACGGTTGTCGATGATGTTCTCATTGGTTTCGACACTGGCCCAGGGAATGCGCTTATGGATGAATGGTGCCTCCAGAACTGGAACACTGTCTGTGATCAAGGTGGAAATAAAGCCGCTAGCGGCCAAGTTATTGAAGACCTGTTAGATCGGTGGTTAGCACACCCTTACTTCTCAGCTCCCGCCCCTAAAAGCACCGGCCGAGAGCTGTTTAATTTAACGTCGCTCGGCGAGCTCAATCATTATTGCGCTGAAGACATTGCCGCCACACTAACCGAGTTCACTGCTCGCTCCATTGCTTTGGCAGTCACTCATTTTGCGCAAAACTGCCGCCACGTAATGATTTGCGGTGGTGGTGTTCACAATGCCAACTTGATGCATCGCCTCTCACTCGCACTGCCAACACACAAAATAGAAAGCACAAGCGAAGTAGGCATTGATCCTGACTGGATGGAAGCCATGGCATTTGCATGGCTAGGCTGGCGCACGATAAATGGTCTGCCGGGAAATATTCCGAGTGTTACCGGTGCCGCTGGTGAGCGAATTTTAGGTGGGATCTACAAGGCCTAGAACAGGCTTTTAGAACAATGCATAACCTTCTTTTTGCAGTCGTTCGACTTCAAACTCACCCGACACTACGCTGTCAATGAACGGCGGAAGGTCGGTCATTTCGATACCGCGGTCTCCAAGCCAACGAGAACAAACTTTGATATCGATGATATTGAAGGCTTCTAATCGTGCAGCCAAATCTACCAAGGGTTTGTTATCCCGATAGTTCTCTCGCTTAAATAACTCAATTTCTTCACCGGTTAAAACCAGTGGAATAGGCTCTTGTGTGCTGTACTCCAGTTGACCGCTAGCAATTTTTTCGGCGTGTTGTAATAAGTCGAACAGTTCTTCCGCATTGTGACGCTGGATATAAGCTTGATAGCGCGTCGCAACTGGCGCAACAGAAACCGCAGGTTCAATAGCCGGGGGCTGCGTTGCTTCTACGTCAACAGCTGGAGTAAGGTCATCTGCCATTGAATACGAAGCAAGCAGCAAACCTATGGCCATAAAAGGATAACGCATACTTACTCCGTTCACTTAATTTTACTCAAACCGAAAATGATGACCCGCAACCACAAGTTGAGGTAGCGCTTGGATTTTCGACGCTGAAACGCGAGCCCTCTAAGCCCTCTTTATAGTCTAGAACCGAGCCAACCAAGTACCCATAACTAAGGGAGTCAATGAGTACACGAACCCCCGATTTCTCAATCAAGGTATCGTCTTCAGCTCGATCATCATCGAAGGTAAATCCGTATTGAAAGCCAGAACAGCCGCCACCAGTAACGAATACTCGTAAACACAATTCCTCATCCGCCTCTTCTGCTAACAGATCACGAATTTTATCTTCGGCTGTTACAGTTAATTCGAATGGAATGGCTTGCTGTACGCTGTTCATGAGTCTCTCAACCGTAGGATGAAGAATGATTATCGGCTTTTCCGACTAAACTAGTCAACTTTAGCATCGTTGTCGGGCGCTGTCTTGTGAGCGGGCTCCGACTTAGCTGACGTAGATGCTTTGTCTTGAGAATGATGCAGTTGCCCATTTACTTGAGCCCCTAAGACCATTTCCATTGCTTGATAATACACATCACCTTTTACCCGAGCTTTTTTCGCCAGCTCGATATACTCCGAGGCATGAACATCACCGATCACTTCGCCATTGATAATAATATTTGGCGCTGTAATCTGGCCTTCAACCCGCCCCTTCTCACTCACTCGCACGGTAGCACCCGAGCCAGCTTCAGCAATTAAGTTACCTTTTACCAAGCCATCGATGTGTAATCCGCCGGTTAATATCACGTCACCATGAATCTCTGTCTTTGCTGAGATTAATGTGTCGTAGCGAACATCGCTCTTGTCTTTACTGCTGAACATGGGTTTCTCCTTGCATGAACCACTGCTGCGTTTCTTCAACGCGTTGAGGCTTATTACCACTGGATTGCAGAACTACTTGCATCTGCTCAGGCACAAAGCCATCGGGGAGCGTGAGTTCACCTTTTACTTCTTGGAAATAACGGAAACGAAACTTAATGCCGAGACCATCAATGGTGCTATCGACATCGCGCAACGGTAGTACTGTTGTTTTGCCATCTATTTGGCCAACAATATTGATTGCTGCCTGCCCTTCGATGTGAGCACTGTTGTCGACTACTTGCGTTAGCATAATGGCATAACGAAAACGCTGCGGTGATTCAGCGGCCTGAATATCAATTTTGCTAACGCGTAAACCACGATCAGCAGAACCCGGAGCCATAATACCTTTATAGAAACCAACCTCTTGTTCTAACCGAGCAACATCAGCATTGAGTTCGCGAACCGTTTGGCGAAAACTTTCAGCCGCTTTGCGATCAACTTCACCACCCTTCTCTAAGACGCTAACGCGCTGACTAAGATTAAGAATGGTTTCTTCAGCCTGACTGAGATTGTGTTCTAGAAATTGCTTTTGCACCGATAGTTGTTGAATCTGAGAGCGGCTATCGTAATAGCCGCCCAGATATCCACCAGCACTAACAATTGCAATAAGAATTATTAAATACAGAATGCTGCGCAATCTGTGTCCACGTCGTCGATGATCTATGACTAGATTATCCTGACGGCTGCCCTTTACTACGGACATACTTCTGCTCCTCGGGGTTCAGATCATCGGGAGGATCAGGGCATTAATGCGACCTGACGTAGGCCTGCATCTTCATCCAACCCGAACATAATATTCATGTTTTGTACGGCTTGACCGGAAGCGCCTTTCACTAAATTATCGATTACCGACAGAATAATCAGCTGGCCGGTATCTTTATGATAATGAATCGCTAAACGACAGGTATTGCTACCCTTCACGCTGCGCGTTGCTGGGTGGCTACCGGCGGGCATGACGTCGACAAACGGTTCATCGGCATAACGAGCTTCGAACAGCGCTTGTAGATCCACGTCCAAATTTGGAATCCGCGCATACAGTGTAGAATGAATTCCACGAATCATAGGTGTTAGATGTGGCACAAAGGTCAATTCAATGGCTTTACCACCCGCTGCACGCGACAACCCCTGCCGGATTTCAGGCAAGTGGCGGTGTCCAGCAACAGCGTATGCGTTCATCGATTCGCTGCTCTCACACAACAAGGTGCCAACACTCGCACCACGCCCAGCTCCACTCACCGCAGACTTACAATCGGCGATCAACATTTGGGGCTCTAACAGGCCTTTTTCCAGTAGTGGTATAAAGCCTAATTGCACCGATGTTGGATAACATCCCGGTACCGCAATTAAACGCGCCGTTTTAATTTGCTCACGATTCACTTCTGGCAGGCCATAAACCGCTTCTGGTAATAATTCACGCGCACCATGCGGCTGCTTGTACCATTTTTCCCATTCATCAGCGTCGGCAATACGGAAGTCAGCGGATAGGTCGATCACACGCGCACCGGCATTTAATACTTCTTCGGCTAAAGCATGAGCAACACCATGCGGAGTGGCAAAAAATACAACATCGCAATCGCCCAGTGTTTTCGCATCCGGCACGCTAAATTTAAGATCGGTATGACCGCGCAAGTTCGGAAACATTTCATCAACGCGCAAGCCATCTTCGCTACGAGAGGTAATCACCTCTAACGACACATCCGGATGGTTTACGAGAATTCTCAGCAACTCGACTCCGGTGTAACCGGTTCCGCCGACGATTCCGACTTTGATCACAAGATCACCTCACACGTTGATATTGGCTACAAATGCAGCAGTATTTTTGAAAGGTGCTTATAATAGCGGTTCTTATCCTCAGTTCACACCTCCACCAGCATAAGGACTCGCGTGAACCGACTACGGCAATATTGGCTGAACCTCATTTCCCTCTCCGATAACCAGATTGGTTTAGCAGGGCTAGCGCTGCTATCTGGGCTATTGAGCGGCGCCGTTATTACTTTGTTTCGCCTAGCGATCGAACTACCGTTAGTGTCATGGTTGCCTATGACATCACCGGAGGCTTACGAAACTTTACCCGTCAATTGGCGTATCGCTCTGCTACTTGGCGGTGGCGTACTACTGATCGCTCTTTTCTATTGTGTCAAACCGACCAAGCGCGGTGTTGGTGTCACACATGTTTTACAACGTATGGAACGCCATCAAGGCTATTTGCCCAGAAGCAATTTAATTCTGCAATGGGTGGCCGCCGTTATTGCCATTGTTAGCGGCCATAGTGTGGGCCGTGAAGGTCCAGCCATTCACATGGGCGCAGGTACGGCGAGTTTAATTGGTCAGAGAGCGGGATTAGCTCACCACAGGTTACGTATTTTAGCTGGATGCGGTGTCGCCAGTGCCATTTCAGCTTCGTTTAATACGCCGATGGCCGGCGTAATTTTCGCCATGGAAGTGGTGTTATTGGAATACAGTATTCGTGGATTTATTCCGATAATCTTGGCTTCAGTTACTGGAGCTATCGTTAGTCGCGCGGTGTTCGGTCACGAAACCGCCTTCAACGTGCCAGCACTGAATTTTCATTCACTGTGGGAAATTCCCTACATTTTATTACTGGGCCTAGCCGCCGGCTTAGTTTCTACCATCTTTATTTATGGCGTGAAGATTTTCCAAAAGCTTATTAACTTACCCTTATGGATGCGCTGGGGCAGTCTTACCCTTGCGACGGCTGCTATCAGCATCTATTTACCCGAAGTTTTAGGTATCGGTTATGACACTGTCAACGCGACCTTAGCTGGCGAGGTCGTAATCTCCACCGTACTGCTTTTATTAGCCGCAAAGTTACTGCTAGCCGCATGGGCTGCTGGTGTGGCATTTCCCGCAGGGATTATTGGTCCGACGTTATTTATCGGCGCAGCACTTGGCGGTTTAATGGGGCAATTATCAGCGTGGTGGTTCCCTGAATATCCAATTTCTGTGGGTTTCTATGCCATGCTCGGCATGGGTGCATTAATGGGAGCCGTGCTTCGTGCGCCATTAGCAGCCTTGGTTGCCTTGCTCGAGCTTACCGCCAACCCAAATATCATCATGCCTGGTATGCTGGCTATTGTGATCGCGAGTTTGGTTGTAAATGAAATCTTCCGTTTGCCATCGGTTTTTCATGTACAACTCGGGGGTAATCGTTTGTATCGAGCCCCCGATCCTGTGCAGCAAATGCTGCGTAACACTTGGGTGGTTGAAGCAATGCAGCAATCAGTGGTTAAGGTTGAACGCAAACTTGGACGCGAAGCTGCTGGGTTTGTACTGCAACGTGATCCTGACTGGTTATTACTGGCGGAAGAAGAATTATTGGTTCCGCCAGCCGCTTTGGTCGAAGCCTTAACTGCGGATCCTGAAGCGGAATCCATTGATCTCGTCACCATTCCTGCAAAACGCCAAGCGGTAGGTCGGATTTCTTTAAAGGCGAATTTACAGGATGCCTTAGACCTAATGCAGTCTAGTCAATTACAATGGCTCGCAGTTTATCGTGATGAACGTTTCGGGCACTGCACTGGTGTGGTATCACGCGAAGACATTGACAATTATTATCACTACCGCCCTAAGCCTGCAGACGATGCGGCAAAGGCACCTTTATAAGGCAGCAAATCACACATGCTCTGGGTTAAAGCCTTTCATATTATTGCGGTCATCACATGGTTTGCGGCGATTTTCTATTTGCCACGCTTGTTTGTTTATCATGCAGCGGCGGAAGATACTGTCTCGCGCGAGCGTTTCAAAATTATGGAGCGTAAGCTGTATCGCGGCATTATGACGCCGTCGATGATTGTTGTTTTAGCCTTGGGCGCTTGGCTCATCAGCTACAGCCCACGTTACTATTTTATCGAAAGTCATTGGATGCATGCCAAGCTCGCTTTGGTCGCCCTATTAATTGTGTATCATTTTTATTGTGGTCATCTGCTCACCATATTCCGTGATGATAAAAACCAACGCAGCCATGTGTTCTACCGTTGGTTCAACGAAATCCCCGTATTTATGCTGATTGCCATTGTTATTTTGGTCGTCGTTAAGCCGTTCTGAATTTACTGAAAAAGAGAGTGTTATGAGTTATTCCATCACCCAGTCAGAAGCCCTATTCGCCCAAGCACAGAAACATATTCCTGGCGGCGTTAACTCTCCAGTACGTGCCTTTAAAGGAGTAGGTGGCACACCTATCTTCTTCGATCACGCGAAAGGCGCTTATGTATTTGATGCTGACGGTAACCGCTACATTGATTATGTTGGCAGCTGGGGACCGATGATCTTGGGCCATAGCGCTGATGAAATTTTAGATGCAGTGCGTGCACGTATGGATAAAGGCCTGAGCTTTGGTGCACCGACCTCGATTGAAATTGATATGGCCGAAGAAGTCTGCAAGTTGCTGCCGTCTATGGACATGGTGCGTATGGTGAACTCAGGCACTGAAGCCACAATGAGCGCGATTCGCTTAGCGCGCGGCTTTACCGGTCGCGATAAGTTAGTGAAATTTGAAGGCTGCTACCATGGCCATGCAGACTCACTGCTAGTAAAAGCGGGCTCAGGCATGCTCACTCTTGGGGTTCCAACTTCGCCAGGGGTTCCTGCGGCAGTGGCTGCCAACACCATCACTCTGGATTACAACAATCTTGATAGCGTCAAAGAATGCTTCGCGCAAATGGCGGATGAAATTGCCTGTGTGATTATCGAACCTGTCGCCGGCAACATGAATTGTATTCCACCAAGTAAGTCTTTTTTACAGGGCTTACGCGAGTTGTGCACGGTGCACGGCATAGTGCTAATTTTTGACGAAGTAATGAGTGGCTTCCGCGTTGCTTTAGGTGGCGCCCAATCCTACTACGACATCATTCCCGACATGACTTGCCTCGGCAAAGTGATCGGTGGCGGTTTACCGGTTGGCGCTTTTGGCGGCAAGCGTGAAATCATGGAATACCTAGCACCACTTGGCCCGGTTTATCAGGCGGGTACGCTGTCCGGTAACCCATTAGCAATGGCAGCAGGTCTAGCCATGTTGCGCGCCATCCAAAAACCCGGCTTCTACGATCAGCTCACCGCGCGCGTACAACAAATGCTAAATGGTTTTAAAGCGGCTGCCGATAAGCACGGCATTCCGTTTACTCACACCAGTGCAGGCTCTATGTTCGGACTGTTCTTTACCGAACTGAACGAAATAAACACTTTTAGAGACGTGGCCGATCACTGCGATGGCACGCGCTTTAACGCCTTTTTCCATGGCATGTTAAAAGAAGGCGTGTATCTAGCACCGTCATCATTTGAAGCAGGATTTATGTCAATTGCGCATACCGAACAAGACATCGACGCTACGATTGCCGCTGCAGATCGCGTAATGGCACAGCTTGTCGCTCACTCTTGATGAGCGCTGTTGTACTTCTGATCGCTAGCCTCGCACTTGCTTGGCTGGCTCGACCTCGCACAGGATGGAGCGGCGAACAGGCCGCTTTGTTTTGCTCAGGGCTTGTTGGCTCAGGCGCAAGTACTTGGGAGCTACTCACACTCGCAGTACCCGCACTTAGCTCGACTGAGGCTAATTATTTATTGGCTTCACTGTGCCAATACGCAGCGTTTCCGTTGCTGCTACTGGTCGCTGCGATACAAGGCTTACAAAAGACAGGCTATACCGATGCCGAATTACTGCGCTGGGATCGGGTGATTTGGGGGCGAATTTTACTCGTGGTCTGCGTCATCTATGTATTAATGCAACGTTCGCATAATTTAGTACTACTGGATAATGCCGTTATTCTATTGGGGTGTTTCGCAGCCATTGTTTGGCTTATTGCTGCGTCAAAAGACAATGCCAAACGAATCAATGTCGTGTTTGCTATCACATTTCTCAGCCTAACCGCCTCCTACTTTACCCAGTTACTACCTATGCAATGGCTTATTCCTCTGAGCTTCGCCAGTACATGGGGGATGATCTATCCGCAAAGCCTATCAACACTGAAATAACGAATATTTTTCACTATCACGTTGAATGTAAATGTTCATGAATGTCCTGCAGAATTGGGATAGGGGGCTAGTCTTAAGCAGACACCCCCAAATTTTGTAGGCTCTTTATGAACGATCTTCGCCGCGACTTCTACATTGAGGCGGATGCCTTTTTTACCAAGCTAACCGCTTGTCTATTAATTGTTTCCATTCTGCTCGCCAGCTGGCATGACACATGGGTGGAGGCGTTTGTCGTTGGCTTACCCGCCTTCATTATTCCGTTAATGATTAGCAAGGCCATGCCTGGGCAACGCATCAGCCGCATTAGTTACGCCATTTCACTGATGATATTTTCGGCGTTGCAGATACATCAAGGGCACGGACTCATAGAAATGCATTTCAGCATTTTTGCTTTGCTCGCAGCACTGTTGTACTACCGCGATCCTGTCACTGTATTAGTCGCTGCTCTGACCATTGCCGTGCATCATTTGTTATTTAACTATTTACAAGAACATGGATCTCCTGTGTATGTTTTCGAATATCACACAGGTATTAATATCGTCTTGCTACACGCCGCGTTCGTCGTCGTTGAGAGTGGTATTCTCATGTACCTTGCGCACAAAAGCTGGCAAGAATTCATACAAAATATGGAGCTTGCCGGCTTGGGAGCACATATATCGCGTGATGACGTGGTTGATTTGTCTTACCAAATCGATAACCCGCAAAGTCAATTTGGTAAGGTTTTTAATCTCTTCTTCGAAAATCTTCATGTCTTAGTGCAAGAAGCTAATCGCCTATCACTGCAAATTAGTGATGTCGGTAAAGATTTTAATGTCTCGACAAAAGCAATGGAGGAAGGCGCGCGCCGCCAAAGCCATGAAACCGACATGATTGCTACGGCAACCTCTGAAATGACGGCATCAATGCGCGATATTAATACCCATTCAGGCGTCGCAGCAGAAGCCGCAGAAGAAGCCAACTCAGTGGCGGAAAAAAGCAGCATCGACATTCGCAAAGCTCGCGGCACGGTTGAACAATTGGCCAGTAATATTCAGAGAGCAAACGAAGTTATTCAAAATCTTGATAGTGAAAGTAACAATATTGGTTCAGTACTATCGGTTATTCAGGGCATTGCTGAACAGACCAACTTATTGGCGTTGAACGCAGCGATTGAGGCCGCGCGCGCTGGTGAACAAGGTCGAGGCTTCGCTGTGGTGGCCGATGAAGTAAGAACACTGGCATCACGCACGCATGAGAGCACTGAAGAAATTCAACGCATGATCGAGCGTCTACAAAAAGGTTCAAAAGAAGCGGTTACGGCTATGGAAACGAGTCAAACCGGTGTTGAAAGCAGTGTTAATCAAATAACTCAAATTGATGAACACATAACAGCGATGAAATTATCCGTAGGCAATATGCATGGCATGAACGAACAAATCGCTCAAGCGATTAACGAGCAACATACCGCGGTTAGCGAAGTAAACTCCAATCTTGTGGTGATTCGCGAAGTCAGTGATGAGGCATTGACCCAAGCGACAGGATGTATGACTAAATCCGGTAAACTCGTCGCTATGTCGAATGATTTACGCGGCTTGCTGTCACGCTTTCGTTTAGATTGATTGCAGAATTGGTAGCATACAATTGCAAGTAAAAATGGGCGCTGATGCGCCCATTTTTATTCTACTAACAGCGCATCAATACGCCGCAAGAAATTTGAATCGCCAGCGGCAAACACCTTGGCACGCTGCAATAACTGTTGTGCTCGGCGGGCATCGCCAACTTGTAAACACACCCACGCTTGACGATAAAGTACAGCAGGATTACGCGGCTGAATTTGCCGCGCTTGATCTAAATAGGTGAGTGCCGCAGACCATTGACCGAGCTGACGCGCTTGTTCTGCTTTTTGAAACAGCGATTCCACCGCCGGATGATTCTCGCCTTCTGCTAATGAACCCAAGCGGCCATTATCCCAAGTCGGCAATGAAGATACCGTCATAGGCATCTGCTCGGGCTTAACCACGGCACTGCTGCAACCAGCCAACACCGCCATCATTGCCATCAAAATAACCAATCGAGCCATGAGCGTTTTCCTTTTGATTCCTGCGCAGCAGCTTCACAGGGCTTGGCCGTGCTGTCCAGTCGATCTGGCAAAAATGGATAAATTGAGCCGCGACAATTATCACCTAATAATATCCCGCGCTCATCCACCGCAGCATTCACGAGCCCTGATGCTGGCAATAAAGGTTCAACGCCGACACGCTTAAACGTATCGCGCCAAATAGGCAATGCGGCACTACTGCCAGTAAAAGGCATTGGCTGATTATCATCACGGCCAACCCAGATCACCCCTAAATGACGATTATCAAAACCCGCAAGCCAAGCATCTCGCTGATCATCACTCGTGCCCGTTTTAGCAGCTAAACGAACACCAAAACTTTGCCCTAATGCTTTGGCTGTGCCTCGTTCAGCAACCTGCTCTAAGCCATATCGTAACCACTGAATCATATTCGGATCATAAGCTTGCTCGCCCTGAATCGCATATGACGATAAGGTCTCGCCGCTGGCGGTGGTCACCGCTTCGATAGTGCGTAGCGGCATCACAAAACCTTGGGAGGCAATGGTTTGATACATATGCGCTACATCTAGCGGCGACATTGAAATCGCTCCTAACAACAACGATGGATAAGGCGGCAGCGGTTGCTCTACACCGAGTTTTGCAAATTCGGCTACCACGTTCTGTAAGCCGACCTGCATGCCCAAACGCGCTGTCGCTTGGTTGTATGAGCGCGCCAGTGCATCAATCATAGGCACTTCACCGTGACTTTGATGATCGTAATTTTTCGGCTGCCATAACTGCTCACTAGGACCAGCCACCGTCACAGGACCATCATCCAGCAAAGATCCCCAGTGATAACGACCCGATTCTAATGCCGCCAAGTACACCGCTGGCTTTGCTAACGAGCCAATGCTTCGTTGCGCAGCGATAGCACGATTGAAACCAAAAAATTCAGCCTTGCGTGACCCCAGCAAAGCTCGAATTTCACCACCATCAACACTGGTAATCACGGCAGCAGTCTCTAGCTGATCGCGCAGCTCTGGCTGGCGGCGTTCCAGTAGCGATAACTGATTAGCGGCAGCATCTTCTACTGCATGTTGAACCCAAGGATCTAAGGTGGTGAAAATATGCAAACCTTCACTTTGCAAATCAGCCAGACGGTAATTGCGCTGTAACTGATCTTTCGCTAGCTCCAAAAATGCCGGATATTCCCGCTGACCCGCACGGCGTGGGGAGGCGGTCTCTAAAGACTGACCTTGAGCCCGAATTCGTTCAGCGGTCGATATGATGCCGTTTTCTTCCATTAGCCCAAGCACGAGATCCCTGCGCTCTTTCGCTCGTTCTGGATTACGACGCGGATTATAAAAAGAAGCCCCCTTTACTAGACCTACCAACATGGCAATTTCGCTGGTTTGCAATTCATTTAATGGCTTACCAAAATAGAACCGCGACGCTAAACCAAAGCCATGAATAGCACGACGACCGGCTTGGCCAAGATAAACTTCGTTAAGGTACGCCTGTAAAATTTCTTCTTTGCTGTAATGACGCTCCAATAGCAGAGCCATCAGGGCTTCCTGAATTTTACGTTGCAAACTACGCTCGTTGGTTAAGAAAAAATTCTTAACCAACTGTTGCGTCAGGGTGGAGCCGCCCTGCACCATGCCGCCAGCCCGCATATTCGCCATCATCGCCCGTGCAATGCCGCGCGCAGATACGCCCCAATGATCAAAGTAGGCTTTATCTTCCGTAACAATCAAAGCGGCAACTAATTGCGCCGGAGCTTCACTTAACTTTATTAGCTCTCGATCTTCGTTGTGCGCAGGAAAGATGCCACCAATATACTGTGGCTCTAAACGAACCAAGGCAACGTCACCCTGCCCGTCTGTTAATTCTGTGATATGGCCATCATGAATACGAACAGAGAGACGACGTGTTGCTTCAGCGCCATCCCAAAATGGAAATGCTCTGCGGTAAATAAACCAACGTTCGCCACGCTCGTCATAACTACCGACCCGACTCGCACCGCTTGAACGGGTATAATCAGCCCACTGTAATTCCGCCCGCAATTGTTCCGCAGAAAGTGATTTACCCGGATAGAGCGTCAGCGGACGAGCATAAACCTTGGCCGGCAACGCCCATTTTTTACCATCAAACTCCGCTCGTACTTTGGCATCCAAATACACCAGCCAAATTCCAAATAGCAAAACCGCCGCGAGGCTGCCCAAGACAAACAAGCGTCGCCAATGAGTGCTTTTCTTTGTTGGAGGAGCTGGTGGTGGCGTCCCCTGTGACTTTTTAGCCGTTGGCGCTGCAGCTTTTGTCGTCTTAGGCGCACTTTTACGCGTCACCGTGGAGGATTTTTTACCGTTAGAAGCTGACGCAGCTGCAGGCTTTTGTGCCGTTGGCGAGCGACGTTTAGGTGCTTTTTTATTACTATCGGCACCACTATTGTTGGTTGGGGAGCTCATAAATTCAGGCGTTCAGCATTCATAAAAAGAGGGCGGAATCATAGCAAGTCCGGCAGGTAGGTTCTAATAACCATTGCGCTCTGCCACCAGCATTGTTTATCGTGACGATTAAATCAATTGTCTGTATTTTTTATACGATATTGCGATCATCGCCACTAAAATGAGTAAAGCCGAGGTTACTCACCTCGATTGCCTTTGGCCTAAGCACAAATTGCAGCTTGGATAGCTCGTAATCAACTAACAGAACTCGGATGTCCGAACGAAATCGGTCTCGAACCTTCTTTAACTGGAGTATACGCATGCTTAAGAACCTGTTTATCCGTGGACTGCTATCGGCAGCTGTTGTGACCGCGACTTCTGCGGTAAGTGCCGAAGAATCTCTCCATATTTATAACTGGTCTGACTATATTGCTGAAGACACAATCGCTAACTTCCAAGCAGCGACTGGAATTCAGGTGACGTACGATGTTTATGACTCCAACGAAGTATTAGAAGCCAAGCTGTTAGCTGGACGCAGCGGCTACGATTTAGTATTTCCAACCGCACGTCCTTTTGCTGATCGTGCGATTCAAGCCAAGTTGTATCAGCCCATCGATAAAGCGGCCCTCACCAACTATGGCAACCTCGACTCTGTTATTGTGAAATCATTAAGCGACATTGATGCCGGCAATCAATACTTAGTGCCATACATGTGGGGTACAACCGGTATCGCTTACAACGAGCCAAAGGTGAAAGCGATTCTTGGCGATGACATGCCATTAGATACTTGGGCACTGGTATTTGATCCTGCCATCGTTAGCAAATTATCAAGCTGCGGCGTTGCTCTTATGGATGATGCCACCGAAGTATTTGCGGCAGCGAATGCCTATATGGGTACGCCAACCGACGACTACAGCAAAAAAGCTATCGATGCCGCAGCTACGACTGTTGCGGCCGTGCGTCCTAATATTCGTTATTTCCACAGCTCACAAACCATTAACGATCTCGCGAATGGTGATATCTGTGTAGCACATGGTTACTCTGGCGATATGCTGCAAGCGCGTGATCGTGCAGCCGAAGCAGACAACGGCGTTGTCGTGCAATACGTAGTACCAAAAGAAGGGGCTGTGGTATGGACGGATGTTATGGCCATTCCTGCAGATGCACCAAATCCAGCAGCCGCCAACAAATTCATCAACTACTTGTTAACGCCTGAAGTGATTGCACCAATCACTAATTACGTTGCCTATGCGAATGCCAATAAAGCCGCTACGCCGTTAGTTGATGAAGAAGTACGTAACAACCCTGGTGTTTATCCATCAGCAGCAACTCAAGAAAAACTTCTTGTGCTGAAAACACCAAGTGACAAAGAAGCACGCAACATGACCCGCACTTGGACTCGTGTAAAAACCGGTAAATAAAATTACCGAACGTGCTAACCGCAGTAATTTGAATGAATTATTGCGGTGAACATTTCATTCTGTTTATCCGAAGCCTCTCATTCCGAATGGATTGTGGAGGCTTTATTGCTATATGCGATGGATACAGTACGTTGTATTTTCAGACGTCTGCCACTGACGCGTTATTTAGAGCTTAACTCTCATGAATCAAACACGACCGACTTCATCTCAACCTTGGGCCGCCCCAGAAGAGGAGCCGATTGTACGCATAGAAAAATTAACGAAAAAATTCGACGATACCTATGCAGTCGATGAGATCAGCCTCGATATTCACCGTGGTGAATTTTTCTCCCTACTGGGCGCGTCGGGTTGTGGTAAAACTACCCTGCTGCGCATGCTAGCTGGATTTGAAACGCCTACCAGTGGCCGAATTATTATTGACGGCCAAGATATGACCAATGTGCCGCCCTATAAACGCCCAGTGAATATGATGTTCCAAAGTTATGCGTTATTTCCGCATATGAATATCGCGCAAAATATTGCTTATGGATTAAAACAAGAAGCGATTTCATCCACAGAGCGCCGTGAGCGCGTCGCCGAAATGATGGCCTTAGTGCAAATTGAAAAGCTCGCAACGCGCAAACCGCACCAGCTTTCCGGTGGTCAGCGTCAACGTGTTGCCCTTGCGCGCGCATTAGCCAAGCAGCCGAAGATTTTATTACTCGACGAGCCATTAGGTGCACTCGATAAAAAACTACGTGAGCGCACTCAGTTTGAATTAGTAAACTTGCAAGAACGCCTCGGTATTACCTTTATTATCGTAACCCACGATCAAGAAGAAGCCATGACGATGTCTTCGCGTATTGCGCTTTTGCATGATGGTCGCGTTGAGCAAGTTGATAATCCACGTCGTATGTACGAATTCCCAGCTACTCGTTATGCCGCCAACTTCATTGGTTCGGTGAATTTATTTAACGGCCATGTGGTTGAACACGAAAACGACATGGTGGTAATTCACAGTGAAGAAGCCGGTGGCGATTTACGTGTTCATCATAGTCAGCCTCTGTCGATTGGCATGGCCGTTACCGTTGCTGTGCGCCCTGAAAAAGTGGCGGTAACTAGCGAATACGAAAATGCGCCTAATAATATCCACGGCATTATTCAAGAAATTGCCTACCTAGGTGACGTATCGATTTACCACGTTGATTTACCCAGTGGTAAACGCATTCAATTTACTCAGCCTAATGTAATGGCATTGGCGGAACAGCCTTTGACTTGGGGACAAGAAGTCTCACTAAAATGGCATACCCATAGCTGTGGGGTATTAACGCAATGATGATGTCGCTGCAACGCTGGCTTGGAGCCAATGGCCAGCGCTTAATTGTCGGTATTCCTTGGTTTTGGCTGGCGCTATTTTTTGTGCTGCCCTTTTTGTTTATTTTGAAAATCAGTTTATCCGAACCACAACTAGCGCAGCCACCTTATCAAGATTGGATTCGCGAATTTGAAGATGGCTTACTGACGATCACTCTGAATTTCGGCAACTACCTACTATTACTAGAAGACGATCTCTATTTTTCAGCGTTAATGGGGTCACTATCCATTGCCGCCGTATCAACCGTTATATGTTTATTAATCGGTTACCCGATGGCCTATGCCATTGCGCTTTCTCCCAAACATTGGCGCATGCCACTGCTAATGCTAATTATTCTTCCCTTTTGGACGTCTTTTTTAATTCGGGTTTATGCGTGGATCGGTATCCTCAAAGATAATGGCTTATTAAATCAATTATTAATGGGGATCGGCCTAATAGATGAGCCGTTACAAATGCTGCACACCCCCATCGCAGTTTATGTTGGCGTGGTGTATAGCTATCTGCCCTTTTTAGTTTTACCTCTTTACGCCACATTAGTACGCTTAGATAACACCTTACTAGAGGCCGCTGCCGATCTCGGCGCTCGCCCTTGGCGCCAGTTCTTAACGATTACCTTGCCGCAATCTATACCTGGGGTGATGGCAGGTTCTATGCTGGTATTTATCCCGGTGATGGGCGAGTTCGTGATTCCAGACTTACTCGGCGGCCCAGATACTTTAATGATCGGTAAACTGATGTGGACCGAATTCTTTAGCAATAAAGACTGGCCTGTCGCCTCTTCGTTGGCTGCCATTTTACTGTTAGTGCTGATTATTCCATTTGTTGTGATGCGTCATTACGAACAAAGAGCGAACGAGGAGCAAGGCTGATGCGCGCACTATTCTCTCGTTACCCCCTGCTAATTATATTATTACTGTGCGGCTATGCTTTTTTGTATCTGCCAATTTTCAGCCTCATTATTTATTCGTTTAACGAAAGTCGACTAGTCACCGTATGGGGTGGATTCAGCACTAAGTGGTATGGGGAGTTGGTTAACAACGCACCCCTGCTGAATGCTGCATGGTTGAGTATTAAAATAGCCGCGCTTAATGCCACCTTAGCCATTGTGCTGGGGACATTTGCCGCACTTGCGATTGTGCGTATGCGCGGTACTCGAGGCCATAAGAGTTTAGGCATTATGGTGACAGCGCCTTTAGTGATGCCTGAAATTATTATCGGCTTATCCTTACTGCTACTGTTTGTCGCCTTGGAAGATTTAACCGGATGGCCAGAAGGGCGCGGGCAAGTCACCATTTTAATTGCCCATGTCACTTTCTCGATGGCGTATGTCACTGTCATAGTACAGAGTCGACTGGCACATATGGATAGATCCATAGAAGAAGCCGCAATGGATTTAGGCGCACGCCCATTAAAAGTATTTTTTACGATTACTCTGCCGATGATTGCCCCAGCTCTTGCTGCAGGCTGGCTGTTAGCGTTCACCCTGTCGATGGATGACTTAGTGATCGCCAGCTTTGTTTCTGGCCCTGGCGCAACCACTCTGCCAATGGTGGTGTATTCCAGTGTGCGTTTAGGTGTTAGCCCGCAGATTAATGCCTTAGCGACCATTATGATCGCTGTGGTAAGCCTTGCAGTATTGATTGCTGCCGTCATTATGTATCGACAAGAAGCCGCGGATCAAAAGCGGAAGTAAGCCCGCTATAGCGTAATGGTGGCTATCACATGTTAGCCACCACCTAAATTATTCAAACTTGGTATTCCACATTCCAAGATAGCGCCCCAGCAGCTAAAGTAATGGTCTAATCGTTTCAGGTAAGAAGACCATGCTTCCCGGCCCAATTTCCGCTCATTGGCAACACATTCAAGCAACCATAGCCGATGCGTACTCACATCACGGTTTTGATTGGCTCAATCTTTGGCAAAGCCTTGAACACGAACAACAGCAACGCCTGCAAAAAGTCTTGTGTTTAAGCGACTATGTTGTCGATGCATTGCCCCATCAAGGTGAATACTTCGCGAACGCATTGCGTACCGACACCCTGTCGCAACCATTGAAGCGAGGCGATATTCGCCAGTGGCTAAATGAATTCTCCCAAGATGCGAAAACCGATGACGACTGGCATGCGGCGCTCCGCCATCTGCGTCGTCGTGCTATGGTGCATATTATTTGGCGCGACTTACTGCGCTTAGGAAATACCTTAGATACCACGCGAGTCCTATCGGAATTAGCGGATGAATGCGTCTGTCGCAGCCTCGATTTCTTAGCGACTGATTTAATTGAGCGTCACGGCAAACCCCTGAGTAAAGAAAGTGGTGAAGAACAGCAAATGCTGGTGTTGGGTATGGGTAAACTTGGCGCTTACGAATTAAATTTAAGTTCGGATATCGACCTTATTTTTACTTACCCCGACAGCGGCGATACCTCTGGTCCTAAGGTAATTAGTAACCAAGAATACTTCGTTAAGCTTGGACAAAAATTAATACAGGCACTAGATAAACACACGGTTGATGGCTTTGTCTTTCGCACCGACATGCGCCTGCGCCCCTATGGTCAAAGCGGTCCGTTGGTAATGAATTTCACTTCACTGGAAAATTACTACGAAAGCCAAGGTCGAGATTGGGAGCGCTACGCGATGGTGAAGGCGCGCGTTATGAATGGTGAAACTAGCCCTGCCGCCAAAGAATTACTTAGCATTCTGCGCCCGTTTACCTATCGGGTGTATGTTGATTTCAGCGCGTTTGCGTCTTTGCGTTCGATGAAAGATATGATTAATGCAGAAGTGCGTCGTCGCGGTCTACAAGACAACGTTAAGCTGGGGTCGGGGGGTATTCGCGAAGTCGAATTTATTGTACAAGCCTTCCAATTAATTCGTGGCGGCCAAGACCGGTTGCTACAAACACGCGAATTATGCCGCGTGCTCGATATCCTTGCCGCCGAAGGTTATCTCCCTATGGAAGCCTGTGAACAATTACGCAGTGCCTATTTATTTTTGCGTGACAGCGAGCACGCCATTCAGGCATTAGCCGACGAACAAACCCAACAGCTGCCACAAAATGAACTTGATCAGGCGCGTATTGCTTGGGCGATGAACTGCAGCGATTGGACAACCTACTTGCAGCAGCTATCGACGCATCGACAAAATGTTAGCCACCACTTTGCACAAATTGTCGCTAATGACGAGGATAGTGAGCAAGACTCGTCGGCGCTCAATCATGCCTGGCTAGATTTGTGGCACGGTGAATTAACAGGCGCTGCTGCGGATGAATTTTTAGCTGAGCATCCCTGTGCTAACGCCAAGGAAGTACAAGATAAGCTTTCGACCTTTCGTGAATCCCGCGCCGTACTCAATATGCAGCAAGTTGGGCGCGAGCGTTTAGAAGAATTAATGCCTCTACTGCTGCAGAAATTATGGCTGCAAACAGCACCACTAACAACACTAGAGCGGTTAATTCCCTTATTGGAAGCGGTGCTACGCCGAACAGCTTATTTAGTGTTATTAAAAGAAAATCCACAGGCACTGAAGCAACTTGTGCGCTTATGTAATGCCTCCAGCTGGGTAGCTGAATACATCACTCAAACCCCGCTGTTGTTAGATGAATTACTCGACGTTACTAGCTTATATCGCTTGCCATCAGCTACTGAACTGCGCGAAGAACTGCACCTGCGCCTATTGCGCATCGATCCTGATGATTTAGAACAGCAAATGGAGCAGCTCAGGCAATTTGTGCGTGCCCACAAATTACGTGCCGCCGCCTGTGAGGTAATGGAAGCACTAACCCTAATGCAGGTGAGTGATTATCTGACGTGGCTGGCCGAGGTCACACTGACCACGGTTATGAATCTAGCTTGGCAGCAAATGGTCGATAAATATGGCTACCCGACCGATGCCAATAATGACGCTGTTGCTGAGCCTGAGTTTCTCATTCTTGGCTACGGCAAGGTGGGTGGCCTCGAGATCAGCTATAGCTCCGATCTGGATTTAGTGTTTATTCACAATGGGATTGCTGGCAAAGCGACTAACGGCGAGCGCAGCTTAGATAACGGCGTATTTTATACCCGTATGGGCCAACGCATGGTGCACATTCTCACGACGCAAACCCGCTCCGGTGACTTATATGAAGTTGATCTAAGGCTACGCCCGTCGGGTAACTCCGGCATGATAGTTACCTCGTTAAAAGCCTTCAGCGAATATCAGGAAAAGCACGCATGGACATGGGAGCACCAAGCCTTAGTACGAGCGCGAATACTCTGCGGACAAGCCGCACTGGCCGCGGCAACAAAAAAAGTGCGCGAAGACATTTTATCAAGACCGCGTAATATCCCTGCCCTGCGCGAAGAAGTGCGAGCCATGCGACAAAAAATGAGGGATAATCTTGGCTCCAAAGATACGAGCGGCCAGCAATTTCACCTCAAACAAGACGCGGGGGGTATTGTTGACATCGAGTTTCTGGTTCAATACGGAGTACTGGCGTGGTCACACCAACACCCAGCGCTGTTGGCTGTTACAGACAACATGCGTTTGTTGGATGCCTTCGCGCAAGTTGGCCTGATGAATCCACAAGATCGTCAGACCCTGCAGGAAACCTACCTGTCCTACCGAGCCGAAACTCACCGGCGTGCATTACAGAAGCAATCCCTGTTACTGGACTATGACACCCAATCCAGACTGGGCTTTGATGTACGACGCAGCGATGTAATCCGACTGTGGAAACTCTGGTTAGAGGCTGATATCTAAAATCTGAGTCAGCTGGCCAACAACATTTTACGAATTTTGAGTGAGGTCCTTATGCTACCTTCCATGTCCGACCGCGATGGTCTGATCTGGCTAGACGGAGAGATGGTTGACTGGCGCGAAGCGAAAGTCCACGTATTAACTCATACCTTGCATTACGGCATGGGCGTTTTTGAAGGTGTGCGGGCATACGAGACGGCACAGGGTGCAGCAATTTTCCGTTTGCAGGAACACACCCAGCGCTTGTTTAACTCGGCCCATATCCTGAATATGAAGTTGCCGTATAGCAAAGAAGAAATTAACGAAGCGCATCGCGCTGCTGTGCGTGAAAACAACCTGAACAGTGCTTATATTCGCCCCATGGCGTTTTATGGTTCTGAAGGTATGGGCTTACGTGCTGAAAACCTAAAAGTGCATGTAATGGTTGCGGCTTGGGAATGGCCGGCGTACATGGGCGAAGAAGCGAAAACTAAAGGTATTAAAATTCGTACTTCTAGTTACACGCGTCACCATGTCAACATCACTATGTGTAAAGCAAAAGCGAACGGCAACTACATGAATTCCATGTTAGCCCTACGTGAAGCATTAGACAGCGGCTGCGAAGAAGCACTATTACTGGATAACGAAGGCTACGTCGCTGAAGGGTCTGGTGAAAACTTCTTTATGATGAGCAATGGCGTTATGTACACGCCAGAATTGACATCATGTTTAGACGGCATTACCCGTCGTACCATTATGGAAATGGCACGCTCAATGGGTATTGAAGTACGTGAAAAACGCATCACCCGCGATGAAGTGTATATCGCCGATGAAGCCTTCTTTACCGGTACTGCCGCAGAAGTATTGCCGATTCAATCATTGGATGGTCGCGTAATCGGCGCTGGTAGCCGTGGCCCAGTGACTGAGAAGTTGCAGACTATGTACTTCGATACAGTTACCGGTAAAGCACCGTTTAAAGCAGAATGGTTGACCTTAGTGAAGTAATTTATTACTTAACTAACAGGCAATAAAAAGCCGCAATTAACAGAGTTAATTGCGGCTTTTTATTTACAGGACGATTAGCCCCGTCATATCAATAGATAAACGACATTCGAGACTATCACCGGCATAAGCGTAAGCTTTCTCGCTAAATTCGGAGCCCGAAATCAATCCGGTTTCAGCATCAAGCGTTAACTCTAATTTATAATTATTGACGGTATTGAGACCGAGAATTGTGTCATTGCTGTTTTCTTCGATAATAAAGGTGGTGCCACTTACTGAGCTAAAATTCATGCGCTCATTTTCATTAATTATGTAACCGTTTTTCCAGTTAATAACTAAGCTCTCTGTACTTTTAAGGGTGTAACCCAAACCTACGCAGTCGGTGTCATTGCTGGTCGTGAATTTTACAAAATATTCATTTTCTGTAAGTCCTAACGTTTCACGATTAGCCGCTGCAAACCTAACTTGAAAGTTATCAGAGCCACCCTCAGACTTAACTCGAACTCGATAGGTAAAACCACTGGTTGCAGTAAAGACTAAGCGTTCATCCGATGTGTCGCCTTTACTCGAGGCTAAGGTATTCAGACCGGTAAAATCTGATACCAATAAATCAAGATTCTCTGCAGCGCTAGAGAGCACAACCGCCACATCCCCAGTGATTGCCGCCGTGTAATAAACGTCGATCCAGCTGTCTTCGACGACATAACTGGTCAATAAGGTATTCAAAGCAACGGCTTGGAGATTCTCGACGGGGGTGGTGATCAGATCTGGCTCACTCGCGCGCCCTTTTAAATCTTCTGAAATTGTTACATTGATCGCAGGAGACGAGCTACCACCAGAATCACCACCACATGCAACAAACATAGGGGTTAGCGCTACTAGAGAGAGGGCTCGAAAGCTCATAATGCGTATCCTTCGTTTTTTTTATTGTTGATCGCAGGTCTTATCATATGTGAATGCGTGTCTAAGTAAAACGACTAATACCTAGCGTATACAGTAAAATGACATAACGAAAAATGCAGATGGTCCTTAAACTGCGTGTCCAATCACTTAACGAAAGACAATGCTATGTGTGAACTTCTCGGTATGAGCGCCAACACCCCGACCGATCTGTGCTTTAGCTTCACCGGCAAGCCAGCGCGGCGGTTCGAGCGGCCAGCACAAAGATGGCTGGGCTAGTGCTGCACCATCCGATCAAAAGTAAAACCGCAATTTGCCCTATTCGTCGGGCCAATATCGGTGATATTTGCTTAGCAAATACGCATCCATTCAGCCGTGAGTTATGAGGACGGCATTGGGTGTTTGCCGACAACGGACGATTACCAAGCTTCGTGCGCCATGGGGGTATGTATGAACCTGTGGGCGATACCGATAGCGAAGATATTTTTTGCGATTTAATGAACCGTGTACGTCAATCGTTACCGTGCGATGCCATGCCGCAACAGCTTGCGACTTGTCTCGTCGGAATACGCTCAGCAAGGAGTGTTTAATTGTTTATTGAGTAACGGTGATTTACACAATGATCGCGATTGAAACCGTAAATAGACAATTAAGAAGCTAATAAAAATCAGACGTCCTTCCAAAAAAAACGATTGCGCAATAGAGTTCACAACGAAAACCCTTCAGAAAAGAATAATTAGATCTTCATACGCTTCGAGCACAATCGGGTAAGAACCCTAGAAAATGGTACTTTCGACTGCTCAATCATTCGCTCAAGATCAGTACCGAATATAATTTCAACGCCATAATCTTTAGCAATTCTTTTGGTTTCCGCCGCAAGACGTGGAGCATTAGTAAGGAATACAAGCTTACGCACAGGTTTGTTTAAGGCGTTCTCATAAACTAACCGCGCAGCATAGACCTCCTTAACAGCATCGTAACCTGAGTAGCTACCTCCTCTTGTGTGCTTACACTGAACTAACGCAATGCCATCTTCCAACTTTAGTATGACATCAGCTCCATGATCTCGACCAGAAGCTGTCAATTCGCAGCCCTTAACTTTCCATTGGTCCGACAATACTTCAGCGGTCAAGGCTTCAAACTGCTGCCAATCAAGTTGCTTCACATCATCGTAAGTAATGACTTTGCTCTCACTTAATAACGATTGGCTAAATCCTTCCGGTGCAGGCATAACTTGCTCGGGCGTTACTACAGCATCTCTAAGTAGAGCCTTTTTACTCAACAATTGGTGTAGGTTCACATCGAAGGACATCAGCTCAGGGTGACTAAGAATAGGAATATAGACATTCACATCTTTAGTCTGGCCAATGCGATAAACACGATCCGTTGCCTGAGCTTCTTTAGCTGGATTCCAGTGGCGCTCAAGATGGATAACATTGTTGGCCCCTACGACGGTCAATCCAACACCAGCAGCCACTGGCGACATGATAATAACATTGAAACCAGATTTACCCTCAAATGCCTCAATTAATGACATCCGAGTAATACCGCCGTCTGTTTTGGCCACACCTTTTACATCGCCATTAATGATAGACAAGTGTGTCAGTCCAAGGTGACGAGCCAGAGCTATAGAAAGAAACGCCTGCAATCGCTTATTAACGCAAAAAATAATGGCCTTCTCTTTTCTTATCTGAATCTCATTCAGAAGAGCAAGCAGACTCCTAAACTTTCCGGACTCAGCCATGAAATCATTTAATGCACATCCAGAGGGAGCCTCAAGCCGCCCTCCGAACAATAGACGATGATGGAGTGAAACGTCACGTAGCTGCTGTAAACCGGCCAAAGCGGCGTTCTGCTCCGATTCAGCTGTTGCTTTCAATACAGAGTCGTAACTGTCCAGCTGTTCGCCGGTCATGACAGAAGACAACATGCTCAGATATTCCCACTCCGTGTCTTGAACACCGACATAAAGACGTTTCTGAGGTAAACTCTCAAGATTATCTTCCTTCAAGCGACGCAACATAAAAGCGCCAACGGTATTGCGCAATGTTCTACCGACTCTCGCTCGAATCTCTTCAACCTCGTCACCTGCCGCGCGTAAGATTGGCGTAACATATCTTTCCCGAAACTCCTGATAACTCCCAAGAAACCCAGGACAGGCGGTATCCATGATGCACCAGAAATCAGCGAGGCTGTTCTCAACCGGCGTGCCGGTAGCCAGAAGCCTGAATTCGGCTTTCAGCCCCTTCGCAGCCCTTGTCTGGAGAGCATTAGGATTTTTTATGTTCTGAGCCTCATCGAAAGCCACTACAGCCCAATCAATAGCGCACAATGAAAACTGATAATCTCTCAACGTCTGATACGTAGTAATGACCAGTCGTCTGGGAACATCGAGGCGATCAGAAATAAAGCCATCCCCCACCTTTAATGAGTAGCGAATGACAGCTTCTTCGACCTCAATGTTTTGGTTTCGCGTTTCTACCCCACTTACCCGAAATTTGTTTAGGTCTGCATCCGACTGCAGGATAACAATGTCTTTGAACGGAGATTTATAAAAGGTCTTCGCAACCTCATCTTTCCAGTTCTGCAACAAACTCAAAGGGGCAACAATTAAACAAGGCTTAACGGTTTTACCTTGCTCATCCCATTCGCGATAAAGATGCTCTATGGCAGCCAATGACATAAAGGTCTTACCCAACCCCATGTCGTCTGCTAACAGGCCACCACCAAGACCTTCCTCTTGTCTTGCCAGCCCCAACAGCCATCGCACACCGTCTCTCTGATGAGGAAAAGGCATGCGCTGGTAGTTATCCCAACAAAGATGTGCTTCCGGAACAAGTACATCACGTAATTGACGCTCAACGACTTCTGATGGAGTCTCAAGATCGTCGTCATTCAGTGCGATATCAACAACGATTGGCGTCGTATCCTCATCAGACTCGGGCACATCACGGTTATCTTCGCCCTCGTTCGGATCTTCCCCTACATCGTTGCTGACAAAGCCACGGTTGCGAAGGTCATTGATCGCAGAGCGAACCTGTTCTCCATCTGATATATCGACAACCTTGCCGTTAAACTCAACTTCGTCGGCCCCAATCGCTCTGGCTTCATTTACGGCGGTTTCAAAAGCCTGAAGCTGCTCTTCATCTTCAATCGCTTCGAGCACCTTACCTACTGAGTAAACACTGATGGCAGAAAACTTCTTACCAAACCAGTCTATGCCTGATTCATCAGTCTCACCAAAGTACGCATGCCGAAAACGAGCAGCGCCTCTCACCCGCGCAGAAAAACCAAGCTCGAGATTAACCAGTGAGCCATCAATAAATGCCGTAGGGTTACGATAGAAGTCATCCAGCTTGTCTTTGGTTACAATCCTATTCCTAAGAATCTCCTGTATCCCTGCCATTTTGTTTTCATCAATCAGGATGATCTCATCCTTCACGCGTAACGATGAACTACCTTCACGAAGCTGACCCAGTACTCTCTGCATTTCCTCATGAGAAGCGTCCTGTCCCAGTTGTGGGGTCAGAATGAGATTACCGTTTGCGTCCAGTTCAGCCTCTACCGAGACGGACTCTGGCGTATGAATCTTCAGTTTTTCAAAGTGACCCAACTCTATCGGCGCACCGTTTTCCTGAGCGCGCTGAAGAGCTGCAACCACGACCAGATTATCGTACTCAGAATGAGGCGATTCTTTGTGTCTTTCTAGGGCGTCAAACACCTCTAACTGAGAGATCGAAAGCAAATACTGCTTCTCTTCAGAAAAGCGGATAACAGGCCCCTTCGACTGGTAAGCATGGGTAAACTGGCCTCCGGGATAACTTGTCTGGACATCTACAGTGAAGCTTGTGCGTCCCGTCGTTCCCTTAAAATCCGCCTTTATTGACCCCGTCCAGACTTCAGGTAACTCAAGCAATTCACGGGAGTCCTGATCAAGAAACACAACCACATCAGAGGGAACACGAAAACCATTTGACAGTTCAACAGCATTGCCTTCTTCAACCAACATACGCAGCAAAATATGTTGTTGAGTGATTAAGTCATCAGCCTTACCTTGCTTGATCACCGTTATCTCATCTGGTGTACAGGTGAAATTGGCACCTTCAAAATCATATGATTTCCGGTAACGTTGCGCTTCTTTATTGCCTATCAGACTTCGGATAATTTTTCGTAAGTCCATTACAAGTACCCTGAATCCCGATATTTAATGTAGTCATCACGCATTAGCAAAGACTCTGGATCAAACTCAACGCCCGCTTTCTTGAGCTCCAGAGCAACTTTTGCCTGCCAGCTACCGTTGTGAATCACTTCCGCTAAACATCCACCAATCCTTTGACGTATCATCGACTCATTCATACCGGCAGTTAACTCCCGATAGGTGAACCTTGTTTTGTTGTAGTTAAAAACAGGCGCAGAATCACTCAAATGCTTATATATCCAGAACTTACACACATGGGTGCCCTCAACAGCGTGAACCCCAGGCAAAGATATATAAACGATCGACTTATCACCCTCAACCATTGAAAAAGAAGGTAAATGCTCTTTTTTATAATGTTTCTCAAGATAACGCTTTGCATTTTGTGTTAGAAATAAACGTGTTCCAGTGACAAGTTTTTGCTCCAGCAACCCCTCCAGAAATTTCTTACGCGAAGGATACATGCGGGTAAGATCGAGATCTTTTGCCTCTTCGGCAAAATTATTAAGCGCCTCAAGGAACAATTTGAGGTCCAGTTTCGATAACCACCCTCGAACTTTGGCGATCAGCTCTTCCGGAATATGCGACCACCAGCGAACAAACCTTTCACTTTGACGCGATACCCTAGGATCTCCGGCAATCGCCATAATGACATTCATCCATTGCTCTGATATTTGCGAAACATTAGCTCGGGAAATCAGAATCTTAAGAATCTCATGTCCAAGCAGAGTACCGTTTTCATAAAGCGAGTCATAAACCTCGGGTTTCTGCACCTCATGGAGAATCTCGTGCGCTTCTTCCGGACGCAGAGTTCGTAGTGTCTCCAGATAGTAGATATTTTTCGCAGTTGCCAGAAAACGACCAGATAGATAATTGCCTAGGCCAACTCTGGAGACCTGAACATCAAAATCTACCTGTTGTTCATGGCTGCGCTCTGCAAGCCATTTAGGTCCTGCTCCACTCAAAATATAGGCAGTATTCTCGTCTAACTCGCCACGAGTCTCTTTAGCTTGACGAAGCCAGACCTCGACAGGACTCAGATCATCAAGCAGGTCATAGACTTTCAGATAATGGCTGTACACCGACTCGACCAACAGGCTACTCGGGCGTGGCCTGATAGTGTCAACTTTTTCAAACAACCGGGAGTCTAGCTTGATATGAACTGCATCTTTAGTTTTGAGCGCAATAGCCAAGGCTCTAATATCAATAGATTCACTCAATGCGTCTGCAATATGTCCTCTCGAACCTAAGGCGGTGAAAAATCGAGCAAAAGCCTTTTTGAACTTCTCACTTCCTGTGCCTGACTTGCGCGCCAAACTATTTAACTCACGAGTACGAACCTCCAACTTATCTCGATAAGGAGTCATCACCGCCTGCGGTAGATCAAACCATAACTGATCAAGCTTGAGTTTCACACTCATTGGAGGTTTCCTTCCTGCACAGCCTCGTAATCTTCAAGCCGTGGTCGCTTGACCGTAAAGCGAATATCTATACGACGGTTAGCGCGACGATCTTCTTTGGTCAGTTCCTGTTCGTTGACTCTACGAGTTGCAGCATACCCGCTGACAGAAAACAGAACATTTCCATAGCCGTTTGTCAGCTCACCCAGCTTTGGAGTAAACCCCAATGAATCATTCCAGAATTCCCAAAGACTAATCGCTCGAAAAGTAGATAGCCCCCAGTTTCCCTTATCCCGATAGCTACGAAGACTATCCGTATGCCCCTCAATAAAGACCGTATCCAGATATTCAAAACGCTTCGGAGATTGGTCAGTCGCATCAAATGGGCGATTAATTGCTTTGTGTAATACTTCTCCGATCAGAGTCACTGCTTTAATAACCACAGGATTAGCGGGTATCTCGTCTCTGCCTGAATCAAAAGACAGCGTGCTTTCTGGTATGCGAAGCACCGTATCATTATCAGCAATCAACACCGTCACATTCTGCTTGGCCAGTTCATCGCGGATATCATGCAGGATGTCTCTGCGTGCTTTCTCCGCATTTCTGAGACTTTCAATATCCTGGTCGAACTTATTCTTCATCTGCGTAAGCTCAATGATCAGAGCAACAGCAGCCAGAATAAAAACAACCAGCAATGCTGACATCAGGTCAGAGAAAGACACCCAATATGGGTTCTCTTCATCGACATTACGAGGTTTAGATCTTGAAAGCGTCCTCATACATTAGCCATCTTAGTTTCAATTTCATCGACGACACTGGAGAGAGCATTGACCGCATTATTCATCTGCGCAGCATACTCACTCGTACTTTCTGCCCAAATCTTCAGATGATTCTTGGTCTGACCATTCGCCTGCTCTGCATAATCACTGAGCAACTGTGTTCCCTGATCAGCAAGTTCCTGAATATTCTCCTTGAGGGTTGCAAGGTAGCTGTTTTGATGTTGTTCCAGATTTTGGAACGTGCCCTCCGCAAGTACTACCATCCGGTCCAGATCGCCAACAGTCTTCTCCATAGTGCCGATGGCGATCAGGATCTGATTACGAACAACACCGACAGACTCTGCAGCCTTGCGATTCTCATCAGCCAGCCCGGCTGTAGATTGAGAAGCTTCGGCAATAGAGGTACTGAGTGTCGTTGAAGCCTGCTGCAGCATCGCGCCGTACTCTTTCAGGGAGTTGGTAGAGCGCGATAACTCATTTGCCCCATCAAGGATACTTGACGACAGCTTCTGCAGATTCTGGCTATTGCTGGCGAGATCTACCTGCAACTGTTTGCTGCCATCTAGCAGGCTCTGTGTTGCTGTGACCTGATTCTGCATCGCTGCTTTGATATCCGCGATGGTCTGTTCAAATTGATTACCCAGCGCGGTGTCCCTTTCCGATTGCTTAGCCTGAGTCTGCTGAATCAACCCGTTGAGATTGGCCAGCTGATCTCCAGTTGCCTGAGTGATTTTTTCAGCCTGCTGCTGAGCGTGAGCCACCAGCGAATCGACTTGACGGGAGATATGCCCGATCAACTGCTGTTCGCGTTGTCCTGAGGCCGCATGATGCTGAGAAAGCGACTCCTGCATTGCCTGCAACTGCGCCTTAGTCGACGCAACAAACTGCTCCTGTTGTTCGCGGTTCTGCTCGGCCATACCTGTAATTTGATCTTTGATACTGGTGGTAAGGTTGTTTTGCAAAGCGACCGAGGTCTGCGCCTGCTTCTTAAACATTTCGCCAAAATTCTGCATCTGCTCTTCGGCAGCTTCACCTGTACGCTTCTGAAATTCCGTCGTACGGGCCACCAATGCATCCACCTGTTCGGCGATATGTCGCACTAAGCCTTCTTCACGCTCAGAGGCAGCTTGCTGGTTCTGGTTCAGGTTACTGATGAAACCAGATAACGCCTGATTCATTGATTCAACGGCATCACTTACACCCTGCGACGCCTCATTCATAGACACCCGTTGCTCAGCGCCTTGCTGCCCAAACTTATCCATAAACGAATTGATCAGGCTCTCCAACGCCACTTGACTTTGATCCGAGGCACCTGAAACCAACTTATCCAGTGCCGGGGCCATGATATTATTCAGACTTTTCTCAAGCCCCTCTTGAATCTGACCAGTCACCTCCATCAGAGACTCCTGCATCTTAATGCCTATCTTTTCGGCAAGCCCTTGCAATGCTTCACGCGATTCACCGCCATCATCAGCAATACGCTTGAGTTGCATCTCAGAGCTGAATCGAGGAAATAGCTCGTCAATTCTGACTTGGAGGGAACTGATGCTACGACGAACATCGTTCTCTAGGGCCTTCTCAAAAAAGTTAAATAAAACGCTGAGGAACACCCCCCAAACAGAGGTCATAAAAGCGAGTTTGGCACCACTGATAACGTGAGCCAGACCATCCTTCATCTTCTCAATACTGATACCACCACCGATATCCAACTCGGAAAGGCCAAGCTGTAAGCCAATAAAGGTACCAACGACACCAATCGCAGTCAGAAAGCCAGGTACAGCCGCCAACATACGGCTTTCTGTAATCCCCGGAGCTAAGGTTGAAGCATTAAAGAAATAATCTGCATCGTAGACGTTATGCAGACGAACACCTTCATCACTTTTGCTTTCAACTAGTGTTTCATCAAACTCCGACCATAGGTGCCCGACACGTCGACTAAACTTTCTTGACTTTTCGTTCAGCGTCTCTCGTTCAAGGGCTACACCTTCTGTTGTCTGATTGGTCAGTAAACCTGTCAACCATGACGTCCGTTTCCGAGCCTTTCGTGCCGAATACATGGCTTTCAAGATAAAGCCGACAAAAAGTACAATTAAAAAGGCTACAAAATTTGCACTCAGTGCTTCGGCGGTATCAAAACTGAATACCTTGAGAATATCTGGAACCAAACCGGCAAGGTCGAGCTGTTGTAAATTAGACTCCATACAGGGTTACCGCTCCATAAAAGTAAAATCGTTCAGTAAAAAGAAATATTATTCCGGATAAAAATTCCAAACCCTAATTACGTTATTAGGTCAAACTGACTGCAGACAGTTAATCTGCAGCTATCAAGCCATAACCTCTTTAATTTCTCTGCCTGCTCAAAGATCACTTTTTGCACCTCACCCCTGCCTGCTAACGGGTAGCGGCCCAAAAACGAACAGTTATCATATGAAGAACGAGAACCTTAATCCTAAGGAGAATGCCTGATTTTTTCACAAGGTCAATTCTGATTGCTTCAATCCCGAAACAAGTATTCGAAGCCTCTAGTTTCGAACATCACAGGGAGTTGAGCTTCTGTTATAGAGCAAGCTAAAGTTTTTTGCATAGATATTGCCTCCTACGCCGTGGTGTATAACCACTTTCATACCGTACACACAAACCAAACTAAAGCCGAAATCTAACAAATTTAGAAACCGTACAGCGTTAGCATCAACTGCTTAAGACAATCTCATCACTCAACAAAGTTGAGCAAGAAGATGAATGATCAGAAGTCCAACTGACGATACTAGGAGAAATTACCAATGACTGGCGGGACCTTTTGACAAGGATCTCCTAGTACATGCGCCACTTCAATGAAACTATCACTCGCCTCGCTAATGAAGAAGATAACTTTACCAGTACTGCCGCAGAAGTATTGCCGATTCAATCATTGGATGGTCGCGTAATCGGCGCTGGTAGCCGTGGCCTGGTGACTGAGAAGCTACAAAATATGTACTTCGATACAGTAACTGGTAAAGCTAACAATCAATTAAGATGCTTTGGCTTTAGGTTTGCGCTTTGATTTAATCGACCTAATTGATTTATCTGGGTTAGCTGACTTGCGCGGTGCCGTCGACTTTCTTACTGCAGAGCCGCCTTTTCTTGGTTTAAACGCAGGCATGGAAATGCCACCAAAACGTCCGATATCTAGCTGCTTGGCTTGGTTAATTAATGCGTCTAATTGAAGAGCAAGAGGTTGCATAAACTGATCGTAGTTTAATAGCTTTTGGGTAATGTCATTTAATTGCTTTTCCCACTGGGCGGTCATATCCGGCAAGGTACAGGCTTCGGGCAAGGCCGCTACCAGTGCTTTACCTAAATCAGTGGCGCGAATACTTTTTCCTTCGCGCTGTAGAAATCGGCGTTTAAATAACAACTCAATGATTCCGGCGCGAGTAGCCTCAGTGCCAAGACCGTCGGTGTCTTTTAATATTTTTTTCAATTCTGCGTCTTTAACAAAACGCGCAATACCCGTCATGGCTGCAAGTAAGGTAGCATCGGTAAAGTAAGCGGGAGGCTGAGTATTCTTTTCTTGCACATCCGGTTCGCCACTCCACAGGACTTGCCCCTTTTCTAATTTAGGCAACGATGGGCGACTTGGATCTTGAGCTGCGTTTTGATCCGACTGTTTACGAGCTGGAAGCAGTTGTTTCCAACCGCGTTTTATCGTTTCTCGCTCGGTGGCGACAAACACACCACCGGCAATATCTAATGCAATGCGCGTGTCGGCATATTCAAACGCAGGATAAAACTGCATCACATATTGGCGCGCAATGAGTTGATAAACTCGCTGCTCATACGTCGATAAACGCTGAATATCCAACGATTTTTCGGTAGGAATAATGGCATGGTGCGCTTCCACCTTTTTATCGTCCCAGGCTTTACTGCGATATTGCGTGTCAGCTTGTTCGATGCCATTCGCCAATTCATGAGCACTGCTAGCAATGGCGGACAATACCGCACTGCGGCGCGCATAATGTTCTGTTGGTAAGTAGCGGCAGTCAGAACGCGGGTAAGTAATCAGCTGATGTTTTTCGTAGAGCGATTGGCAGGTATCCAATACTTGCTGCGCAGTTAAACCGAAGGCTTTTGCCGCATCAATTTGCAGCGCCGATAAATTATACGGCAAAGGTGCTGCTTGTTTTTTTAATTTTCGCTCAATACTGGTCACGCTTGCCGCTTGCTGGCGAATACGTTGAGCAACATTATGTGCGAGCTTAGGATTCAGTACACGGCCCTCATCATCTTGGTGCGCTTGGCAAGATTCGCTGGGTTGCCACTTTGCATAAAAACTCAGCGGCTGTTCGGCATTTAAATGCAGCGCGGCGAACACTTCATAAAATGGCTTGCTAATAAAGTCAGCAATTTCATTATCTCGACGCACAATTAAACCTAGAATTGGTGTCTGCACACGACCGACTGACAACACCGCTTTCAAACCGCCCTGTTGGCCTTTTAACGTATAAGCTCGGGTTAAATTAATTCCATATAACCAATCGGCACGAGAGCGCGCCAAAGCCGACACCGACAGCGGAATAAAATCCTTATTAGGGCGTAGCTGTTGCAAGGCGCGGGTAACGGCTTGGGGGTTTAAATCACTCACCAATAAACGCTGCATGGAAGAGCGTTTTGTCGCTGGCACTTTTAAAAAGGCTATAACCTCGTCTACTAATAGTTGCCCCTCACGATCTGGGTCTCCCGCGTGCACTATGTGATCTGCTTCTTTAACCAGTTTACGCAATACGCTTAATTGCTTGCGAGTTTGCGCCTTAGCTTCAAGCTGCCATTCATTAGGAACAATTGGTAAGTGATCTAACCGCCACTGTTTATATTGGGGGTTATAGGCTTCTGGCTGAGCTTGCTCTAACAGATGGCCTATGCACCAGCTCACCACATCGCCGTTGGCAACGCGCACAAAGCCTTCGCCTTTACTGTGAGGCTGAGGAAGCACCGCTGCAATTGCGCGGCCTAAGCTTGGTTTCTCGGCAATAATTAGGCGCATAAAATGCTACTGTAGATGATATGTATATCCGTACAGTATATAGCGCTAACCTAGGGATTCAATGGGCAAGATTAGCCTTGCCCATAAAGAGTCGACCGTGAGTATGAAATGACAGCACTTATGCTGCGTTGGGCATAACCTGCCAAATTTGACCACGATGGGCAGCATAGATATCGCGAACCCATTGTAATGCTGGACTATCGGCCCACAACTTGGCGACACCAGCCATTTTTTCGCGGAATTCACTCGTGCCGTAAATTGGATGTTCTTCTGGGCAGGCTAACGGTGCAAGTAAAGAAGCGGCTGTAATATCAGCAATGGTTAGGCTATCACCCACCAGATAACGACCTTGTTTTATGCGTGCTTCCAACCACTTAATCTCAGCATCAATACGCTGTTCAGCAATTGCGACATGTTTCGTATTAATTTTAAGCTTTAGCTTAAACATAGGCTTAATAATCGGATAACCAGCACGTACAATGCGGCTCTCCCAAGGTGTCGCAAACTGCGTCCAAATATCTAAAATTAGTGCTTTATGAGCAAATCCTGGCAAATATAAATAACGCGCAACACCCTTGCCTATGGCATCAAAGCGTCGCTGAATTGCAATGATTTCATCAAGAGATTCTGCTGGTAAAGATTTTAATGGCCCATATTCTTGTGCCAACCAATCGACAATTCGCGGACTATCTTGAACGCGTTTACTACCACGCTGAACCAAAGGAACTGTAGTTTGACCTCGACCACCTTTTAACAGCATCGGTAAAGTATGGATAGCAGGCGTTAGTACCTGTTCAACATAGGGAATACCTTCGTAATCGAGTAACCAACGAATTTTCTCGCTGTAATGCGACATATTGATGGTGTAGAGGGTCAGCGCGTTGGTATTAGACATAAAAATGTCCTCGGCAATATAAAACATGCCGCACTTTACCCCATGAAAACAAGCGAGGTAAGAGCGCGATTAAGACAAGTTACCACGTGACAGAATAAGAAATTAGTTCTTCAATTCTTCGACTGCTGCCAACGCCGCTTGCTGAATTTGTTCTAAATCTGAATATTCGCCAAGATAAAACGTATTATGGACACAATCGGCTAAAGTACGCATGGCCGACAGGTGACCATATTGGTTTTCAACGACCGATAGCCAATCTTCGATATCAACCGACGACTGACGTTTTGGTGTGTGCTTTTGCGCCATGCGTTGCAGGTGATATATATAGAAATAAAGGGCGTCAGGCGCATTGTTAGGCGTGTAAGCCTGTATTTTACGTGCGCTCATATAAGCACGCAGATACGGCAGCCAATAAGTTTGGAACCTCCAACCAGCAAATAGAATCACGCACATCAGCAGCAGTAGAGGCCAAGCATTCAATAAAAATAGTTTGATGTAGGCTGCAATAATGACGACGCCTGTGTATAGCGCTAGCCACAACGCACTAAGAATGGCTCCAAGATTAAACTCTTGGCTGTCTCCGACTTGGCTAAGTTGCACAACCTGCTGAGCGTATTGACTTATCTGCTCTGCAGCAAAAACACTTTCTTGTGAGCTAGGAATTTGATAATACGCCGTCGGTTCAAACGTTACCCAGCGTCCGTCAATCCATGCCTCCGTCCAAGCATGACCATCAATTGCGCGGATTTCAAAATATCCTGTCAGCGGATTTTTATTATTCACAGAGAAACCCGTCACCAAGCGCGCGGGGATACCTAAGCTGCGTAGCATAATCGTCATCGCGCTAGCAAAATATTCACAGTGACCTTGCTTGTCGACAAACAGAAATTTGCTCAGTGGCGTACGACCTTGTGATTGTGTAATCGAAGCAAAACTGTACTGATATTCACTGCGTAAATGTGTTTCTAGAGCGATGGCTTTGGCATAACTGCCCGAATGTTTGCGTGTCACTTCGCGCGCTAACTTGCGTATACGCCCATCAAAGTTTTTGGTGAGTTGTAGGTCTTCGCTTTCTGGCGGCGGCGCTCTTGATATTGGGCGGTTATCCACCAGTTCTAAGGCCGACTTAACGGTATAGCGCGTGTTGGGGCGTAGCACTCCCGGCAATAAAGGCTGATTGAATTGATCAAGTGCAATCACACTCGCCGGCACCCATATAGAAACTGGATCGGCGGCGGCAGGAAGCCATGCTGGCATGTTCCTTTCGATGGTAATAACTTGCTGAAAATTTCCTTTGCGTGTGACGTCTAAATCTACTTTTCCTATAAAGTTAGTATTGACTTTACGACTGATATTTTCGTTGGTAGATGACCAACTCTCGCCATCGAAGTAATTAAAGGTACGAACTTTTAAGTAGCTGCCGTGCGGCGCTTTCATGCGCGCGACAATAGCATTCAAATCAATACCAGCCTTGCTTGCCATGGTATCACGAATATCAAACTGGCTATTAAAGCCATCATATTCATAGTCACTACCGTCATCGCCGTAAGAAGAAAGATCGGTAATTTCATTAAAATTATCTAAGCGTGTACGCTGATCTTCGACCTCGTTACTTTCCGATTTCTTCGGTGGTGGAGGTACATTGTCATCAGCATGTTTCTGCCAGTCATCATCATGATAGAAATCACCGGCTGAGGATTCCTGTCCGCCAAAATTCAACGCTGGAGGGCGAGGAATGATTAAATAAAATGCAAAAGCCAAAATTAAAATAATCGCTGTTATAAATACTCTGTGCTGGCTAGCCGTTTTTGGTACCACCTCATTTTTTTCGTGATGCTCAATTTGCTCCCCCTGATCTAACCAAGCTTCTCCTAAACTAAAGGCGGCGAAAAGACTGTATGCAATTATTGCTAACAAGTAGAAGCCAGACGTTGCCTCGGCAGCTCCGACCAACACAAAAATAAAACTCATTACTTGAGCAAAGTAAAAACGACGATACGTGTGCAGTTGCACATTCAAGGCTAGCGCAGCAACGAATAACAAGGCACCCAATGCCACCAGCAAATTAAGTTTAAATAATAAAAAAAGGAAGATCGCTAATCCAAGTACGGCTATTCCATCAGCAATCGGTTTATTTTTTTCAGGCTCTTGTCGTGTTTTCCAGCCTAGCTGCAACGTAAACCAGACCAACAGCAGCAACAGCGGAAATAGCAATGCAGCGTAAGGAGAAATCATAACCGCAGCACATCCCGTCGCGGCAGATGTCATCTGCAAACTAAACCAATTTATAACAGGTACACGCCGAATCATTGCGAAAATACTCGTGTTAAATCACTCAGCTGATGAATATCTAAGCGTAACTGGTTCTGGCTAACGGTCGTCCAACCTTCTTTGTATTGCGCCATAGGAAAGCGATAGCTCTCCTCAGAAATCACTATATCAATGTGGCCTGAAGGAGAGTGTAATTGCAATTCTTGGCTGCTAACGCGCACGGTAATTAATACTGCCTGCTGTCCTTGCTCTTGCTGCGCGGCGCGAATGGCTTCACTGTAATTACGCGTGCCATCGGCAGCGACCCACGCAAGATCTTGTAAATGTTCCGCTATCGACTGCTGACCAGGCTGCACTTTAAATTGCCGCGATTGTGAGCTTTCAATATACAGTGTTAACCCTTTCTGCTGTTGTTGAGCAAATTGTAAAAGAGACGCCGCTATCCTAACCCCCACCTCGAAACTACTATTCACCCCGTTACTTACTTCAGTACCGACATTATTCGTTGAATTGCCATCAATAACGACCAACCAGCGCGGGCAGTCTAGACCGTGAAACTCACGCACAATCAAGTTTTGCTGACGCGCAGATGCGCCCCAATGAACGGATTTTAAAGAATCGCCCGGTCGATAATCACGTACACCAGAGAAATCACTATGCCCACTAAAAATCTGCTGCGATTCTTGTCCATCAACTGTTTGAGCATCCTGAATAGGCGCAGGTAAACGACGAATAACGGCAGGTTTTGGAGCCACAATAATCTGACAATCTTCGCTTACTAAGGTTAAGCGTCGCTGAATAAAACCAAACGGCCAGCCGCAACTGACTTCAGGCTTAGGTAGAGTAAATATGCCACGCTGCGCGCACAAATAATTTAACGCCATAGGCGTATTTGCATCGGCATAGGCAATAAAATGGGTTTGTAGTTCGGGGATATTCGGCAATTGCTCGGCGACGGATAAATACCAAGCGGGCTTACCGGCAAAACGATAGCGGAGTTGGAGTTCGCTTCCCACTTCCGCTAGCCCCACTTGCGATCGGCTAAGCCGCAATTGGCGCAGCATCCACCAAGGCATAACCCAAGAAACCAGTAACAAGGCAAGAATGATAGCGCAAATACCGTACAGCAAATCAATGCCACGATTCCATGCCATTAAAAAGCACACAACCATCATCAAAACTAAAAAGCGCGGCGCATTGATATGCTTGCTAAGCCAACGCGCCAGCGGCTTAAGCGACTCCCCGACATTCACAGAGGAATTCATAGTATTGCCGCTTAAACCAAGTCGTCAGTTGGATAATCAGGCACTGGGACCTGAGCAATAAGGGCATCCCAAAACGCTTTACGCTTTTCTGGCTGCATTAAACTCGAATCCCGAAACACCAAGCGATGACTCAATACCGGCTCCAACAAGGACTTAACGATATCCACAGTAACCGCTTTTTTTCCATCCAGCGCGGCTATCGCCCGAGCAGCTCGCATTAAAGCTAGAGAACCACGCGGACTGGCGCCAAGACGAACCGCTGCATGCTCGCGCGTGGCGCGCACTAATTCACTGATATAGCGCGCGGTCGGTTCGCTGATAACCACTTTCTCGATCTGCGCTATCAAAGCCAGTAACAAGCTCTCACTTAGTACGGGCTTTAATTCATCTAACGGATGTCCAGACATCTGCGCCATCATCATCGCCAGTTCTTGTTCAGCGTCGGGATAACCTAGGCTAAGACGCATAAAGAAGCGATCTAACTGGGCTTCAGGTAACGGAAAGGTGCCACTAAATTCCACCGGGTTTTGAGTGGCAATAACGATAAAAGGATTCGGTAGAGGATAGGTCTTGCGATCACAGGTCACCGTACCCTCCGCCATTGCCTCTAATAAAGCCGACTGGGTGCGTGGCGTAGCACGGTTGATTTCATCGGCTAATAATATATTGGTAAATACAGGGCCGGGCATGAATTGGAATTTATGTTCGGGAGCATTGTAGATGCTGATGCCAGTCACATCCGATGGCATTAAATCCGGAGTGCACTGCAAGCGCTTCATACGCAATGCCAACGCTTGGCTCAATGCTCGCGCTAAAGTGGTTTTACCGACGCCCGGAGCATCCTCAAGCAAGAGATGCCCGCGACACAACAAACAAGCCACCAGTAACTTCAAATGCTTTGGATCTGTTTTTACAACCCCAGCTAAAGCATCGATCAATGGAGTTATCGCCTGTTGCAACTTGGTAGGCGCTTTCTTTTCACTCGCATAAATATCTGTCATTACGATTCCTTTGCCATGCTCATGCTTATCGACGTTATTCTTATTTTATCCATCTAACGCCAGTGGCCGTTTACGCCAGTTAAATGATCATACCCAGTTTTATACCAGATCCGAACCTTGTAGCTTAAGAAAACAGTACTTCGGCATTGTCAAAATCTATATCGAAAAAAATTGATATACAATATCTTGCTGGTTATACTTTCTCGCATGCCTGCTAACAACGAACGCTCCTTGAATATTGTGTATCTTGCTCAAGCCAGCAAAGCGGCCGGCGATCCCCTACGAATGAACATTTTAAAGCTGCTTGGACGCGGGGCTTTTGGGGTGTTGGAGCTGTGTCAGATATTCGATATTAAACAGTCGAGCATGAGCCATCATTTAAAGGTATTGGCACAAGCGGGACTGGTGAGCACTCAACGCGAAGGCAATAGTATTTTTTATCGTCGCCCGCTCATTACCGCGACAGATAGCTGGAGTCAGTGGCTGCGAGCAACCTTTATTGCGATTGATGCTGCTAGCAGTGATGAAGATATCGGCATGGCCGTAGAGCAAGTGCTTGCCGAACGTGCGGAGGCCTGCGCAGAGTTCTTCTCTCGTCACGCCAATGACTTTAAAGACCAGCAAGATTTGATCGCATCATTTGACCAATACGGTGATGCACTAGCGACCATTCTCGACTCGTTAACGGCCAGAGCTCGAAATAGCGAACAAGCTGGCTACGCTTTGGAGATTGGCCCTGGCGAAGGGGCATTTTTACCTTTGCTCGCTAAGCATTTTAGCAAGGTTACGGCGCTTGATGTGTCGCCGGACATGCTGGCTCGCACCGAGGCAACATTAGCGACCAACGCGATTGCTAATGTCGATTGTGTACTCGGTGATACCGCCCACTTGCTGGCAAACACGACAACGACAAAATACCAATTTGCTGTTGCCAATATGGTGTTGCACCACGTACCGGCACCGAAAACGATTTTTAACGAAGTAGCTGAGTTACTTCAACCCGAGGGAACATTACTGATCACGGATTTATGTCGTCATGATCAGGCATGGGCAAAGGATTCTTGCGGTGATCTATGGCTAGGCTTCGACCCTGCCGATTTAACGGCTTGGGCCACAGAAGCAGGCTTGATCGAAGGTCAGAGTCAATTTTTAGGTTTAAGGAATGGGTTTCAAATCCAGTTCCGGTTATTTCATCGCTCACCAGAGCGTTCGTAAAATTATTGAGAGGAGTCAGCCATGAGCGAATATTCCATTTTTACATCTGAGTCGGTGTCCGAAGGTCATCCAGATAAAGTCGCCGATCAGATTTCTGATGCGGTATTAGATGCCATCATCGCCCGTGATCCATACGCTCGTGTTGCGGTGGAAACCTTAGTAAAAACCGGTATGGCTGTCGTTGCTGGCGAAGTCACTACCTCTTGTTACGTTGATCTGGAAGAGATCGTTCGTGATGTGATTACCGGCATTGGTTACAACAGCTCTGAAGTGGGCTTCGACGGTGCGACCTGCGCCGTCTTAAACGGTATTGGTAAGCAATCGGTTGATATCAACCAAGGCGTCGACCGTGCCAAGCCGGAAGATCAAGGCGCTGGCGACCAAGGTTTAATGTTTGGTTACGCCACTAACGAAACTCCGAGCTTAATGCCTGCACCGGTTTACTACGCGCATTTGTTAGTGCAGCGTCAGTCGGAATTACGTCGCAACGGCACCCTGCCTTGGTTGCGCCCTGATGCAAAATCTCAGGTAACCATTAACTGGGAAAGCGGCTCACCAAAAGTCGATGCCGTTGTTCTATCAACTCAACATTCGCCAAGCATTTCCTTAGAAGAACTGCGCGCTGAAGTGTTAGAGCACATCATCAAGCCTGTTATACCAGCAGAATGGTTGCATGAAGGTACCTTGTATCACATCAATCCAACTGGCAACTTCGTCATTGGCGGCCCAGTAGGCGATGCCGGTTTAACCGGTCGTAAGATCATTGTCGATACCTACGGCGGTATGGCACGTCACGGTGGTGGTGCATTCTCTGGTAAAGATCCCTCAAAAGTGGATCGCTCTGCTGCCTACATGGGTCGTTATGTTGCGAAAAACATCGTTGCTGCGGGCTTGGCTGATCGTTGCGAGATTCAGGTTTCGTATGCCATTGGTGTTGCACAGCCGACTTCTATTTCGGTTAACACCTTTGGTACCGGCAAGATCACGGATATCCAGTTAGCGAAAGTGATTCGCGAAGTATTCGACCTGCGTCCATACGCGATTCAAAACCAGCTAGAGTTGTTGAATCCTATGTACCAGATCACCGCTGCGTATGGTCACTTTGGTCGCGAGCCATTTGAAACTAGCTATACCTATGTCGATCAAGGCGTGAGCAAAACGAAAACCTTTACTGCGTTTACTTGGGAACGTACCGACAAAGTCGATGCGTTAAAAGCCGCAGCGGGCCTATAAGGTCATTACAATTTTTTAGGTCGTCGGCATACCTCGACGACCCATTTTTAAGGACGGTTACTATGACTACCTTTACTGATTATAAAGTTGCCGATATGGCACTGGCCGATTGGGGCCGTAAAGAAATTAAAATCGCTGAAAGCGAGATGCCAGCCCTAATGGCGCTGCGTCGCAAATACAGCGAAAGCAAGCCTTTGGCCAATGCCAAAATCATGGGCTGCATTCACATGACGATTCAAACCGCCGTGTTGATCGAAACTCTGGTTGAGCTAGGTGCCGAAGTGCGCTGGTCGTCATGTAATATTTTCTCTACTCAGGATCACGCTGCCGCCGCTATCGCCGCTGCCAACATTCCTGTGTTTGCTTGGAAAGGCGAAACTGAAGAAGAGTTTTTATGGTGTATCGAACAGACGATTTTGTCTGAAAAAGATGGCAACACCCCTTGGGCTGCCAACATGATTCTGGACGACGGCGGCGACCTGACAGAAATGGTTCACGCTAAATACCCAGCCATGCTGGATAACATCCACGGTATTTCTGAAGAAACCACCACGGGTGTGCATCGTCTGTTAGAGATGATGGCTAAAGGCGAATTGAAAGTGCCTGCGATCAACGTGAACGACGCTGTGACTAAATCGAAAAACGACAACAAGTATGGCTGTCGTCACTCGTTAAACGATGCGATCAAGCGCGGTACTGATCACTTATTGAGCGGTAAAAAAGCCCTAGTGATTGGTTATGGTGACGTGGGTAAAGGTTCGGCTGCTTCATTACGCCAGGAAGGCATGATCGTAAAAGTAACCGAAATCGATCCGATCTGTGCGATGCAAGCGTGTATGGATGGCTACGAAGTGGTTTCTCCGTACATTGATGGTATCAACGCCGGCACAATGGACAGTATCGACACTAACTTACTGGGCAAAACCGATCTGTTAGTAACCACCACTGGTAACATCAACGTGTGTGACCAGTTCATGCTGCAAGCCCTGAAAAACGGTGCAGTCGTATGTAACATTGGTCACTTCGATAACGAAATCGACACTGCGTTTATGCGTAAAAACTGGGAATGGGAAGAGATCAAACCACAGGTTCACAAAGTGTACCGTGATAAAGCCTCTGACGATCACCTGTTACTGCTATCAGAAGGCCGCTTAGTCAACCTAGGCAACGCGACTGGTCACCCATCACGTATTATGGATGGCTCATTTGCTAACCAAGTACTGGCGCAAATCTATCTGTACGAGCGTAAGTTTGCCGACATGATGGAAGCTGAAAAAGCTGAAAGCATCTATGTGAAAGTGCTACCTAAGAAGCTAGATGAAGAAGTAGCAAAAGACATGGTCGAAGGCTTTGGTGGCGTGATCACTAAGCTAACGCCAAAGCAGGCGGAATACATCAACGTTAAAGTTGATGGCCCGTACAAGCCAGAAGCGTATAAGTACTAAGGGAACAAACAACTGAGTTGTTGATACTCTATAAGTAGTAAAGCCGGTCATCTAAGTATCTTCTGCGCTTAGGGGCCGGCTTTTTTTATAAATAAGAGGCACTCTTCAGCCCTTGCATAGTAAACAAGCCAGCCAACACGATAGGCTGAACTTCAATCCTGATTGCGTTAAACTCTGCAGCCCATTAAGAGGCCGCTTATGAAACTTGCGTTTTTCGCCGCACGACGTATTCATCGCCAATACTTTACGCAATTAAGCTCTAGGCTTAATGCCTCTGACTCGCTGCCGTCGTTGGTCATATGGCACAAATTCTTATGGTTGAATCCATTCGCCTTATTACGCTTGAAGCACGTGTCGCTAGAGACTCGAACTAAGCTCGAATCTATAGTTAATGATCACATTCGAGAGAAACAAAACAGCCGCAAAGGACGTTCACGTTCGGCCAGTTACTGGAAGCTGTTTGCTTCGGTCAAAACATTAGAAGCTCGAGCATTACTTGCCATTTATCAACAGGCTTTGGCTAACCATAAAATAAGTCATCTGGTGGTATGGAACGGATTGAAATTTCGCCAGCGTGTCGTAGTAGCCGCAGCCGAATCATTACAGATCAATGCCCTATTCATGGAGAATGGCCTGCTACCCGGCATGACGACGCTGGATAGAAAAGGCATTAACTTTTTAAATTCGGTACCACGTGATCCACAGTTTTTTATCACACGCTCAGGCCACGTGCGCAAGACCAGCATTGAACATAAAGAGCGCCCAGAGGAACTGCCAGAGCACTATGTATTCATCCCTTTTCAAGTAAATACCGACAGCCAAATCGTCTTATTTTCTCCGTGGTTAAAAGACATGACCGCCTTAGTCGATGCGCTACTGAAAGCCGAAAGCAACTTACAAGAACGCATGCCGAATATCGTGCTAAAAACTCACCCCGCTTGCGATCAAGATTATTCCGAGCTAATCAAACACCTCAATTCAAGCTCAAAAAAAATCCGTTTATATAATAGCGGCGATACACAAGCCTTCATCGCTCACGCGGATGCTGTTGCTACAATCAATTCCACCGTAGGTATTGAAGCCATCATGGCCAATATCAATACCTTAGTGCTTGGGCAGGCGTTCTATAATATTGCCGGTCTAACATTGAGCGCTCAAAGCCAAGCGGAACTAGAGCAGGCACTCACCCAGCTCGTTGGGTTTAAGCCGAACCCAACTATTCGACAGGGCTTGTTGCACTACCTAGAAAGCGATTATCAGATCCCTGGACGCTGGCAAGACGCCGATGCTGAGCACATCGAAGCCGCTTGTGCGCACTTAGAGCAAGAGGTGAACAGGCTTGGCTAATCATCTGTTTTTAGCATCAACGCCACTCAATGTGCTGACTGCGGCAATGGTAGCGTTTGAACTGCCTAATGGCGACAGCGCCGAACTCGGTATGATTGATCAAACCAGCACTACATCGGTGTTTCGTGAAGCACTGGCTCAGTGGGATTCCAGCCCTTTCAAACGTATTCAAGTGCTATCTGAAAAAGCCGAGGGTAAAGGTAAAAGGCAGCAAAGACTAACGAGTTTCAAACTGATAGAAAAAATACTGACCGAGGTTTGCCCTAACTGGATCTACACAGGCAACGACCGCCGTATTGAATTTCAGTTTGCAATGGCACACAGCCCTGCATCTAAAGGTGTGTACCTCGACGATGGTACATACAGTTATATAGGGCGGCAAACCCACTGGTTAAAAGATCAAATCCTCGACCATTGGGTGAAAAAGCTAGCGTACGGCCACTGGTGGAAACAGCCCCCTGCGATTGGTGCATCGGCTTGGATTCATCATTCAATATTGGCGTTTCCCGAGTTAGCTTTACCAATACTAAAACGTAAACCCTGCCAATCTTTACCTAAGAATTTGCAACGTCCTGAGTTCACAGAGCTCTCTGAACTTTGCTTGAACCAACACTCATTAGCTTTAGATAACGTATCGGGCTTATTACTGCTCTCACACAGTTCCGCTATGTCAGCCAATCAAGAACAACTTGGGCAATGGTTAGAACAGTGCGGTGAGGATATTGGCTATAAACATCATCCGCGCACAGAGTTAGAATTGCAGTCTGAAGACGCTGCTAACAGCATCTGGCATTTACCCCTGCGTGCCCGAGCTATACCAGCGGCAATACCAATGGAAATACTATTACCTCTATTGCCACAACACTGTAAAATCGCAGGCGATATTTCAACAGCGCTGCTAACCGCAAAATGGCTAAGACCCGAACTTGATGTAACCGCCATCGTTCGCTCGGATGCAGATCATAACTGGATACAGTTACTTAAACAGTTAGGTATAAACCTAATCAACAATCCCAGTTCAAACTGAACACAGTGGGCACACCAATCGACACTCATTAATGGTGTGAAAGGACGATACGAACACGATTATGTTGCATAAAACTCTACAATATTGGACACATCGCCTATTGCGCAAAGGCCCGATACGCCTAGCCATGACGTTACTGGTACGCAACGAAGTAGACATCATCGAAGACAATATTCGTTTTCATGCAGCGCAAGGCGTCGATTGTTTTGCGGTTATGGACAACGGCTCAACCGATGGGACTCGCGAAGTACTTGAAAAGCTCAAAACAGAGTTTGACCTAGACGTCATCGACCAACCCGCACAGAATTATCAACAAGCGTTGTGGATGACTCAGTTAGCCGAATACGCACGCACGACCCTCAAAGCTGATTTGGTGATTTCTAACGACGCCGATGAATTCTGGTTAGCGCAAGAAGGTACTTGTTTAAAAGATCACTTAACGGCTAACGATTCTGTAGTTACCCTCAAACGCCGGAATATGGTGCTAACAGAAGCCTGTCTCAAAGCCGATTATCATTACAGCCAAGCTCAATATGCGGTTAAAAACCCTATCCTCTACAGCTCAGATACCCAGATCAACGACACCGCCGTATCTATGCTACTGGTTAAAATAAGTCCCAAGACCATCGTGAATCCTCACGGGCTAATTAAAATGAAAGGCGGAAATCATCGCGCAAAGCACGGCTGGCGCGCAGTTAATGCTCGTGAAGAAAGCGGCATTACCGTCTATCATTACCCCATTCGTAACTACGAACAATTTGAAGCCAATATAGTTAATCGCCAAAGGCTCCTGCGCGATACCAAAGCGCGTATGGGTGATCATTATCGTCGTTGGGTTAAAATTTATGAGCAAGGGTTGCTAAAGCAAGAATTCAACAAATTTATTCTGTCAGATGCTGACATTACCACCACCAATCGCATTGGTGTGACAGAAGAATGCCAGACAGTATCAGCGGCATTGAAGAAGGTTATAAAATAATGCGAGCATTCTTTACTGAAAACATCGAACGCATCTATAGCAGTTTTATGTTAACGCTATTGTGTATTGTATTTTTGTTAAATCATAGCAACCAAAATAGCAGCCAAAGCATGGCGACACTACTGCTATTACTTAGTCCTCTAATGATTATCAGAAAACCAAGTTCGGATTCGCTGCCATTCGGACTCCGCTACTTTATCGCAAGCTCGTTAGCCCTATTTGCATATAGCCTGATGATATTTTTTCACCATGCACCGTCTGAAATTGCTTGGACAAGTATGCGCGGGTTGTCCTTCTATCTCCTAGCTCCCGTTGCGGTTTATATACTTTGGTACAAGCCGCCATCAATGCAGTTTATATTTTGGCTAACTTTCTCTGCGACTCTATTTTCTTTGTATCCAGTAATCAAAGAATATTTTGGGCATGGTGCTAGAGGAGCAACATCCGCCCATCCCATATTCTGGGGGAATGTCTGTCTCACAACAGGTGTGGTTATTTTTATTCTTTCGCGTGACAAACAACTAAAGCTGCGAGGGAAAAATCTAATTGGGCTTATCGGTCTAGCAATGGGACTAACCGCATCGTTTTGGTCTCAAACTCGGGGAGGTTGGCTGAGTATTCCTATCGTCTTAATAGCACTAGCCTTGTTTCGTGTCGTGAAAGTACGAGAACTGCTAATTGCCAGTATCATTTTGGTCGTAATATTCAGCACGTCCGAAATGTTACAAAAGCGCTTACTAGCCACAATTGAGACTTCGAACAGTGGATTCCACCTCGATACATCTACGCAACGTAGAATTGATATGTGGAATGTCTCTATTCAAGCATTCGAAGAAAACTACGCTTTAGGCAACGGACTAGATGGGTTCTCAAGAAAAATTAAAGAATTAAGAGAAAAAAATGAAGTGAAATTCTATTTTGAGCATGCTCATAATGAAGTTATGGAAGTACTCGCGAGTCGCGGAATTATTGGTCTAGTCCTGCTCATATCGCTTATTTCTGGGTTATTACTCACCTACTGGCGCCACCGAAAGAGCACTTATGCCATCGCTGGATTAATTTCTACCGGACAATTTCTTATCTATAGCACGAGTGAAGTCTTCTTTAGCACTAAATTCACAATAACATATTTTCTTATCCTACAAAGTCTACTACTAATTGCTTGCTACAAAGTGAATAGCCATAAGAGTGTCCCTAATGAAATCTCTTGAAAAAAAGTTATTTGAAAAATTAGCGAAGAAAGGCTGGTTCACCTTAGCGAAGATCGTCTGCCGATTTCAGTTGTTCTCGAAAAAACACCTTAGCGAGAAGCAATTTGATCAATACTTAACGACCCTAGGGCCTCGTGAAGTTACTCTCAAACTAAAAAATAAGACGGAACGCCAAAAGCGTAAGCTGACATCTTTCAATCAAGATAACTTACGAAAGCCAACGAAAAAACTAAAAATTGCCATATTACTTAGCGGCCAGCCGAGGAGTCTTGAAAACTGCATAGATTCTTTACAGAGATTTTTCTATGGTCATGACGTATCTTATTTCTGCCATTCTTGGCAAGGACAAGTTCTGCCAAAGCAACTAGCCTTACTAGGAAAATACCAGCTAGTTGAAACTGAATCTCCCGATTTTTCTGAGTATGAATACGAAGCCATAAAAACGTTTGGCATTAAAAAATTTGGCGACGGCACGAAAGTTCCTTATGTTAGCCCTAACGTATTCCCCATGTGGTTTGGTGTACAAAAGGCTTTTCAATCAATAGAAGAGCATAATCAAAAGGCCGACGACTTCGATTTGATCTGTCGTATGCGTTATGACAATTTTTGGATAGGACAGTTTGATTGTGAGGATAAAATTTTAGCCGAAAATGAGGTTATGATTGACCACAACTACAATGGTTACGGCGGTTATGGTGATCAATTCGCCATCGGCAAACCACAAACAATGAAAATCTACTGCAATTTATACGATTGGCTAGTCACCGAATTTTTAAAAGGGGAATCATCTGAACGATGCTTCCCAGAAGTAATGTTAAAAGATTACATGACTTTTTCCGGTCTAAAAGTAATACAAGAAAATTTTGGGCTGCGCCTATTACGTCCCGAATTTGTTGGTTTGTCAGCACACAAGATCCCTCTAAGAAGTCACAAAGCAAGTAGCGAGCGCAACGCCAATATGGCGAAATATCTCGCTGAGAAATATCCGGAGTTTGTATAAAGCATGAAGATAGAGAAATTACCCGAGATACTTAGAAATCCATTACTGTGGTCACTATTAGTATTACTATATCCTCTACTACATGAGGTTGTATTCTCAGATTTTGTACGAGAAGGAGAATACAATTCACGAATAGGCTGGTCCTTCATATCTGCTTTCTTAATTACCTTAGGAAATCGACGTTGGATAACTGCTATCGTTTTATTTCCATTTCTACTCGGTGGAATCTGCGATATTGGCTATGCTTATTCTTTCGGAGGAGTATTCACCACTGCAACGATGGAAGCTGTAGCGTATACAGACCAGTACGAAGTCATTGAATATATAAATACTTATTCAACTTGGCAGTTAACCACAATATTAACAGCATTCCTCTTACTCTATTGCGCCGCCGTTTATTGCTGCAAGAAACCAGAAAGCCTAAAAACTCAAAGAGTTATATTTGTTCTAGGTAGTATATTAATAATAGTTGTGGTCTACCGTACCACGGTGATGGGGAAGTTTCATGACACTATACCGGGTATTTTAGGTACTCTACCATCTTATCACTTAGGGAGTATTTCTTTGCAAAAGGAAGTTGAACTTCGTAGAGACATGCTCGATTCAACAAAACTGAAAGCGGTGATAAAAGATAAAACTAATTCGCAAACCCACATTTTCATTATTGGCGAATCTGCTACTAGAAATCATATGGGAATTTACGGTTACGAACGAGATACAACACCGCGACTGTCATCACTAAAGAACGAGCTAGTCATCCTCGACAATGTCATTAGTAGTCATGTACAAACTCAAGCTTCACTTCGAGTAGCACTAACAGCAGCAACAGGTGTAGATGGTGATGATTATCGAGAATCTCCAAGCATAATCGATATCGCTAACATTGCTGGCTATAAAACCTTTTGGATTTCAAACCAACAACCGCAAAGGGCTACTATTGCTTCGATATCTCATCAGGCAAACGTTACACATTATATTAGCAATGATTTCAACGGTGTCGAGGTACGTCGGTTTGATGAATACATGTTGGATAGCATTAAAAATGCTATTGAAGATCCAGCACCATTTAAATCAATATTTATACACATGATGGGCAGTCATGCTAGCTATGAAAATCGTTATCCCGAAGCTTTCGACCAATTCAAAGACCAGCAGGCAACTGGGTATAAGGCAGTATTGGACGATAGAGAAGTAGATGCTATTAATGCTTACGACAACTCTATACTTTATTCAGATTACTTTGTCAGTAAAGTGATATCGCTGTTAAAGCAAGGTAACTCAGAAAGTAGGCGAACACTCACTTATTTTTCAGATCATGGCGAGGAAGTGTTTCAGGCTGCAGATATTAAAGGGCATACTCCCGACAACTTGACTAAAAACATGTTGGAAATCCCCTTTATAGTATGGGCTTCTGATAGAGATTCTGATGATATCGCCATACTTAATAAAAATTCTCATCGTCCTTTTATGTTAGATGGGTTATTCAGTTATGCGTTAACAATGCTAAATATATCGAGTGACATGTTATCTGTAGAGCGCAGTCCTGCATCTAACGACTTCAAAGCCCCACTAAAAAGGAAAGTGTATAAATTTACATACGAAGAAGCCTTTCCAAATAACGGTCAAAACATTCAGAGAAAACTTTTGGAATCTAATATATGAAACGATTAGTGTTTGACCTCGACAACACTCTAACCGTCGAAGGGAGCGGTGACTATGCCGATGTCAGTCCGAGGATGGATATGATAGAGAAGCTTCGAGAATATAAAGACTCAGGATTTGAAATAATTATCAGCACCAGTCGAAACATGCGAACCTATAATGCCTCCGTAGGTAAAATCAATGCCAACACCTTGCCTGTTATTCTTCACTGGTTAGCCAAACATAAAGTTCCATTTGACGAAATACATGTTGGAAAGCCTTGGTGCGGTACAGAAGGGTTTTATATCGACGACAAATCAATCAGACCTTCGGAATTTAGAAATCTCAGTTATGATAAGATCATACAATTACTAGAGAAAGAAAAGTAGCATGCTAATTGTTACATCCGCTCAGTTCGTTAGTGCAGAACTTATCGCAGAGTTTGGTGAAATACCACCTGCTTTTTTGCCAGTCGGCAACAAACGGCTTTATCAGCATCAATTTCGACATAGCAATGAATCCGAGCGGCGGATACTAACTCTACCCGACAATTACCATTTACCAAAATACGATGAACAGTGGTTATTGAAGCACCGTATTGAAGTTATCTATTTATCATCAAAGATGAGTCTTCGGGAGTCACTAATACAGTGCATCAGAAAACTAGGAGATTTCAGTGAAAATATTTCTATATTGCATGGAGATACGTTAATTGAAGGGATCGATTATCAATTAAAAGACATTGTCTCCATCGCTCGCACAGATGACTATTATAAATGGGCAGGCATATCGAAAACGGAATCGAAAACACTATTCACAGAGGCATTTGATGCGCGAGAACCAGGAATGGTCGTTAGTGGCTACTTCCAGTTTTCATCAATAGATATACTGTTAGCTTCTTTGGAAAGTAGCGATAGCTTTATCTCTGCTCTAAACCATTATTCCAACACTCTCACGCTATCAGCAATACACTACCCCGCTTGGTTAGACTTTGGCCATGTACATACATACTTCCGCTCTAAATCGAGAATTACAACTCAGCGTTCCTTTAATGATTTAGATATTTCACCTCGCGTCGTCAAGAAATCAAGTGCCAAATCATGGAAAATGAAAGCCGAATATCTGTGGTTTAAATCTCTTCCAGAACAGCTCAGCATATACACACCTCACGTATTCAGCTTCGAACAAAAAGAAAAATCTGCCTCTTACGAGATTGAATATCTCTATATGTCAGCATTAAACGAACTCGCAGTATTCTCCGAGCTCCCTGGTGTCGCCTGGCAACGAATAATGCAGTCTTGTAGCGAATTCATTACAGACGCTAGAAAATATACAGGACCGGAGTCACTCGCCGATTCAATTAATGAATTCCATCAAGCGAAAGTTTTCGAACGCTTAAAGACATTACGTGAATCAAGCACCATAGATCCAGACTCCGATTGGATTTTAAATGGCGAAAAATTGCCGTCATTAAACTCTATTGCGGAAAAATGTAACGCATCAACAAGAGCAGTGACTCCCGACGATATCTACATAAGCCATGGCGACCTGTGCTTTAGCAATATCCTCTATGACTTCCGTGTTCAGTCGGTTCGACTCATCGATCCACGAGGCACGCTGGATGAACAGACATTTACACCTTACGGTGATGGCCGTTACGACATAGCAAAACTATATCATTCTGTCATCGGTCGCTACGATTTCATTATGGCCGGAAACTATCATCTAGACATAATTGGAAAAAGCAGTATAAATTTTAGAATCCCGCATCATCCAGTCCTAAATAACATCGGTGAGCAACTAATGGAAAATAGGGCTTTTGGTTATGACAAAGAGGAGATCATTCCTATAATGATCAATCTATTTATTTCAATGCTTCCATTACATGCGGATAGTGAGACCAGACAAATAGCATTAATTGCAAATGCTCTTCGCTTATTCAAGGAATATAAGGATTTACTAAAGTGATCGTAATCCCAATGGCAGGTATGAGCAGCCGTTTTTTTAGAGCTGGGTATACCATTCCTAAATATATGTTAGATGCGCATGGAGCATCATTATTTTCTCATTGCGTAGGCAGTTTTAAACAATACTTTCTATCGGAAAGCTTTCTATTCATCATTCGTGACGTTTATGATACCAAAAATTTCGTCGATGCCGAATGCAAAAAACTAGGGATTATAGACTACCAAATTGTAACTTTAAATAATGAGACGCGCGGTCAAGCAGAAACAGTATATCTCGGGTTAGAAAGATCTACGTTTAGCAAATCTCGTTCAATTACAATTTTCAATATTGATACAATTCGTCTGAACTTTTCATATCCGAAATTTATAGATAGTATTGATGGGTACTTAGAGGTATTCAAGGGAAGTGGCGACAACTGGTCATTCGCGAAAGAAGATCCTGAGAACCCCGGAAAAGTTATAGAAACTGCAGAAAAAAATCCAATTTCAGATTTATGCTCGAACGGCCTTTATTTTTTTAAATCAGCAGACCTGTACATCAAATATTTTAAAATAATGGAATCCAATGGAGAGAAAGGGCTAGCAAAAGGAGAGTTATATATAGCACCGATGTATAATTATCTAATTAACGACAATCTAAATATTGCTTATGATCTAGTAAATAAAGATGACATCATCTTTAGTGGAACACCAGATGAATATACAGAATTTCTGAAATCGAATTGAAATAAGCCCTTTAAGATTTAAAGGGCTTTACATTTATAACATTCAAATATTAACAAGTAATTCTACTTCAACCCTCTCAAGGTCGGGAATCATTGCATTATCACCATCCACAGTAACCGCCATTCCGTCAAACTCCCCCATATTCATTGCATCAACTTGCTGAATTTCGTCTTTATGAACGTGCATCAGCTTCGGGATACCTTGCACAAGGATAGCGTAAAATGGCATATCGGCATTTGCGCCAACACCATTAACGATAATAAAACGAGCATTCGGGTTGGGGGCTGGAGCACTGTGATTATTAAGCATTTCATAACAAATCGCCGGCACTAGAGTGCCGCGCCAATCTATTCGCCCTAGCATCCAGTCAGCGCTTGAGTTGGTCGTTAGCAAATGTGAGAACGGAATAACTTCCGCAACGCTGACATTCGGTAGCAGTAAGTGTTTATCTTTGAGTGGAACCAGTAGGCAGTCTACTTGGATGTTCTTTTCCACTGTGGTTGTTACGACTTGTGTCATGAGTTTCTACCCAATGTTGTTTTACGCTCTGAACTAACTGCAATGCAAGTTGGTAAGGCGTTCCTATAAATGTCACTCGTCCGGTGCCTATTGCACTTTCAGGCATGGAGCCACTGGCACAATTTTCTGGGGTCTGCACCCAAATGTTTTCACAATCACTTAAACCCAATATCGCTTCAGAACCGTCACTGCCCATTCCGCTAAATAAAATACAATTAAATCTGTGCTGATAATGTGCATGGAGGTTAATCAGTACCTGATCGATAGACGGACCATAAGGGCCTGGCCAAGCTTTACCTAGTGTCTGACATACGCCAGATGCTAATACTTGAAATTCGTCTTCTATGGGTGCGACAAGGACATCACCAATCTGCAATTGCAGGCCGTTCTCAAAGTTACGTACGTTGTACTGCCCATGACGACCGACGGCTGAACACAGTGCATGCTCAAAGCGTGGATCAATATGCTGAGCATAAACAAATGCAATCGGCAGTCCACTAGGCAAAGCATCTAAAAATTGCTTCACTGCCTCAGGACCACCAAGTGATGCACCCAAAACCCATATTTGCAAAGGTTCCTGCACGTCTGTGCGGGTTAGTACATCTGGCAGAGGGATCGCTGGTAAAGCAGAATTAATGTTGTTTATGTCTTTTGCTGGCGCTCGATCCATCAAGATATCATCGGCACTTGCACCCAACGCTGGAGCGTGTGTAAGTTCACGCAGCTTGCAGAGCAGTCGCTTTTCCCAGCGCAGAAAGGTCGGACAGCTTTTTTGCGGCGCCCGCTCCATTCCAATTAACACAGGGACATGACCATCTAAGAGATGTTCGAGCCAATCAAGTGAATCACCGTCTTCATATATATCAACTAACCACACATCCGTTTCGACTGTGTGCAGTGCCAAATCGCCGATACGATCAGGCTGCAGGTTGAATACTACCTGAAAACCCAATCGCACCAGCGTGTCGTTAAGCAGGTGCTGCTGCAGCCGGTCATCGGCTATTATGGCAACCCGCGATAATGACATTTAAGCGTCCTCGTTCCCCAAGAATGAATTAATGCACTCTAACAAACGGTCTTCTTGGAACGGCTTACCTAGATATTCGTTCACACCAATACTCATGGCCCGTTCACGGTGCTTATCACCGGTACGAGAGGTAATCATAATGATAGGGATGTCTTTTAATCGAGCATCATGGCGTACTAGAGACGCAACCTCGAAACCATCCATACGCGGCATCTCGATATCCAGCAACATCACGTCTGGACGATGATCTTGCAATGTCTCCATGGCATGAACACCGTCTTTAGCAGTGAACACTTCCATGCCATGACGTTCAAGTAAGCGAGTCGTTACCTTACGCACAGTCACCGAGTCATCGACAACCAAGACACGTGGTAAACGACGCTCTTGTTCGTGACGACGTTCAGCTTCTTGCATATCGAGTGCTTTAGCACGTTGATATTCCAAACTTGATTGAGTACGAATCATGGCCGGCAAATCAAGAATGATAACAACGCTACCATCCCCAAGAATTGTGCCGCCCGAAATACCCATCACGCTAGCGAATTGCGGACCTAAGCTCTTTACAACAATTTCACGAGAACCCAGCAGTGAATCCACTTGCAAGGCAAAAGGCACTGAACCGCGAATTAACAACAGTGGTAACGGTAAATGCTGAGCCGTTACTTTTGGTTGCGCTTCGACATCAAGCATCGCACCCAAGTAATCCAAACGATAGTCGTTGCCAGCGTATTCAAAACGGCGCTCGCTAACAGGCTGTTCGTACAAGCTTTGCAGCTCTGCCACGGAAGCGCGGACGATACCTTGGATGTTATTCAACGGTACGGCATATAGATCATCACCAACACGAACCATCAAGGCGCGGTTTACCGATACGGTAAATGGCAGGCGAACTTCGAACTCAGTGCCAACGCCTGGATTGGAGCGAATTTCAACGCTACCACCCATTTGTTTGATTTCGCTGCTAACGACGTCCATACCAACACCGCGACCAGAAATCTGGGTCACGACCTCTGCCGTGGAGAAGCCTGGCTGCAAAATAAATTGCATCACTTCTTCTTCGGTCAAACGGGCATCTGGCGTGGTCATTCCACGCTCAATAGCTTTACGACGAACGGCTTCTAAGTTGATACCCTTACCGTCATCACGCATGGTAAGAACGACATCACCGCCATCGCGGCGAATGTCGAGTTCAATACTACCTTGAGCATCTTTACCAGATTGAAGGCGCTGTTCTGTATGCTCAATACCATGATCGACTGCGTTACGAACCATATGTTCTAACGGCGAGATCATGCGCTCAAGAATAGTACGGTCCATTTCACCTTCAGCGTTGTAAACACGCAAATCAACTTGCTTGTTCAGCTCTAGGCTTACCTGACGCACGATACGACGCAAACGTGGCACCAAACGCTGGAACGGAACCATGCGTGTTTTCATCAAGCCTTCTTGCAGCTCGGTATTCACACGACTCTGTTGCAGCAATAAAGTTTCTGCATCACGGGTTTTATGCGTGAGCGTGTCTTTCAAATCGATCAAATCCGACGCCGATTCCATTAACGCTCGCGACAACTGCTGCATCGACGAGTAGCGGTCCATTTCTAACGGATCGAAATCATCATAGTTCGGCCCTTGGCGCTCTTGACGGAATAGCACTTGCGCTTCGGTTTCTTGATCAAGACGACGTAACTGATCGCGTAAACGCTCCAACGTCATATCCATATCGCCAAGCGTATGGGAGAAGTCGCTAACTTGCTGTTCTAAACGTCCACGACCAATTGCTGTTTCACCGGCAAGGTTAACCAAGTTATCAAGTAAGTCTGCGGAGACTTTAACTAATTCAGTTGGTGCTTTGCGTTGGCTGCTTGCAGGGCTAGCAACCGCTTGGGCGGGTGCTTTTGGCTGCTCACGACGTAATGGCAATACATTGGAAGGCTTACTTTCAACCAGCGGTACCAAAGACTGCTCGCTGGTTTCAACGTCACCAGCGACAGTTGGAGTATCAACCATATCGTCCGGCGCATCACCCACTTCAGCTACTGGTATTTCGTCAGCAACTTCAATTAAACGATCACCCGAGTCATGAGCAAGTACACCTTCGCCATTCAACAAGGCTGCCAAGGCTTCAATGCGCACCACAATGGCGTCATGACGCTGGTAAGCATGTTTAAAGAAAGCGTCATCACAACGGGCGTTGCGGTCTAACGCCTTCTGAATATCGGACTCGAAATCATGCGCTAGATCGCCAATATCCTTTAATCCAGACAGACGCGCACCACCTTTGAGAGTGTGAAGTACACGTTGAGCTTCATCGGCTCCCGCACGGGAATCCGGTTCTTGCTCCCAATGATGCAAAGCGCGATCGAGCGCTTCCTGTAATTCACCCGCTTCTTCTAAGAAAATCTCAAGAATTTCTCGGTCGGCATCATCTGCAGATTCAGAATGCACTGCGTCTTTCGCCATTGATTGCGGTACATACTCTGCAGAGGCTTCAGGCGACGGTACCGTCAAATAGCTATGAATTTCTGCGATCAATGCCGCTGCATCATCGGGTAAATCCCCACGGCGCACTGCTTGCAACTGCTCAGCAAGGGTATCGTGAGCACGCTGCAATAATGGGAATGTTGCTTCGTCGCGTTCAAGAACACCGTCATTCAAACGCTCGTACAGCGTTTCTAATTCATGACACAAAGCCGCAATTTCTGGCAGCTCCGCCATTCGCGCACCACCTTTCATGGTGTGCAGTTCGCGTTGTAATTGAGCAACAGGCAACAAGTTATCCGGCGACTGCTGCCAATTCTGTAAAACAGATTCTATGGTTTCTGATATCTCGTCAGCTTCTTCCAAGAAGATATCCAGAATAAGGTCATCTTCCTCTTCTTCGCGATCAATCTGTTCTTCCGAACTCGTGACTTCAGGGAGCCATTCAACTTCTGCCGATTCAGATTCAACTGCTGCAATCTCATTTTCTAATGAGTCAATAGCATCGTCGACAGGTAACGCTTCGATTACTGCGTCAGATTCTGTTTCGGCATCGCTCTCGTCGAACTCAAAGTTGTTAGATGGAACAAACGAAGGCGTCGTAATGACATTTAATGGCCATTCATGTAAGCGACTCAGAGTTTCTGTTGCCGCTGGAATATCTTGGCCAGCAGCCAAACAGTCCATCATGCCCAACAATTCTTCATGAGCATTAGTCGCAAAATCAATCAGCTCTTCAGACGGCGGAACATCTTGCTCACGAATATTAATGTAAAACTCTTCTAAGCCTTCGGTTAGGGCTTGAACCATAGGCAATTCAGCTTCTTGAGCACCTTGCGCTACAGAACCTAAATCATCAATCATGGCCGATAATATCGAAGCATCAGCTGTAATCTGCCAACGCTGCAACAAATCTTCTGCTTCTAATAACGAATCCATACCACCGGATAAGAAACGCGCAATTGCCTCAGGATTTGGGGCCTGTGGATTTTGTTCGTCTTGCAGTGGCTTAAGCAAGGTTTGCTCTAACTTACGCAAATGCTTCTGCAGCTTTTTCGAGCCATCAATGCTGGTTAAGGTTGCTAACTGCTCAGGGGTTAATACACTGCGTAAAACTGCTTCACCTTGCTCTAAAACATCAATCAATGCGGTGCAGTTCTTCGCTTGATAGGCGCGCAATTCTTTAACCAAACGCTCCATTGGCGACGCAATATCCGCAAACGCGGTTAAGCCAGCCATATGCGCACTGCCCTTCAGAGTATGAAGAGCACGCTGGAGATCATCGCTGATAGGATTTAAAAAGTCGTTATCCCAAGAGTCGCGAATAAAGGCATTTACCGTCGCGAGATGAACTTCTGCCTCACCAATAAAGATATCGATAAGCGCTAAATCATCTTCATCAAGCTCTCGAACCGGTACTTCTAGCTCAAGCTCTTCGAATTCATCATCTTCAATTTCTTCGGCTGTATCAGCAGTAGCATTGACACCAGTAATCGGTAATTCACCAACCGCTTCGCCTTTTGCGATTGCAAAAGCGTAATCCATCAAAGGCAGAGGATCGATCGATGGCGCTTGCTGCAAACGGAAATCTTCAACCAATCCTGGAAGCAAGGTAATGACATGATCAACCAAGGCTAACAGCGGTGCCGATATTTCGATCGTATCGTCCAAAACACGATTGAACATATTTTCGATCGACCAAGACAACTCACCAATATCCATAGCGCGAACCATACGACCACTACCTTTTAGGGTGTGGAATGCGCGACGTACCGTACTTAGGGCTTCTTGATCATCGTTGTGAGCACGGAAAACAGGCCAACTGTCATTTAACGTTTCAATAACTTCTTCGGCTTCTTCCAAAAAGACTTCGATGATCTCTTCATCGATTAAATCATCGTCATTTTCTCTATTTTCGGCCAATGCGTCTTCAGTGTTTAATAACGGTACGCTCTCATCAGAGCCTTCGACATCTATGATTTCTGGCAGGTCCAATACCGGTGCTAGCGCTTCTAATTCGATATTTTCTTCATCGTTATCAGCATCGGAACTGAACGCATCGTTATCATTCTCGGCATCGCCTTCGGCATCCAATGCATCGTTAAATGACGTCACCTCAATGCTTTCATCAGCCCCATTAGAACCCGTGAAAACGTCATTTAACAATTCACTACCGGCATCTTCAGTCGAATCGCCGTCACGAACTAAATCGGCTGACAACATCAAATGACCCAACGTGTTTTCAACGCGAGTTAGCAATTCATCGTCGGTGCCTTCAGCAACATCGGCATAACGTTCAAGATAGTATTCGGTGCCGCTCAATACTTCGGCGAGCAAATCCATCAGCTGCCAATCTTGTTTCGGCGAATCAACTAGCAGCGCTTGTTCTACAAACTTAGCCAACTCCGCCAACACCGCTGCAATGCGCGGCAGCGGTATCATATTGATTGAACCTTCAGTGCTATGCAGCAAGCTCGGCACTACCGACAATTCTGCTGGCGACCACTGATGCGCAATAAAGGACACGATCGCATCCTTAATCTGTTCAATAACATTGCGGGCTTCGCGCAGGACGGCTTTTTGCGCATCCGACATAGCGCTGTCGCTTGGCGTGCTATTCAAGTCGCCCGCACGCTGCATACCGCTCAATGTTGCTTCGACATACAGCAAGGCTCCAGCAACATCCAACAGAGCGTCATCACTTGCGTCGCCGTTTTCAAGTAAGGCTACGACGGCTTGTTCTTGTTCCTGCATCACCTTACGCGGCATGCCTAAACCAAGCATGCCCATAGTGTCAGCAATTTGCTTAATGCTCACACGCACATCGTTAAGCACTGGTACTCGCTCTTGTGAGCCGCGCACCAATAAATCTAAACGTTCTTTGATGGCATTGATTTCATCAATTAATGCGGTAAGCGCGCTACCAATCGCATCCGCCCCAGGGCCAGAGAAGGCATCGCGCTCATGCTGTAATTCGTCTTCCGTTGGCAAAGAGTCATGCAATTCAAAACGCTTCTGCACCAAGCGAATTGCATCACCGCGAGTATCGGTACGCGCCACATAAAATAATAAATTCTTTAAGAGATCGTCAGCCGGTGGTCGATTGAGCGCAGGCGCCCCTTCATCAACGGCTTGTTTTAATACTTGGTCTAGCTGGCGTAACAGAACTTTCGCACTCTTTGGCAAATTATCCTGACGCATTAACCATTCGCTAAACGCCAAAGCAGGTAACCAAATAACGCCTTGCGGAGTTCCGCCTAGCGCTTTATTCAAACGTGCAAATAACTTGTTCAGATAATGGCGAGCGAGATCAGGTTCGCGATTTTGCAACAGCTGCAACGTTGCAGCCTGCATCATTTGGCGAGTTTTACGTAGCCATTGCGAAAAATTGCCAGCCTCAAATGCGGCTAACTGCTCAGTCGACAAGGTAGGGTTATGAGCAATAACCGGCGTGAACAACGAGGTTTCAGACAGGAAGTTTTCGCCGCGAGTGGATCGCAGTTCATTCAAAATTGGTAACAGAACAACCGGTAAGTCACGTCGACCAACCTTAACGTGCTCAAGGTAGTGCGGCAGCTGGATAATAGCCTGCATCAGCACTTCTAAGCCGTCTTGCTCATGACTGAGTGAACCGGAGGCCAAATCACTTGCTACCGCTTCCATTTCTTCGGCCAACAGTGCAGCGCCATAGAATTCGACCATCTGTAGCGTACCGTGCACTTGGTGCAAGTAGCTCAGACAGAAATTCAAACGACTCTTGTCTTGGGGCTGCTCTACATACAGTTCTAACGCTTGCTGCGCCTGCTGCAGAGTTTCTTTGATTTCCCCTTTTACCCATTCCAGGGCGATGTAGTCCTGACTCATCGCCTTGCGCTCTCCCATGACGAGTTCGATTGCTTGCGCACAAAGGCCGATACTCGGCTGCTATGTACCTGTTCTAATAACGGATGTTGCCAGTCCACCATTTCCCCCAGACCGATGACCAATAAGCCACCGGGAGCAAGGCGCTGAGCCAGCGCGTCAAGAATTTCACGCCGCCGCCAGCGACGAAAGTAAATCAGCACGTTTTGACAGTAGATAATGTGCTGAGATTGCAGCGGACAGCTCTTGAGATTAAGAATATTGACCTGACTGAAACAGCAGCGTTCTCGCAACCGTTCAGCGATCTGAAATTTTTTCGCATTTTGACCTGCAATCACATGATCGCGGTACAGTTCTGGTATCCGCTCTAACGCACGAATCGAATAAACGCCAGCTCGCGCTTTCCGCAGAACAATGGTTGAGATATCCGTGCCGGTAACCGCATAACGCCCACCAAAAGGTTCTAATAAACGCTCAGCTAGCATCGACAAACTGTAAGCCTCTTCCCCAGAAGAACAGCCAACACTCCACAACCCCACGGTCTGACCCGATTGCTGCAAACCAGGTGCATGAGTTTGTAAGTACTCTTCAACCAAAGCAAGTGCATCTGGATCACGAAAGAAGCGTGTTTCTTGTACCGTTAAACGGTCAACCAACACACTCCATTCCATGACGCCCGCAGGACCATCAAGCAGCATCTGATAGTACGCATCGTAATCTCGACAACCGACTTCGAGCATGCGTAAACCAAGGCTAGTCTGCAAAAATGAACGGCGCTGAATTGGCATGCACATACCAGTTCGCTCTTCTAGCAATGCCTGCCAGCGAACGAACTGATGATCATCCAGTTCAGGGACAGTGCTCAAACCTATCGTGCGTAACGGCTGATTCATAGGCGTTCATCCGCCGCTAGAAGCGCGTTACAGCGCTTCTCGCTCGCCCAAGTCAAAGTCGGAAGCCTCTGGCAGCTTAAAGCCTGCCACTGATTCACGCAGCATGTTCGCCATTTCAGCAAGGTTACCAATCGAACGTGCCGTAGCAGTAGTACCGGCAGACGTTTGCGAGGTAATTTCTTGAATAACGTTCATCGTATTCGAAATATGACCCGCAGACGAAGCCTGCTGACGCGCTGCGTTAGAGATGTTTTGAATCAATTCCGCAAGGTTCTTCGATACCGTTTCAATTTCTTCAAGAGCAACACCCGCATCCTGCGCTAGGCGTGCACCACGCACCACTTCTGTCGTGGTTTGTTCCATCGAAATAACCGCTTCGTTAGTATCGTTCTGAATCGTTTTAACCAGTGCTTCAATCTGCTTAGTTGCTGCAGCTGAACGTTCCGCAAGACGCTGAACTTCATCCGCAACCACCGCGAAGCCTCGACCGGCATCACCAGCCATCGAAGCCTGAATAGCAGCGTTCAATGACAGAATGTTGGTTTGGTCAGCAATATCGGTAATCAAAGAGATGATGTCACCAATCTCCTGTGACGATTCACCCAGACGTTTAATACGTTTAGACGTTTCTTGAATCTGCTCACGGATGTTATCCATGCCGTTGATGGTCGCTTGTACCACTTCAGCACCTTTGTTGGCGATCGCAACCGACCGCTCCGCAACCGCAGACGATTCAGAGGCGTTCGCCGATACTTGGTCAATCGACACCGCCATTTCGTTAATCGCAGCAGAAGCACCAGCAATTTCTTGCGCTTGGTGTTCAGATGCCTCAGCCAAATGCATGGCCGTTGCCTGAGTTTCTTGTGCCGCTGACGATACCTGTACCGCTGTTTCGTTGATCGCAGATACCAAAGAGCGCATCTGGTCGATGGCGTAGTTGATCGCGTCAGCAATCGCACCAGTGAAATCCTCGGTAACCGTTGCAGAAGCAGCCAAATCACCGTCTGCAAGATCGGCGATTTCATCGAGAAGACGCAAAATCGCAACTTGGTTTTGGTCACTCTGACGTTGCGTATCTTCTTGATTGCGGCGAGTTTCCCGAATAGACACAACACCCATGCCCACTAAAGACATCAAGGCTAAGAAAGCGGCCAAGTAACCGATCAACTGCAAACGACCACGTTGTTCAGCATTACTTTGAATGGTTTCAGTCAAAGTCGATGTTTGTTCTAGCAGAGTTTGAGAGTCGCGGAAGATGCTATCCGATGCTTCACGCACCTGAAATAGTTCTGGCGAAGTTTCCAAAATCTCATCCACCGAACCCGATACGAACTCAAACAACTCAGCAACTTCCGCCAACGCGTAGATAGCTTCTTCGTTGGTGACTTGTGAAATGTTCATGGCAATATTGCCTTGAATCATACCGTTCAATACCCGACCAAATAACGACGCATCTCGACCGAAAGCATCCGCCGCCATTACCGCGTCTTCACCACCAGCCAGTACTTTGTTGACCGATCGTACAATACGTTCAGCTAACCAAGACTGACGCTGAGCAACCGCAACCTGTTCGGCCGGAGCGCCACTATCGAGTAGTAATTCTACGATCTCGTCGTATTCAACCTGCAACTGAGGAATTGTTTCTGCCAGTGTTGCCGCAACTTCGTGCAACGACAGAATAATCTCTTGTGAACGAATAATTTGGTCAGCGTTACCCTGTACGGTTTCCCATACACCCTGTACGCCTGTCATAGAAGCTACTTCAGCTGCCGGTAAGTTATTCGTCGCGTCACCCTTGGTTAAATAAACCCAGCGAGTCGCAAACTTATCACGCGCTTCACGTAATTGACCGAAGGCGTCTTCTTTACCGCCTGCAGCTTCCACTGCGTTTTTCGCTAACTCCTGAGACAGTACGCGCAATTCACCTGCGTGTTCAATGTACTGTTCATCACGATCCGCCAGAATGTTTACCCAGACGGTGATACCAACGAACACCCCCAAGAAAACCACCAGCAGGGCCGCCAGAATACCATTTGCCCGGTTACTGAACGCTGTTGACTTAGCGCTACTTGTATTTCCGCTCATGCCGTCCTCTCCAACTCACTGCATGCATTTCATTTATATCTGCCTTAAGGAAGGCAGGTTTATTCTTGTTTTAACCGAATTTATACGGCGATGTGCAGGAATTCCGGCGATTGAGTTATTTCACCCAATTGAAGTACCGGCCAAACTCGACCATCTCGGCCAAATCCTCTTTCCACAAACCGTGCCAATGACTCTGGCAGATCTGTGACAGGCGCTTCCCGGTCAACCGGAAAGGTCTGCATCCCCAATACAGCATCCACTAACAAACCAACTAAATGATCGTTCTGCTCGATCACCAATACACGCTGACTACGCCATCCAGTTTTCACCGGCAGATTAAGTAATCCTGCCAGATCCATTACTGAGACCATACGTCCGCGAACATTGGCAATACCCATCACCCAATTTTTAACACCAGGCACCCGAGTTACGCGCGGTGGCTGCAAAATTTCTACAACCTCCGCCATATTCGCAACATAGGATTGCCCAGCGAGCATAAAACCAATACCACGCCATGTTGCAACGCTTTCTACCTGCTGCGGCAATGCCGACGCATTGAAACGGCTTTGCTGTTCAATGTTTTGCAGGTATTCAAACGGGTGCATCATTCATCAACCGCCCGAACAGCTTCAATTTCAGACAAGAGTCGAGCCTCCGTCACAGGCTTAACCAGATAGCCAGAAGCTCCCTGACGCTTGCCCCAGACGCGATCCGTTTCTTGATCTTTGGTGGTCACGATAATGACGGGAATGTGTTTCGTCTCCGGATTACGGGTCAACTGACGCGTCGCTTGAAAGCCATTAAGGCCTGGCATAACGATGTCCATCAATACCACATCCGGTTTCTCTTGACGGGCGACAGCCACACCATCGGCACCGTTTTCTGCATTCAGCACCTCATGGCCATGCTTCTCCAGCACGGAACGGAATGCTTCCGTCTCTGTTGGAGAATCATCCACTACTAAAATGCGAGCCATGCCTGCTACCCCTTACCTAATTCTATCGATGTCGTTTTACTTAACGTGCTGGCGAATAGAGCCAAGCAGCTCTTCTTTACTGAACGGCTTGGTTAAATATTCATCAGAACCTACGATACGTCCCTTGGCCTTATCGAACAGACCATCTTTACTGGAAAGCATGATGACTGGTGTAGATTTAAATTTAGAATTATTTTTAATCAACGCACACGTCTGATAACCATCCAAACGCGGCATCATAATATCGACGAAAATAATATCTGGATTGGTGTCGGCAATTTTTGCCAGTGCATCAAAACCATCTGTCGCTGTAAATACTTCACAACCGACTTTTTTGAGTAAGGTCTCCGCCGTGCGGCGAATCGTCTTACTGTCGTCGATCACCATGACCTTAATATCTTGAAAATTCTCGTCCATAGGGAGGCCTTCAACCATCCAATTCTTTGTTTTTTTAGTAGGTGCCCTAGGGCTAGAACAAGTCTTGCCATAAGGTAATTTTATTTGGCCGAGTAACACGAAGCGCCGCTAAAAATTACCATCCCCAAAGCCGCATAGACATTGCTGTGCACTTTTGTACCATACATTAAGAGGGCAGGCTAGCGGCGGCGGTCGCAAATCTCGGCTACATAAGGGCTGAGCATGCGGTACACTGGGACACGCATCACAAAATAGAACTCTTTCGGAGCCCATATGAGTATCAAGCTTGGCATCGTCATGGACCCTATCGGTCAAATCAACTTCAAAAAAGATACCTCCCTGGCACTATTAAATGCAGCGCAAGAACGCGGCTGCGAATTGTTTTATATGGAACAGGCCGACTTATCCATCCAAGCGGGCCGAGCATACGGACGCATGGCACCGATAAAAGTAGCGATGAACCAAGATCACTGGTTTGATCTGGGTGAATACCAAGACCGCTTACTTGCCGATCTCGACATTATTTTAATGCGCAAAGACCCACCGTTCGATGGTGAATTCATTTACAGCACCTACATTCTCGAACGCGCGGAACAAGAAGGCGTACTGATTGCAAATAAGCCGCAAAGCCTGCGCGACTGTAACGAGAAGGTCTTTGCTACCGCCTTCGCAGATTTGATGTCGCCAACCATAGTGACGCGCCGTTCAGACCTACTAAAACAGTTTCACCGCGAGCACGGCGACGTTATTTTTAAACCGCTTGACGGTATGGGTGGCTCGTCCATTTTCCGTTTAAGACAAGACGACCCGAATGTCAGCGTCATCATAGAAACACTGACTAACCATGGTCAGCAGCAAATCATGGCACAGCGCTTTATTCCTGATATTACCGCTGGTGATAAGCGTATTCTGATGATTGATGGTGAACCAGTTCCCTACTGCTTAGCTCGCATCCCAGCCGATGGCGAAACCCGTGGTAATTTAGCGGCCGGTGGCCGCGGCGTCACTCAGCCGTTGTCTGATAGCGACCGCGCAATTGCCGAGAAGATAGGCCCAGAGCTGAAGGCGCGCGGTTTGTACTTTGTAGGCTTAGATATCATCGGCAACTACGTCACTGAAATTAACGTCACAAGCCCTACCTGTGTGCGCGAAATCAGTCGTGATAGCGGCATTGATGTCGCCACTCAATTGATTGACGCTTTATTGGCTAAACGTTAACGCAAAAACGCCGCGCAATCACGCGCGGCGTAGCCTGTCTGACGGTGTGCCTCGGTGGACAAAACAGCCCAATAAGCGCAGACTTGCAGCAGATTTTTCCACTGTGATAAGAACGGGTAAACCTGCACGCATGGCTGAAACCACCGTGACCAGTACAGACAGACTCACCTTTGCGCTATTTCTCGCGATATTAGTGCACGCCATGGTAGTTCTGGGTATCAGCTTTCAAGCCAGCGACCGCAGCAGCATAGCGTCAACGCTAGAGATCACGCTCGCCGCTTATAAAAGTGATAAAGCGCCGGAAAAAGCTGACTTCCTCGCCCAAGAGAATCAAGAAGGCAGCGGCACCCTCGATGAAGCCAAAATGCTCACCACCGACGTCGAGGCTGTTTTCCACGCCAATGAAATTCGTGACAACGTTGCCAAAGAGCAAATCCCGACCGCTCCGAAGCAAAATGACGTCACACGCCAACAAATAGTCACTGCGACCAAAAGCGTTACCAAACAAGAAACCAGTCGCCCAGACGAAACGGTTACCCCAAGCGATCTCCCTGAGGGACCACAAAAAAGTTTATTGCAGCGCAGCTTAGAAATGGCCAGTTTAGAGGCCAAGCTTGATAGCTTGCGTCAAACCTACGCTAAACAGCCGCGAGTTCAGCGCTTAACCGCCGCATCGACCATGAAAGCCAGTGACGCTTACTACGTAAATAGCTGGCGTCATAAAGTCGAGCAGATGGGCGCCATTAATTATCCGCGCGAAGCAGAGAACTGTTACGACGACTGTCGCTTGCGCATTTTAGTTGCCATCAATCCCAACGGCACGATTAACGAATTGCGAATACTAGAGTCTTCAGGGCGCAAAATTCTTGATGACGCGGCTCTTCGAATCGTGCGTCTCGCCGCGCCCTTTGCTCCTTTTTCGGAGGAGATGCGCCGCGACATGGATTTACTCGAAATCATTCGAACCTGGCAGTTCAAAGGCAACCGCTACCTTTCGGGCACTGAGTAATGAAAGAAATCAAAAGCCTGCGCAATCATCTATTAATTGCCATGCCGCAACTCGAAGACACTTGGTTTGCAGGCACAGTCACCTACATGTGTGAACACAATCAAGACGGCGCTATGGGTGTAGTGCTCAATCGCCCTTTGGATTTAGATTTTGCTGAAGTCTGCGACCAACTAGAAATTCCCCGCTTACCGTCCGTTAATGCAGAAATATTGTGCGGCGGCCCCGTCAGCCAAGAAAATGGTTTTATCCTGCATCGCGAACAAGGCAACTGGGAATCCACACTCAATGTTACCGAGCAAGCACACCTAACATCTTCTAAAGATATTCTTGAAGCGATCGCTACGGGCGCCGGGCCTCGGCATTATTTGCTGGGATTAGGCTACGCAGGCTGGAGTGCGCAGCAGCTCGATAAAGAGCTACGCGAAAACTCATGGATTACGTTAGAGGCAACACCAGAGCTGATATTCGAAACAGACATCCACGATCTTTACAACATAGCTCTAAGCACACTAGGCATTAGTGCCGAATTTTTAAGTAGTGATGCCGGCCATGCCTGAGGTCATTGTTCCTGAACGCTTTAACAGCTTTATGGGTTTCGACTTTGGTACTCAGCGCATTGGCATTGCGATAGGGCAGCGTATTACCGCCAGTGCCAATCCGTTAGCACCGATCAAAGCGCGCGATGGTGTACCGGACTGGGATTTGTTGCAGCGTATTATCACGGAATGGCAACCGGATGCTTTTATTGTCGGATTACCGCTCAATATGGACGGTAGTGATAGCGAAATGAGCCGTCGTGCGGCAAAATTCGCCAAACGACTAGAGGGGCGCTTTCATCGTCCTGCTTATACCCATGACGAACGCCTGACAAGCTATGAAGCAAAAGGCATCGTTATTGCCGAAGGTGGTAATAGAAACTTCGGCGAGAACTCGGTCGACGGCATTGCTGCCCAACTCATACTAGAAAGCTGGATGATCGCACATCCGCGCGAGCAAGGAGAATCTCGATGAATTTGCCCGATATTGAACAAACGTGTGAATCATTAGGCGAGCAAATCAAAGCCTTCGCCGCTGAGCGTGGCTTAGACGATCCTCTTTTAGTTGGCATTCGCACCGGCGGCGTTTGGGTCGCCCAGCGCCTGCAACAGTACTTAAATCCACACGCAGAGATCAGCGTATTGGATATTAGCTTTTATCGCGATGACTTCACTCGTCACGGCTTGCACCCGCAAGTAAAAGGGTCAGAACTGCCGGACAGCATTGAAGATCGCCACATTATTTTAGTCGATGACGTCATTATGAGCGGCCGTACCATTCGCGCTGCCATGAACGAGTTATTCGATTATGGGCGCCCTGCCAGTATTAGCCTTGTGTGTCTACTGGATATCGGCCGCCGTGAACTGCCAATTCAGCCTGACTTATGCGGTGCAACCATCGCCTTAAATGAAGGTCAATTGATCAAGCTAGGCGGGCCAAATCCACTGACATTGTCACTGGCGTAAGCTCAATAGCGACGCAGGCCGCAACCGAATTTTAACACTTATTATCTACAACTTATAAAGTAGTGCCCTATGACTACCGATCCCAGCAAGGTTCAGTTGACGGAAGACGGACGCCTGAAACATTTCCTCACCACGGAAGGACTCAGCCGCGAACTGCTTACCGAAATTCTTGATACCGCCGACTCGTTTATCAGTACACAAGAACGTGCCGTTAAAACGGTTCCTTTGTTGCGTGGTAAAACCGTGGTAAACCTGTTTTTCGAAAACAGCACGCGTACACGCTCAACTTTTGAGTTGGCCGCCAAGCGCTTATCAGCAGACATTCTCAATTTAGACATCGCCAAATCTGCAACTGCGAAAGGCGAAACTCTAATGGACACCTTGTGGAACCTAGAAGCGATGTACAGCGATATGTTCGTTGTACGTCATGCGGACTCCGGCGCGGCGCATTTTATCGCCGAACACGTAACCCCTAACGTTGCCATTATCAACGCCGGTGACGGACGCCATGCGCATCCAACCCAAGCCATGCTCGACATGCTCACCATTCGCCGCCATACCGGCAGCATTGAAGGCAAGATAGTCGCCATCGTCGGCGATATTTTGCACTCACGCGTTGCTCGCTCGCAGATTCATGCTCTGCGTACACTTGGCGCTGCTGAAGTGCGTGTTATTGGCCCAGGTACATTGCTACCACGAGATATTGATGCGTTAGGTGCTCGACCGTTTTACAACATGAATCAAGGCCTAGCCGATTGCGATGTGGTTATCATGCTGCGCCTGCAAAAAGAGCGTATGCAAAATGCTTTATTGCCTAGCGAAAGCGAATTTTTCAAGCTATATGGCTTAACTGAAGAGAAGTTAGCGCTCGCCAAACCAGATGCCATCGTGATGCATCCAGGACCAATCAACCGCGGCGTAGAAATTGAATCCGCGGTTGCTGATGGCCCGCAATCCGTCATTCTTAACCAAGTTAGTTACGGCATTGCCGTACGTATGGCTGTTATGGCAATGGCCATGAGTGGCCAACAATCAGCACAAATGATCGACGAGGACGGCGCGCAATGAGATATCTACAGATTGAAAATGCCCGCTTAATCGATCCTGCTAATAATTTAGATACTGTTGCCGAAATCTTTGTGGCTGATGGTCGCATCCAAACCATTGGACGTCGTCCTGTCGCAGGTGAAATCGAAGAAAGTATTGATGCTCAAGGGCAATGGTTAATTCCTGGGCTTATTGATCTTGGTGGCCACTTACCCGAACCTGGATACAGCCAAAAAGGTAGCATTGCTAGCGAAACTCGCGCGGCTTGTGCCGGTGGTTTTACACATATCTGTAGCTTGCCAGACACTAAACCAGTTGCAGACACCGCTGCGGTTATTCAGTTAGTGCTAGAAAAAGCCGCCAAGGCCGGTTTTGCCCGAGTACTGCCTTTAGGTGCTCTTACCCAAGGTTTAGCAGGAGAGCAAATTGCCAACATGGTAACCCTGCAAGAAGCAGGAGCCGTTGCTCTCAGTAATGCACGTCGCCCAATTAGAGATAACTACGTACTGCGTCGTTTAATGGAATATGCGGCAACCTACGATATCCCGCTATTTTTAACGGCTAATGACGAAGCCTTATCTGCCGGTGGCTGCATGCACGAAGGCCCAACCGCAACACGCATGGGCTTAAGCGGCATTCCAGAAACCGCCGAAACCATCGCCATTGCCAATATTCTTTTGCTTATTGAGCAGACTGGCGTGCGCGCACATATCAGTCAAATCAGCTGCGCGCGCAGTGTTGCTATGTTGACCGAAGCTCACCAGCGCGGTTTACCTGTGACGGCAGACACCACATTAGCCAACTTGCTTTATACCGATGAAGCCGTTGAGGGCTACAACAGCTTGTTTAATGTGCAGCCTCCATTGCGAAGCGAACGTGATCGCCTGGCTTTACTGCAAGCCGTAGAGCAAGGCCATTTAGCCATCAGTTCAAATCATCAGCCGCATGAAATTGCCGCCAAGAAAGCACCGTTTGCCGATGCCGAAGCCGGTATGAGCCAATACGACCACTTCTTACCGCAAGCGCTCAGCTTAGTGCATCGCGGTGAGCTGAGTATCGATGCCTTGATTCGTGCCACCAGCACAATCCCAGCTAACTTACTCGGGCTGCGTCAACAGCTGACCGAAGGCGCCGCCTTTAATGCCTGCCTTGTTGACCCGAATGCAGAGAATGTCGTCACCGCACAATCTCTGCAATCCCGAGGTCGCAACCATCCTGCGCTTGGTCGCACGTTGAAAGGACAAGTAAAACGCGTATTTGTCGACGGCCAACTGGTGTTTGCTAGCTAAGCGCACACGTCGATCGAACCTTGCCCCGTGCGAAGAGCAAAACTGAGTACGGGGCAAAATTGCTGCTGTAAACCTTCATTCTGGCGGTATTCGCCTATACTGACAGAATGGTCAAGCATGACACTCTTCCCAGTAATACTGCGATCCTACGCTGGCGCGATGCCTTTTTAGCATTGAACCAAGAACGCTTGGATGCTACCCGCAGTCAAATGACAAAACGCCAGCAAGCCGTTATCGATGTGCTTGCCGTGTTGCTGCACGTCAATCACCCCCGTTTACCTGGATTTGTAACTGCAGACACGCCTTGTGGAGTTCGAGGATTTACACCGAGCATCGCTCAGCGCTCAGCTTTGCATACATTAGCTCGTGGTGTGCAATTACCACGAGATCCGGCACACCGCTCTATTCATGCGCTCTACTTAATGGGCAGTTTAGGCTCAGTCGCACAGTCGAGCAGCAGTGATCTCGATGTCTGGGTTTGCCATGATGAATTATTACGACCACAGCATTTGGCAGCACTAAGACAGAAATGCGATTTAATCGAACAGTGGGCAGCGCAACAAAATTGCGAAGTGCACTTTTTCTTGATGAACCTGACGGAATTTCGTCAAGGGCAAAGTCGCTCCGCCGATGGTGAGGATTGCGGCAGTACCCAGCATTTACTATTGCTCGACGAATTCTATCGCAGCGCTTTATGGCTGGCAGGCGCCTGTCCGCGTTGGTGGGCCATTCCATTAAGTGAAGAAACCCGCGCGGATTCGTACTGGCAGCGTTTGGTCGACAACCATATTGTTAGCGTAGATCAATGGCTGGATGTTGGTTCCATCGCCACCATTCCCGCTGCCGAGTTCGTCGGCGCAGGGCTTTGGCAGCTCAATAAAGGTCTCGCCAATCCTTATAAATCATTACTCAAATTACTACTCACGCGTCATTACGCCAGCCAATACCCGCGCATCCGCCCATTGTGTTGGGATTTAAAAGAACAGGTTCAAAACGGCGGTGCTAATTTCAAAAACTGCGATGCCTACCGTTTAATGCTGGGTCGCATCCAACAGCAATTACAACAGGAAGGAAATGCACAACGAGTAGAATTAGTACGCCGCGCCTTTTATTACAAAGCGGATTTACCGCTGACAGAACTCAATAAAGGACAAAGAGATGGCTGGCGCGCCCAAGAACTACTAGCACTGACATCCGAATGGGGCTGGGATCAAAACCAGTTAATCGCACTCGATCAACGTCAGCATTGGAGCCCGCAAACCGTCAGTCGTGAGCGCAATGCACTGGTGAGCGAAATGCTCAGCAGCTATCGCTATTTAGCGATTTTCAGTCAGCGTTATGCTTCTCGGATTCATATTCAACCTCGCGATCTTAAAGTATTAGGCAACCGCTTAACCGCTGCCTTTGAAACTCGCCCCGGTAAAATCATTCAAATAAATCCGGGCATTCGCAGTGAGTTAGAACAAGAAAAAATCACCCTGAATTTAAAGAACTCACATTGGCAATTATATCCCGGCCCTTGGCGACCCAACGACAATCAAGCCCCCTTACGCCAATCAGAAAGCCTCGTCGAGCTACTGGCATTCGCTCGTTACAATGGCTTATTGCATGATTACACCCAAATTGCGCTATATCCGCAGCACAATTCGCTAACTCAATACGAGTTACGCGAGCTGCTTGGTGTAATGAAGCAATTGCCATCCCCAAAGTTAAATAACAGTGCCTTAACCACAGAAGCCTACCCGCTAGCTCTGCACATATTTGTCAATGCAGGAGTCGATCCACAACACCAACTCAGCCGCCGTGGCATGCAGAAGATCAGCAATCGTGATGATTCTCTCGGCTATAGCTCAACTCGAGAAAATCTAGTGCACACGGCGGATGTGCTGAGCATTAACAGTTGGGGAGAGTGGCAAGTTAGCCGTTATGAAGGGCACAGTGCCATTGCCGATATTCTCGCGCAAATGCTGACCCACCGCGAATTGGCACGACAGCAAGGTTGGCCCGAATGGTATGTACACTGTCACTGCGTGAGTCGTGCCATTGCGATTCGTGAACGCGTTACCGAATTATTAACCGATGTCACAACGCACTTTTCTCAACCACAGCCATCGCCCTATTTACTACAAATCGGTGCCGACTATCACCTGCTAGAAATACGCCAACGCAAACTCCATATTGAACATGCCGAATCACCCCAAGCCTTACTGACACTGTTGGCGCGGCCACGAAAGCGCTACCAAACCTGGCAACTGGATCGACATGCGCTGCCGGATAGCCCACTGCGATTAATCCTCGAAGAAAGCCGTAGCGGTATTTGGCAGGTGTATTACTGGCGCGATAAAGACTATATCTTTGTTTATGTCTGCGATGAGCGCGGTGCCTTATTCTTTCAACAATGGCCAGAAAGTGATTTACGCCAATGGCTAATTCCCTTGCTCCGATTTATGTACCGTCTTGATCAGCGCTGGCAACATTCGCAAAACCGCGTCCAAGCGCGCCCTATTAAACTGGCAGAACTGAAACTCAAACCGCTAAGTTACGAGTTCGAATGCGAACGCCGCCGCATGCCCGACGATGTGCAACTACCCGCGGCGATTGATCTGCACGCTGTCATTGATAATCAACGGCACATGACGTTTTACTGCAATGGGCAAGAATTTCGCCAATCAATGTACGGCGATCAGTTATTTAGCAACGTCGCTAACCACGTAAGAGAACTAAGACACAATGCCGCAGCCTATGATTGCCGCTTAACCGACTTAATATTGGCTGACAATGAACAACTGGTCGCACACCTAACCGTACGTCAGCGCTTAGAAAAGCGTCTATCCGAAACCTTAATTTCCACTCCAATATAACCCTGCCACTCGGCAAGTATTCCTGCGTCCAACGATCTCCTCAGCAAACGGCGCAATTTACTGTATCCCTGTTCGAACTAGGCTCTGAACAAGCGCAGACAGGTTCTGAGAATCCCCGTATAATGCCCGTAATTAGGAGAATCTTTATGCGACTGCGGCCGATTATTATGTGTCTGTTCAGCTTGGGCTTGTTAGCCGGGCTATCAGCCTGTGGGCAAAAAGGCCCGCTTTATCTGCCAGACCAAGACCCTGCTCAAATGGAAAATCAGTTTTAATATGTCTGTATTCAATTATAAAAATGGCGTTTTAAACGCTGAAAATGTGTCACTAGCCGCATTAGCAGAGCAGCACGGTACGCCGTTGTATGTCTATTCTCGTGCCGCTTTTGAGCAACACTTCACCGCTTATACCGATGCCTTAGGCGAATGGCCAAGTTTGGTCTGCTTCGCGGTCAAATCTAACTCTAACATTGGTGTTCTGAGCGCCTTAGCACGCATAGGAGCAGGCTTCGATATCGTTAGTGAAGGCGAATTAGAACGCGTACTGGCGGCAGGTGGCGAACCCTCTCGCATCGTCTTCTCAGGTGTTGGTAAGCAAGCACGCGAAATGCAGCGCGCCCTTAATGTTGGCGTGTACTGTTTCAACGTTGAATCAGAAGCTGAATTAGAGCGTTTAAGTGAAGTCGCCAGCGCCATGGGCAAAACTGCCTCGGTTTCTCTGCGCGTAAACCCCGACGTCGATGCGCAAACGCATCCATATATTTCTACTGGCTTAAAAGATAATAAGTTTGGTATTGATATCAATGACGCCGCGCGTATTTATCAAAAAGCAGCCAGCTTGCCGGGCATTGCCATCAAAGGTGTCGACTGTCATATCGGTAGCCAGCTAACCGAAATTTCGCCATTTTTAGATGCACTCGATCGAGTGTTAGAACTGGTTGACGACTTAGCAGCGCGCGAAATTCGCATTGAACATCTCGACCTAGGCGGTGGCCTCGGCGTTAAGTATCGCGATGAGAACCCTGCCTCGCCTGCCGAATACATTGCAGCCATTAAAGAACGTCTAGGTGATCGTACCTTTAAACTCATCTTCGAACCGGGTCGCTCAGTATCCGCCAACGCCGGTGTGTTTTTGACCCGGGTTGAATATTTAAAACTGAACGATCATAAGAATTTCGCCATTATCGACGGTGCGATGAACGACTTGATTCGCCCTGCGCTATACAGCGCGTGGCAAGCGATTGTGCCGGTAAATGAAACCTCAGAAGAGCCTGTACGCGCGTACGACCTTGTTGGTCCTGTGTGTGAAACTGGGGACTTCTTAGGTAAGAATCGTGATCTTGCGATCAAACAAGGCGATCTGTTAGCGGTGATGTCCGCTGGCGCATACGGCTTTGTAATGGCATCCAACTACAACAGTCGTGGTCGCCCTGCAGAAATAATGGTCGATGGTGAACAAGCCTATGTTGTGCGCGAGCGCGAAAGTATTGCATCCTTGTTTAGCAACGAATCTTGCTTGCCAAAATAATTAGGTCTAGGAAATAACTCTATGTGGCTGAAGTTCAGCAAAATGCACGGCTTAGGTAACGACTTTGTCGTCGTCGACCTAGTAACTCAGAGCGGTTTTATTCGCCCTGAGCGCGTGCGCGAACTCGCTCATCGCAATTTCGGCATTGGCTTTGATCAACTGCTTATCGTTGAGCAACCGTCACGTCCTGATGTCGATTTTAAATACCGTATTCTCAATGCCGATGGCAGTGAAGTTGAAAATTGCGGCAATGGCGCACGCTGCTTTGCGCGATTTGTTTATGATCAGCACCTAACCGGTAAGCGCACCATTAGAGTCGAAACCGCAAACGGCATAATAGAACTAAACCTTACCGACGATAATCAGGTGGTTGTTGATATGGGGAAACCCATTTTAATACCCGCAGACATTCCGTTTAGCGCTAACCAATTTGCACCGGAATACAGCATCGAAGTAGACGGCATTGGCGCAATCAATATCGGTGCAGTGTCGATGGGCAATCCTCATGCCGTGCTACGCGTCGATGATGTCGATACCGCTCCCGTAGAAAGCTGGGGGCCACTTTTAGAAAGCTGCCCGCAATTTCCACGCAAAGTGAACGTTGGCTTTATGCAGGTGGTTGATGAACACAATATCCGCTTACGGGTATTTGAACGCGGTTCGGGTGAAACCTTAGCCTGTGGCACCGGTGCCTGCGCCGCTGTGGTCTCAGGGCAACTACGCGGCTGGTTAAAACCCGGCGTCACCGTTAGCTTACCGGGTGGTGAATTATTTATTGAGTGGGACGGAGAAAACTCAGTGAATATGACGGGACCAGCCAGTACCGTTTTTGAAGGGCGTGTAAACGTTTAAGGAATAAAAGTATGAGTCAGTTACCGCGCTTAACAGAAGCCGATGTGGTGCAGTTTTTAGAAGACCATCCAGAATTCTTTATTGGTAAAGATGCTCTGCTGTCTGACATGCGAATTCCACATAATAGTGGGCCAGCAACTAGCTTAGTTGAACGTCAATTAGCCGTGCATCGTGAACGTAATGTTGAACTACGCCAGCGCCTATCGGATCTACTGGAAAATGCCCGTCGTAATGACCAGCTATTTGAGAAAAGCCGACGCCTAGTGCTGGCGTTAGTCGAAGCGGAAAACTGGATGGGGGTTCAAGCCGCACTGGATGACTCCCTGCGTAAAGACTTTGGTGTCGATGCTTGGGCGATGTTGCATTTTACTGAGCGGCAATTAGAAGAACCTCTGATTGCCATTCACAGCACTGAAAGACAACGGACAACTCACCGCCTGTTTAAAGGTCATAGAGCTATCTGCGGGCAATTACCCGCCAGCGATATTGCCATGCTATTAGGGGTTGATAGTAGTGATGCTAAATCCGTGGCCTCCGCGCAAATTCGCGGTCGCGACAACAATGGCGTACTCACCATTGCCAGTAAAAATCCAAGCTACTATCGCAGCTCAATGGATACCTTGTTTCTCGACTACATCGCCGACGTACTGGCATTGCGTTTACCGCAAATACCGGTTGGCTGAGGGTTTTTATGGCTATCCGCTTACTGACGTTTGATCTCGATAACACGCTGTGGGCAGTCGAACCTATCATAGTCGAAGCGGAGGCGGCCATGTATTCATGGATTGAGCAAAACTGCCCCGGCACCTCCCAGCTCTATAGTCCGGAAGGACTGCGACAATACAAAGCCGAACTGGCCGAATGCTATCCGTCGATGCGCCATCAAATATCTAAACTACGCTACGAAACCTTGCGCCGTGCTTTTATGCAGGCCGGTGTTAGCCACGATGAAGCCGTAGCGCTGGCGGGTGAGGCCTTTGCGGTTTTTCATCAAGCTCGTAACCGCGTCACTTTTTTCGATGATGCTCTACAAACCCTAGAAGATTTAAACAAAGACTTAGCCTTGATCGCCGTCAGTAATGGCAATGCCGATTTAAAGATGATTGGTATCCATCATTTGTTTGATCATCATTTCAATGCAGAAAATGTCGGTGCAGCGAAGCCGAATCCAGATATGTTTCATGCAGCATTGAACGCAGCAGGTGTGGCTGCACACGAAAGTATTCATATTGGTGATCACCCAGTAGAAGATATCGCCACGGCCGCGACGCTGGGTATGAAAACAATTTGGGTTAACTTTGACGAGCGGGTCTGGCCTTTAGATCATGTCCGTGCGGATGCCGAAATTACTCATTGGTCGCAATTGGCACTGCAGATCGAGCGCCTTGCCGATCAGTAAGTATCGCTGCTGTAAAAAAGCATGACTCATCGCCCAAATGTAATGGAGGGTGCGACTCATTTAGATCCGTTGCTGAAAATACAGGTGTAGTAGTAACAGCATGAGCCGAATGACCGGACAACAGCCAAACAACTCCCAGAAGTAACAGCGCGATAGCCGCTGGAATTGCATGCATACGTCGACGAAATCGTCGACTGTCATTGCGTTGTTGGATATTTGAATAGATATTCACAATAAAGCATCCCTGCCGTAGTAGAAGAGAAAGCATAGCAGTAGGACCAACAATTGGGAGTTAAACTCCCAATGTGGCCTAATTTGCTACGCTCAGGCACCTGACTTTTAGTCCTAACTGGACATTTCAGGCATCTATCTAGCGCTTTGACCTAATTAAATTGGGCGACTGCCATAACTGGTCTGCGGCTTACGTGGCGGATCTCCCATGACGTTATCGTCAACGGTTTTAATTTGTCCGCCGCGCGCCAAAAACGCGGCAACTTCTGCATCCAATGACTCACGCAGTTTGCGATGCGCTTCCGCAGAGCCAAAGCTCACGTCAGTAATGGGCGCTTCGTCTTGTTCTTCTTCTGGACCCAAATCAGTTTCTGATTCGTTGTCCATTTCTTCATCCGGCATCGCCATATCGTTGTCTTTAGTAGCCATGCGGCAGTCCTCTCTTGGTAATCATATTCACGACATAACTTATAGCTAAGGATTCAGCGGCCGCCATGATCTGAAAACATAAATTACAAAAAAAATACTAAGGTCAGAAAAAACACAATAAAGATGGGAAAACGCGACCGCTTACCGACGAACGATGGTTTTCTAAACAGAAGGGATTTAACAAGATAAAAAAAGCCCCGAACGGGTCGGGGCTTTGATAAGCACTATATAGAACTAACGCTTATGAACGACCAGACATAAACTTGATGGCGTTCAGGATTTCATCATCAGAACAATTGGCACAGTTACCGCGAGGAGGCATAGCGTTAATACCATTCAATGCATTCTTCCAAGTTGCATCCAACCCTTTCTCTAAGCGAGTATCCCAAGCAGCTTGGTCGCCTTTCTTAGGAGCACCAAGAACGCCGATGCCATGACATGCGATACATGCGCCATTGTATACTTCTTCACCAGTACGTGGCTCTGCTGGCGCTACCGCTGCACCGCCACATTCAGCGCCAACGCATACTTCACCAACTGGCTTGATGCGTTCATGGATTTTCGCTGCGTTTGCGTCAGTTTCTGCATACGCTTGCGCCATTAATAAAGTGGCAGCAGCCAAGATCAATGCTTTCAGTTGTTTCACGAAGGTGTCCTCATCTAAGCTATCACGGCTTGTAATTTTAAAGTCGGACGCATTATAGCGGTATTTTGTAGGGGATTGAATGATCATGCATGATCCAGAGCAAAACTTCCTGCATCTGCGTCTAAATTTGTAGCAATGTTATACTCAGTTTCTTTGCTTTCCTGTGGATCGACACCATGTCCAGCTTTGCTGCGTTACAGCTCGCTAGCCCAATTATAACGGCATTAACCGACCTAGGTTACGCTACGCCAACACCCATCCAAGCCCAAGCGATTCCAACCATTCTGGCCGGTAAAGACGTTCTGGCCGGCGCGCAAACAGGAACAGGAAAAACCGCTGCTTTCGCATTACCTCTGTTAACTCGCCTACTTGAGGGCCAACCCGCACAGAGTAAACGCCCGCACGCACTGATATTGGCACCAACACGCGAGCTTGCAGATCAAGTGGCGACCAGTATCCAAGGCTATGCAGCCCACACGAAATTGCAAACATTAGCGGTATACGGCGGCGTCAGCCAACGACCGCAAACCGACGCCCTAACTCAGGGCGTTGATATCTTAGTGGCGACTCCGGGACGCTTACTCGATCTGATCAATCAGCAGGCGTTAGAACTCAGCGCTGTCCGTTGGCTAATTTTGGACGAAGCTGATCGTATGTTGGATCTTGGCTTTAAAGACGAACTCGTGCGTTTGCTTAAACGATTACCCAAACAACGCCAAACCCTATTTTTCTCGGCAACCTTTCCAAAATCGGTCAAAGATTTAGCCTATAGCATGCTCAATCAACCGGAAGAAATCGCAGTCGCCGCCGCCAACGCTACCCTTGATAGTATTGAACAAGTTCTCTACAACATGGACACCAGCAAGAAACGCCCGGCACTGGCTTGGCTCATCGGCTCGGGGAATTGGCAGCAAGTCTTGGTCTTTGTGCGTTCGAAGAAACAAGCCGATGACCTGGCTGGCGAACTGGTAAAAGACGGTATCAAATGCGATAGCCTTCATGGCGACAAGAGCCAAGGTGCACGCGCACGCGCTCTCGATGATTTTAAGAACGGTAAGATACGCTCTTTGATAGCCACCGATGTTGCGGCCCGCGGTATCGATATCATTGAATTGCCTTGGGTCGTTAACTACGAGCTGCCATTTAACGCCGAAGACTATGTGCATCGGATTGGCCGAACAGGCCGAGCCGGTAACAGCGGCAAAGCCATTAGCTTTGTTGCGCGTAACGAAGAGAATTTATTGGCGGATATCGAGGCTCTAGTTAAGCGCCCCCTTCCCACCCAGTGGTTAGTCGGCTTCGAACCTAACTTCGACGACCCTGCCGATAGCGCCAGTCATGGCCGTAACCAACGCAAACAACGACAAAAAGCCAAGGCGAAAGCAAAATCTCAGGCGACCTATGGGATAAAAAAATCTCGCTCCTAAGCACGATAACAAGGCTTGCATTCGCTGGGGTCGCGGTTAGAGTAAGGGGAATGTTAACAAGGACTCAACCTATGAAATTCCAGCCAAGTGCAGTGCTATTGGTGGCTCCTCTAGCGGTGGTACTCAGCGCCTGTACTCTTAAGGTGGCCGCCCCAGAGAAACCCATCACCATTAACCTAAATGTCAAAATCGAACACGAGGTCCGCATCAAAGTGGAAAAAGACCTCGAAAATTTGTTTGAGTCGGAAGACGGTTTATTCTGAGTTTGGAGAATGTGATGAAAGTGACACTATTTAAGACCTTACCCTTAATGCTAGCGGCATTGTTATTTAGCATGACCAGCTGGGCACTTGAGCTCGATGATGCCAAAGCCAAAGGGCTTGTCGGCGAGCAAGTTAATGGCTACCTCGGTTTAGTAAAAGCCGACAATATGGAAGCAGCCGCGCTGGTTGTTGACATCAATCGTCAGCGTAAAGTGAAGTATCAAGAAATTGCTAACAAGCAGAATACTCAGCTCGCTAACATCGAAAAAATTGCAGGCGAGAAATTAGTAGAAAAAGCATCAGAAGATGGTTTTTACTACCTTAATAGCACTGGCGGCTGGGAACGTTAATATTATGACAACCATAATTACATTAGTGGTTTTTGCCTTGGTATTGCTTTATATCATCAGCATCTATAACCGCCTAGTAACTCTAAAAAATCGCTACGAAAATGCCTTTGCTCAAATTGATGTGCAATTAAAGCGTCGTTACGATCTTATTCCCAACTTAGTTGAAACGGCCAAAGCCTATTTAGGGCACGAGCGTAACACGCTAGAAGCCGTTATTGCTGCTCGCAACGACGCAGCTGCTGGTTTAAAAGCTGCTGCTCAGCAGCCCGGTAATGCCGGCGCGATGAAGCAACTTTCAGGAGCCGAAGGTGTTTTAGCCGGTGCAATGGGCCGCTTAAATGTCGTCATGGAGGCTTACCCTGATTTAAAAGCAAATCAGAATATGATGCAGGTATCTGAAGAGCTAAGCAGCACAGAAAATAAAGTCGCATTTTCACGCCAAGCCTTTAACGATGCGGTCATGAGCTACAACACCTTCCGCCAAACATTTCCGCCGGTTTTCTTTGCATCAATGTTTGGCCATGGCAGCGATGCTAGCCTATTAGAGTTTGAAGATAAGGCTGCTATACAGGCTGCGCCGAAAGTAAGCTTTTAATTTACTTTCAATTTTTAACTTAGCGCTCAAGGATACTTGAGCGCCGCCAATAGCACTGTGACGTATGAATTTTTTCGAGCATCAAGACCAAGCACGCCGTCGAACCGGCCTGCTAAGCTTACTCTTTTTCCTCGCGGTCGCGATCATCGTCGTTTTGCTCAATATCGTATTTATTGTTGCTTTAGCGTGGTCAAGCCATAAACCCATTACCCTTGAATTAGTACAAGCTCAGCCAGAAATATGGTTGCTTGGGACCGCGGGCGCGTTGCTCGTTATTTTCGCAGGTAGCGGCTATAAATGGCTGGAATTACGCAAAGGCGGGCGACAAGTCGCCGATATGCTCGGTGGCCGGAAAATTCAATCCAATACACAAGATAGTGACGAGCAACAGTTACTCAATGTTGTCGCAGAAATGGCCATCGCCTCGTCAATGCCAATACCGGATGTCTATGTTCTCGATGACGACAGCATTAATGCCTTTGCTGCAGGCCATCAGCCTTCGGATGCCATCATTGGGGTAACTCGCGGCTGTATGGAGAAACTATCCAGAGAGCAACTACAAGGTGTCATTGCCCACGAATTCAGCCATATATTAAACGGCGATATGCGCCTGAATATGCAACTGATGGCGTTACTCTTCGGTATTTTATTTATCGGCTTAGTCGGCCGATTACTCATGCATTCATCCTCTCGTAGCCGCAATTCTAAAAATAATGCGGGGCCTATGATAGGTTTGATGGTTATTGGCTATAGCGGTGTATTTTTTGGCAGTATTATTCGTGCCGCGGTCTCGCGCCAACGCGAGTTTTTAGCCGATGCATCCGCGGTACAGTTCACCCGTAATCCCGATGGAATAAGCGGTGCATTAAAGGTCATTGGTTATGGCGCTGGCAGTGATGTACACAATCCGGCCAGCGAGGAAATGGGACATCTATTTTTCGGTCAGGCATTTACTTCGCGCTTAAATATCTTTGCGACACATCCTCCGCTCAATGAGCGTATTAATCGTTTAGATCCTTCGTGGAACGGCCAATATCTTAAGCCGAGAGTAACGTCAGCTCCTCGGGAAATCCCCTCTCGTAAGAGCACACTCGACAGCGCAACTTCTGCGATTATTAGCGGCTTAGCGGGTGCTACCAGTGGTGGTCACGCTGATACTAAAAACCAAGGGGTAGAGCCCGAAAATAACACCGCAGCCGTTTTATCTGAGCGCCAACGCGCACTGTTAAATTTACAGGCGGCGGCCATTGAGCCAGACAGCGCACGCATATTGGTATTTTCGTTATTAATTGCGTCGCCGCATAAATTAGTCGCAAGAGAACAGCAAGATTTAGTGCGTAAGCAACACGGCCAACAATCATTTACAACCTTGCTACAGTTTTACCCTGCAGCACAAACACTCCTGCCTGGTCAACGCCTACCGCTGGTCGAAAAATCGCTGATGGCATTAAGAGAAATGTCACCACAGCAATACGAAACTTTTCATACGACTCTGGTCCAGCTCGCGAAAGCAGACGGTGAAATTGATTTATTTGAATGGTGTTTATACCGCTTGATATTGCAATACTTAGGGGCGCATTTTAATACTGTCCATCCAGCAAAGCCGCGATATAGCCAAGCAGATGCGGTAGCTAGCGAGATCGCTACGGTTATCTCTTATGTTGCCTGTACGGGCCAAGAACATCCTGAAGATATCGATAAAGCATATGCCGCGGGAATTGCAGCCGGCGGCTTTTCTGCGGTAAAACGAGATATAGCGCATACCACCTCTGGCTCACTCAATCCATTAAACCGCGCTCTGGCAAAATTAACCCAAGCCTATCCTCATATAAAAGGGCGGATTATTAAGGCATTAATGGCAACCATTACTAATGATCGCCACATTACTGAAGATGAGCGCGACATGGTTAAAACGATAGCCACTATTTTAGAATCGCCGATTCCGAAAGAGCTTATCGAATAACCATAAATTTCAATCTAGCTCTCGTAAAACCCGCAATGGAGCAACGGTTACAGCACGTCGCATAAGTAGTGTGCCAAGTGCAACCAGCACTAGCATAGTAGCCGGTAGCAACCATAGCCAGAGCCAACCCAGACCACCGTAGGGAATATCTAACAAGGCTGTGTATAAGCCATAACAAATCGCCTCGCTTCCCAGTAACGCCAGCAATCCGGCAACCCCACCTAGCAACGAGAATTCAACCATCTGCGCCTGACGAATACGACCAGAGCTAGCACCTAATGTACGTAATACTGCGCCTTCGCGCAGCCGCTCTTGAGTGCTACTAATCAAAATCGCCATGGTCACTAATCCGGCGGCCACTAACACAAACGCGAGAATTAATTCAATTGCCAAAGTTAAACGCTGCAACAGCATTTGTATTTGCCCGAGCAAATAACGTGTATCCAGCAAGGTAACGCCCGGAAATTCACGAATAAGCTGGGTTAGTGCTGTTTGTTTTTCGACTGGAATATAAAAGCTTGTGAGATAGCTTGTAGGCAACGCCACTAAGACGTCGGCAGAAAATACCATGTAAAAATTAGGCGTCATACTGCCCCAATCGACAGTACGCAAACTACTAACAGTCGCCTTAAAATTGATCCCTGAAGCGCGAAATTCAATCACATCATTCAATTTAATTCCCAAGCGCTTGGCCAGCTTAGCTTCGACCGACAACTGCTGGGCTTGGCTCGTCATTAATGACCAATCACCCTCTTCAATTTCATTATTATCGGGCAGAAGATTAAATGTGGTAGAAATTAAATCACGATCAATAGCGCGATCGTCGGCGATAGCGAGTTCAGTAACGGATACATCATTAATACTCACCAAACGCATTGGCACCATAGGATAAAGAGGCTCGGCCTGTAAACCAGCGCTATCGAGTGCAAAACTGAATTCCTCGCGCTCATAATCTTGGATATTCATAGCAAAGACATTGGGTGCATCATCGGGCAAACTTCGTTGCCAATCAGCAAGTAAATCATTACGCACCACGCCAATAACAATCATCACAATTAATGTTAATGCGAAAGCAATTATCTGACCGGCGGTTTGACGACTATTACGACTTAAATGCTGCCATGCGAAACGCAAAGCCAAGGGCAAATCAATATTTTGTAAGCGCCGACGTAATAAGCGAATCCCCAGGTGCAGCATGGCCAATAACAATAAAACGACCAGTGTTCCCCCTCCCATCATACCGAGACTAAGTACTACATCCGCAGTAAACAACCAAAGTAAAAAGGTCAGTGCTATAAGTGCTAAAGCGGCTAAAAACCAACCCTGCAAAGGTACTGGTACTAAGTCTCTGCGCAACACACGCAGAGGCGATACTCTGGATAACGGCATGAGATGAGGTAGAGCAAAACCCAATAAACTAATCAGGCCGCTACTTAACCCCAACAGCCAAGCACTCCCTGGAGCAGCCGGTAAATTATCCGGTAATAAATCTCCTAATACTTCTATTAGTCCCGCCTGTAATAGTAATGACAAGCCGGCACCCACTAGAGTAGCTAGGGTACCTATCCAAAATAATTGACTGGTATAAATAAATAGCACTTGGCCTTGCGACAAACCAAATGTACGCATTAAGGCGCTAATATCAAAATGTCGCTGGGCATAACGCTGAGCACAAATAGCAACTGCCACACTCGCCAGTACAACAGCAAGCAAGGCGGATAAACCAAGGTACTGCTTGGCCCGACTTAACGAACCCGCCATCGCTTGATTGCCATCATCTAGAGATTCAAATTTTTGATTCGGCTCCAGCACCAATTCTCGCTCTAAAGAATTTAGCGCATCATCACTACCAGCTAGCAAAAGCCGATAATTAATACGACTGCCAGGGCCTAATAAACTGCTGTTTTCTACATCGCGCCAATTCACCATTAAGCGCGGCGATAGAGTATAAAAATTACCGCCACGATCAGACTCTTCGGTAATAACACCACTAATGCGTAATTGGCTTACACCCAGCTCGACGCTATCTCCGACTTCTACATTTAATAGCGCTAAAAGACGCGCCTCCGCCCATGCTTCGCCGGGCTGCGGTCCGTGTAACTGAGGATCACCAGCTCCATACATTTCTGGACTGATGGCTAATCGGCCACGCAGAGGGTAACCGTCATCAACCGCCTTAATTGCGGCTAATGCCATCTCATCCCCATGCAATACCACGCTAGGAAACTCCATCGTCCGCGCGGTTTTTAAATCTAGGTTTTGCGCCTTAGTCTGCCATTCATCCGGTAATTGCGTAGTCGACGAAATACGGCGATCTGCACCCAATAAGTCATTGGCGTTAGCCTCCATCGCCAAGTTTAATCGCGCACTAAATAAAGCGATTGCCGTTGTTGCCGTTACAGCCAATATCAATGCTAACAATATAAGTGTGAGCTCGCCGCTGCGGGCCTCACGCCACAATAACCGCAACGCCAATAATGTTTGACGATATAGAGTCACAGGATTTTCTCCTCCTGCGTCGTCTCGAATAACTCGCCATCGTTCATATACACTTGGCGATGACAGCGCGCTGCTAATTTAGGATCGTGCGTTACCAACACTAGTGTGGTGCCTGAATCACGATTCAAAGTGAACAGTAAATCCTCAATTTGTTGCCCTGTTTTCCGGTCGAGATTCCCCGTCGGTTCATCAGCGAATAAAATCTCAGGCGCTCCGGCGAATGCACGAGCAATCGCAACCCTTTGTTGTTCACCACCGGATAACTGACTTGGGTAGTGATGCTCGCGTTGCGCTAAACCCACTTCAGCCAATAATTTCTTTGCCTCTTGGCGCGCCGCTTTTACGGAACGAATCTCCAGTGGCAACATCACATTCTCTAACGCCGTTAGTCCTGGCAAGAGGTGAAAATTCTGGAAGACAAAGCTAACGCCACGCGCACGCACTGCGGCGCGCTGGTCTTCATTAAGATTTACTAGCGATTCGCCCAGCAGGCTCACATCGCCTGAAGTTGGTAAATCAAGGCCGGCCATCAGTCCAAGTAAGGTTGATTTACCACTACCGGAAGCACCAACAATGGCAATAGCATCGCCAGCCTTGATCTCTAAGTTAACGCCCTTCAGGATAGTCAGTGCTTGCCCACCTGTTTCTACCGTTTTGGTAAGGGCACTAACAGATAAAGAGGTTGCTACATTGTTACGATCAACGCCGCTCATAAAACTAGGATTCCTTATTGGCTTATTGCTCAATCTTGCTGTTTTTGCATCATCCAGCCGAGCTGAGCCAACCATCGTTGTTGTGGGTGATAGCATTAGTGCCGGATTTGGTGTGCCACTGCAACAAGGATGGCTGCATTTATTAGAACAACGGCTGCAACAGCAGGTTCCAGAGCTTAAAGTTGTCAATGCCGGAGTATCCGGCGATACCACGAGTGGCGGAGCCAACCGCCTGCCTGATCTAATCGAAACCTATTCACCAGAATTGGTGGTTATTGAACTGGGCGGTAACGACGGCTTGCGCGGTACTCCGGTAAAATTAATTCAGCGTAATCTCATTAGTATGATCGAAGCAGCACAGAACAGTGGTGCCGACGTGCTACTTGTCGGCATGCAAATTCCACCCAACTATGGCCAGCGCTACGCGGAGTCGTTAAGCCAGCTCTATCCCACATTAGCTCAGCAATACAATACGATGCTGTTGCCATTTGAGCGATTGGCGACAATATCTACCGCACCAGGCATGATGCAAGATGACGGTATTCACCCGTCGGCCGCCGCACAGCCATTACTAGCCGACGTGTTAGCGCAACCTATCGAGGATTGGCTAACAAGCCGTTCCAACTAAACCGATCGATCATCAATTACTGGGTTGTGGTGTCCGGATTAACTTGGACGTATCAACATCTAATGCTTCGAGATCACCCAATATCATGGCGTAAGTATTGTCATCCATCGTTGGCGTTCGGCTCAACACAAATAGAGTGTACTCCAATGGATCTGTCACCACGGCATACTGGTAATCGACGGCATCCAACACCACTATCAAGTAATTCGGGTAGGGTAAGTTAGGTGCGTCAGGAAAAACGACTTTCAGCTTTGAGTTGGTTTCTTCATCCCATACCGTCGCATTACCGAGTATCTCGCTCGGCTCGCCGTCGAGGGTATCGACGAAACCTTTATTTAAAACTTGTACACTACCATCTTCTAATAGTGTGTACTCCGCGGTCACCCCGACCAAGCCCTCGTTAAAAAATACCTCATTGGCAGAGATCTGATACCAAAGCCCCATATAGCGTGGAATCTCGACATAAGGCACCGTTGCTACCCACTGACAGCCCGATAGAAACAGCACACAGACCGACGTTAAGAGAGCAAGAATCGCTTTTTTCATTTTGACTTCCTCCTTGTTAGCACAGTTTTATTTATACAAATACTATACATATGACATTTCATGTACAATGTTCATCTCATGCCAAACACTCAATTGTCATCAATCCATATTTATGATGCCGGTTAAGTTACAATCCGCGGCACAAATTCCAACCTCGCGTCAGGAGGACGACATTTTGAAAAAATCACTACTCTTATCAGCCATTGCCATTTCAAGTTTAACAAGCGCACAGCAAGCAGCTGCAGAATACGATTACTACGTAACTTATGGTGCTGGTCATACCGATCATGAGATCAGTGGCGACTATTTTTATGATGGCGATTACGCTCGCCACAGCTACACCCTAGAAGCATCACTGGGTTACATGATTTCTAAGGACTTCGCGCTTGAAGCGAACCTAGTTGTGCCTTCTTTCATTCAAGAAGATCGTACCGATGTTACTCAGTTCCGCTTAAGTGGTTTGTACTTCTTCGGCGATGACGCGCTAAAGCCATATTTAACTGGCGCAGCAGGTTATGAAAATAACAGTGCAGACGGTGCGGATGACCTTGATGGCACTATTTTGTCTGCTGGTCTCGGTCTGCAATATGATTTTTCCAAACGTTGTTTCGCTCGTGCTGAAGCCCGCCTAGACGATCTGGTAAACGAAGATCTCGAACAAATGACCTATTTACTCGAAGTGGGTTACCGTTTTGGAGGTGCAGGTGATACAGGCTATGGCTACAGCAAGGCAGCTCCAGTCGCACCAGCAACAACACCAGCAACTAAACCAATACCTGCCGCTGTCGCTCCAGTGGTTGTTGCACCAGTCACTATCGTAAAAGACGACGATAAGGACGGTATCAACAACACCGCTGATAAATGCCCTGCGACCCCGAGCGGTGTTAGCGTTGATGAATCGGGTTGCCCTGCTTTCTCTGGCGGTCTTAAAGGCGTGAAATTCGAATCAGGTTCTGCGCGTTTGACCCCTGCAAGCCAAACGATTTTGGATGCTGCAGCGACAGAGCTTAGCCGCTACCCAGATTTGAGCATCGAAATTGGCGCATATACAGATGACCGTGGTAGCGATGCTTTAAATCAGAACCTAAGCCAGAAACGAGCTGAATCTGTTCGCTCTTACCTTTTAGGTAAAGGGATTGCTGCTGACAAACTCACGGCGAAAGGTTATGGCGAAGCAAGTCCTATCGCTAGCAACGATACAGCTGAGGGGCGTGCGGAAAACCGCCGCGTTGAATTTGTAATCGTTAAGTAATAACCTTTGAAAAAAGAGGCCAAACTTGGCCTCTTTTTTTGCTTGATTTAAGCTGCACAGTAAAGTTTTTATCCCGCCAAGAAGCCAGAACAATAATCTTCGTATATTTTTGATCACTACCATCAAAGTAGTGGCCTATACAAACCTATTTAAATCATCCAAATACGCCAACTAAAGCCACTAAATACGACTTTATTCTTATATTGAGAAGTAGATCCAAATAGCAATGATGCTATCGCCCCCTAAATTGATATTTCCCACTATACTCAATAGTCAGCGGCAATTTACCTGTAGAGAAGACTATGATTTCGCAGAAAACATTGATGGTTTTCGCCCCACTGTTGATACTGATATCCGTTATGGCCGAGGCGACTGAAAACGATACCGCAAGTTTAGATTCATACCTCGATATGAATATCGAAGAACTGCTGTCGATGGAGGTCACTTCTGTTTCAAAAAAGAAACAACGCCTAAGCGAATCCGCAGCAGCCATCTTTGTAATTACACATGACGACATCCGTCGCTCAGGTGTCACCAGTATTCCTGAAGCTTTACGTTTAGCTCCAGGCATTCAAGTCGCTAAAATTGATAACGCCAAATGGGCAATTTCGAGTCGTGGCTTCAATACACAGTTTGTGAATAAGCTACTGGTACTTATCGATGGACGTAGCGTCTACACGCAGTCATATTCGGGGGTTTATTGGGAAGATCAGGACACACTTTTAGAAGACGTGGACCGCATTGAAGTGATTCGCGGCCCAGGTGCTACCTTGTGGGGGGCCAACGCGGTCAATGGTGTCATCAACATTATTACTAAAGCGGCCGCAGATACCCAAGGTTCATTGGTGCAAGTAAGCGCCGGCAATGAAGAGAAAGTCATTGCCCAGCTTCGTCACGGCATAGAGGTCAACAAAGATGTTAGTGCTCGCACTTATCTCAAATATGCAGACCGAGAATCTAGCTACGCTCCAGACATAGACGACAGTGCAAATGACGACTGGAAAACTCGTCAGGCCGGTTTTCGTGTCGATGGTGGCGTGGCTCAGGATACTTGGACGATACAAGGTGATGTTTATTCCAATTTGCTAAGTCAGACTTTAGATAATATCTATTTAGATCCCTACAATCCGGACAACAACCCACCAGACCCTGTCACCCCCTATCGTTTATTCAATACAAAAGACGACATCCATGCGAGTGGTCACAATGTACTCGGACGATTAAACCGACAGATAAATACCAATTCACAAGCAAGTTTGCAGATCTATTACGACCATACAAAACGTCGTGAATATATTTTAGAGCAAGAGAAAGATACCTTCGACATTGACTTCCAGCATCGCTATAGCGGCTTTACTCGTCACGACCTGATATGGGGACTAGGCTATCGTCGCATCGATGATCACTACCTCAACTCCGATGTCGTTAGCTTTCGCGACTCAACAGAAAAAACAAGCGCCTTGGTCAGTGCATTTTTACAAGATGAAATTACTCTCAAAGAAGAAGAGCTACGCCTTACCATTGGCAGCAAATTTGAACATACAGAATTTACCGGCGTCGAGATCCAACCCAGCGCAAAATTGTTGTGGATTCCAAAACCTGGCATGACGTTATGGGGATCAATTTCTCGCGCGGCTCGCACCCCTTCGGCTATTGAGCAACGTGGTTCTATCGCCACAGGCGTCATTATTTTACCGGGGGTCGACCCAATCAATCTATCCAATGATGCAGATGGTAACTTTGAATCTGAATATTTAACAGCTTATGAAGTGGGATATAGGATACAACCAACCGAAACAACGTCGTTTGATATTTCCGCTTTTTACAATGATTACAGCAACGCGGCAAGTTATGAATACGGTGCCTTTCAAGTGGTCCCCAACCCCCTCAACCCAATGGGAGAGCCTTTGGTTATACCCACAAGAACCCTGTTCGATAATAAAATGGACGTTACCAGTCGAGGCCTAGAATTTATTGTTGACTGGCGAGTAATATCTGGCTGGAGATTACAATCCACTTACTCATATTTAAAAGTAAGCACTCAGAGTGATACCGACAGTACCGATGCATTTAGCCCCTTACCCATCGAAGGCGGAAGTCCTGAGCACCAAGCGACAATGCGCTCGATACATGATATCAATGAATCAGTGACATTCGATTTATGGATGCAATATGTCAGCTCACTCGATTCAACCACACTGTCGGCAACTCGTGACGATAGCATCGGCGAATACACCAGTGTTAATGCCCGCTTTGCTTGGTTGCCGAAGAAAAATATCGAGCTTTCATTGGTGGGAAGGAACTTATTCGACAACCGCCATCCGGAATTTGTTGGCGAATATTATATTCTGCGTAGCGAAGTAGAACGGTCTCTATATGCTCAAGTAAAAGTAGAATTTTAATAATCATTTAATTCACACAGTTAAGCCGTCACAGGAGACTTGGCTATTTACTTTTCGGCCCTCGTCAAAAGCGATAGTATTTTGATATTTTTGCGATCAATCGTATCACTATGCCTAACTTTTTGTTTCTTTGTCCCGATTGCACAAGCTGACGAAGAAGCTACGGCTGAATACAAATTAAAAGCGGCACTTTTATACAAATTAACGCGATTCGTAACTTGGCCAGAGCAAGAAGTAAAAACAAGTAATTTCGCAATCTGCGTTCTTGGTGAAAACGTTTTCGCCGACGCACTTGAGCCTTTACGCAAACGTGAGGTTAAGAATCATCCTATTGAAATATTTTATTTCTCCCAATCAGAAGACATCAACCAGTCCTGTCAGCTGATCTTTATTAGTGATTCCAAAAAGGCATTTATTCGACAAATCATCCAACGACTAAATGATGAAGCGACCCTTACACTTAGTGACAGCAGCGAGTTTGCCGCCAATGGTGGTATGATTGAATTTGTTCAGGGTGAACGTAACATAGGTTTCAAAATCAACTCGGCCAAAGCAAAACAGGCTGGCCTATCTATCGCCGCACCATTGTTAGAACTTGCCGAAATTGTCGGTGCCGATGATAGGAAGTCGTTAAAATGACCCGCGCCAAACATAGTAGTATTGCGCAGAAGCTCCGCAGAGCAATGGTAACGATCAGTGCATTAGCGCTTATTATTGCCTCAACTGGATTTATTACTTTAGAATATTTTTCATATAAAGAAGCGCTAAATCAGCGTATTCAAGTATTATCAGAGTTCATTGCAACCAACTCTACCGCTGCACTCAGCTTTGATGATGAAGTCACGGCCAAGCAACTTCTTAATTCTCTTAGCGCCGAAAAGTCTATTGAAAAAGCAATTCTCATCCGCCGTGACGCAAGTCTCTTCACGCTATATAACAAAAACAACATAAACCTAATTGAGTCGAATTCGACACTTAACAACACCATCAATACGACTGACGTAGACATAATATATTTCATTCGCAAGCTTGAATCGAATCGAAGTAGTTTAGAGATCTTCACCTTAGACAAGCTTATCTCATTCAAAGCTATTTCAATTGATGATGACATTCTGGGTTACTTATACATCGAAGCTGGCTTGACCAACCTATATATCAACATCATAAATTACATACTCATCGCACTATTGCTTATTTTAGTTATTTTAGTCTTAGTATATTTTCTATCGAATCGACTACAGCGCATGTTCTCGGCACCGATTCGAGAATTAGTGGCAGGCATGCAACAAGTCGCCGACAATCAAGATTACAACTTCCAAGTGCCTCAACGTCGCAATGACGAAATCGGAGTTCTCATTCAGCGCTTTAATGAAATGTTAGGGCAGATACAGGCGCGCGATAACAAACTAAGTAAATATCGTGAAGATTTAGAAAAAAAGGTAATTGAACGCACAGCAAGCTTGCAGGAAGCAAAAGAATTGGCTGAAGCAGCGAGCTTAGCAAAAAGTGAGTTCTTAGCGGCAATGAGTCATGAGATTCGTACTCCTATGAACGGTGTGCTCGGCATGACTGAATTACTACTCGATATCGGCTTAGACGTGAGAGCCCAACGCCTTGCCGCCACAGCCTACCGCTCAGCAGAATCTTTATTATCGATTATTAACGACATTTTAGATTTCTCAAAAATTGAAGCGGGTCAGTTGCAATTATCCATCGAAACGTTCGACCTGCGCCTATTACTCGATGATGCGCTCGAACTGGTCAGCCATCAAGCTCATCGAAAAAAATTAAATTTAGTTGCCAATATATCGCCAACCTTACCGATGAAAGTAAAGGGAGATTCAGTCAGATTGCGGCAAGTACTGGTAAACCTACTTGGTAATGCCGTTAAGTTTACCGATAGTGGCGAGGTAAAACTCAGCGCTCGGGTTTTATTTAGTGATGACCAACAGGCAACTTTATTTTTTGAAGTTTCTGATACAGGACTCGGTATTAAAGCCGAAAAGCAGTCGCATATTTTTAGTGCTTTTAATCAAGCGGATGGATCGACTACTCGCCAATACGGCGGCACAGGATTAGGCCTGTCGATATCACAGCATCTCATTAGCCTGATGGACAGCAACATCGAACTTGAAAGTGAATTTGGCCAAGGGTCTCGTTTTTTCTTCACAGTAAAACTCGATATTGCCGAAGATCATGACAACATAAACTATGATAGTGATGTTTTAACCGGTATAAAAATATTAGTAGTTGACGATCACAACGTTAACCGTGACATTCTGCATAGCCAGCTATCATCATGGGGGATGCGCTATAGCGAAGCCTACAGCGGCAAAAGCGCGTTAATGAAACTGCGTGAAGCAAGTGATCATAACGACCCATTTGCAGTCGTCATCCTCGACTGGCATATGCCTAAAATGGACGGGCCAGAACTCGCACAATTAATCACTAACGACTCGGCTATCCTGCCAACTAAAATCATCATGTTAAGCTCATCAACAGAAGATTGTGGCGATGAGTTACGCGCTAATAGCCAGTTCATGCGTCTTTTAGCCAAGCCTGTAAGGCAGCAACAGCTATTTGAAAGCCTATGCGACGCCATCAGTGAATCTACATCTGAGCCAACCACCACCAATCACCAGAAGCGAATTCTATTCAACGCAAAAATATTGTTAGCTGAAGATAATCCAGTCAACCAAGAAGTTGCTATTGGTCTGCTGCTGATGATTGGTTGCCGCATTGATGTCGCCAATAATGGTATCGAAGCTATTAATATGGCAACAGACAATCAATACGATCTCATTCTAATGGATTGTCATATGCCTGAACTGGATGGCTTTATGGCGGCATCCGGTATACGAGATTTGGAAATCGAGCGAAATGCCTCAAGAACACCGATCATAGCTTTAACCGCAGATGTACAAAAAGGCATCATTAATCGTTGCCTTGAAGCGGGTATGGATGATTATCTGAGCAAACCCTTTAATCAAGAGCGCCTCAGCGGAGTCCTTATTAATTGGTTGAAAGTAAAAGAAGACGTGAAAAATGACGAGCCGCAAGCCATCTCAGTGGTTCAAGCGACGAATAGTAATAATACTGAAATTAGTAATTTTAGCGAAATTTTAGACACGAACTCTATCGAGCAATTAAAGTCGCTCTCTCTATCTACAGGTCGAGATATTATCGGAAAATCGATTGGCTTCTTCATCGATCAATCACCAGAAAAAGTGCGATTCTTAGTATCAAGTGAAAAAAATAAAGAATATGAAAACATACGCCTGACCGCTCATAGTTTGAAATCGGCAAGTGCAAATTTAGGCGCTTTGCAATTCTCCAACTGTTGTCAAAAGATTGAAGATGCTGCATTACGTGAAGATAACGATATTATTAGTTTAAATGTCGAATTATTAACGCAGCAATTGCCTGACGTCATCTCTGCTTTAAGTGAAGTCATCAGCGCTACCGAGCAGAAAGCTATCGTTCCTGCTTCGTTGGAAAATCACCACACTGATGACGAAAAATTCTCAATACTATTAGTTGACGATGATGATGAATTTCGTTTGCTCGCACGCGAAGCCCTTAAGGGTGCTGGCTTTGTTATTCACGAAGCGAGTTCAGGACAACAAGCACTCAATTATTTAAGCAACGAGCGCCCTGAACTTATATTACTCGATGCCTTGATGCCTGGTCTCAGTGGTTTCGATGTGTGTAAATCGCTGCAGGAGTCAACGTTGATGTCTGACATTCCCGTTATTATGGTGACGGGCTTAAATGATATTGATTCTGTTGATCGTGCATTTGATGTCGGCGCTTCCAACTTCGTCAGCAAGCCAATTAATTTCGGTTCACTTTTTCATCAAATCCGTTTTCAAATTCGTTCAGCTAAAAATCAACGAGAACTTGCCGAAAGCCGCGAGCGCTTACTCAGCGTGCAGCGGATTGCCGGTCTCGGTTACTGGCGTTGGCATGCAGATGAAGATAGATTTTTGGCGTCCGATCAACTTTGTCAGATGCTAGACAACGAACAAGCAATAGAAATCAACAGCTTGGCAGACTACTTAAAGTTCGTGCATGCGGAAGACCGCCAATATGTGCATGAAAGTATTAAATCAGCACTAAGGGGGGAGTTAGTTCATCCCTCAGATTATCGCTTAGTAAGCAACCAAGATCGAATTACCATTATTCATCAAGATATTGGCGTACTGCCGGAAAATCTACATGTCGTACTCGGTACAGTTCAAGATATCACAAGACAAAAGGAAGCCGATCAACGCATCCGACAACTTGCTTACACCGACATTTTAACGGGCCTAGCGAGTCGCGCTTATTTTTATAAACACCTAGATGAGGTGATTAAATCAGCCAATCGTCGCGAAGAAATGTTTTCGATTTTGTATTTAGATCTTGATGGATTTAAAGACGTTAACGACAGCCTTGGTCATGACTGTGGTGATAATTTATTAAGTGCCATTGCTAAGCGACTGCAGAGCGCAGTAAAAGAGACCGACTTTGTAGCGCGTCTTAGCGGTGATGAATTTTGTATTATTGTTGAAAACATCGTCGATCAATTGGATGCGGCTGAAACGGCTAAAAAGTGCCTCGACGTTATTAATCAGCCATTAACGTTAGGTCAACAAGAAATACGCCCGCGTGGCAGTATCGGTATCGCACACTACCCATCTGACGGGCAAGACATTCAAGCCTTACTAAAAGCAGCCGATAGCGCCATGTATGCCGCTAAAGCTAATGGTAAGCATCGCTACGCCTTTTATCGTCCCGAGTTCACCTTGCAGGCAGAAAGTCGCTTACAAATGGAGCAAGATTTACGCTTAGCATTTGAGCGCGAGGAATTTATTTTATATTACCAGCCCAAAATCGATCTGGAATCACAACAACTTATAGGCGTAGAAGCATTAGCTCGCTGGCTTCATCCAGCAAAGGGAATGATTCCACCTAATGATTTTATTCCCATTATTGAACGTATAGGCTTGTCCCGAGCACTCGGCGAATGGGTTCTAAAGACGGCCTGCAATCAGCTTTTAGAGTGGCATAAATTAGGTCTTACAGAGATGCAAATGTCGGTCAATATATCGCCATTGCATTTTGATGATCTCAGACTGATTAATAGCGTAAAAAGCGTACTAGCCGATACTGGCTTACCACCAGAAAAACTCGAATTAGAAGTTACTGAAAGCGTTATTCAAACAAAAGGGAACACGTTAGATATTTTCAATACGCTACGTAGTCTTGGTGTGCAGATTGCGATTGATGATTTCGGCACGGGTTATTCTTCACTCGGATCGTTAAAGCAATTGCCGATTGATACTCTAAAAATCGACCGCTTATTTGTTGTCGATATGCTCAACGATACTGAATCGTCTGTATTGCTCGGCAGTATCGTCGGTATGGCACATGCTTTAGGTTACAGCGTGGTCGCCGAGGGTGTCGAAGAAAGTGACCAAGTGATTGCTCTTAGAGGCATCGGTTGTGATATTTGCCAAGGCTTCTATTTTAGCCGCCCAGTAGAAGCGAGCCAGATTGTTGTTCTCGCCCAACGGCGCTCATGGTCGTAACCGTGAGAAGGTGTTGCTAATGACGAAACGATTCAATTCCGCATTAGAGTTTGAACAAATATTCCCACAATCAGATGTGCCAATTATGTCGATTGGTACTTCTCATTTGTTACAAGCGTTCGCTCGGCCAGATCTCGAATTAGATCAACTGCCGACCATACTCGAGCGAAGTCCAACCATTGCCGCTAAACTTTTAGCCCTAGCGAATTCAGCTTGGTCGGCCCCCGCTAGCCCGATTACTCGGCTCGATTCTGCTTGCGCGCGTTTGGGATTAAATGTTGTTCGAAGTGTCGGTGTTGCACTTGCCGTGTCTTCTCCATTTAACACGTCGCGTTGCCCGAACTTTCATGCAGGACAATTTTGGGCGCGTACCCTCTTAATTGCCGAAGCAACCACCCTACTTATACCTTGCATTACACCACCACCAGCCGTCGACATAGGCACAGCGCGCACGGCAGCCTTATTTCACAATCTGGGTCTGTTATTTTTGGTGCATCATTTTCATCAAGAAACGAATCAAGCTTTTTTGCGAAAGCAGGCCAATGGCGACTTAGTATTAGATGAATTGCTACGCGAAACACTCGGCATTGCAGCAAATGATGCGGCTAACTTACTGGCAAAAAAATGGCATTTGCCCGATGTATTAGCAGCGACAATGAAGGCGTATCAAGATACGCAATATCAAGGCGATGAATGGCCGACGGTCGCTTCCGTAGGATTGGCCGTTACTGCGGTAAGTGGCATAGAAACTCAAGGCAGTATTTCATCACCTCAACACCCATACCTATCGTTAGATAGCTTCAAGATAGAGCCAATAACGTCACAGCTGCTGCGTGCGCAAGTAGCCATCAATCAGCTGGCTCAATCTATTCGCTGGTAGAGAACGATTATCTCTTTGGCATAAAACGTTGCAAATGAAACATACCAAAGACAAATACTTGAATAGCATCTAAACGCAGGTTGGTGCTTTTAGAACGGAATGCGGCTAAAAAGAACAGAACCTCTAAAACGTGTATGCCTGCAACCACTAGGCCAATGGTTGGTAACCAACCAGCAACCCCGGTCCATCCTTGAACAGTAGCAGTCAGTACTAGCGCCCAAAACACCAAGGTTGCTGCTTTATTCATTATGGTAAACATGTAAATCTTCCTCAATTTTTATTGATAGCGCCACAGCTTGCCCCACAGGCATCCTATTTAATAGGTGCAAAGATGCCATCCCCTAGCATTCCGATCATGTAGGAACAAGACATTCCTAGCTCTGACCGTTAGAATGTCGATCCACCATGGGAGGTTCACATGTCAGACAATAAAACTACGCACTTCGGTTATGAAACCGTTGCCGTGAACGAGAAACAAGCCAAGGTTGCTGACGTTTTTCATTCTGTAGCGGCTAAATACGATGTAATGAACGATCTTATGTCGTTTGGTGTTCACCGTCTGTGGAAACGAATCACCATTGATATGAGTGGCGTTCGCCCAGGTGATACCGTCTTAGATTTAGCTGGCGGCACCGGTGATTTAACTAAAAAGTTTTCTAAAATAGTGGGTCCACAAGGCAAAGTCGTTCTCGCGGATATCAACTCTTCAATGCTGAACGTGGGCCGTGATCGCCTTACCGACCAAGGTTACGTTGGTAATATCGAGTACGTTCAGGCCAACGCTGAATGCCTTCCATTCGAAGATAATAAATTTGACGTTATTACCATCGCCTTTGGATTGCGTAACGTCACCGATAAAGACGCCGCCTTACGTTCAATGACACGAGTGTTAAAACCCGGTGGTCGTTTATTGGTACTGGAATTTTCCAAACCGACTAACCCGCTTATGAGCAAGGCCTACGATATCTATTCGTTCTCAGCGCTTCCTTTTATGGGCAAGCTGGTCACCAACGATGCTGAAAGCTACAAATACTTAGCCGAATCTATTCGTATGCACCCAGATCAAGAAACCTTGAAGGGCATGATGGAGAATGCTGGTTTGGTGCGCTGTAACTACCACAATATGACCAGTGGCGTAGTTGCTCTGCATCGAGGTATCAAGCCTTAATGGTTAACGCGGTATTGGGCCAAGCACTCTGTATTCCTGCAGAGTTAGCCATCAATAATATTCTGAAGCATGACGCCGCGACTATCGCTGCGCTTGGGCGTCATCAGGGTCGTTTATTGGGTATCACGATTGTTGGTGTTGCCAACGTCACAGTGCGCCTGCTCGATAACGGTATTCAGCTAGGCATGAGTAGCGACCATGTGGATACCGAAGTCACACTCAGTGGCAGCATGAAAGACTTTATCGGCCTTGCTCGCGCAGAAGACAAAGCGAGCGAGCTGATCAATAGCAATATTGATATGGATGGCGATACCGAACTGGCGTTAGCCGTCACTCGTATCGTGCAAAAGCTCGATATTGATTGGGAAGCTGTGATCAGCCCAGTAACTGGTGGCGTTATTGCGCATCAACTGGGTAAAGGACTGCGCAGTATGTTTGGCTGGGGGCGCACGACCAGTGCCACCTACCGCCAAGCGGGTAAAGATTACCTCGAAGATGAAGCTCGTTTAATTACACCGGAACCGCTAGCACGCCAGTTTTCCAACGACGTTGATGAATTGCGCTTAGCCACCGACCGACTTAGCGCTCGTATCGCTCAGCTGCAACAGCAAGCGACCAACAAGGAATAAACGTGGCAAACTTCTGGCGCCTTTGGAAAATCCTGTTTGTATTTACGCGCTATCGTCTTGATAGCTTAGTACCTATGGATCAGCTTCCGCTGAGCTTGCGCATACTCTTGTGGATTGCACCTTGGCGTTTTTATCCAGTGCCAAGAAAACTTAATCGCGGCGCTCGCTTACGCCTAGCGCTTGAAGCTCTTGGTCCAATTTTTATTAAGTTTGGTCAAATTTTATCGACGCGTCCTGATCTGATTCCAGAAGACATCGTTAAAGAGCTGAAGCGCTTGCAAGACGACGTTCCACCGTTTTCCTCTAAGGTCGCAATGGCGCTGATTGAAGATCAGCTAGGGCAGAAAATCAGTGCTCTATTCGCCGAATTCTCGCCAGAGCCATTGGCCTCTGCCTCCATTGCCCAAGTACACGTAGCCCGTCTTTTTGGCGAAGGATCGGAAGCTGGGAAAGAAGTTGTTGTAAAGGTTGTTCGCCCAGGTATTGAAAGAACCATTGAACGCGACCTGCAATTACTAGAATTTATGGCCGCTTTAGTCGTGCGCTATTCCGCTGAGGGACGCCGCCTCAAGCCGCAAGAAGTGGTTGAAGACTACCGTCATACTATCTATGGCGAACTGAATTTACAGATCGAAGCCTCTAACGCAACGCAGTTACGCCGCAACTTTGCGGGCTCAGAGTTGTTGTACTTTCCCGAAGTATATTGGGAATATACCCGAAACAAGGTGATGGTAAGCGAGCGTATTTACGGCATTCCCGTCGCTGATGTTGATCAGCTGTACGCACAAAATACCAATATGAAAGTATTGGCCGAACGCGGTGTTGAGATCTTTTTCACCCAAGTATTCCGCGACAGTTTCTTTCATGCTGATATGCATCCGGGCAATATCTTTGTCTCGCGTGAGCATCCAGAAAGCCCACAATATATCGCCATCGACTGCGGTATTGTTGGCAGCCTCACCGAAGAAGATTTGCATTATCTAGCCATGAACCTGTTAGCGTTTTTCAATCAAGACTATCACCAAGTAGCACAGCTTCACGTAGACTCTGGCTGGGTTCCTCCATCGACCAAAGTACATGAGTTTGCCGCTGCGATACGCAGTGTGTGTGAGCCGATATTTGAGAAGCCGCTATCAGAAATATCCTTTGGCCAAGTGCTAATCCAGCTGTTTAGCACCGCACGGCGCTTCAATATGGAAGTGCAGCCGCAATTAGTGCTATTGCAGAAAACGCTGCTTAATATCGAAGGATTGGGTCGTCAGCTATATCCCGAGCTAGACCTATGGAGTACGGCTAAGCCATACCTTGAACGTTGGATGCGTGAGCGCTTTGGCCCTAAAGCCGCGTGGAAAGAGTTTAAGCGTCAGTTACCTAGCTGGGTGGAAAAAGCACCGCAAATTCCTGGCCTGATTCATGGTGCCCTATCGCGCCTGAATCATATGGATGAAAACCAGCTTACAATGCAGCAACAGATGCGCGAACTCAGCATTGCACTAGAACAACAGCGACAACAAAAACGGCACCAAACATTAGGGACACTCACATTAGCGAGTGGCTTATTCGCTTGGTGGCAAGCCTATGCCTTAGCCATTCCAGAACTAGCGGGCTTAGGCCTCGTAGGTGTTGGCATACTGTGGTTACTATTGAAAGCCTAAAGCGACAGCTGGGAGCTACCCAGAGCGCCTAGCTTTGCGGTATCCTGCCAGCCCCAAAGAAACCTGTTCAGTTGCCATCAGCAACATTGGGTTGGATAGAAGGTTTAGCACTATGACATGGCTTGATGCCGTAAAATGGGACGCCGATGGTTTAATTCCGGCGATTGCCCAAGATTATAAAACCGGGCGTATCTTGATGATGGCTTGGATGAATCGCGAAGCCTTAGAGCTGACCGCAAAAGAACAACGCGCTATTTACTTCTCGCGCTCGCGGCAAAAACTTTGGCGTAAAGGTGAGGAATCCGGCCATGTTCAAAAGCTGCATGAATTGCGTCTTGATTGTGACGCCGACGTAATCGTAATGATGGTTGAGCAATTGGGTGGCATAGCTTGTCATACTGGACGCGAGAGCTGTTTCTATCGCGTATTTGAAAACAACGACTGGGTTACGGTTGATCCCGTTTTAAAAGACCCAAAAGACATCTACTAGGAGACTGCTATGAGCGATGTACTAAAAGCCTTGGGCGATATCCTAGAAGAACGTAAAGGCGCATCCGCCGACTCCTCTTATGTGGCAAGCTTGTACCACAAAGGTCTAAATAAAATTTTAGAAAAAGTCGGCGAAGAAGCGACAGAAACAATTTTGGCAGCCAAAGATGCTGAGCGCAGCGGCGAGAACAGTGATGTTATTTACGAAACCGCTGACCTTTGGTTCCACACCTTAGTGGCACTCGCTCAACTGGGCGAACGCCCCGAAGCTGTAATAAATGAACTAGCACGTCGTTTTAATATGTCGGGCTTAGAAGAAAAAGCCTCACGCACTGAGAAGTAAGCCATTATGACTGACTGCATTTTTTGCAAGATCGTAGCAGGCTCAATCCCAGCTAAAGTCGTTTATGAAGATGACTTAGTGATTGCATTTCATGATATCGCGCCCAAAGCCGATACGCACTTGTTGGTCATACCCAAAGAACATGTCGTGAATTTAGACGACTTACGCGCAGAACACGGAAATTTGATGCAGCACTTGCTGTTTTCTATCCCCAAAATTGCGCAGCAGCAGCAACTGGACGGCTATCGCACCATCACCAATACTGGTGAAGGCGGCGGACAAGAAGTCTTCCATATGCATTTTCATATTTTGGCCGGTGCAAAATTACCGGGCTTTTAACCAATTTTAAGGTGAGGTAACTCCATGTTAGGTGGTATTAGTATTTGGCAACTGCTTATTGTTTTGGCCATTATCATTATGATTTTCGGCACCAAAAAATTAAAAAATATTGGTGGTGACCTTGGCGGCGCAATAAAAGGCTTCAAAAAAGCCATGAACGAAGAACCGGAAGAAAAAGATACAAAAACGATCTCTCACAACGATGCAGAGAAAGACGAAAGCCTGAAAAAAGATGCTGAATTCAGCAAAACCAAGGATCAGGACAAAGCCTGATGTTTGATATCGGTTTTCTGGAACTGGTGGTCGTCGGGGTTTTAGGACTATTGGTTTTGGGGCCTGAACGCCTACCCAAAGCTGCTCGCACGATTGGCTTACTGGTTGGTCGCGTACGCCGCACAGTGAATAATTTCCAAGAAGATCTCGAACGCCAAGTTCGAACAGAAGAGCTTAAGCAAAAATTACGCGACCCAATGGCGACCTTCCTCGACGAAGACGTTACTAACCCGGGGCGGTTGCGTAAAGATGTTACTCCAGTGGAAAACAACATCGCCGAAAGCACTGAAGTCAGCCAACTTGATAAGCCGCAAGATAATCCTAAATCGACCGATACCCCCTCATGAACGATCAAGAACAACCGCTGGTTAGCCATCTCGTTGAATTACGCAATCGTTTACTGCGTTCAGTACTACTTATTCTCGTTATTTTCTTAAGTCTGTTTTACTTCGCTAATGATCTGTATTTGATCTTAGTAAAACCGCTATCGTCGTTAATGCCAGAAGGTGGCCAGATGATAGCGACAGGAATTGCATCGCCATTTTTAGTGCCATTTAAACTCACCTTAGTGCTGGCGGTGTTTTTATCTGTACCGTATTTATTGCATCAAGTCTGGGCTTTTATTTCACCAGGCTTATATCAGCACGAAAAAAAGTTTGGCATTCCACTGCTACTTTCTAGCATTGTTTTATTTTATAGCGGCATCGCATTCGCTTATTTTGTGGTTCTACCTCTAGCATTCGGATTTTTCACTGGGGTAGGGCCTGCTGGTATTTCCATCATGCCGGATATCACTAATATTTTAGATTTCATCTTAAAAATATTTTTTGCTTTTGGTATCGCCTTTGAAATTCCAATTGCGACATTTTTAATGGTACTCAGTGGCATTACCACGGTTGCAGCCCTTAGCGAAAAGCGCCCTTATATCTTCTTAGGTTGTTTCGTTGTTGGTATGTTGGTGACACCTCCCGATGTCATATCTCAAACCATTTTGGCAGTACCTATGTGGCTACTGTTTGAAACAGGCGTGCTGGCATCGCGTTTAATCAAAAAGCCTAGCGACGAGCAAGAAACAGAAGAAAGCGCTTAATCGCTACTCACTCATCCATTTAACCTAGGAAGAGTGTCACTCCCAGTACTAGCGGAGTCACCACCGTCGCCACAACGTTCATCGCCATAAACTGTGGCTGTTGGCCGATTGTTTTACCGTATTCACTGGCCCCTTTGGCACTTACTAAGGTTAAAGTCCAAGGAAGCAAGGCGAGCAAACTCCACAGTGGCCAATCGCCGCGCCCCACCGCTAAAACAATCACCCCAGCAGTGGCGAAACTCAGTACTCGATACATACGCACACTGGCGGCAATACCGTACTGAATCGGAAAATGCTTACGACCATGTGCAGCATCCGCTTCTAAATCTGGAAATTGGTTCAGTAACAGTAAATTATTAACCAAAAAGAAAGGCACCAGCGCTGCGAGTATCGTTGCCGTATCGATGCGCTCAGCCAACACTAAGGTTGTTCCTAACACCATCAACAAACCGAAGCTCAACCCCGGAGCAATTAAGCATATCCAAGGCGAACGATTAATCTGACGCGTGTACGTTAGAATAATAACACCACCCAAAACACCTAATGGCAATATTGCCGGCACTCGTAGCGCGAACCAAAAGCCAATAGCCGCGACCCCAGCTAACGTCGCTACTGCCCCAAGCAAGACCGCATTGGCGGCTTCGGGTTGCGATGGCAATGCGCCGCTACCACCACTAAAAGGAGTGCGAATAGTGCAGCTATCTAAGCCACTGCGATAGTCCTGATACTCGTTCAACATATTCACACTAATGTGGGCTAATAAAGCACCGAGCAAAATCAACACAACATCAACGGCTGAGATACTGACCCCCAACCGATAAGCACATGCTACACCGACGACGACACACGTAGGTGGCAAAATCAGAAACGGCACTCGCATGGTTTGAACAATGGTCTTCATGGATCTTCCTTGTTACACGGCTGACTATACATAAGATAGTTTTACCACAAATTATTGATCGCTCTATGACCCTATGTTGAACATGGTCAATATTGCTCAACGACTTACAACTGAATCGTATTAATTAAGGGGATTTTATTCTAATGTGAAATATTCCGCGTGAGTTATGATGTGCGTCATCTTTGTATTGGAGTGTATTAGAGTGGACTGGCAGGCCTCGCTTTCTATTCTTGTAACCATTGCGGTGCTAGGCACCCTGATTTTTACTAACGTCCGCCCTCATATCGTTATGATGGCCGCACTCACTATTTTTAGTGCCACCGGTATTTTAACCCCGAGCGAGGCCTTATCCGGCTTTAGCAATAGTGGCTTAATCACCGTCGCTGCTATGTTTATGGTCGCCGCAGGTATTCACTCCTCTGGTGGCGTCGACATTCTCGTAAATCGTGTTTTGGGAACACCGACAACTTTACGCTCAGCCATGCTACGCATTTTTGCTCCCGTGGTGTTACTCAGTGGCTTCCTAAACAACACCCCCGTAGTCGCCACTATGATCCCTGCGATTCATGCCTGGTGTCAGAAAATCGGGATTAGCCCTTCACGCTTAATGATCCCGCTCAGCTACAGCGCTATTTTGGGTGGAACACTGACCATGATAGGCACGAGCACAAACTTAATTGTGAACGGCCAATATCAAACGCTTACTGGCAGCGAAGGTTTTTCATTATTTTTCATTACCCTAGTCGGTATACCGGTGGCCATCGCCGGTGGTGCCTTCATGTTGCTGTTTTTCCCGTATTTACTACCTAAGGCCAATCAACAAAAAGAAGCCTTTACCGATTTACGTGAGTTCACCTTAGAAGTCTCTGTTGCGACTGATGGCCCTCTCGTTGGTAAAACCGTACAAGAAGCCGGCCTTCGTAACTTACGCCGAGTATATTTGGTTGAGATTGAGCGCGGCGATACTGTCCTTACAGCGGTGTCTTCACAGGTAACGTTACAAGGGGGCGACCGCCTAGTCTTCGCGGGTGAAACACAAGCTATCTCTCAGCTGCTGCGTATTAACGGTATCGTGCCATCATGCACTCAAGAAGACACCGCTCTTAGTAAATCTCGTCCAGAGCGCTGCTTGGTAGAGGCCGTCGTATCTCCGCATTGCGCTGCAATCGGCCAAGCAATTCGCGATGCTCGTTTCCGCGATCGCTATGGTGCGGTAGTACTTGCTGTTGCTCGAAATGGTGAGCGCATTCAGGGCAGTCTAGGCACAATCAAATTGCAGGCTGGCGACACTTTACTACTTGAAGCGCGCCCCGCATTTGTTAGTCGCCAACGCTTTAATCGTGACTTTTTATTGATCAGTGATTTAGGCAAAGAAACCCCTCAACATGACCGTGCCTATTTGGCTTGGGCTATTTTAATTGGTGTCGTCGGTGCCGCCGGCCTAGGCATTATTAATATGCTTGATGCCTCACTCATTGGCGCTGGATTAATGATCGTTACTGGCTGCTTAAACACGAATCAAGCGGAGCGCAGCCTAGATCTAACGGTCCTCATTACCATAGCAGCATCATTTGCACTTGGCGCGGCACTGCAGAAAACCGGTGTAGCCGCGATGCTTGCGGAAAATATCGCACTGCTAAGTGACTACAAACCTTGGCTAATGCTAATTTTGACTTATGTGACGGTATCGATCCTGACAGAAATCATTACTAACAATGCTGCGGCAGTACTTATGTTGCCGATCACCTTAGAAATGTCGGATAAAGTTGGACTGGCTCATGAACCCTTTGTGCTAGCCATTATGATGGCGGCATCCGCTAGTTTCGCAACGCCGCTTGGCTATCAAACAAACTTGATGGTTTACGGTCCTGGTGGCTACAAGTTCAGCGACTTTTTACGTGTTGGTATCCCGATGAATATCTTTGTTGGTGCCTTTACTATCGCTATAATTTGGCTGTTATTCCCTTTAACATGATGTCTAAACAGACTCTACATATTTAAATGGACTGTCACTCTCGATATGGATACCGATCGCAAAGCGAACACTTACCAACGCCTAATTAAAAGTGCGCGCGAACTCGTCGCGGAAGGCGGATTTACCGCCGCTAAACTAGAGGCCGCTGCCGAACGTGCTTTGGTAGAGTTTGATCTAGCCCAACGCTACTTCACCGACAACCTTTCACTTGCCGTAGAAGTCTTTCGTTACGCCACTCAGCATGAAGTCGATATGGTGTTTCAGGCAAGTGAAGCCGACGGCGACAATGATACTGTCACGGATCGCTTAGAACGTGCGGTATACACATATACCCGTCGGGCCTTACGCGCACCACGCATGGCGTATTCGCTGATTGCTGAGCCTGTTGATCCAGCGGTTGAAGTCGAACGGCTAAAATATAGGTTGGCTTACGCTGAGATTTTTGAAGACATAATTCAGGATGGTATTCGCACCGGTGAATTCACTCACCAAAATCCTAGCGTTAGTGCGGCAGCACTGGTTGGCTTGCTAGCTGAAGCCTTAATTGGGCCGTTATTTCCGGTTCAAGGAGATAATCCAGATATAACGGCCAGCCTCGATGCTCGAAAAGCCATGCCGGTCGATCAGCAAATTGAATTAACGGGATTATTGTGTGCTATTAGCTTGCGAGCCATTGGTGCGATACCAAAAGATTTATCTGAGCCGAGCAGTAATAACGACAGCTAATACAAACATTCGTAATTTGCCTTAGCTAATACCTCGGCGCGATTGAGATAACCGATACATACGAGTGCGCATCCGTTAAAGGTCGCACTCGTTTTTATTCAATTAGACTCAGGCAGATCCGCCATTAAACCATTATCCGTATTGCTAACTTGCGCTTCTTCAACCGCCGGAGTTTCCGCATCGTCTATCGCTTCAGCATCACATGACCATCCCCATGCGCGTTGCTTTTCTACAAATGCCGCCGCTTGCGCCTCACAATAACCAACCTCAAAAGCCGCAGACCATAGCACTTGCACACCGTCATCCTTGGTATAGCGCACGTCACACGGCACATCGTAGTCACCGCTGTATATCACCTCAATAAGGCGCACACTACCTTCATGCTGGCACACCATACGCGTATCAGTAGCTGCCAATGTCGGTGCGGAAAGCGCAAGCAATGCGCCAAAAGTAACCAGTAATTTCATATCCAATCCCTTAAAAAATGAAGAAGATTTACGACCTATCTGCTGTAATAGCCGGTCTCACTTACATAACCTATTGCACTACAACGAATCAAAGTAGCAGTGTCAATGGTTTACATTGATTAGGGATTTGACGTAGAGGAACCGAATAAAGTTTCCAGTACATGGGCTAAACGCAATGCTGCCAAGCCAATACGAAGCTCAAGTAAATCGCGCTCATCAGTTAACTCGTCGCGATTTAAGGTAATTGGCGCATCTAAATGTTGATAAATAGCGTGGGTAACTGCATACGATTCATTCGCCCACACTAAGGCATCTAAATTATTAGCGAGCGCAACATCCTCCGCCGTTAATTTATTCATTAACCGCTTTTGTTGACGAATGTAAGCCTCTTTACTGTTAAACATGCGGCCGTCCCAAGCGGCGTGCAAATTGGTCTTTTCATTATCCAGATGCACTTTAACTTTATTCCCGCCCCAATCATCCCCGTAACTAACGTGCAGAGGTTGATGAATATCGCCAATAAAGTGGCCGAGAAAAAATAATGCCTGCCAATCTGTTGCAGGGGCTTTGGCTAAACGCTTCTCCATTTCAGCAATTGCAGACACAACGCAGCCTTCACGAGGGCAATCATCTGCATTGACCGATGTAGCGCTACGATCAACATTAATATAATGCCAAGGTTTAGTGTGCTTAAAAGCGGTTTGATCTCGCACTTTATCGGGCCAGCTACAGCCTGTAGAAAAAGCTTGGTTCGGAGACAAAGACACCAAGGCATCAACCTTAGCTTGAGTTTTTGGCGTGAGCTGCTCATATGCAATTTGGCAAATGATGGCATGACCGCGAGATTCAAAACTGTGAACGCTGCCAGTACTCAACAAAACAAAAAGCGCACAGCTACAACGTAGAAAATTTAGCATCACGAGTGTCCAGCCAATAAAAACAATAGGCTAGCATAGCCCTGCGAAGCCTCCCACTGCCATCCTTAGAACGCTGCAATGAGCTAATGACAATGCCGACGTAACCGCTAGTTATCCGATAGATGAGAGGCGCCATTTGCGCCGGTAGGCATTAGTCCGCACTGACTAAGAATTCCCTGCCAAGCTTTTACATGGCGCTGATGAGAACGCGTCAACTTATCTCGCTCCACACTGACTTGCTGCAACCAAGTAAGGTATGCATCAGGAACCGGTACTAGTGTTCGAACGGCATTGAGATCCAACATGATTGCCGTGCCAAAACGATCAACTCGACTCATGTAAGGCTGCAATACTCCAGCGTAATATTTATAGAACACATTATTGAGAATATCGGCAGCTGGTGTGCTGCGCCCTACTAAGCACAATGATTTTACGTTAGTACGATACTCCAGCAGTTCCGCAACCTGATTATTCACGCGCGTTAATAAGCGCTGACTTTGCAGCCACTGACCAATCGCCTCGCTCAGCAACCACTGCTGCTGTTGCAGCTCCATTTCCGTGTCATCGTAGTCAAATTGCTGACTCTGCCAGCGGTTACCTTGCTGAAGTAAATAATCGAACACCTGTAAGGCAATATCGAGGTTATCAGCCGACGCTGGAGCAATAGGCACAGGTTGTGTGGCAGGACTAATCAGGCTTTGCCATTCATGGCCGGTAAACCAAGCATTCCACCAGCTATCCATACGTTCCGCACGTTTAGCGACTAATGCCGACGCTAAAGTCTCGGCTAGCTCCGGCTGTGTTTGCGCTAACTGCTGCACACAGACAGGGCCTAGCAATAAAAAATCACGCTCCATATGCAGACGCTGACTAGGCAAGGCGAGCTTACCAAGCGAACTATTGCGCTGGCCAATCACACGGCTTAACTCACACGACGACAGCCGTAAAAAGTCTAGGAGGTTAATCTGCGTGGCGTGAACCTCGATATGATTATCTTGAATACGTAATTTCGGTAAGGGATCTAACGACTGCTCAGCATCAAGCTCAACATTAAGAACACGCGCAACTCGCTGAGCGTAATCGTCAAGGACACTTTCAGGCGAAGCACTGCAAGCCGAGAGTACGGCAATAACCGCCAGCAGGACTATTCGCTTCGCAACAAGCTGAGCATCGCCGCTACCCAAGCCAGCCATTGACTACTCTGCTTCTAGCCAGTCGGGTTTAGGAACGAACTGCTTTTGTAACTCATCCATCGGGGCTAGATAGGCATCCGTGATGAATGGACGCTCCAAACTGAACACCTGATAGATACCCCCTTGAAGCATCTCTTGTGAAATGGACTGACTATCGCCGCCGATAAGATTACAACGCAGAAACGAAAACCACGAGGTAACAATAATCCAAGTATTTAGCGCCAAGCCTCTCACTTCTTCTTCGTTTGCAGCAATGATACCTACTTGATCTAGACCACGAAAAATATCAGCAACACGGTCTAGGCAAAGACGGAAAAACTGACGATAGCGGCTGTGTAGCTCAGGATCGGCACTCAATAAATGCTCCATATCGCGATGCAAGAATCGGTAATCCCACAGACCAGAAAATACTTCGCGCAAGTAATGTAGCTTATCGTTTACCTGCAATGGGCGCTCCGAAGGCACCTGCAAGATCGTCAGCACGCGCTCTTCGTAGCGTAAAAACAGATGATAAATAATCGCCTGCTTGTTTTTAAAATGATAATAAAGATTGCCCGGCGAGATACCTAGGTTCGCGGCAATGTGATTGGTCGTCACGTTGCGTTCACCTGATTCATTAAACAAAACCAAACTCGCATCAAGAATGCGCGCTTTCGTACTCATGAATTACTCCGCCCCTGTCTGATTACGCCGATATTGCCATATCGCATGGCTTTCTTGGCTAATTAATACTCTATGGGTTGACGTTTTAGAGTAATAACTCTAATAATGCAATCTCTGACTGATATTTAGCCTATAAGCACTGACACTTAGGTCCGCAGTCTCAACACTCACAGCTTACTGAGGAGCCTAGCTATGGTTGCCACGGTTACCGATTTACATACGCCGGATCGTGAAATTGAACGTTTGCGGACTCTGTTTATTCAACAGAAACAGGCATTTCGTAGCCATCCCATGCCCTCCCCTGAAGAACGGGTAGAACAACTTCGTCGTTTGAAGCAAGGTCTTATCGACAACCAAGACAAGCTCATCAGTGCTGTTAACCAAGATTTTAGCTGCCGCTCAAAAGATGAAACCTTAGTCGCTGAAATCATGATCACAGTTGAGAGCATCAACTACATGATTAACAACGTGCGTAAATGGATGAGGCCGTCGCGCCGCCATGTCAGCATGTTATTTGCCCCGTCATATAACCAAGTCGTCTATCAACCGTTAGGGGTTGTCGGTGTTATGGTGCCGTGGAACTACCCGATACAATTAGCGCTTGTGCCCTTGGCCACCAATTTAGCGGCTGGCAATCGCACTATGATCAAGATGTCGGAATTTACGCCCGCAACCAACAAAGCTCTAAAGCTATTGCTTGATGAAATTTTTGACGAATCTCACGCGGCCATCATCGAAGGTGAAGTCGACGTATCGACTGCATTTTCAGAGAAACCGTGGGATCACCTGATATTTACCGGATCAACCGCTGTCGGCAAGCATGTCATGGCGGCGGCAGCGAAGAACTTGGTTCCTGTAACGTTAGAGCTAGGTGGTAAGTCACCTGCGATTGTTGCGCCCAACACCAACTTGCAGCACGCAGTTGACCGTATTTGTTTTGGTAAGTCCTTAAATGCTGGGCAAACCTGTATCGCACCAGATTACGTTTTGATTCCCGAAGATCAAGAAGAGGCCTTCGTTAAGGCATATCAAACGTCATTCGCAAAAATGTATCCGAAGGTGCGTGATAACAACGACTACACCGCCATCATTAACGACCGCCAACACCAGCGTTTACAAGCCTGGGTAAAAGATGCGGAAGAGAAAGGTGCACGCATTACGGTGGTTAATCCCGCCAAAGAAAATTTCAGCGGCACACGTAAAATGCCGTTGCATCTTGTGCAAGGTGCAACCGACGATATGACAGTTCTACAAGATGAGATTTTTGGCCCAATATTGCCGTTGATCCCATACAAGACTTTAGAAGATGCTATCGACTACGTGAATGATCGTGATCGTCCATTAGCCCTCTATTTGTTCAGCTATGACAAGGAACAAGAACATAGAGTGCTGAATCGCACCCACGCTGGCGGCGTATCGGTCAATGACACTTTGATGCACATCGCTCAAGATGATATGCCTTTTGGCGGTATTGGCCCATCGGGTATGGGGCATTATCATGGCAAAGAAGGCTTTGTCGCGTTATCAAAAGCCAAACCGGTTCACCGTAAAGGGCGCTTCAATAGCGGCAAGTTTATCTACCCACCCTACGGTACAGCGATACAAAAACTCATATATAAAATATTCATCCGTTAAAAGGCGAGAGTCAGCATGATAGAAACATCACGACGCGGATTTCTGCAGCTAGGCGCTACAGGTACAGCCGCTCTCGCAATCGGCTCAGGTCTAGCGACCTTAACCGGTTGCAGTAAAAAACCAGCGACGGCACAAGGCTACAAAGTGCTGCGCGAAGGCGATCTGCTCTTTTTAGGAGCATTAGCACCCGCCGTTTTGGTCAAGGCATATCCAGGCCCACTAGGCCTTGATGCACGCGAGCGCTTGTTAAAACAATTGGATTCCATTCTCAATACATTACAAGGTCATGCCCGTGGTGAATTGTTAATGATGTTCGATTTAATGAACTCCGCACCACTGCGTTTAGCTACTGGCGCCCCGTGGGGATCATGGAGCGAAGCCAGCGTTAAAGATGCTGATGATTTTCTGAATAGCTGGAAACACAGCAGTCTACAAATTAAACGTATGGGCTATGCAGGCTTGTGTAAATTGATCTCTATTTCTTGGTACACACAGCCTGAAAACTTCCCGACGACGGGTTATCCAGGTCCGCCTGTGAAAATTCCAACCCCTGTATCGGCCTAATAATAGATCCGTACCGACGACAAAAAATAACTACGAGCGAAGATTATCAATCATCACTCGAAAATAAAGAGACGCATGTATGCAACCTAAAACAAACCGCACACCACCGATCCCAATGGTTGCCGGTATTCCCGATCCAATTCTTGAAGGAATTGCTGGCGGCTGGAATGTAGAAGACGCAGCTGATTTAAATGACGGTCAAATTTTAGAGGCTGATGTCGTTATTATTGGCACTGGTGCGGGTGGCGGCACAACAGCTGAAATTCTAGCTGAAGCTGGATTCAAGGTTTTAATGCTCGAAGAAGGTCCATTAAAAAGCACAAACGACTTTAAAATGGACGAGCGAGAGGCCTATCACGACCTTTATCAAGAAAGTGCAGGCCGGATGAGCAAAGATGGCTCTATGTCCATTCTTCAGGGTCGCTGTGTTGGCGGTACCACTGTCATTAACTGGACTTCAAGCTTCCACACCCCGGAAGAAACCTTAGGTTACTGGGCAGAAGAATTTAAGTTAAAAGGTAGCAGCAAAGAAGAGATGACACCTTGGTTTGAGCGTATGGAAAAACGCTTAAATATCTCTGACTGGGCGGTACCACCGAATGAAAACAACGCCGTATTAAGCCGTGGTGCCGAGAAGCTGGGTCTTGACTGGAAAGTCATTCCCCGCAACGTCGCAGGCTGCTGGAACTTAGGTTATTGCGGCACTGGCTGTCCGACCAATGCTAAGCAATCAATGTTAGTTACCACCATCCCTGGCGCACTAAATAAAGATTCTGCGCTGGTGTATAGCGCACGTGCTGAACGCCTAATTATCGAAGGTAAAAAGGTACTCGGGGTAGAAGTTACGGCATTAAATTCGGATTATAAACCGACCGGAAAAACCATTATTGTTAAAGCACCACATGTCGTTATGTCGTGCGGCGGGATCAATGGCCCGGCTTTACTATTGCGATCTAAAGCTCCTGATCCGAAAAAGCGCGTTGGTAAACGTACTTTCTTGCATCCAGTGTCTTTCAGCTTCGCAGAATTCGATCACTTAATTGATCCATATTACGGCGCACCACAGTCCATTTATTCCGATCACTACCAGTGGAAGAATGTTACTGGGCCTGCCGGTTTCAAAATGGAAGCGGCACCACTGCACCCTGGCCTAACTTCTGTATTACTCTTGGGTCATGGCGCAGCACATTATGATGCCATCACCAAACTGCCTAATATTAACGCTTTACTGTCGTTAGTACGTGACGGATTTGATCCTGAGAGCCCTGGCGCATCGATTGAATTAGCCGATGACGGTTCACCGATTGTTGATTACCCAATTAATGATTACATTTGGGAAGCCTTCCAGCGGTCGTTAACGACCATGGCCGAAGTACAATTTGCTGCGGGTGCAAAAAAAGTACGTCCCGCACACGTTGATGCGCCTTGGTATAACAATATTCACGAAGCCAAAGATGGGATTAAGAACCTAGAGTTCCGCTCCAACGCATTTACGGCTGGCAGCGCCCACGTTATGGGTGGATTATCGATGGGTGAAGATCTAGAAAAATGTGTGGTCGATAGCAATGGTAAATACCATTATCTCGATAACTTATTTGTCATCGACGGGTCAATTTTCCCAACCAGCATTGGTGCTAACCCTCAGCTATCGGTTTATGGATTTGCCTGTAAGTTAGCAAATCAACTGGCAGCAAAAATGAAAGCCTCTGCTTAATTCACGCGATTGCGTGTATTCACGACAATAAAAACCCCGCTTATGCGGGGTTTTTATTGAGCTATGAATAAAGGAATAGAACCGCACACACCTAGATGAAGCGATATGCCCCATGAGAAGCTCTATTGCTATTGATCTGTGTTTGTTGTTTGCAAGCGCGGCTTCTATTACTATTCGCCGCACTAGCAACCGTTAAGGCCAGCCTATGAATATTGTCGTCTACCCAGGCACTTTCGACCCGATCACCAATGGTCACACCGATTTGGTTGAGCGTGCGGCACGTTTGTTCGATCACATCATTCTGGCGGTTGCAGACAACCCGAAGAAAAGACCGATGTTTGACCTAGAAACCCGCGTCGACCTTGCCAAAGATGTTCTTAGCCATCTGCACAACGTTGAAGTCGTTGGTTTTAACAACCTTCTGGCCGACTTCGTTAAAGAGAAAAAAGCAAACATCATTCTGCGTGGTTTGCGTGCGGTATCGGACTTCGAATACGAATTCCAGTTAGCCAACATGAATCGTGTATTAGCACCGAATGTGGAGAGCATGTTCCTCACACCTTCGGAGCATTATTCCTATATTTCTTCTACGCTCGTACGTGAAGTCGGCTCTCTAGGTGGCGATATATCAACCTTCGTTCACCCCAAAGTAGTTGCCGCTTTGAAGAAAGCGATGAAGAATTCCTGATTAAAACCAGTCCTGACGGAGGTAAGTCATGGCCTTGATTATTACTGATGAATGCATCAACTGTGATGTATGCGAACCAGAATGTCCAAACGAAGCCATTTCAGCGGGCGAAGAAATTTATGAAATCGACCCAAGCAAATGTACGGAATGTATTGGTCACTACGACGAGCCGCAATGCCAGCTTGTCTGCCCTGTAGACTGCATCCCGCATGACGAGAACAACGCAGAAACTCAAGAAGAGTTAGAGGCAAAATACGAACGCCTTACCGGTAAGAAAATCGCTTAATACGCTATATTATCGGAACAGTCGGTTGTCTTGTTTGTGGGTTGCATGACCCGCCTCACTACAACACACTAGGGCCTCCCTTTGCTGGAGGCCTTTTTTATGCGCCTAACCTTTAAAATTCGTTCGTTGTCTGGCGCATTGGTCAGTTTATTCATCGCGTTCTGTCTTACCGCCTGCGCCATTGGTGGCGATGGTACGGTCAGTAGCAAACCCTCTGCTGTCGCAGTGGCTAGCGCTCATCCTTTGGCCACTCAGGCTGGATTAGATGTACTTGCTCAAGGTGGCAATGCTTTCGATGCTGCAATTGCCGTAGCAGCCAGCTTAGGCGTAGTAGAACCTTACAGTGCCGGGATGGGCGGAGGTGGCTTTTGGCTACTCTACAGCGCCAAGGATGATCAATATCACTTTGTCGATGCTCGTGAAATGGCACCCTCTGCGGCAGACAAAGACTATTACTTAAATAAAGACGGCACCGTCAATCGCGATCGAGCAACCAATGGCCCTAGCGCCGCTGGAATCCCAGGACAAGCCGCCGCCTTTGCCCACCTCGCTGGGCAATACGGTAAATTACCTTTGGCGAAATCTCTCGCCCCTGCGATTAAACAAGCGCGTCAGGGCTTTGCTATTGATGACCACTACCGCAAATTATTGAGCTATCGCTTAGAGGCCGTGCGTCGTTACCCTAGCTCAGCCAGTATTTTTCTTAACAGCGGACAAATTCCAGACGTTGGCTATAAGTTAGTACAACGGGATCTAGCCACGACGCTTGAAGCCCTCGCCCGTGCTGGCCATGATGGATTTTATCAAGGTCCAGTTGCCCAACGCTTAGTGACTGCCGTGCAACGTGACGGTGGTGATTGGACAATGGAGGACCTAGCCAATTACAAGGTGGTAGAGCGCGAACCCATTCGCATGGCCTTTGGTAATGCCGAACTGATCAGTGCTCCACCGCCATCCTCCGGCGGCATCGCCATAGCGCAAATGCTACAGATGTTGGATTTATACCATTGGCAGTCAATGAGTGAAGCCGATCAAACACACTTACTGATTGAAGTGATGCGCCGCGCATACCGCGATCGTGCCGAATTTTTAGGCGACCCGGATTTCGTCGATGTGCCGACCGCTATGCTTCTCGATCCAGCACGAGCGCACGCTTATGCTGACAGCATAGATATGACGAAGGCAACGCCGAGTTTATCCCTTAAAGGTCCTAAAAATATTGAAGAAGGTTTCCACACAACGCATTTATCGGTGCTGGATAAAGACGGCAATCGCGTATCAGCAACGCTGAGTATTAACCTGCCGTTTGGCTCAGCCTATACAGCCGCAGGCACGGGTGTCGTACTCAACAACGAAATGGACGACTTCTCGGCCAAACCCGGCGCAGCGAATGCCTATGGCTTAGTGGGGAACGCTGCCAATGCCATCGCACCGGGCAAACGCCCACTGTCGAGCATGTCACCAAGCATGATGGTATCAGACGACCAAGTGGCCATATTAGGCACCCCAGGGGGCAGTCGTATCATCAGCATGGTGTTGCTCGGCCTGCTCGAACACCAGCAAAATAAACCCGTTGAAGACTGGGTACGCCGCAAGCGCATTCATCACCAATACCTACCCGATGTGGTCGAATATGAACCCGGCGCACTTAGCCAAGCCTTACAGCAAGAATTAAAGGCTCGAGGTCATACATTGAAGAATGTGGGTCGAGCCTATGGCAATATGCAGGCGATTTTGTGGGATCGTACCACCAATAAAGTAACGGCTGCCGCAGACTCTAGAGGCATTGGCAGCGCCCGCGTCGTATCAGTAGCGAAGTAATACACGACATGACCGTGATTCTGTTTTACCTAAAAAAGGTTATCGGCATGCTGCTTATGCCGATCCCGTTAGCGCTAATTCTTATCGCCATTGGGTTTTGGCTACTGCGCAAACGTCCGGGTCGTGCACGATTTTCGCTAGTACTCGCTATGATGATTTTGGGACTGAGTAGCTGGCATCCAATTGCCGATCAACTCATTGCTCCCGTCGAAGGCGATTTCGCCCTATTTGATATTCGTCAACCGGTGGATGCTGTTGTGGTACTCGGCAGCAGCCACAACAGCAATCCTAATTTACCTGCGGTCATGCAACTCAGTGGCTCAGCGTTATTTCGCTTAGAAGAAGGTTTACGCATCGCCCGCGCGAATCCAAACGCCATATTACTAGTATCTGGTTACGCAGGCAGTGATCCCCGCCCACATGCCGACGTTATGCGTGAAGCGGCGATTGAACTCGGCATGACACCCGCAAAAATTCTGACTTTTCCCGAAGCACGAGATACCGAGGATGAAGCCAATATGATGGCTCCCTACCTAAAAGGTCTGCGCGTTGCTTTGGTAAGCGAAGCCTCGCACCTAACTCGCGCTATGATGTTTTTTCAAAACATAGGATTAGAGCCCATTCCGGCCCCCGCCTATCGCATGGCGAGCGACCACAGCGATTGGCGTATAGAATCGCGTGCAACCTACAAAAGCGAACGAGCAATTTACGAATGGCTAGGGCGCGGCTGGCAATGGCTTAAAGAGGTGATTTAAACAGCTGAACGTTAGGCTTGCTGCAATAAGGTACGTCGATAGGTTTCTTGAATAATCCAAGCATCATTACTCGCACGATGACGGCGTAACTTGCTGTCGTTGATTACCTGCGTTTTAACATCCGCCCACATCGTCATTTGGGCTTCCGACAAGATCATTTCTAGCGGGCTCAAATGGAATTTCATTTCGATACCCGCCGCATGAAAAAGAACCGTTAACCAAGGCTTATCCACCACCCAACCGTCGGAGTAAGCAGTCACCCCATCTAATAGCGAGTTTAAATATAAGGCGACGTCGAGTGCAGATTTACCCGCATTGATAAGGTTATCACGCGAGATACCATGCACTGCTTCCGCTGAATCTGCCCAATGAGTCCAATCCGACTGCGGAGCAATCAGAGTGCAAAAACGCTCATGATTTTCCAACACAAGACCAATTTCTATAGGGTAACTGGTCTGACCAAAGCCAGAGGCTTCAATATCAATAATGATTGGGTGTTCTGGCTGACGCACGGTTATCTCATTATTTATTCTTGTTTAACTAGCTGTATAGCACAGAAAACATTCTCAACCAGATTAGCGCTCAATTAACGCTGACATTGCGGGCAAAAAACGGTGGCTCGCTGCCCTTGGCGAATCTCTTTTAATAGACTTTTACACACCTTACATTCTTCGCCTCCACGGCCATATACGCGCAGCTGCTGAGCAAAATATCCCGGCTTACCATCGCCACCAACAAAGTCGCGCAAGGTTGTACCACCTTGTTTAATCGCAGCACCAAGCACATCTTTGATAATCACAGACAACTCGTTGTAGCGCGCTTTACTCACCTTCCCTGCCGCCAAAGTTGGTCGTATTCCAGCAAGGAATAGACTTTCATTTGCATAGATATTGCCCACGCCAACCACCACCTTGCCATCCATAATGAAGGTTTTAATCGCTTGGCTTTTGCCACGACTGCGAGCAAATAGATAATCGCCATCAAAGGCATCTGTTAGCGGCTCTGGGCCTAGGTGACTCAGATGCGTACTGTCTTCACCTGGTAAAACCCATAAAAGCGCACCAAAACGGCGAGGATCGTGATAACGCAACACTTTGCCATTACTCAGCACCCAGTCGACATGATCATGCTTTGCTGGTTCATCAGTAGGGGTTACTAAGCGCAGCGAACCCGACATACCCAAATGCCAAATTGCGGTGCCAACATCCGTTTCAACCAAGATGTATTTGGCTCGACGCGTTAAACCACGCACAGTCTGCCCAACCAACAATTGAATATCGTCGTCTATCGGCCAGCGCAACTGCGGCTGACGCACGATCACGCGCTCAATCCGCACATTGCGGAGATAAGGCTCAATACCCCGCAGGGTGGTTTCAACTTCTGGTAATTCAGGCATAGATCACATCAGTAGGTAGATACATGCGAAATTATGCCACACGCAGACATTGAAATTGCAGGCATAAAAAAACCCAGCCGAGGCTGGGTTTTCTTCAAGCAAAAGAAGCTTACTTAATTTTGGCTTCTTTATACATCACGTGCTGACGAACAACAGGATCAAATTTCTTGATCTCCATTTTCTCAGGCATGGTGCGCTTGTTTTTATCAGTTGTGTAGAAGTGACCGGTACCGGCACTTGATACTAAACGGATTTTATCGCGTGGCATGATGAGTCTCCTTAGACTTTTTCGCCGCGTGAACGCAGCTCAGCTAAAACAACATCGATACCTTTCTTATCGATGATACGCATACCTTTGGTAGAGATACGCAGACGCACAAAACGATTCTCGCTTTCCACCCAAAAACGGTGGCTCTGCAGATTAGGCAGGAAGCGGCGTTTAGTTTTGATGTTTGAGTGGGAAACGTTATTCCCGGTTACAGGACCTTTCCCTGTAACTTGGCAAACCTTAGACATTGATCTTCGCCCCGATTTTTACTGTATCGAACAATTTGGAAAATTCGTTACCAACCGTAAGCATTCGTCATCATTTTGCGATGACTTTCGACGCCCAGGCTGAAAAGAGTTGCGCTTTATACCAAAAGGCGCAAACACACGCAAGCAGAAGATTAATTTTTGTGCAGATAGATGTCACTCATATCCACCCCCTTTCAGCGAACGAAACACAGTATCCATCACCGATGACGAGGTGATCGAGCACCCGAATATCAACCAAAGACAGCGCCTGCTGTAAACGATCGGTAATGACACGATCAGCACTACTCGGTTCAGCAATGCCAGAGGGATGATTATGCGCAAATATCACTGCAGCAGCACCTTGAGCGAGCGCTTTTTTCAATACCTCGCGCGGATAAACCGCCGCACCATCAATCGTGCCGCGAAACAATTCATCATATTTAACGACGCGATTTTGATTATCAAGAAACAGGCAGGCAAACACCTCATAATCAAGGTCTCGCAACTGCGCTTGTAAATATTGCCGAGTATGTTCCGGACTAGTAAGCGCATCTCCGCGCCTTAGCTCTTCCGCTAAATGTCTTCGTGCCATTTCAAGTACCGCTTGTAACTGCGCATACTTCGCTGGACCTAAACCATGTGACTCACAAAACTTACCCTGTGACGCCACCAGCAAAGGTCGCAGACCGCCGAAGTCGTTTAATAATTCTCGAGCCAAATCCACTGCGCTCTTACCGGTAACGCCAGTACGTAAGAAAATCGCCAGTAATTCAGCATCTGAAAGGCTTTTAGACCCTTGTTCCAATAGTTTTTCTCGCGGGCGCTCCTGCGCTGGCCAATCGCAAATAGCCATACCTACCTCCCTGCAGGTCTGTGATATATACTGACCACCATTCTAGACACGCGAAAGAGCCTCATGCAACAACTCTGTAATCGTCGCATTCTACTTGGCATTAGCGGTGGTATTGCCGCCTATAAAAGCGCCGAACTGGTGCGTTTCTTAAAACGCGCCGGTGCCGATGTGCGCGTGGTAATGACCAGTGGCGCTCTTGAATTTATTACTCCGCTTACTCTACAGGCCTTGTCTGGCAACCCAGTACACCATGCGTTACTAGACCCTGAAGCCGAAGCGGGCATGGGACATATCGAATTAGCTAAGTGGGCTGATCTCATTCTCATCGCTCCGGCCTCGGCTAATGTGATTGCTCGCTTAGCCCAAGGCATGGGCAACGACTTACTAACAACCGTGGTGCTCGCCAGCGAAGCCAAACTTTGCCTCGCGCCAGCTATGAATCAAGCCATGTGGCTTGATCCGATCACCCAAAGCAATCTCCAGCGTCTTAAAGATGCGCATGGCGCTAATCTGCAAGTCATTGGCCCCGCAGAAGGTCAACAAGCTTGTGGCGATGTCGGCCCTGGACGCATGCTAGAGCCAGAATTAATTGCGCAAACCATAGCCGAGCAATTCGAAAGCGGCATATTAGCCGGTGTTAGCGTTGTTATTACCGCGGGGCCAACCCGCGAAGCCATCGACCCCGTGCGCTATATAAGCAACCATAGCTCAGGCAAAATGGGCTATGCCCTTGCTGCTGCCGCTCGCGATGCCGGCGCCCGAGTGACTGTGATTTCCGGCCCTGTGAATATTCTCCCCCCTGAGCGCGTTCGCGTAGTTCCGGTATCCAGCGCATTAGATATGCTGCAAGCGGCACAAAGCGAACAAGAACACTGCCAAATTTTCATTGCAGCCGCCGCCGTTGCCGATTACCGCCCAGCACAAGTCGCTGAGCAGAAAGTGAAGAAATCAACCGATGAGTTGACCCTAACCCTCATCAAAAATCCAGATATCGTCGCCACAGTAGCAGCGCAAGAAAATGCCCCTTTTACGGTGGGATTTGCCGCTGAAACCCAAGATATTGAACATTACGCCCGCGACAAACTCAATCGCAAAAAACTCGCCATGATCATAGCCAACGATGTGTCGCGTAATGACATAGGCTTTAATAGCGACGACAATGCGGTTAGTGTGTTCTGGCCAACAGGCGAAGCGCGCTACGAAGCAATGAGTAAGCAACAACTAGCACGACACCTGATCACCTTAATGGCTGATCGTTACCAAGAATATTTACTGAATAGAACGGAAAATACCCATGCATAAGCTGCAAGTTAAAGTCTTAGACCCTCGCCTTGGCGATAGCATTCCCATGCCAGAATACGCAACCTCGGGCTCTGCTGGTCTGGATTTACGCGCATGCATAGATGCTCCTATTACATTGAATCCAGGCGATACCGTTCTGGTTAAAACCGGTCTGTCGATTTATATCCAAGATCCAAGTTTAGCTGCAGTGATACTGCCACGCTCGGGGCTAGGTCATAAGCACGGTATAGTCCTAGGTAATTTGGTCGGTTTGATCGATTCCGATTACCAAGGTGAGCTAATGGTCAGCTGCTGGAATCGCGGAAAAGACGCCTTTACGCTTGATATTGGCGAGCGTTTGGCGCAACTTGTCTTGGTTCCGGTCGTTCAGGCACAATTTGAGCTCGTCACTGAATTTGACGAAACAGAACGCGGAGAAGGCGGGTTTGGCCACTCAGGCCGACAATAGGTCGCCCGCCCGACTATAATAAGAACAAGTCGGATCAACCGACAAACGGGGTCATGCATGAGTCAAAAAGACAACACCCCCACTCGTACGGTGGTGTTTTACAGTCGCGTCAGTATCTGGCTCGCATTATTGTTTATTTCTGGCGGGCTCGCAATTCAGAGCCTGCAGATCAATCTCATGACCCAATCCGATGTTGATAAAGCCTTCTCGAATGCGATGGCCGAACAAGTCGCACAGGCACTAAGCACGCGCTTAGACGATACTCGTCAGTTACAACTCGCGGCCAGCCGCCAAACACAAACCATCGCCGCTCTGCAACAAGCCGATGTTTCTTGGACGCAAACTCTAAAGAATTTCATGCCCGGCGCTCAAAACGTTTATCTGATCAACGAAGAGCAATCCCGAGGCATACAAGAAGAGTTAGGATTTTCTGTCAAAGACTTAGTAGCGCGTACGCTTAAAGGCGCCTCGATGAAGGTCGAAGCCGTACTCCGCGACAACAAGCTACGCTTCTATTGGGCAAGTCCCATTCTTGTCGATCAACAAATAGCAGGAGTACTGTTAGTAGAATACGGCTCCAATTGGCTAGCCAATTTCCAAGCAGGCGTCAGTAACCAATTAGGTCACATCGAAGTACGACAACTACTTGACCCTGAGGTGGATCGTAAGGGCATCGAAATTTTCTCAGCGGGAAATATCCCGCGCAATCAAAGCACGCCTGTTGCTCGCGCTATTAACGACTACTGGTTTTTGACCTATACCCCAGCCGATGAAAGGCCTGAGCTCGCCTTACTCCCACTTGCAACGCCTTGGTTTATGTCGCTTTTTGCAACGCTGGCAGGCTTGTTCATTATTGTTTGGCTGCAAAAACGTGAACTAAAACGCAACCACTTAAACCTGTTGGTTTATGTTCGCGGCTTAACTCGTAAAGGTGTGGATACACCGCCTAAGTTTTCGCTTAAGTTATTCCACGATTTAGCCGAAGCCATGCGCCACTTAGTTCACACACTCAATCCGAATGCGACGAGTACAGAGCGTAAAGATATTACTGAAAAGCGCATGCCGATGCATATTTCGACCGACGCACCCAAAGCAGCAATTAATTTTAGTTCGCCGAACTTAGCCAACGTCGCTGATATACCTGAGTTAGAAGTCGAAGAATTTGATCACAATACGCCGCCAGAAATACCCAAACATATATTTCGCGCCTACGATATTCGCGGCATTGTTGATACAGAACTGACGAATGATGTGCTGTTCTGGCTTGGCAAAGCAATTGGCTCGGAAGTACTGATTCGAGGTTTTGATCGCATCAATCTAGCTTGGGACGGCCGCCTATCCAGCGAACGCTTTGCCCACCACTTACAAGACGGCATCATTTCAACGGGCTGTCACGTTAACCGTTTAGGTGAACTACCAACCGGGGCGCTCTATTTTGCCACGTTCGAACTTGAGTCACCTTGCGGTGTCATGATCACTGGCAGTCATAACCCAGCCAATTATAACGGCCTAAAGATTGTCATCGACCAACAAGCCCTAGCTCAAGAACAAATCATGGGCTTATATCATCGCATCGCGCGGAGCGATTTCCGCAGCGGCACGGGCATCGTAGAAGAGCGCTCACTGGATGAAGCCTACATTTGCCGCATTGAAGAAGACGTTAATATTTCTCGTGATTTAAAGATCGTCATCGACGGCGGCAATGGTGTTGCGGGTCCTATAGCCAGTAGGCTATTTAATCGCTTAGGTATCGAAGTTATTGAGTTATATTGCAATGTCGACGGTAACTTTCCTAACCATCATCCAGATCCCGGTGAACCAGAAAATCTCGTGGCCTTGCAGGCTGCCATTGCTGAACACAGTGCCCATCTTGGTTTAGCTTTTGATGGTGATGGTGATCGCGTCGCCTTAGTCGATAACTTAGGCAATATTATTTGGCCTGATCGCCTGCTCATGCTGTTAATTGAAGATATTTTGCCGCGCAATCCCGGTCGCGACGTACTCTACGATGTGAAGTCGTCGCGTCACTTAGCGCCATTAATTAATCGCCATGGCGGTCGTCCAACCATGTGGAAGACCGGCCATTCGCTGATGAAGAAAAAACTACGCGACCTCGACGCTGTTGTTGGCGGCGAATACAGTGGCCATTTTTACATTGGCGAACGCTGGTATGGATTCGATGACGGGCTTTATGCTGGTGCACGCCTACTAGAGATATTAGCTTCTCGCACTGAGCCTTGCTCAGATGTGTTCGCACATTTACCGCAAGACGTCAGTACGCCAGAAATTACACTCAATACCACCGAGCAGCGTAAGTTTGCTGTAGTGGAAAGCTTGGCTAAAGATAGCGATCTAATTGCGGATGCTCGCGTCTTCACCACCGATGGCTTACGCATTGAATTTAGTGACGGCTGGGGATTAATACGGGTATCCAATACCACACCACGTTTAACCCTGCGATTTGCGGGTGATAACGAACAAACCATCCTGCGTATACAACAACGAATGAAGCAGGCACTTACGCTACACGCGCCAGAAATCCACGTTCCTTTTTAGCTCATCCCTCAGCTACCGATAGCAAACAGGTTGGCGAGGTGTGAGTAGATCACGCTATAATGCCCACCATTCTTTTTAAGGCCAGCTTACTGGCCTTAATATTTTGGTATCTGTTCTGAAGGAGCAACTCCATGCCGTTATCGCGTGACAGCGCTATGAATACCGCCAATGTTCTCAGTGCAGCACTGCCTTATTTGCAGCGCTTTGTGGGTAAAACCATCGTGGTTAAGTACGGCGGTAACGCCATGACCGACGAAACCCTCAAAAACTCATTCGCGCGCGACATGGTCATGCTCAAGTTTGTTGGCATTAACCCTATCGTGGTTCATGGTGGCGGTCCCCAAATTGGCGACTTGCTAACCAAGCTAAACATTCAAAGCGAATTCGTTAACGGTATGCGCGTCACCACCAGCGAAACCATGGACGTCGTTGAAATGGTGCTCGGCGGCCTAGTTAATAAAAGCATCGTCAACCTCATCAACCAAAACGGCGGCAAAGCTATTGGTTTAACCGGTAAAGACGGCCAGCTACTGCATGCGCGTAAACTGCACGTTACAAAAAGCAGCCCAGACATGTTAAAAACCGAAATCATTGATATCGGCCATGTCGGTGAAGTGGCTAGCATCAATACCTCGGTTTTAGACATGCTGACCAATTCCGATTTTATTCCAGTCATTGCACCCATCGGTGTCGGCGAAGACGGCGAGTCATACAACATCAATGCCGATTTAGTGGCTGGTAAAGTTGCAGAGGTATTGCGTGCTGAGAAGTTGATTCTACTGACCAATATCGCTGGTTTAATGGATAAAGAAGGCAAGGTATTAACGGGCTTATCCACCAAGCAAGTGGATGATCTGATTGCCGATGGCACTATCTACGGTGGCATGTTGCCGAAAATTCAATGTGCTTTGGATGCCGTGCATGCGGGCGTTAACAGCGCGCACATTATCGACGGCCGTGTGGCTCATTCAACCTTACTTGAACTCTTTACCGACGAAGGTGTGGGCACACTCATCACCAATCGTCGTAACGCGTAACGGGGTCTGAATGTCAGATAATTCTGAACAGATCTCACGCCGCGATCAAATACTACAAGCACTCGCCCAGATGCTAGAGAGTAATCCGGGTGCCCGCATCACCACCGCAAGCTTAGCGAAGGCGGTGGGCGTGTCGGAAGCGGCCTTGTATCGCCACTTCCCAAGCAAAGCAAAAATGTTTGAGGGTTTAATCGCTTTTATCGAAGATGCGGTGTTTTCTCGTATTACCCGTATTTTGCAAGATTTTGAATTGGCCGACGAGCGCTGCGAACGCACACTGACTCTGGTTCTCACCTTTGCCGAGAAGAACCCGGGCATGTGTCGTTTACTCTCGGGGGATGCCTTGGCAGGAGAAACGGAACGACTGCGCCAACGTATCCAACAATTCTTCGAACGCATTGAAACTCAGCTGAAGCAAATTCTGCGTGAAGCAGAAATGCGGGAGAAGAAAGTACCGGTACAAACCGCCAGCGCGGAAGCAAACTTGCTCACGGCCGTCATCGAAGGGCGAATTCGCCAATACGTGCGCAGCGAGTTCAAAGAGCTTCCAACTCAGTATTGGAACGAGCAATGGGCTCTATTGAGCCCAACGTTACTGCGTGATAAGGATTTAGGCGGCCTCTAGCGTCTAGCTCTACACTGAAGCCGCTTGCAGTTACGGCTGTAGCGGCTGTAGCGGCGGCAATTTTGCGGGATCTACGTCTTCTGGCAAGGTACCTAACTCATACACTTGCAGTATGCGCAAACGCTCACGCTGCTTCTGGAACTGAATTTTACTGTCATCCAGTTCTTTACGACGCATATCAATATTCTTCTGTGCATCGCGAATGCCATTTTCAAGCTGAACAATTTCTAAGCGCATATCCGCCGGCACTTCTTGACCGCGACGTTCTACGTTTGCCGCCTTCTCTTGTGCCTTCGCTAACTTCTCTTCAAGGTCAGAGATACGACGAAACTGAAGCTCGATATACGAGCCAATCTCATCGGCTTTACGCGTTTGCGCTCGATCAACATCCCCCGGCTGGGCGTACAACCGCTGCAAATCAGCATCTTTATTACGCAATTCTGCATGACGACGTTCACGATCCAAGCGAAGCGCTTCTGCACGTTCAGTCGCCGCACGCTCTTCCGCAGTCGGAGCACGAGGAACCACGCGTTCAACCATGCCACGACTATTAAGAACCTCGTAACCCAAAGGCGCTAAATCTGGCGGTACGTTATCTTTCACCACTACATGACCATCGACCTTAAATCGATACAACTTCATAGAGGCTTCAGCAGCCATCGGCAGGCCAATCAAAGCCGCGGATAACACCCAGATTAATCGCGTTGACATTACTTCACTCCGTATTGATCTCGATACGCGCTAATTGCATCAGCATACTGCGCGAGTTCAGGTTGCATGGCTACATAATCCAACACCTGATTCAAACCGACAATACTGACAACCTTCATATCAAAATCACGTTCCACTTCTTGAATCGCAGACAGTTCTCCCTGCCCTTTTTCTTGACGATCCAGAGCGATCAGTGTAGCGGCTGGCGTTGCGCCATCGGCGGCGGCAATCATTGCCATCACTTCACGAATTGCCGTCCCAGCCGTGATCACATCGTCTACAATCAATACACGGCCCGTTAATGGTGCACCCACTAAGTTGCCACCCTCACCATGAGTTTTGGCTTCTTTGCGGTTAAAGACGTAAGGCACATCTTTTTGATATTGATCTGCTAGTGCTATCGTCAATGCAGCCGATAATGGAATACCTTTGTACGCAGGACCGAATACCACATCGTATTCAACGCCAGAATCTTCTAGCGCTGCGGCATAAAAACGACCAAGCTTGGCCAAAGCTACACCGCTATTGAACAAACCAGCATTAAAAAAATAAGGACTAATTCGCCCAGACTTCAATGTGAACTCACCAAACTTGAGAACACCTTGCTGAATGGCAAATTCGATGAATTCTTTTTGATACGGCTGCATAACAAGTCCTAGAAGTGATTGGTCGTGCGGGTGGAACAGAATAAAATGCTGACAAATGTCGCCAGATTTACCCGCTTTAATAAGGATGCGGTATGATACACGCTTCATCAGTTGGGAACCATGTATGAGGATTATCAGCTTGCACGTTGACGGCCTAGAACAGGCAGTCAAAAAGGGGCTTTATACTTGGCTTGAGACCGCCGACGTAGATGTCGTTGCGATTCAAAATCTCAAGGCCAAAGAGTATCAGTTATCCGACGACGTGGTGTATCCGAAGGGCTTTAATGCTTACTTCTTTGACGCCGAGGCCGACGGTTACTCGGGCGTAGCATTACTGACTCGCGAAGTACCAAAAGCCATCATGACGGGCATTGGCGACTCGCGCTGGGACTTACAAGGTCGCTTTATCCAAGCCGACTTCGAACACGTGAGCGTAGGCTCAGTGTTGTTTCCGGGCGTCGATCAATACAATACGCTAGAAGACAAGCTCGCCTTCCAGCAGGCCTTTTTAGCGCATTTAGAGAAAACTCGACGCAAACGTCGTGAGTTCATTTTTTGTGGCAACTTTGAAGCTGCTCATAAAACCGTCGATCTCAGTGACTGGCAAGGTGCTAACGACACGCCTGGATTTTTACCGAAAGAGCGCGCGTGGTTCGACCAGATGTTTGGACCGGTAGGCTATGCCGATGCTTTCCGCGAAGCTAACTTTGGTGAAAACCAATTTACTTGGTGGCCAGACGAAGACAGTGCTCGCCGCAATCAAAACGGCTGGCGCAAAGACATGCAAATTTGTACGCCGAATGTGCGCCAATTTGTGGTCGAAGCGCGCATCGAAAAAAACCTTAACTTTGGCCAGCATGCGGCCGTGTTAATTGAGTACGAATTCGACGATGAAGACGAGTAATTCAACGTTTGATTAGACTCGATGCTCAAAAGAAGTAATAGGTAATAAGTAATAAAAAGGAGGCCGCAATGGCCTCCTTTTTTACGTTCAGCAGCCAATTAAGGCTTATGCTTCAAGTGCCGCTTTTTGAATTTGCGCCAACTCACCAACCGCCTTCTGCGCTAACGCCAACATAGCGTTTAACTCATCTGGCGTGAATGGCTCAGCTTCTGCTGTACCTTGAATTTCAACATAGCCGCCACTGGCCGTCATAATGACGTTTAAATCCGTTTCGGCTTCAGAGTCTTCGGCATAGTCTAAGTCGGTGACCGCAGTACCTTTGTACATACCAACCGATACGGCCGCAATCATGTGCTTCAGTGGCTCGCCTTTTACCTTGCCGTTTTTCTTTAACCACTCAATGGCATCCACCAAAGCAACACAAGCACCGGTAATCGATGCCGTGCGCGTGCCACCGTCGGCCTGAATAACATCACAGTCGATATTAATGGTGTTTTCACCCAAAGCGGTTAAATCAACCGCCGCACGCAAACTACGACCGATTAAACGAGAGATCTCAACCGTACGGCCTTGCTGCTTGCCTTTCGCCGCTTCACGAATCATGCGTGAACCAGTTGAGCGCGGCAGCATACCGTATTCTGCCGTTACCCAACCTTTCCCTTTTCCGCGCAAAAATGGCGGTACTGAGGTTTCAACACTGGCAGTACAAATCACTTTGGTATTACCAAACTCAACCAACACTGAGCCTTCAGCGTGCATAGTAAAATGTCGGGTGATGCGAACATCGCGAAGCTGATCGACTGAACGGCCACTGGGTCTCATAGTTGGAATCCTCAAATAAATTGTCGTGCAAAGGTCGGCATTATACCGGCAAAACTGGCCGGAAATCCGTACAATGTGGCTCTAATTTTGAAAGGGAGCACTTCATGGCTTACAGCATGACCGCCTTCGCCCGCCATAGTGGTGAACATATTCAAGCCGACACCCAAAACGCCACAGGCCGATTTGTTTGGGAGGTACGCTCGGTCAACAGCCGTTACCTAGAACTCCATTTTCGCCTGCCTGACGCCTTTCGCGATCTAGAGCCCTTGCTACGCGAACAACTCAAGCAACGCTTCCAACGTGGCAAAATCGAAGTATTTTTAAAATATCAGGCGCAAGAACAACAGAGCCAATTACGCGTCAACGAAGCATTGGTGCGAGACCTCAATAATGCTGCCGATCAAATCGCCGCCATTATCGGCCCAGGTAACACGCTTGATGTATTGCGCCTCATGCAATGGCCTGGTGTGCTTGATGGCCATGACAATGGCGACCCTGATAACAAAGCATTGGAGAAAACCGCGCTCAACAGTTTTGCTGAATGCCTGACCGCACTGAGCATTGCGCGCCAGCGCGAAGGCCAAGCCCTAGCCGAACTAATTCGCCAACGCCTTGATCAAATTGATACCCACGTTGCCGCCGTCGATAAACACATGCCCGAAGCATTGGCCGCCCAACGCCAGCAACTGCATGACAAGCTGAGTGAATTGAAAGACACACTCGACCCGCAGCGAATCGAACAAGAAATGATATTGGCCGCACAAAAAGCCGATATTGCCGAAGAAACCGACCGCCTGCGCACCCACACCCATGAAGTGCGCGACATACTCAATCGCGACGAACCTATTGGTCGCCGCCTCGACTTTATGATGCAAGAACTGAATCGCGAGGCGAATACGCTATCGTCGAAATCGATTCGCAGCGACATCACCCGCATCGCTGTGGATTTAAAAGTATTGATCGAACAGATGCGCGAGCAAGTGCAGAATATCGAATAGCATACCAACGGAGGCACCCATGCCATCATCCACCAACATCTTGTTTATCTCCCACGGTGGCGGCCCTATGCCATTACTAGGCGATGCTGGGCATGTGGAAATGGTGCAGTGCTTACAAGACTTTGCGCTACAAATTCCTAAGCCATCAGCGATTTTAGTGGTCAGTGCACACTGGGAGGCAAAGCATGCAACGGTGACCAGCGCTACGGCACCTGAATTAATTTACGATTATTCCGGCTTTCCGCCGGAATCCTACGCAATCAAATACCCTGCCCCCGGCGCACCCGATTTGGCCGATGATATTGTGCAAGCATTAACCGCAGCTGGGATTGATGCCGCTAAGGACCATCAACGCGGCTGGGATCATGGTGTATTTGTGCCGCTTAAAATCATGTATCCAGAGGCTGATATCCCCTGTGTGCAACTGTCATTAGTTCAAGGGCTAAATGCCGATACACACGTGGCACTCGGCCAAGCCTTGCAAACACTGAATCATCCGGGCTTATTGGTGATTGGATCAGGTTTTTCGTTTCACAATATGCGCGCATTTTTTGCTGCCGAAACCCCTGAAATTCGTCAGGCCAATTTGGCATTTCAGCAATGGTTGGATGACACATGCCTAAGCCGTGAGCTAAGCGAAGGAGAACGAACAAAACGATTCCGCGAGTGGACTTTGGCACCGGCGGCGCGATTTTGTCATCCGCGTGAAGAACACCTGCTACCGTTGCATGTTTGCTACGGCTTAGCAAAAAGACCTGCCGATCTGGGCTCAACACCGCGTATTTTAGGGAAGGCTTCTGGGATGTATTTATGGCGAGCCTGATGGTTAAGCCGATTTTAAGATATACTTAAGCCATCTTCAGCGCAGCGATATTCATCATCATGACAAAGACATTCACAGGCACCCTGTTTATTTTTTCTGCACCATCAGGGGCCGGTAAAACAAGCTTAGTAAAAGCCCTACTTAACTCTACCGGCTACATTGGTGTATCCGTTTCCCACACCACTCGTATGCCGCGCCCCGGCGAAGAAAATGGTAAAGACTACAACTTCGTTAGCCGCGAGCAGTTTCAAGAGCTCATCGACGCCGGCGCATTTTTAGAACACGCTCAAGTTTTTGATAACTTCTACGGAACCTCGCAGGATTGGGTAGAGTCTGAACTTGAAGCCGGTCGTGATGTGATTTTAGAAATCGATTGGCAAGGTGCCGAGCAAGTACGCAAGCAAATGACCGGCGCAGTCAGCGTATTTATTGCTCCTCCGTCGATTGAAGCTTTGCAACAACGCTTACAAAATCGCGGCCAAGACAGCGAAGACATCATTGCTCGCCGAATGCGCGATGCTAAAAGTGAAATGAGCCACTACGGCGAATACGATTACTTAATTATCAATGATGATTTCAACAATACCGTGGAAGAGCTGCGCGCTATTATCATTGCACGCCGCCATCGGTTAGAAGCACAGCGAATTCGTCACGCAGATACACTGAAAAACTTACTGGGCTGAACGTCATTTTGTCTGCACCCTCTTCCTTTATTGAGGAATTCGCATACAATGTTCGGTTCTATTGAATTCATATCCGTTTACAGGACCTATCATGGCACGCGTAACCGTAGAAGATTGCTTGAACAACGTTGAAAACCGCTTTGAATTGGTCATGCTGGCGTCTAAACGCGCTCGTCAGATCGCTGTTCAAGGTGCTGAACCGCTTGTCCCTGAAGAAAATGACAAGCCAACCGTTATCGCTTTGCGCGAAATCGCTGAAGACCTAGTCACCCCAACGACTATGGCCGCTCAAGAAGCAGCAGCCCGCGCGGAACGTGAGTACTAAGAGCGAGCTAAGTGCCAACCATTGATGCGTTATCGGAGCGACTTACCCAATATCTGAGCAACAGCCAGATCAAGCAGGTATGTCGCGCCTATTATTACGCCGAACAGGCACATGAAGGGCAACGCCGCCGTAGCGGCGAGCCCTACATTATCCATCCATTAGCCGTTGCTAATATCCTCACCGACATGCACTTAGATCATCAAAGTTTGATGGCCGCTATGCTGCACGACGTGATCGAAGATACTGGAATTCCTAAGTCTGCCCTGTCTACGCAGTTTGGCGAAGTCGTCACTGACCTTGTCGATGGTGTTTCTAAGCTCACACATATCCATTTTGAGAGCAAAGAAGAGCAGCAAGCAGAGAACTTCCAGAAGATGGCCATGGCCATGGCCAAAGACATTCGTGTGATCTTGGTTAAGTTGGCCGATCGCCTGCATAACTTGCGCACATTAGGGTCGCTCAAGCCTGAAAAACGCCGTCGTATTGCCCGTGAAACACTCGATATCTACTCCCCAATTGCCAACCGCTTAGGTTTAAATAGCATTCGGGTTGAGATGGAAGAGTTGTGTTTCGAAGCCATGTATCCGATGCGCTCAGAATTGATTCGTAAGGCGGTTAAAGCCGCTCGCGGCCATCGTTCTGAAGTCGTCGATAATATCGCTGGAGCCGTGCGCACACGCTTAAACGAAAGCAATATTTCAGTACGTGTGTTTGGTCGCGAAAAGCACCTGTACAGTATTTACAGCAAGATGCGCGATCAGCGCAAATCGCTAGCCGATATTATGGATGTGTACGGTTTCCGCATCGTCACCGATTCTATCGACGACTGCTACCGCACGCTTGGGGCAATGCACAGTCTGTACAAGCCGATCCCAGGTCGTTTTAAAGACTATATCGCCATCCCAAAAACCAACGGTTATCAATCGCTGCATACGACCCTAATTGGTATTGGTGGCGTGCCCATTGAAATTCAAATTCGCACCGAAGAAATGGAAGCGATGGCGAACCACGGTATTGCCGCGCATTGGTTGTATAAATCAGAAAGCGATCAAGCCAGTGGCACTCAGCGCGCACGACAGTGGGTGCAAAATCTACTTGAGTTGCAAAAGAACGCGGGCAGCCCAATCGAATTTGTTGAGCACGTAAAAGTCGATCTATTCCCAGACGAAATTTACGTGTTCACGCCAAAAGGCAAAATTTTAGAACTGCCATCCGGCTCTACGGCCATCGACTTTGCTTATGCTGTGCATACCGACGTAGGTAATCACTGTATCGCTTGTCGTATTGACCGCCAGCTTGCCCCCTTGAGTGCGCGCCTACAAAATGGTCAGACAGTGCAAATTGTTACTGCAGCCAGTGCCCAGCCAAATCCCGCATGGCTCAATTTTGTAGTCACCGGTAAAGCGCGTTCGAATATTCGTAACTACTTGAAGAGCCAGCGCCGCTCTGAATCAGTCGCTTTAGGTGAACGCCTACTCGGTAAGGCCATAGCAGCACTAGGTAAAACGATGGAAGACATCGATCAAGCGCACATCGCCCAAGTACTGAAAGAAACCAGCTTAGATTCATTAGAAGACTTACTCGAAGATATTGGTTCCGGTAACCGCATGGCTCCGCTGCTAGCGCGCCGTTTATTAGTTGCTAACCGTGATACCGATATTGACCTTCACGCCATCGAAACATCACCGTTAGCCATTAAAGGTACGGAAGGTTTAGTCGTAAGTTTTGCCAAGTGTTGTAGCCCAATTCCTGGCGACCCGATTGTTGGTCACGTCAGCTCTGGCCGCGGCTTAGTGATTCATACCGAAAATTGTCGTAACGTCGAAGAGCTACGTAATAACCCAGAAAAATGCGTTATTTTGAGCTGGGATAAAGATATCAGCAGCGAATTTACCGTAGACCTTAAGGTATACATGGAGAATCGCCGCGGCATTATTGTTGAAGTCGCCAGTGCGATTAACCAAGCGGATGCCAATATCGAAAAAATCAGCGTTGAAGAAAAAGACGCTCGTTTAAGTGTTACCAATCTCAAAATCAGTATTCAGGGCCGTAAGCATTTAGCCCGCACTATTCGTCGCTTGCGTACTATTCGCGGCGTGAACAAAATCGTCAGAATCAAACAATAAGGATTGCTCATGACTCGCGAGATCATCGCCACCGAAAACGCTCCAGCCGCTATCGGCACATACTCTCAAGCGGTAAAAGTCGGCACAACCGTTTATTTGTCAGGCCAGATTCCATTAGTACCCAGCACCATGGAAATGGTTGAAGGCGATATTGAAGCGCGTATTCATCAGGTCTTTAAAAATCTAAGCGCCGTATGTGAAGCTGCCGGTGGCTCGCTGCAACAAATCGCGAAACTGAATATCTTTTTAACCGACCTCAGCAATTTTGCTACGGTAAATAAAGTGATGGCAGAATACTTTCAACAACCATATCCAGCCCGTGCAGCGGTGGGTGTAGCGCAGTTGCCGCGTGACGCTGGCGTTGAAATGGATGGTGTGCTTGAGTTGGTATAAACCCAACTAAGTCGATCACGATCAATAAAAAAGGCCTCAATGAGGCCTTTTTTATTGCACAAAAATCATTAATTACAATTCATCGTGTCACTATTAATCGTCATCGCCCAGATGCCGTCGAAGGTAAACTCCCGTAATAAATCATAGCGATTCAGGTAACGACTACAGCCATTTCTTAGCATGATTTTCATTGCGGCAATTGATGCGTCTAAAGCCTTTGGTTGCTCCGAGCTACTTGGGACGTAGCGAAAACCTAAAGAGTCACCCGCTGGGATTAAATTACCTTGGGCATAATCAATCGTGCGCATCGTATCACTAATAAACACACTCACAGATTCACCGAGAGCATTGTCGATACGAACCGTTGGGTGGCGCATTTCTTGATTTGCCGGAACCGTAGTACATGCGCTCAAACAACCAACGATTAATAGCATCCATCCGTAACGCATGATTTCTAGCCTTGCTGCTTAAGTAAGCCCTGACGGTATTATATTTTTGCAATATCGGCAATTTGTTCTCACCTCAATTTTAGGCCAGGCCAACTGTAAAAAATAACCCCGACGCTTTTAAACAATTGCTATTGAGCTTCCAATAAAAACACCGGCGCTGTGGCCGGTGTTTTTTAGCGTTTGAATGACCTTAAACTAAGCCCATATCATTCAGCATTACATCGTAGCCATCACGGTAATTTACGAATTTAAATTCGTAACCTAACGCCCGTAAGCGTTTATTAGAACAACGACGATTGGCTCGGCGCGAGACTTCGCCGACGTCATTATCTGGATCAACTTCACCAATGCGATCCTTCATCCACTCAAGTACATCAAATAATGGCGCGGGTTCATCATCGGTTGCTAAATACAGGTTATCTAGTGTTTCACCGGCAAGGCTTTTATTAATCAATAGATTCAGTACGCCGATACAATCATCGCGGTGAATACGATTGGTCCATACAGCAGGCTCTGGATCGCAATAACCACCGTGGCGAGCTTGTTCGATCATGCGCGTACGACCTGGGCCATAGATGCCGGTAAAACGTACTGAAGTACTCGGAACGTTTGCAGCGTTTAGGGCTTCTTCTGCGGCTAACATCTCTTTACCAGCAAAGCTGCTTGGCTTAGTTTCTGATGTTTCGTCGACCCATTCACCATCCATTTGATGATAAACACTAGAACTAGACACAAAGATGACACGCTTAGGCGATTGGTCTTTCACTGCCTTTAAGATGTTTTTCAGGCCCTTCACATAGTAATTGTGATATCCCTCTTTTGAAAACACCGGTGATGCGACGCTATACACGACGATATCCAGTTCCGTCGGCAAATCAATTAGGGTTTCGGCATCGGCAACATCGGCACTGATAACCGTCACGCCCTCAGCCACAGGTTTGTTTGAACGGCGAATCCCCCAAACGTCATGCCCTTGCTGCACTAAGCTTTCAGCCAGATGACCACCGATGTCGCCAGTTCCCACTATTAGAATTCGAGCCATGCTACTCCTCCACGCTTTGGCAATTGGCGCCCCACAGAACAAGGTGCGTCCAATGATAATTTTTTATTCTAGTCAACGGCCTTTAACCTAGCCCAAAGATAGGTAAAATAAATCAACTTTCTTGTAATCATTCAAGGTAACAATCATGACCCTGACCGAGCTTAAGTACATTATCACTCTCGCGCAGGAACATCATTTTGGACGCGCGGCAGAAAAATGCCACGTAAGCCAACCGACCTTGAGTGTGGCCATTAAAAAACTAGAGCGCGAGCTTGATATTGCCATTTTCGAACGCAGTAAAAGCTCGGTTACAGTTACGCCACTCGGCGAGCGCATTATTGCCCAAGCGCAACGCGTTTTGGAAGAATCTCGCGCAATTAAAGAAATCGCGAGCTCCGGCAAAGACCAACTCACAACACCTCTCAAGATAGGAGCCATTTTTACCATTGGCCCGTACTTGTTTCCACACCTTGTACCGCAAATTCACCAACAAGCGCCCACTATGCCCTTGTACTTAGAAGAAAACTACACAGGCGTGCTACGTCGGCAATTACGCGATGGTGAACTTGATGCCATCATAGTCGCACTGCCCTTTACCGAAACCGATGTATTAACGCGCCCGCTATACGACGAAAACTTTGTCGTAGTGCTGCCGAAGACGCACGCATGGACCAAACAAAAGACCATCAAGGCAGAGCAGCTCACTGATGAAGATTTGCTCATGCTTGGCGAAGGACACTGCTTCCGCGATCAAGTATTCGAACACTGCCCTGCGCTTAATCGTAAGCACCATTCACGCCTTGGCAGCGTGCTTGAAGGCAGCTCGCTTGAAACGCTCAAATACATGGTGGCGTCAGGCTTAGGCATTACCGTTCTGCCTGAATCGGCAATCAGCAATTTAGATCTTAATCTCGTTACCACACGCCCGTTCGAAAGCCCTGCACCATTTCGTACCGTCGCCTTAGCGTGGCGCGGCAGCTTCCCTCGTGGACAAGCGATCGATCTGTTGCTTAGCACCGCGGCCCAGTGCCGTATTAAGCATTAAGTGACCAATGGCCAAGCCTATTTATGTCTAAGTTAAGCAAGCTCACCGAGCTCAAGGGCGTTGGCCCTAAGCTCGCTGAACAGTTGCATAAGCTGCACATTCATACGCTGGCCGATTTGTTTTTTCATTTACCTTTTCGCTACGAAGATCGCAGTCGAATAACACCGATAGGCGCTTTACAGCCCATGTCACCTGCGGTATTTCAAGGCGAAGTTCGTGGTGCCAACATTTTGTTTGGTAAACGTCGCAGTCTGTTAGTAAAGCTACAAGACCACAGTGGCACTGTGAGCTTACGTTTCTATCATTTTAACGCTGCACAAAAGAATCAAATGTCGGTCGGTACGACATTGCGTTGCTATGGTGAACCGCGACGCGGAGCCAGTGGCTTAGAGATTTATCACCCTGAATACTCTGTGATTCGCGACGACGATCCCCCCGAACTGGAAGCCAAACTAACGCCCGTCTACCCAGCAACCGATGGCATTAGCCAACAACGACTGCGATTACTGCACGAACAAGCCACTGAGCTACTCGCGCAGCAAGCGGTCGATTTACCCGATCTATTACCCGCCGACTGGTTACAGCAATGGCGCTTGCCCACACTAAGCCAAGCCTTGTTGTTTTTACATCAGCCCCCCAGTGGCACAGATTTAAATCGCCTCATGCTCGGGCAACATCCGGCACAAAAACGCCTGATTTTAGAAGAGCTACTGGCGCACCAGTTATCGCTGCATAAATTGCGTGCTCAGGTACAAGCGGATCAGGCACCCGCGGTCATTAGTCAGCATGCATTGCGTAATAAACTGCTGGCTGCTTTACCCTTCAAGCCAACCAATGCACAACAACGAGTGACCGCTGAGATCACCGCCGATTTAGAAAATCCTTACCCTATGCTGCGCTTAGTGCAAGGTGATGTTGGCTCTGGCAAGACCTTAGTGGCCGCATTAGCTGCGTGCGACTTGCTCGAAGCAGGCTATCAAGTTGCCCTCATGGCACCGACCGAAATTCTGGCAGAGCAACATCTGCAAAACCTAACCGGCTGGTTTGAACCTTTGGGTGTTCAAGTCGGTTGGTTGGCCGGCAAGATAAAAGGCAAGGCACGCATCCAAGCCCAAGAAGCCATTGCCGATGGCAGCGCGCAGCTGGTGATTGGCACTCATGCCTTATTTCAAGACGATGTGCACTTCTCCCGCCTTGGCTTAGTTATTATCGATGAGCAGCATCGCTTTGGTGTCCATCAGCGCTTAGCTCTACGCGAAAAAGGCGCCCATTTAAATATCGCACCGCATCAGCTCATTATGACCGCCACGCCTATTCCTCGAACGCTGGCTATGAGCGCATATGCGGATCTGGACACATCTATTATCGACGAGTTACCGCCCGGCCGTAGCCCAATCACGACTGTCGCGATATCCGATCAACGTCGGCCTGAAGTGATTGAGCGGGTCAATAGTGCTTGCGCCGAAGGCGCCCAAGCGTATTGGGTCTGTACACTGATCGAAGAGAGCGAAACCCTGCAATGCCAAGCGGCAGAAAATACCGCCGCAGAACTACGCGAAGCTTTACCCCATCTGCGCATCGGACTGGTGCATGGGCGCATGAAACCGAAAGAAAAAGCCGATGTGATGGCCAGCTTTAAGGCGCATGAGTTAGATCTACTGGTGGCGACGACTGTCATTGAGGTCGGCGTCGATGTGCCTAACGCCAGTCTTATGATTATCGAAAATCCTGAACGTCTGGGCTTGGCGCAACTGCATCAATTGCGCGGGCGAGTGGGTCGTGGCAGCGCCCGCAGCCATTGCGTATTACTGTATAAAAACCCGTTATCCTTCACCAGCAAACAACGTATTCAGGTCTTACGTGATAGCCAAGATGGCTTTTACATTGCCGAACAAGACTTACAAATTCGCGGCCCAGGCGAGATGCTCGGTACTCGCCAAACTGGCCTACAGATGCTACGCGTTGCCGACCTCATGCGCGATGCCGAACTACTGCCACAGGTGCAAACTATGGCGGAGCAGCTTTGGTACCAGCTCCCCCACGCTGTTGAACCCTTGATCCAACGCTGGCTCGGTGATGCTGAACGTTTCGCTTCCGTTTGATTGCTAATTTCCTACCGACAGCAGAATCCTCGACTATAGTTAGATTCACGATTTAACTTAACTGCAAGGACTCCTGCTATGTCAGCCATACCTGCTGCGGTGCTTAAAGTGCTGGACGACTGGAGCATCTCCTACAGCCATACCGACGACCAGGAACTGTTCGAAATTATGCAAAGCAATCCTCCAGCGTCATATTCATCCAAGGTCGCTAACGTTGTGTTCTTGAAAGATGATTTGGGCAAGATTCAAGTCGTTATTCCTGGCAATCGTATGCTCGATCTGAGCCAACTGTCGTTAGCGTTTGGCCGCCAATTTATTGCCCTCACGCAAAAAGAGCTGGATCGCATCAAAGAACAGTACGGTCTTGATGAAATGCCCGCGCTACCGCAAGTAACCTCATTAGAAAGCATGGTCGACGAAGCCTTGTTGAACCAAGATGAGCTATTCATTGTTTCGGGTGCCAGTCATGAATGGCTGAAGTTACCCATGGACCAATTCAAGGCACTAACCACCAGTTCCCATATCGGTTGCTACACCGCACCGTTACAGCCAGAAGTACTAGAAAACAATGCCGAGCAAGACCTTGATGATGTGAATTCGGCGATTCGCCAATTTACTCCCAAGCGCATTCGCCAGCGCTTGGAAGAAACCCTTGATTTACCACCACTGCCAGAAACCGCACGGCGGATTATTGAGCTCAGAGTCGATCCTAATGCCGATACCAAGTCGTTATCACACACAGTTGAATTAGATCCAGGAATGTCAGCGCAAGTGATTAGCTGGGCTCGTTCTCCATACTACGGTGTGCGCGGCGAAGTAAAAACGGTTGAAGAAGCCGTTATTCGCGTACTCGGATTTGATCTAGTCATCAACCTAGCACTCGGACTAGCGCTAGGGCGCACACTGGCAGTACCAAAAGAAGGTCCGCATGGCTATGCACCCTTTTGGCAGCAAGCCATCGTTACCGCTACTTTGTGCGGTGAGCTGGTTAAACGAATGCCTGCTAAGCACCGCCCAAGTCAAGGTCTAGCTTATTTATGCGGCTTATTGCATAACTTCGGCTTCTTAATTTTGGGACAAGTATTCCCGCCGCAGTTTTCATTGGTTAACCGCCATATCGAAGCGAATCCGCATATCAACCGTTTTTACGTTGAACGGTACTTGCTTGGAATGACCCGCGAACAATGTGCCGCTTGTTTAATGCAGCAATGGCAAATGCCAGAAGAACTAGTAACCGCTATTCGCCAACACCATAATCCTAAATACGATGGCGAACATGCCATGTACGCCAACATTCTCTATGTAGCAATTCGAAGCCTTCGTCGTCATGGTTTTGGTGATGGTCCATTCGAACAACCGCCAATCGCTATGCTCGATGATATTAATCTAAGCGAAGAAGCCGTCGATGAGGTCACTCAGTCGGTGCTGGAACGCTTAGACGATCTTAACGAACTAGTAAGTATGCTCAATGCGGCATCTTAATTGAGTATTCGGCAATACAAAAAAGCGGATAAATCATCCGCTTTTTTTATGGCTGTATATCACAAAGCACTGAGCTTAGGTTCCAACTGCTGCAGCCATTGTTGCAACGCCGGCGTCTGCCACTGAGTAATTAATTCTCGCAATTGCTCGTTGCTAGTATGACGATGCACGTAGAATAAAAACTCACGCGTTTGCGTTTGCGTCTTTACAGCCCAACCTGCTGTCGGCTGCCAATCTTTTAAATGTTCCTGCAACACGGGATAAGCCGCATTACGAGCAAGTACCATCATGGATGAAAAGTGCTGCACATTATCAAGCTGTTCGATTAATGCTAGCCGGGATGCGGCGGGCGCCTGGGTGCGTAAACGCGACATATAATCACGAAACTCGGCACTGCTTTGCGAAGCAATCGCTTCTAACTCAAGAGTACGTGCACGCTCAACAGATGGAGCTTCTAGGGCTGTAAGAATATCTTGCTGTTGAACATCATTCAGAGAGTCGAACTCACTTCGCAATACGCGCTGTACATTTAACGGAGCCCAACGCTGAGCAAGACTACCAGCCACATCGTATTGACGACCAATTGGAACGGCACGAAGATTCAACACTTGTTGCGCGACGTTACGTACTTGCTCGGCAAGGCCATTCAATCCTGACAGGCGAATCGCATCACCTGCAAGATCAATCGTCTCTACAGCCGTCTCAATCCCCTCGTTAACCACGAGTGACGATGTTGAATTTTCCGGATAAAACGTTGGCGCAGCAGATTGCGCTGGCTCGATGGCAAAAACACCGACGGACATCAGCAACCCACTCAACACGCCGACCGCCCGACTATGTACTACTGGCATAACCCTACCTTAAATTATGAAGAAGCCTGCTTGTCATAATAGCAGGCCTCATCGAGAGCACCCTCACTGCGTGCCACCACAACGGACACCATCGCATCACCCGTGACATTAACCGCAGTGCGAATCATATCTAACAAGCGATCGACGCCGATAATCAAAGCAATACCTTCGACCGGCAGGCCAACTTGCTGCAAAACAAGGGCGAGAGTTACCAAGCCAACCCCTGGCACACCCGCAGTACCAATAGAAGCTAATGTCGCCGTGACAATAACCATGACGAAATTGCCGATGGTGAGCTCTAAACCAAAAGCTTGAGAAATAAAGACGGTCGCAACGCCCTGCATAATGGCCGTACCGTCCATATTAATGGTGGCCCCCATCGGTAAAGCAAACGATGCTACTCGTTTTTGCACACCTAAGCCTTCCTCAACGGTTTTCATCGTCACAGGCAAGGTCGCATTACTCGACGCGGTACTGAAGGCGAACAATTGCACGTGACTCATTTTGGCGAGAAAGACAAAGGGAGAAAGCCCAGTAAAGACGCGTAAAATAAGCGGATAAACGATCAAACCATGAATCAGCAACACAGCAATCACGGTCAGCATATAGACTGCGAGATCGCTAATAGCGCCCAAACCTTGTTTGGCAAACAATACAAACAGCAAACTGAATACGCCGTATGGTGCGAACTTCATCAGTAGTGAAATCAAGGTCATTAAAATTTCATTCCAGTCGTTAAACTGGTGACCTATGCGCTCGCCTGCAACCCCGCTACGACCAATCGCCAAACCAATAAGTAATGCAAAAACAATGACTTGCAACATATTGCCATCAACCATCGCCTTAAACGGATTGGTTGGGAATATATTCACTAATACATCCAGCAGAGGCATGGCGGCAGGCGGCGAGAAGGTTGTCTCGGTAACCAAGTCGATGCCCTTACCTGGGCCAACTAGCGTGGCCATCGTCAGAGCAATGGTAATTGCAATTGCCGTCGTCGCCAGATACAGAAGGATGGTTTTAAGGCTCAGCCAGCCAAGCGTGCTCTGATCTCGCAAATGGCAAACACCACAGACGAGCGATACAAAAACCAAAGGGACAACCAATAACTTTAAACTAGCAACGAAGATCTTACCCGCGAGTGCAAAAACACCGCCTAATAAAACATCATCTAGAACGTAGCGCAGAGGCTCATAGAGGTTGGGCATCGCCAGCAATTGCTGGGCTAGCCCACCAAGGAGTATCGCCGCGACCATCGCCAGCAGAATCTGCTTTGTGAGTGTCATCGCGCGATCTCCTAGGGGGTAGAATGAATTTACTTACTCGGCTTCAGGTATTTACTAATACCTTGGAACCACATAACAAGCGATAGATCGCCACTAATAACCACATCTTTATCCTGAATGGCTTTCATAAACGCATTCGGGTTTTTCGACGTTAACACTTTCAATCCAACTTCAGCATCACGAAAGGCGATGGTGAATGCTGGCGATTTATGGGCTTTGCTTTTACTACGCACTGTATTGTTGAGTACACGGTACTGACGCACCAAAGCACCATCGGCAGTTTGTAGCTGAAACGCAAAATCCTTACCCTCTAACTGCTGGCGGAAGTCTGGATTTTTCTTAGCAGCCTTCTTCATTAACAGCGCCAGTGCCCAGAGTAACAGGCGAAACTTGATCATGACAAACGATCCTCAGGAGAATTAAGGGCGTGATTTTGCCAGAACTGGCACGATTTGTAACAGTCCTTCTACACCAATACGGCGCAAATGTTGACGATTACGTTCGGGAATACGCTCTGGATGGCTAACTTGTAGCAGGGCGGCTTCAATATCTGCCTCGCGAATCAAGTGTAGCATCGGGTACGGTGAGCGGTTGCTGTAGTGGCTAGCGTCATTTTCATCTTCACCTTCAAACAAATATTGAGGGTGAAACGTCGCTAATTGAATAAGGCCCTCGTACCGCATTTGGGCTAGCAAATTGTCGCAGATAGCCGTCCAATTCCAATATTCATCGAAATCAGCAAAAACATTCGGCATAACAAAAAGAGCTGTCGGCAGCTCTGCAGGATCAGCTTCCGCAACTCGTTGCAGTAAATCCATAAAAGCACTGGTAACGTCACCAGCATCGGAGGAATCGCAAACTTCAATTAGGAGGGAATCGAAAACGGGACGGGCAAAGGGGCATAGCCCCTCGCCAATCACCAAGCGACTGACCCACTCACGGGTCAGCCCTTGGGGAGTATTCGTGCTTATTGCACGATCTCCTTCAAACCTTTACCAGGCTTGAACGCAGGCACTTTAGCAGCCGCAATCGTGATAGGAGCACCAGTCTGAGGGTTTTTACCCTGACGCTCTGCACGGTTACGAACTTCAAATGTACCAAAACCAATCAAGGTAACAGAATCACCTTCGCCTAATGCTTTAGCAATTTGATCGGTCACAGCATTCAGTACTTCAGCCGCTTTTTCTTTAGTTAGATCCGCTTTTTCAGCGATGGCAGCTGCCAGTTCTGGTTTACGCATAATGCTTTTCCTTAATCTATTTTTTATTCATCCCGCAGGACTACGAAACAGTCGAAGCTTACGGCATGATTGCCGGAAGTTCTTTGTTGAGTGCTACTTTATTCATTACCTTGGCTCCGGTCAAAGCGTAACCCAGTAAATCTCCCGCTTCGTTGCGGAATTCAGCCTGAACATCGGCACCTTCTCGCTCAATAATCCAACGACCTGCGCTGTCTGGCGCTGCCGGAGAGACCACCACAGGGACTACTGGAGTTTTTACGGTTACCGGCATCACGCCGTAGCTTACTTCCGTCGGCGTCCCCGTTAAGGTCTTCGCCAACGCACGAGCACTCGCCATCAATGGTAGTACATAAAGCAATACACGACCTTCAACTTCAGCACAGTCACCAAGGGTGTAAACATCAGGTTCACTGGTTTGCAGTAAACGGTCGGCAACAATACCGTGGTTTACTTGAATACCCGCTTTAACGGCTAAATCTAAACGCGGACGCAAGCCAATAGCAGAAACAACCGCATCAGCGGCAACGTTAGTACCATTGCTTAACTGAGCAACGACACCGTCGCCATCGCGATTAATACGAGTAACCAGCGGGCCTAAATGGAATTTAACACCCAGACCTTCCAGACCTTCCTGCACAGCCTGAGCGGCTTCCGTAGGCAGTAACGTTGGCAAGATGTGCTCACATGGTGCAACCACTTCGACCTCAAAACCACCGTTAACCATATCATTGGCAAATTCGCAGCCAATCAAGCCTGCGCCCATAACCAAGACACGCTTCTTACCATCAACAATCGCACGGAAGCTGGCATAATCTTCCAAATCATTGATAGAGAAAACACGATCAGCACCGTCGCCTTCCATGCGAGGACGAATGGCTTCAGCTCCCCACGCCAATACCAATTTGCTGTAGCTGATCGGTTCTTCACCAACAAATACCTTATGATTGGCGGTGTCGATTTTAGTCACACTGGTGTGAGTACGAATCACGATATTCAGTTGTGCAGCCATATCGGCAGCACTGCCCATCGCTAACTCGTCTGCGCTTTTATTTTTGCCAAAACCGGTAGAAAGCATCGGCTTTGAGTAATTACGCCCGTCATCCGCAGTGATCATGATGATCTCTTGCTCAGGTGCCAACTTACGCAGCTCTTTGACGAGGTTATATCCCGCCAATCCGGTGCCAATTACTACGAATGGGGCTGTGCTATTGCTCATAATTTCTTCCGATTTTGTTTCTCAGGGAGGCGTTAAAGTGCGGCTAAAACGCGGAGAAAGTGGCCGCAGAACGCAACCACTCATCGATCATTCTTAGATTTCAACCATCTCAAAATCTTCTTTACCTACACCACAATCTGGGCAGATAAAATCAGCAGGAACGTCTTCCCAGCGCGTGCCTGGTGCGATTCCTTCTTCTGGAGCGCCTTCAACTTCGTCGTAAATCCAGCCACAAACAACACATTGCCACTTTTTCATACAGGGGACCTATAAGGTAACTATCAATAAAGGCGGTAAAACTACTCATGACGGACAATAAAATCAACGGTCTTTTCAGGGCACAGAACAATGAGACAGGCCCTTTCGTTCGGTCAATTGGCATTTAAAGACCTCTATTCAATCATCACACGACTGTAATAACACCCAGTTATCGCTAGAATGGCGAACCTTAAGTGACACTTATTTACCCCAGCACAGCCGATGACGCGTATCCTAGTAATTGGCCTTAATGCTGCGTTTTTTAGGAATTATCTTGATTAATAAAACCGCCATCACCCAAAAACTCGACCACGCATGGCCATCTTGGCGCGTTTGGATCGCCATCACTCGCCTCGACAAACCAATAGGCTCTTATCTGTTGTTATGGCCCACGCTCTGGGCTCTGTGGGTCGCGGCAGAAGGTGTAGCCGACATCAGTAACATCATCATCTTCGTTATCGGCGTCTTCCTCATGCGTTCAGCGGGTTGTGTGATCAATGATATTGCCGACCGTAAAGTGGATGGCCATGTAGAGCGCACCAAAGACAGGCCTCTTGCCACAGGGGAGCTCTCAACGAAACATGCCATCATAGGTTTTGTTGTGCTCTGCTCGTTGGCTTTTGTGCTCGTATTGTTAACCAACACATTGACGGTCTACTTATCGCTTGCAGGCGCAGCATTAGCAGCCATTTATCCCTTCATGAAACGCCATACGCATCTGCCGCAGGTATTTTTAGGCGCGGCATTTTCTTGGTCTATTCCTATGGCATTTGCCGCCCAAGCCGATGCATTACCGCCTGTGGTATGGCTGCTATATGCTGCTAATTTAGCTTGGACAGTTGCTTACGACACCCTCTATGCCATGGTCGATCGCGATTGCGATATAAAAATTGGAGTGAAATCCACCGCCATCTTATTTGGCGAGCTTGATCTCTTTATGATCGGACTGCTGCAAGTGCTAAACCTCATGTGCTTATGGCTAGCCGCCGGTCAACTAGCCCTTAGCTGGGCTTTTTATCTAGCGCTTGCACTGGGTGCGCTATTTTTGGCTTGGCAGTTATGGAATGTACGCAGTCGCTCACGTGAAGATTGCTTTACAGAATTCCGCCGCAGCCACTGGTTTGGTCTCATTATTTGGTTAGGCTTAGTGGGACATTACGCCCTCGAAAGCTGATTTATGCTTTAACAAGTCAACTTTTTGTATTGTTTTTTACCGTTTTTGACCACCAAACCTTATTAATTAAGAATCGTTTGATCACTGTCACATCCCTGTAACATTGACTGAGTGTAATAAGCCTGCAACAACTCATAAGAATCTGGCGTGACCATGACTATGACAACAGCAGGCAAGACGGTTCTAATCGTCGATGATGAAGCACCCATTCGCGAGATGATCGCGGTGGCTCTGGAAATGGCGGGCTATCAATGCCTAGAAGCATCCAATGTACAGGATGCGCACTCGATGGTGGTTGATCACCGTCCTGATATGATTTTGCTCGACTGGATGCTGCCCGGCACCAGTGGGGTTGAATTTGCACGTCGGTTGAAACGCGATGAAAATACGGCGGATCTACCAATCATTATGCTCACTGCAAAAAGTGAAGAAGACAATAAGGTTCAGGGATTAGAAACTGGTGCGGATGACTACATCACCAAGCCCTTCTCTCCGCGTGAACTGGTTGCTCGTCTAAAAGCAGTACTGCGTCGTGCAACACCGCAAGGGGTTGAAGAAGCAATTGAAGTAAGCGGACTGATCCTCGATCCAGTTTGCCATCGCGTTATGTCGTTCAGTAAACCCATTGAAGTGGGTCCGACTGAGTATCGCCTACTGCAATTTTTTATGACCCACCAGGAACGTGCTTATTCACGCGCGCAACTGCTTGATCAAGTGTGGGGCGGCAACGTATATGTGGAAGAACGCACCGTTGATGTTCACATTCGTCGCCTACGCAAAGCACTGGGCGAAGCGCACGAACACCTGATCCAAACCGTGCGTGGCACGGGTTATCGTTTCTCCACCAAGGCGTCTTAATGCTATGACGCTTGCATGGCGCAGGGAACTGCGCCTAATTTTCCTGTGCCTTTTTGCTGCGGGCGGTATTGGCTACTGGCTGCACCAGCTAGGCTATGCTCTTGCCATTACACTGTTTGTATTTCTTGCTTGGAATATGTGGCAGTCACTGCGTATTGTGCGTTGGTTTCAACAACCTGATATGCAATCGCTACCTGAAAGCATTGGCTTATGGGGGCGTATATTCTATGAAACCCGACGCTTACAAAAACGTAGCTTAACCCACCAGCAGCGTCTAAAGGGCATTATCAATCGGATTCAAGACTCAACCGCTGCCTTGCAAGACGCCGTCCTTATGGTGGATCGCCATGGAAATTTGGAATGGTGGAATCAAACCGCAGAGCGATTTTTAGGACTCAAAGCCCCTGTAGACGTCAATCAACCCATTACCAATTTGATTCGTAACCCAGAGTTTCACCGCTACTTCACCGACATTGATTACGAAGAGCCACTGACCATTCCATCACCCGCTCGGCGCGGTATGCATCTCGAATTCAATATCACCTTGTTTGGTCGTAATGATCGGTTAATTGTTGTTCACGACGTCACCCGCCTCGTGAATCTAGAACAAATGCGCAAAGACTTCGTTGCTAACGTTAGCCATGAACTGCGCACACCGCTCACGGTACTCAGCGGCTACATTGAAACAATGGATATGCAAGCTGACATGCTGCCACCGCGTTGGGGCAGAATGCTGTCGCAGATGTCGCAGCAAAGCCAACGCATGGAGCACCTAATTCGCGACTTATTAACCCTATCGCGTCTTGAAACGGCACAACACGAACCGCCAAAACTAGTCGCTATACCGGGATTATTGAGCAGTATTATCAATGACGCGAAAGCGGTTAGTAGCGAGCGCGGACACCAGATAACACTATCGATTGAAACTGAGTACAGCCCGCTCGGCTATCACGATGAATTACGCAGTGCCTTCTCTAACCTCGTTGTGAATGCGGTAAAATATACGCCAGACAATGGCCATGTTGATGTTCGCTGGTATGAGCAAGACGGCTTTGTCTGTTTAGCCGTCATTGATGACGGTATGGGCATCGCCGACCACCATATCCCACGATTGACCGAACGCTTTTATCGTGCAGATCCAAGTCGCAACCAAGCAACAGGGGGGACTGGTCTAGGGCTAGCCATCGTAAAACATGTATTACTGCGCCACGATGGTGACTTAGTAATCAAGAGTCAGGTTGGAAAAGGCAGTACATTTTGCGCGCGCATCCCATTACATCGTTGCCGTTTAGCAACAAGCGAATGCATTGCCAGCGCGGCGACCTCGGCGCTTTAACGAACTCGAGCTATAAAACGCGATAGGGTAGCTAACTTTTCTTCATCGTCATCCACATAGCGAATAATCATCTGAATCGTTTCTGCATCGGGATGCGGTTCTTGCGCTTGCATCATGCGCACGTAACCATTGATTCGCGCAACATCGCCGGATTCTTGATCCACTATATCGAGTACTGCAGGCTCAAGTAATGCAGGTAGACTCCCGTCTCGGCGAAAGACACCAATTAATTCTTGCAAGTTAATGTCTTTAATAACGAGTTTCGCCTGCCCCCCCGACCCGAAACGAACACTGGCAACGCCCCGAGCTTTTACTGCGGGCTTGGCTGGCGCTTCTTGAGCTGCGGGTGCTGCACCTCCCATCAATAACGATGCGGCATCATTCCCCCCTTGTGCTTTAGGTGCTGCCGCCGCTCCCCCCATCAGCACAGAAGCACCGCCGAGGTCCGCTGCGGGCTTAGTCACCGGCGCACTACCGCCAGTTAACAAACTCGCGGAATCATTGGTCGATGATTGCGGCTTAGCACCGCCAGGACGAATTTTATGGTGTTTGAATACTAACTTGGATAGTTTCGCCACGAAGTTATCGCGCGTGAACGGCTTGCCGATATATTCGGACACCCCAGCCTGAACAGCCTTAATGACGTGATCGCGCTCACCACGGCTGGTGATCATCATAAAAGGCACACTTTTATAACGCTCATCAGCACGCATCCATTGGAGCACTTCAATGCCCGAAACTTCCGGCATTTCCCAATCACAGAGCACCAAGTTGATATTGGCGCCGTTCATAATGCTAATCGCTTTGCGTCCGTCAATCGCCTCATGAATACCGGCAGCAGGATACGTATCCCGCACCGCTTTTTTCACTAAGTCACGGATGAAGGCCGCATCATCAACGATCAGAATGTTTAGTTGAGCCATCACTCAGCCTATGCATAACAGTATCTGTTTTAGCATAGTCAACATTATCATTCTTGCCTGATTGGAATGGTAGGCGCTCAATTCGCATCAAGGTTGCGCCAATCACTGCCGCCGGCATAACAAACCAATTCACTACTGGAATCGTCAACAGTAATGACACCAAAGCACCAAAGCCAATAACGGTTAAAGTGTCAGTCGCCATCACTTCGCGGACTTCTTTAAACGGCCGCGCATGGTTATCAAACGAATAGTCCGCGTATTGCAAGGCCATCATCCAAGCACCGAACCAAAACCATAGGAACGGGGCGCCAAGTTGCAATACGGGAATAAATCCCATCACGAAGATGAGTAAATAACGAGGCAGATAGTAAACAACCTTGGTCAGTTCTCGCCCCAGCGTCCGTATGATCATACTCACGATAGACTCATCGGGGATGCTGCCCCCCATGCGTTTCTCAACCTGCTCACTAAGCAGTCCGTTTAAAGGACCAGCAATGATGGTCAGCACCGCACTAAAAGAGTAAGCAATCGCTAAGACAAGAAAGATAACGGCTAAGGGCATGAGCACCCAGTACAAAAAACTTAACCAGCTAGGAAGCCATTCCGTCAGAGCGCCTATTTGCTCGTCCACGAAACGCACTCCCCACACGCTGGCAAATCCCATGACGATGGTATTTAGCAACAAAGGGAACGCCACGTAGCGCCGTAGACCCGGCGCTCGCATCATTTCAAAGCCGCGCCATAAATACGCCCAGCCTAATAAGGGGTTGCCTCGCATTATTCCTCCGTGCATATCAAAAAATGCTTTTATACAATGCTGATCCCTTTATGGCCAACATGAGGTCATGACCATAAACTGGAGAGCACCACGTTATGACGCCCGAACGCTTAGAACGCATACAAACAACACTCAATAAGCGCCAACCGGATCTAACCGTTATCACCGACGAAGTGTACAAGCCGCACAACTTATCTGCGATCGCTCGTACCTGTGATGCCGTCGGTATCCCAGAAATTCACTGCGTCTGGCCAACAGATGCCTACCGCTTGAAAGCCTCATCAACCGCAGGTTCATCTGACTGGATTAAAGTAAATACCCACGATTCGATTGCCGCCGGAATCAACAGCTTAAAAGATCGGGGCATGAAAGTCGTGGCTGCTCACCTTACGGATAGAGCAATAGACTATCGCGAATACGATTTCACTCAGCCAACCGCCTTGCTCATGGGTACAGAGCAAGAAGGCGTGAGTGATATTGCATCAGAGATGGCTGATGAACACATTGTCATTCCGATGCAAGGTATGGTGCGCTCGTTCAATGTCTCGGTTGCGGCGGCGATTATTCTGAATGAAGCACAAAATCAGCGGCAAAAAGCTGGAATGTATGATCAACGTCGATTACCTGATGACGTGTATCAAACGCTATTATTTGAATGGTCACAGCCAAGCATATTACACCTGTGTAGAAAGCATGACCTGCCGTATCCCAAGCTACGGAAAGACGGCGAGTTGTTGGATCCCCAAGGATTTTCTGAACAAGTCAACGCGTCGCACCGAGCGAAAAAATTACGCCGTAGCAATGCCATCGCGGCGGCAAAAAATAGAAGCTAAAAGTGAAAGTTCGGACAATTAATTGGCAAATGAAAAGTTTCGTAACGAATTGTGAAAACGCAGGGATCAGGATGTGCGACTTAAACCGACAGCCTTGTGCGAGATATCTCACAAAGAAGTAAGAAATTGTTACTAGATCAGCCAATTTATCGCCCTTACTGGTCTAGGAAAAGTTTTACACCATTGATTTTAAAGGTTTTTTTAAAAACATGTAGTTGCAACCATATCCAGACTTGGGAAATACGCCCTATGCAGTCGACGCTCTTTTGCTATCTTTACTTCCGCAGGACGCAATCACCGACAGGAGTTGGTTGTCAGGAGACGCTAGGAACTTGGACACGGATGTCTAACAGGATAGTGAATTAGGATGATCGCTTTGCCGGGATGGCAGTCAGGACGACAACAAGGAAGACAGGGAAGATACTGCTAGGATGGCAGATAAGGATAGCAGTGACGGATCACAGTTAAGGACGATTTCTTCGCTAGGATGGCGACAGGGACAGGAGTTAGCTAGGAAGGCTAGGGTGCTGCGGCAGTTAGGACAGGATGTCCTAACTGCCCTATTTCGTTCTGGGCCACTCAAAATAACTAATGACTAAGTTAACGTCCTTTCTGATGTCGCTCAGCCAGAATTCCAACCAATAAAAACCCTCCGACGACAATCGCTAAATACTCACCTGCGGATAGCGTCTGTAAATAGCTTTTCAAAATAGGCGTGAGCCAAACCGACAAAGCGCCATAGCCAAACGTGCAGAGTGCAATAAAAACCCCAACCCTAGCCCAGATTGGCTGACCTTTAACTAAACGGCGTACGGCATCATTAATGTGATCACCAAAAATCACTAACAAGGTCGCAACCATTGCTAGGGCGATATCTGCGGTGTGGGGACGAATCAAGTTAGCTAACGATACGAGCAACGACATATAGGCTCCTTAATGCTTCGTCAGGAGCTTAGTCAAGACATTGCAAAGGTTCCAGCAGGGTTACAAAAGACAACCCTGCTGTTACGCACTCTGGTGGTTTTGTGTAATCACTGTGCCATAGTTAGAACAAGCTGTTTACGGAAGCCCCAAGATGCCGTCCAAATCTCTCCCTGTCCTACCGCATAGCCTAGGTCAGTTGCTACTCAACCGTGGTCTGATTACCGCTAATGAGCTTGATACCGCCTTGCGATTACAGCAAGAGAAAAACTGCCAACTTGGGCAAGCCCTAATCGCCATTAGAGCGATTGACAACAAAACATTGAAACGTGCGCTTAAACGACAACAGTGGTTACGCCCATGCGCCGCCTGCTTTGCCTTCATGGCACCTATTTCAAGCACATTCGCCGCCGATCCTGATCATTCCCCAGAGGTTGATAACTGGTACAGCAGCATAGCCAAACAGCAGCACTATCCAACCTATATAAATGATGTCTACATGCCAGAAAGCACGTTAGAACGAGCCATTTGGACTGCATGGGAAGTATATAAAGGTGAACCCGAGCGTGGTGAAATTCGATATGGCTTAAGTCGCAACGAAGAAGTACATAATAGTTACAGCTTGCAGCTGAATGTGTACTTCTAAATTCAAGGCAAAAAAAAGCCCACTTCAAAGAAGTGGGCTTTTTAAACTGGTGCCGGCACCAAGAGTCGAACTCGGGACCTACTGATTACAAGTCAGTTGCTCTACCAACTGAGCTATACCGGCTTAAGTGGGGCGCATATTACTGTCACCTTGGCAGAGCGTCAACCATTTTTTCTATTTTTCTCAAGTAGTTACGCGAGTTACTGCATGCCCCTCGACCACGACGTGAAAGGGGGGCGCAGGTGTCACAAAAATGTCACAATACAAGTCATCCAAACACCATAAACTAGGGGCCCGTAATGAGTGGTGGTTTTATTCTCGTCGTTGATGATGAGCCAGCTATCTGCGACATGATTTGTACTAGCCTTGAAATGGCGGGCTACCAAACACGTAAAGCGGCTAACGGTCAGATAGCACTGCAAATGATCTTCAACGAACAGCCCGATTTAGCCATTCTCGATTGGATGATGCCGATGATGTCGGGAATTGAATTAACAACTCGCATCAAGCGTGACCCGTTAACAGCCGAGATTCCAATTATCTTACTAACCGCGCGCTCAGTGGAAGAAGATAAAATCCGCGGGCTAGAAGCTGGTGCCGACGATTACGTTGTTAAACCCTTCTCGCCACGCGAACTGACCGCTCGAGTGAAAGCGGTGTTACGACGCTCAGGCAAAGGGAACGAAGACAGTAACCTAACGGCTGGCACTATGGTGCTGTCTCCCGATGAACAGGTTTGTCGTATTGATAACGAAACCGTATCAATGGGGCCAAAAGAACTAAAATTACTCGAATTTTTTATGCGGCATCCCAACCGCGTATTTTCTAGAGGACAACTGTTAGATCGAGTGTGGGGTGGCAACGTGTACATTGATGAACGTACGGTCGATGTTCATATTCGTCGTTTACGTAAAGCAATCACGATGAATGACCACGAACGTATGATACAAACCGTACGTGGTAGCGGTTATCGTTTCTCTTGTGACATTTAATTTGAGACAGCTTACTTAACGCAAAAGCATTTAGTGTGAACCAGAGGTATATAGCTTGAACCAGAGGTATTTAGCGTGAACCGGGGTGCATTTCAACGTGAAGTCCTACGCATCGTCGTGATCACAGTGGGCGGACTTGCTGCTGGCTGGTCAATGGATTACCCCCTGTACGGCCTACTTGTCGGCCTGATCGTGTCTCACCTGTTTAGTTTGCGTAACGCAAACGCTCTGTACAAGTGGAGCTACCGGGAGGGGACTCCGCCGCAAGATAACGGCCTCATAGGTTACGGTACTGACCGCATCATTCGTCGAGAAAAAACACTCAAAAACCGCTTACTCAACCAAGCCAAATTACTGCAACGCTACAATCAAGGTATTGAGTCTCTGCAGGATGGCGTCATGATCCTGAACGAAGATGGGCACATCAACACCTTCAATGGGGCCGCCGCTCGGGTATTACGTTTGCGTAAAGACGATGTTGGCCAACACGTTAAAAACCTGATTCGTGTTCCTCAATTTGTTCGATTTTTCGACAAAGGCGACTTCTCAGAGCCACTGCAATTTGAATTCCGTAACTACTCACTGCAAGCGCAGGTCACTGAATTTGGGTTAGATCAAAAGATCATGCTGATTCGTAATGTCACTGAGCGCAAACGCGTAGAGGTGATGCGCCAAAACTTTATTGCCGATGTATCACACGAATTACGCACTCCCCTTACTGTAATTAACGGCTACTTAGAAATGTTTCGTGATATGGACGTACCCACTCCAATGGTGCGTGCAATGAAACAAATGAGCAGCCAAAGCGAGCGTATGACCTGCTTAGTCAACGACCTAATAGAGCTATCTAAATTAGAAAGTGCCAGCTCAGAACGCAGCAGAGAGCCATTCAACCTTGGTCTGTTATGTCAGCAAGTCATCAGTGAAATGAAAGGCTTTAGCGACAATGCGAAAGTGCATTTTACGTCCGCTAATAATAACGACTTCATTATTGAAGGCTTCGAAACAGAAATGCACTCGGTGCTCACCAACTTAATGACCAACGGGATTAAGTATGGAAGTAACGAAGAAATTTTTGTTGCTTTAAGCACCTCTGAGCGTGGAATAAAAGTCACTATTAAAGACAAGGGCCAAGGGATACCGCCGCAGCATTTAACACGCTTAACCGAACGTTTTTATCGTGTTGACGAATCTAGAGAGTCTGCCGTAGGTGGTTCGGGGCTTGGTTTAGCGATTGTAAAACATGCGTTAGAACATCATGACTCTGAGCTTGAAATTGAATCTATCCAAGGCCAGGGCAGCACCTTCTCATTTACAGTGCCTGTTTCTCAGATGCAGGAAGGGTAACCTAGGGCACCTCTGAAAAATGCAGTGGCGGCTGCGGCTTTCAGGAAAGTGACAGT